>Ga0123335_1005946_pt1 | contig 14514 bp, 11 predicted proteins | sample BiotimSIPDNA_2_FD_89707 | JGI IMG/M metagenome (GOLD analysis project Ga0123335, IMG submission 89707) | Anaerobic biogas reactor microbial communites from Washington, USA - Biogas_R2 time_0 SIP DNA | ecosystem: Engineered > Bioreactor > Anaerobic > Unclassified | place: Washington, USA... | reverse complement strand
TTCCTTTGCTGCCTTTGAGTGAATTGCCTCCATGTCCAGGTCAGAGAGCTGATCCGCGATATCGAAGTTTGTGTGTCCGATGACTTTGACCTTGTCTTCGCCGATGATTTTCGGGTCGCCTGTGCAGAGGTGGTATTCCTTGTGGATGATTCCTTCGCTTGCTTGGGTGATGCAGGCGATCTTTGAGAATGTGATTTCGGAGTATCCGCGGTCGAATCGGGTCATGATTCCCTCGTCGAACTTGACATATCCCGTAACGATAGGCATTGAGGTCGCGAAGTCGATATTTTCAAAGCCTCTTGTGACGGCCTCGTCAAATGTCGGCAAATCGTCATGCATCCATCCTGTCAGGTCGACGAATACAGCGTTGATTCCGTGCTTTTTGAGAATCAGCGTTGAGTTGAATGCCGAGTGTGCCTCCCCGACTGCCGCGAGAAGTTCCCGTGTTGGCGGGAGGTATCCTTTGAGGTTGAAGTGTCCGTAGGTTCTGAGTCTTTTGAGGTCATTTAGGCAGTCTCTGATACCGTCGAGCCTGCCATTGATGAAGTTGTCCGCGGCTTCGATATCGAGTCCGAGGTCTTTGAATGTCCTGTTGAGTTCAAGCATTTTCGCTCGGACTTCCTCGATGGCGCCTTTCCATGTATCGTTGCCGTTCGCGAATTTGGCATAGACTCCAGGTTCTCCTGTTTTCTTGTTTTCAAGAAGGAGGTTTGTGACTCCGCCGTAAGCCGATACGATGAAGATTCGGTTGTACAGTTTGTCTGGCGTGCGTTTTCCAATGATAACATTTTTGAGGACTTCCCCAAAACGAGTCATTGAGGTTCCTCCGATTTTCTCCACAGTATGATTCATAGTCATTGCGCCTCCGTTCTACGTATGCTTGATCCTGGTTGGCCATTGTGTGTTATGGTTCACTACCAGGCAAAAAATATAAAATCAATAATGTACTTGCGAAGGTTCTTAAATCAAGTTTTGTGATGGATGTAAATAATGTTATAAGGAAGTGTGATGAGCTTGTAAATCATATTGTTGATGCTAAATTAAACAATTGTTTATTAAGCTTGGCGTTTTTTTTGTATTGTCGAATGATTTAGCTGGTCTTGATTCCACTGGTTTATGGGCTGGTGGATTGCGAGGTTAGATGGAACAGGATTCTTCAGAAACGGTTTTGAATGCAGAGGTGGTTGTTTTGAACAAGCACGGATTGCATTTGAGTTGCGCGAGTCGCTTGGCTCAATTGGCGAGTGGTTTTTCATGCTCGCTCAGTTTGTCAAATGGGAAGCGGGTTGCCGATGCGAAGAGCATGTTGGGGTTGGTGACTTTGGCTGCGAGTTCTGGCAGTCGTCTGAAGGTGTCTGCGAAGGGTGCAGACGCTCAGGATGCGCTGTCGGCTATTGTGGCGTACTTTTCTGATCATTGCGGTGAAAGTTGTGGGCACTGAAGAGTTGTCAATGAAAGCTACGTTTCGCGGGACCGGGGTTTCCTCGGGTGCCGTAGTCGGTCACACGTTTCGTGTTGACCGGATTGGCTTTTCGATGCCTGACCGCAAGATTTCGCGCAAAGACATTCCGGCTGAAATGGAGCGACTCCATCGTGCGGTAGAGTTGTCCAAGTCCCAGATACGTGACGCGAGCGAGAATTTGAAGGAGACCCTTGGCGCGTCTCAGACGGATTTGTTTGAAGGATACATTCTTTTGATTGGCGATCCTACGTTGTCGGATCTTGTTCGTCGAACCATGGAGCGCGAATTGATTGGCGTGGAGAAGGCTTTTTCTTCTGCGATTGATTCCTTTGCCACCGAGATGGCTCAGCTGAAGGACGAGTACATGCGGGAGCGTGCGGCTGATCTTCGGGATTTGGGCGAGCGGGTATGCAGGAATCTCTTGGGGGTTGACGTTGACATACCGTTGTTGCCGACGAATTCCAGCGGCAATGACCAGTGGATTGTGATTACGGACGATTTGCCTCCCAGCGTTGCGGCTCGAATGGACTCGAAGCGCGTGGCGGCATTTTTGATGAGTGGCGGGAGTCGTACGAGTCACACGGCGATTTTGGCTCGTGCCCTTGGGATTCCCGCGATTGTTGCGGTCGAGAAGCGTTTTTTGGACGTTGTCGAGGACGGGACTTTAGTTGCCTTGGATGGTGGCACGGGCGAGGTTTTCGTCGAGCCTAATGCTGAGGTTGTTTCGGAGTTCGACCGTCGTCGTGCCGCCGCCGAAGTATTATTTGACCATTATTTGGCTGAGAGCAAGCATCCTGTAGAGACATTGGACGGTTACCAGGCTTGCCTTGTTGCGAATGTCGAGTTGCCGAGCGAGGCATTGACTGTCGCCAAGAAGCACAATGTAGGCATTGGCTTGTTCAGGACGGAGTTTTTGTTCATCAACGGGATGAGCCTTTTCAACGAGGAAGACCAGTTCAATGCGTACCGTAGCACGGTTGAGGCTGTTAAGCCGTATTCGGTGATTTTCCGTACATTGGACATTGGCGGAGACAAGTTTCTGTCGCAGTTGAAGATGCCTCACGAATTGAATCCATTCATGGGGATGCGTGCGATACGTTTTTCGCTGAGTCGTCCTGACATTTTCAAGATTCAGTTGCGAGCGATATTGCGCGCGAGTGCGTACGGCAAGGTTCGCATCATGTTTCCGATGATCAGCACATTGGAGGAATTGGAGAGTGCGATCGGGATTTTGGAGGAAGTGAAGGACGATTTGCGTCGTGCCGGAATACCATTCAACGAGCGTCTTGACGTTGGTTGCATGATTGAGGTTCCTGCGGCGGCATTGATGGCCGAGCAATTGATGCGTCACCTGACATTTTTCAGTTTAGGCACGAATGACTTGGTTCAGTATTCGCTTGCGGTTGACCGTTCGAATCCCCGGATCAGCTATTTGTACCAGCCTGCGCATCCATCGATCATTCGAATGATGCGTGACGTTGTGAAAGTGGCCATCGAGCATGGGAAGTGGGTAAGCATTTGCGGCGAAATGGCTGGCGATTGCTTGTACACTCCGTTGATTTTGGGTTTGGGGATTCACGAATTGAGCATGAGTCCTGTTGCATTGCCGTCCGTGAGCATGGTGATCCGGCGGATTCGCATGCACCAGGCTGAAGACTTGGTTGACTATGCTTTGCAGTGCGGGAGCGCCAGGGAAGTTCAAGAGGAATGCAAGAGGTTCCTGCGTACGCACTGCCCCGAGCTGGTCATTGGTTGACCTGTCAACGTAGCGCAAAAAACGAAGCGTGGCAAGGATGAAGATTGTTGTCCTTGCCACGCATTGCGTTTGGGGGGGTGAGGAGTATTATTCTGGCGGGTTTCCGCAATCCGGCACGTCGATGGGTTGTCCGTTTTGCAGTGCGGATTGGTGCGCGAGGAGTCCTGGGATGGTCCAGCGGGCTGCCAGCCATGCGTTGACGGTTGGAAGCTTGCCGAAGAATGCCGCTGTGCAGAAGTCATCGACCAGAAGCTGATGTGACGCCATGTGCCCGTTGATGGTATGGTTTCTCTTGTAGCATTCCGGTATACGCTCGTATTCCTTGTCCTGGATTGGCGCGATGGAGTTCCATTGCCAGGTATGGTTTGCGACTTTGCCCTTGAAGTCTGGTTCATCCTTGTGGGCAGTCATTTCCGCAGGGTTGACTTGGTCGGAGACGTCCGTGAATATGACTCCTGTATTGGTGTGCTCTGTAAGGCAGTGCTGCGCGTTGTTGAACTGGTATCCTGCCTTGGTTCCGTAGAAGGATGAGACGTATGAGGAGGGCGCCTTGTAGCCGATTCGCCTGCATTCGTTGATTCGAGCCGTTCCGCCGTTGGCAAGTTTCATCAGGGAATATGAATTCGAGAAGGTATTGTCCCAAAGGTTGACTCCCTTGCGGAAGAATCCGTCTTCCTCGGAATCCTCGTATCCGAATGCGACGACCCTGGTGCAGTATGAGTCTGCGGCAGCAAGGAGCATGGCGGTCGAGTGCGTCGGATAGAAGAACGGTGGTACGCCTGCGGTTTTCTTGTCTGAGCGGAATGCGTCCGAAAAGTGCATGATGTCATGGTGGTATTGCGCTTCGCCGTAGACGAATTTTCCGAAAGTTCCCTTTTGGAAGTTGAACCTGCAGAACATTGAGCTTGGGTAGTAGTAGCAGGTTTCTCCCATCATGTAGGTGAGTCCTGTACGCTTGACGGTTTCGACGATTTGCTGGCACTCATGGACTTCTGATGCCATCGGTACCGCTGAGTAGACGTGCTTCCCCGCCTCGAGTGCCTTGATGACCAAGGGACCGTGGAGGTGGCGTTCCGCGAAGATGGCGACGGAGTCGATCTCAGGTGACGCCAAGGCGTCCTCGAAGGAGTCTATGATAGGGACTTCATATTTCTTGGAGTAGGTTTCGGCACGCTCTCGGATGAGATCGCAGACATAGACCTTTTCAACGAGCGGGTGGATCTTGAAGAGAGTGACGAAGCTGCTGGCGAAGCTGCCGCAGCCGATAATGGCGAGATTGAGTTTTTTTGCCATGGATGCATTCCGGTTTTTTTGTGGTTTCAAATGGGGTAGTTGACTTCCTTTGAACGGCTCCTTATAGTTAAAGATAGTGTAAGAAGACAAAATGTCATTAAAAGTTATGATAAAAGAGTTGATTTTATTGATTATATGGGGTATTTTGGTAATTGACTTCGAGAATTTATAGAAAAATATAGAAAAAAACGAGAAAAAGTGAGGAATATGGCAAAATAATTGTCAAAAGGCTTGCTATTTTCCGAAAAGGGTGGGTATATTATTTTGTTTTACAGATAGTACGAAAATAATTTAGCAAATAGAATCATAACGCAGGAAACCCCTAGCAAGAAGGAAGAGTTATGAAGGAAATGAGAAGTGTATTTGGGAAAACCATCCGTTGTGCCGTTGTCGTGATTGCTCTTCTGATGGTAGAGACCCGTGCTTACGAGGAACAGTTTGACCTGAATGCCTTGATTGTTCGGACCGAGCTGTACATTTGGAATCGAATCAGCGATATACTTGACATTGTACGCGGCGGTGTTGCCGGAGGACCTGGCATTGGCGCTGAAATTGCGTTGACGGACTATGCGAAGCTGGGGGCGTATGCTACGTTTGAGCGCGGCGTCGACTTCCCGCACTTCCTCCCGCCCCTGTGGCTCATTGACTACTACGCGAGAAGAACCCCAATCTTCAATCTCCATGAAGGTTACTATGCAACGGCGTGCTTCGGTCCCTGGCGCGCTGAATTGGATGGCGCAACCGACAAGCTGTATTTCCCGCGTGGCGACAAGAATGCAACAACGATGTGGCGGGACAAAGAGTCCAAGTGGGATATCCGCGCACAGCTGGATTTGTTCCTGGTTCACGGATACGTTTCAATCCGCGCTCTGGAAGTGGCGGATTTCTTCGCGGGCATTGTTGCATTGGATCCCAAGAAGGACGATCAGTACGCGGATGACGAAGAACTGGCACGTCGTCTCCCTGCCGATCAATTCGGTCGCGGTGTCTGCAATATTGCCTTTGGTGTTTTGGAAATTCCCTTGAACGTGATTCGTTTGACGGAAGAGGAAGGCGATCTGGCCGGCATCAGCAAGGGCGTTGGGCTTGGAGTCTGGCGTTTCCTCTGCCGAGAAGTGGTTGGCGTTGTTGAATTGGTGACATTCCCGTTTGGTTGGGCGCCAATCATCGAACCCGAATACGTGATTCAAAAGAAGCAAGGTCCGGTTTGGAAGATCAACCGTCCTGCTTTCCACAAGAACTATTGATGCGAGTCTCGTCCTCTTCGCGTGAATTGGTCGAAGGGGTTGGGTTGTCGTGAATGATCGAGTCATCCCGCACTTGTAGGAAAGGATCAAGTGCGGGATTTTTTGTATGGATTAAACGGAAAGAAATAAGCGAGGTCAGGGCTGATGAAGAGCGTTCTTGAGATGTTGGGTGAATTGATGGGATGCCGAGCGATCACGTCTGAGGTGGCAAATGTAAATTGCGCGGTAGCGATTATGCGCAAGTACGCGGAGGACGCGGGGCTATTTGTTTCCGAGGAGGACTTCGATGGTCGAAAGGCACTGTATGTGTCCACAGAACCGGGGAAGGTTGCGGATTATTTGCTCAATGCCCACCTGGACGTAGTTGTCGCGCCTGACGATTCCATGTTTGTTCCTCGTGTTGAAGGCGATAAAATTTATGGTCGAGGCGTCCATGACGATCAGGGACAGGCGATATGTGCGTTGCGAGTGATGGCGAATCTGCGTGACAAGGCAAGCGTGGGGACGATCTTCTCGACTGACGAGGAGCATGGCGGGCATACCACCGGCGGAATGGTTTCACGCGGATACGTTGGCCGAAAGGTCGGATTGGTACTGGACGGGCCTAGTTGCTCGATCGCGATTGCGCAGAAGGGGATTATCACCTTGCACTTGAAGGCGTACGGTACGGCGGGGCATTCCTCGAGACCTTGGTGCTTCGACAATGCGCTGGATCGTTTGATTGACGGTTACGTGAAGTTTCGTGCGTTATGGCCAACAGTGACCTCCGAGGATAGCTGGCAAAATACGATGCAGGCGACCGTGGCACGGGCGGGAGATCCAAGATCATCAAACCAAATCCCAGACGTGGCGGAAATGACCCTCAATATCCGCTATGTGAACGAGGAGGACTACGATGTCATCCTGGCGCAGGCGAAGGAGTTGACAGGGCTGGAAGTGAAGGCTTCAGCGCACAAGTGCCGCCCAGTCTATACCGACGAAAAGGATTCGATGATACAAAGGCTGATGGCTGAGATTGGTCGCGAGTATCCTGATCGCAAGATTGGTACTTGCAAGATGCATGGTGCTACCGATGCCCGCCATCTGATGGGGCTAGGCATACCCATAGGCATTATCGGTTTGCCAGGCGATGGCGCCCACGCTCGGGACGAGTGGATGAGCATTTCCGGGTTTGAAAAATACGAACGCTTGCTGACTAGATATTGCGCCGGATACTGAATGCTGAATGCTGAATGCTGAATGCTGAATGCTGAATGCTGAATGCTGAATGCTGAATGCTGAATGCTGAATGCGGGGAGATGCGTTTGCCTGGTTTGGTATTCACGGGGCATGTCACATGGTTTTTGAGTACGAAAGCGAAAAAATTCCCGAGAAACCATTGTCTTTTCGCCAAGGGAAAGCGGTCGTTGCCTCTCCGTCAAAACACAGCAAAATCAATGCGGGATTTCAGTTTTGCGCTGTTTCGTATTCTCGGGGCATGTCACATGGCTTTTTAGTACGAAAGCGATGATTTTTTGCTTTGATTCAGTGTTGGTTTTTCGGCGGAAAGCTCAACGTCCCAGGTCCGACCCGTCCGACCCCGTCCGATGGTCGTTTGTGAAATTGACGCGATGACGACCGCTAATGATATCGCGTTAGTTTTCGACGGGGTTGATTTCTGCGTGATCGAATTTCACCTGTGTTTTCCAGGATTTGTCGATTGCCTCGAGTCTCATTTCCTTGACGAACCACAAGCCATTTTTATGTCGTTTAGCGCCTTTGAGTTCAAGTTTTCTCCAAGGTGCTTGAGCATTTTTTTCGAACCATTGCGCTTCCATTGGGAAACCGTGTCTTGTATCGAACCAGACGAGGACAGTGCCGCCTTTGCCGGTTGGGTCTGCGAGCCTCATGATCCTGCAGTCTCTCATTCGGCTTTCGACTCTTGGGAGTTCTTCGATGAAATCCCAGTATATGAATGCGAAGGTAAGATCTTCTGGTTCGAGTCCGAAATCGAACAGGCTAGGCTTTGCTTCATCTTTTGGGAAATCGAGCTTGATGCTTGTGTTTTTGCCTGAAGCGTTAGCCTGTTCCAGTGCATAGACATTTTTATCATTGAGTACGATTTGTGCGTGGAGCGATTGCTTTGCAAATGTTATCCTGACCCTGATTTCACCTTTCAGGTTATTGTCACGATTTTTTGCGGCATGTGTTATTCGTCCATTGATTTCGCCCCACGCATCTGTTCTTAGAGGTTCCCTGACTGCATTTAGGAATTCTTGCGGCGTGGCCTTGTCCAGGTTGATTTCAGGTGCCTGCAGTTGTGCAGGTTCTGCGATCAGCGCAGCAACTGCGAGGAGCGCGACGCAGGCAATAGAGATGGATTTTCGGATTTCTGTCATGGTTTTATTCTTCTTCGAATCCTGAAGGGACGGTGTTCTTGTCGTTGGTAATGAAGACTTGAGATAGTTTGATTCCGTCTTCACGGTTCAGGACGTAGAGCTTGTGTTTTCCTGCCCTGAGCCTATAGGATTTAGGTGATTTCATCCAGTGCCAGACATTATAAGTTCCGTCGTTTCCAACGGTTACTGATCGTTTCTCGTCATCGAGCTTGATGTCGATCGTGTTTCCGCAAGAGCCATCCCAGACAACATTGAGCCAGATTTCCGCATTGAAGTCTTCCGCTGTTTCAAATTCGAAGACTGCGCCTCCGTACTCCAGGTCTGGGTTCTTTCCTTCTGGCGGGACTCCCGTTCCGTCTTTGATTTCGAGAATGACGCCTTCGGGAACCTCGTCGTCCTTTTCTTTTGTCATCGGCACGCTGACTTGTGTGGCCCTAGCAGCATTGAGCACCATGAACAATTCGTTGTCGGAGGGATTGAAGGGTTTGTCGTCGGCTGGTTCAGGCTCTGCGTCTACTATGGCGGCGGCTTGTTCAGGGTTGCAATCGCTGTCGGTGCATCTGACTACTGCCTTCGTGGTGTGTTCGGCGGACGCTGCCGGTGCGTTGGCAAGAGGGTCTTCGATGGCCGGACGCGCGGCGACCAGCACGATCAATGCGCCAATCGGAATGGCGATCATGATGATCTTCCAAATGCTGAATTCGCGATAGGCATATTCATTGCGGTAAGGCAGCTTCGATGACGCCAGGGCAAGGGCGACAAACCATCCAAGGCCACGGGTCAATGGATCGGAAATCAACATTCCCAAGGAGAGGACGACCAGTGAAATCGCGGCGCCAGCGGCAAGATTTGATTCGCGGGAACGCTTGATGTTGGCACCGATTGCGATGGCAAAGGCAAAGAGCATGAGCATCGTGGCTGGAAAGCCTACCGTGGCGGCAAGGATTCCCCAGCCGGACTGCGTGTCGGTTTCAATGTCATTGACTCCGGGAGGTGAAGGCAGGTCAGGCTGATAGCATCGTCTGATGTTGGTTTGGTATTTTCCTGAGCCGACTCCATGCCAGGGGAGTTTTGCGCCCATCCTGAAAGCGGCGATGGTGTCGTAGTAGCATGTTTTGAGTTCGTGTGCCTCTTCGAAAGCCTCATCTCGTATGACTGGCTTGCTTTGGTTGAAGAGCACGGATGCATTGGCGACATAGTTTTCGCCCTTAAGCGGGGAGATCGAGTTAAGGAAAGCCTGCCTGGGGGCATTGTCCGGAATGAAGCAGGTAATGAAGATCGCGAGTGCGGCAGCTGAGACGGTTGACAAAGCTGCCCTGGTGCTGACGACTGCCGTGGAGGCAATGAGGGCAACGATGGCGATGACCTTCATCATGCCGTTGGGGATGAAGAAGAAAATTGCCGCTAGTCCGAGGAATGCGACGAAGCACTTGACGCCGCAAATCACGTCGCATGCGCGCTTGCAGTTGAACCATTGTGGGGCTGCCCAGGTGGCGGCGGCGGCCAGGAAGAAGCTGAATGCCATCTTGGAACGGAACAAGCCCGTCATCGCCTTGCCGAAGCCCCAATGGAGCGCATTGACATCCGCAGGAGCCAGGGTGAGCCAAAATCCCGCAGTGATGTACTGGAAGATGGCGACCCCGAGGTTGATCGCGATGGCAGTGGAGACCGCCGCAAGCGTGGTGCGTGGCATGTAGCGGGTCATGAAGGCGAACAGTACGACGCCGCCCAAAAGCTGTTCTGCCAATTGGGCGATCTCAATCGCGCCGTCCAGGCCGGAACGCGAAAATACATTGGCCAGGGCAATGCCCAGAACCGCCAACGGGACTGCCATATGCAGGCGGATTGTCGCCTTCGAGATGATCATGTAGACTGCGACGGCGATTGCCGCGGCCAGGAAGCCGATGTCAGCCAGTGCAAGTATGCCGTTTGCCAGTGCAGGGAAGTGGAGTGCGTTGGCGATCGACTCGGGTACTGGGAGCTTGATCTGTGTCGCCATCGTGAGCAATGCGACGAAGCAGATTGTGGTGAGCCAGCATGGGAGCTTGGGCTTCTCGCCGGCTTCGGACAATTCCACGATCGGGTCAGCTTCCCCTGGCTGTGGCTTGAGTGCGGCGAGGACCCCCTCCTCTGAAGAAATAGCCATCAGTTCTGCGTAGCCGCTAGTTGGTTCAGCAGGTTTGCTTTCGCTCTTGTCCTGGCTTGGGATTGGTGGTTCAACCTTGATTTTGGGTTGCTTTTTTTCGACTAGTTCGATAGGTGCCGCTTGGGTGACCTTTGTTTCGTTGTCTTTCTCTGACATTGCCATTGTCTCCTGTGTTGAAAACCATAGTTGGTTTTTAGATAAATTGCTGCTTTTAAAAAACGATTTGAACTGTGCTAATATTTGAATTCAGGTAGGAATTGATATAATCTTGTTGTATCCTGTAGTTTTTCCCTGAATGAGAACATGAAAAGCGTTGTTTGAGGTTGTTTTTTTCTTGATAGTGTACGATATTTTGTTTATCGTTTTTCGAGCAATAAAACAAGGTCCATTGAACCCCAGGAGTCGAGTCAATGATAGAGATCAGGCGTGGAAAACCAAGTGATTATCCTGTGTTGTTGGAGCAGTTGGTACAGAGTTTTCGTGAGCGGAATCCTTCCCATCAGCGTTTCGAGGTGATTTTTCCGGATGTTGTCAATCCCAGTGCTGAGGCGATGGAGCAGTGGCATCTTGCGTTTGTTGACGGCAAGCTTGCCGCCGGTGTCGAGCTGATTCCCCGCAACTTGAAGATGGGTGATGCGGAGTTGTCGTGCGGGGGGATCGGCAATGTTCATTGCTGGCAGCCCTATCGCGGAACCGGCTGCATGAGCGCATTGCTGAATCATGTGATTGACGACATGAACCAGAAAGGCTGGTCGCTGAGCTTGCTTGGCGGGAATCGCGCAAGATACGGGAACTTCGGCTGGGAATATGCCGGAGTGATGCGGATGGTTAGTGTGACGGCTGACGCGGTAAGGTTCGAAGAGCAGGCAGAAGCCATTCATGCCAACGAGTTGAGGGACTATCAGGGGAGCGGCGAGGATGCTGCGAAGATGTGGGAGGTATTCAAGCAGAAGCCGACGGCGTCAGTGTACGATTCGGTTGAGGCATTCAAGGCGTCACGTTCGCGTCCTGGGGCGGTGACCTACATCGATGAAACCGAGGACACGGGATTTTCGTACATTTCAGTCAAGCCTGGCGAGATTGTTGACTATGCTGGAAGTTGCGCGGGCGTTGAACGGATCTTGCGCTTCCTCCTTCGTTCATCGTCCTGGTCAGTGGCGTTGCCTCCCATGGCTTGTTCCGGTGAGACAGAGCATATGTTCATGCATTATGCCGGCAGCTATAGTGTTAGCATTACGTCGATGGTTCGTGTCAATTCGATGTGTCGAGCATTGAACTCGTACATGCCGTACTTGCGTCGTCGTCTGGCGAATTGGAGCGGCGAGCGGATCATCGAGTTGGATGATGGGGAGAAGGTATCTATTCTCAAGGAGGGCGAGAAGATAATGGTATCTGACACGTGTCGGGCATCGAACATACGATTGACGCGTCGCGAGGCCGCGCAATTGTTTTTCGGTCCGTTCATGCCTGATCTGGGTTGTCAGCAGGACGAGGATTTCTGGCGATTGGTTTTTCCGTTGCCGTTGTATTGGGGGCGTTCGGATCGCGTATAAAGAGTTTGGAGGTTTCAGATGGACAAGAAATATCGTGTTGGCGTAGCGAGTTTGGTTCACGACCACATTTGGAGTTTGGCCCGTGTATTCAACGACCATCCTCGTTGCGAGCTGGTCGCAGTCGGCGAGCAGGTTGACGAGTTGCGCGAGCGTTTTGTCAAGCAGTATCCCAATGCTGTTCCGTATTCGGATTGGCGCAAGATGTTTGAGGAATGCAAGATGGATATTGTGCTGATTACCAGCGAGAACTCCAGGACTGCCGACATCGCCGAGGTTGCGGCGGCGCACGGCGTCAATATCCTGATTGAAAAGCCGATGTCGGCAACCCTTGAACAGGCAAACAGGATCATGGCCGCGGTTGAAAAGAATGGCGTTCAACTGATGGTGAACTGGGCAACCAACTGGGGAGCCAACTACCAGACGGCTTTGAGGCTCCTGAAAGAAGGGGCGATTGGACAAGTCTATGACGTCAGAGTCCGAATGGCGCACCACGGGCCTAAGGAAATCGGTTGCGACCCCTACTTCTGGAAATGGCTTTATGACGAAAAGCTCAACGGCGCAGGCGCCTATATGGACTACTGCTGCTACGGAGCGGCGCTGATTCGCCTGATTCTCGGAATGCCAAAGGCCGTCATGGGCTGGAGGCAGAGGCTGGTCAAGGACTATCTGGAAACCGACGATAACGGAATGGTCATCGCTTTCTTCGACAACGCCGTCGCTAGAACCGAGGGAAGTTGGTGCGAAATCCCAGCCTATCACGATATGGTCGTGTTGGGATCAAAGGGAACTCTGATCACGAGTTCGGGCAAGTTGTTGATGTCCACGGAGCCGCGCAAGGCGCCTGCCGAAGTGGAACTTGACGAACGCAAGGAGTGGAACGTCAATGCGGCGGCGCATTTCGTGCATTGCCTCGATACGGGGACTGCGGCGACAGGGATGTGCAATCCCGTCATTTCCCGCGATGCCCAGGAGATTCTGGAAGCTGGTTTGATTTCGGATCGCGAGGGGCGACGTATCGCCTTGCCATTGGCTTAGTCGTTGATTTGGGGTACGACGCCCATCGATGTACATGCCCTGTGCGACCTGGCAAAATAGGCGGAGGCATATCCAGGCAAGCTGAAAGGCCAGAAATTGACGTAATAAGCGAAAAGGTCACGCCGGATCGAGTGGTTCAATTCAGGACAAGTTCCTTTGTTCGGCGCATGATTTCAGTGGCGTTTTCCAGCAGGAATGCGTTGTGGAGCATGGAATCGAAGATGATTTTTGGATCCATTGGGCGCTTTTGCGGGACCTTGACGAATCCGGCGCATTCGAAGATGAGAAGGACGTCGTTCTTGAGGTTGTTGATAGCTTCCATGACAGCAGCCCAGTCGATACATCCCATGAATGGGTACCAGTGACATTCATCAATGCCATCGTAATCGGAGATATGGAAGGTGTTGATCCTGTCTGCGAGCAGGTGGATCGCTTGTGGAAGTGTTTCGGGGCAGCCATTCAGGTGGTTGACGTCAAAGCAGACTCCGATTTCTTCCGGCAGTCCATCGATGATTTCCGCCATTTCTTCGGCAGTTCTTCCGAGGCATGTTCTTGGTAGGATTTCGACATTGACGTGAGCCTTGAGTTTTCTCGCTGTCGGCGCCAGTTCTGCGAGAGTTTTCTTGCAAGCCCTCATGTAGTCGTTTCTGAGTTCCGGCGGAGTAGGCTCAAGCGATCCGTGGAGTGTGAATTCCGGGCAATTCAAGGGCTTGCAGGCTTCCATGAATTCGATTGTGTTCTTGACTGTCTCGGCGCGGGCGTTTTCGTCGGGATCTGCGAAGTACCATCCTCCGCCAAAGGGGATATGGATGGAGGCGACGATGACCTTGCCGGCTTCCTGGAGCTTGCCCAGCGTATTGACTTTTTCCTCCATGTTGGAGGCATTCACAGCTGCCGAGCATGAAAATTCAATGCGTTTGATGGCGGCTTGCACGATGGCTTCCTGCCAGGTCGGCTCCATGATGGTGGAGTCTGAAAAAGAGATTGCGTAGCGATGCATGGGGTTCCTTTGTTGTTGGATTGTGGTTGGCTGGTGAACTTCTCGAAATACATGCCAAAGGAATGTATGGTTTGAAATGAGAATTGCCAATGATGAGTGGAATGTATTTGCGTGTGTCCAGCAGAGAACAAATTTCAGTTTTTGCCTTCGCTTGTGGGCATGCTGGTTTTACTCGACAAACAACATTTTCTCCAGATCTGCTAGAAAAGGGCATGTCACATCGCTTTTGAGTACGGAACTGGTGAAAATTTGCCTTGGGTTTCGGGTTGGTATTCTACATCCTTCCAAGTAACATCGCGTCATTTTGTCCCTCGTCAGCCACATCAAAAATCATTTTCTCCAAATTGGGTAGAAAAGGGTATGTCACATCGCTTTTGAGTACGGAACTGGTGAAAATTTGCCTTCTGTTTTGGAGTGGTTTTACGGAGAAAATCAAGTTCCAGTCATAGGTCTCAATCCCAGAACCTTCAAGGTTCCAAAAACCGACGTCAAGTCCCATAGTCTCAGTCTCATGTCCTAGTCCCCTTGGTCTCACTCGTCTCATGGGGCTCATATGTCCAATACTCTTCACTTATGATTTGTTTTTCCTTGTTCCCCAGCTATATTATGGCACATGCCTGTGCAAGGTGCACCGGCAACAGCAT
>Ga0123335_1005943_pt1 | contig 14519 bp, 14 predicted proteins | sample BiotimSIPDNA_2_FD_89707 | JGI IMG/M metagenome (GOLD analysis project Ga0123335, IMG submission 89707) | Anaerobic biogas reactor microbial communites from Washington, USA - Biogas_R2 time_0 SIP DNA | ecosystem: Engineered > Bioreactor > Anaerobic > Unclassified | place: Washington, USA... | reverse complement strand
TTCATAAAAAAGATTATAAAAAAAGAAGGTTCTATTACAAAAATTTTATCCGATCGGGAGAAGCTTTTTTAAAACTGATTGAAAATGATAATATAATGGAGAATTGGGATGATTAAATGCCGGATTTGTGGAAATGAAAATGGGAATAAACTTTTTATAGCAAAAGAGATGATGTTTGGGACAAATGAGGAATTCGAATATTTTGAATGTGCAGAGTGCAAGACTATACAAATAAAGGATATTCCGGTTGACATTAAAAAATATTATCCTGAAAATTACAGTTCGATGAGTAAATTTAATACCGATAAGCCTATCAGTATATTAAAAAAGTTTATTAAAATGATTTTTGCGCAAATATATCTGAATAAAATTATTGGATTAATATTTACACCTTTTGTTAATAAATTTAATCTATTTTATCTGAAAAATTTAAAAACAGCAGGATGTAATTTAAAATCGAAAATTTTAGATGTTGGAAGCGGTATTGGCAACAAGCTTATAGGACTAAAAGAATTTGGCTTTACACAGCTTTATGGAAGCGATCCCTTTATTGATAATGAAATTGAGTATCCATCTGGTTTACGAATTTATAAACGAGATATAAACGGATTTACAGAAAAATTCGATTTTATTATGCTTAATCATTCCTTTGAACATATGTTTAATCCAAAGGAAATTCTTCAAAAAATTAATTCGGTACTAAATCCGGAAGGTATTTGCATGATAAAAATTCCTGTAAGTCAGTCCTATGCTTGGGAAAATTATAAGGAGTATTGGGTGGCTCTGGATGCGCCGCGGCATATCCATCTTTTAAATCAAAAATCGATGCATATTCTCTCTGGACAGACAGGATTCAAAATTGTGAAAACGGTATTTGATTCTTCGGAATATCAGTTTTTAGGAAGCGAGCAATATAAAAAAGGTATCACTCTATTAGATGAAAAATCATTTTATGTGAATCCTTCAAATACTATTTTTACAGAAAAAGAAATTCTGCAGTATAAAAAGAAAGCAAAAAAGTTGAATAAAGAAGGCAAGGGAGACACAATTTGCTTTTATCTAAAGAAAGTCAATCCTAATGAATAAATTGCTGCTAATAAAAAATAGTCTTCAAAAACTCGAGAAATGGATTTCTCGAAATGGCTGGGCAGGGTTTGACCCTTATGATGTAAAAGAGAAAAAGCTTATTTTAAGATTGACTGAGTTAGGAAATAGGTATAGAATTTTTGAGATATTAAGGGAAGCAATATTTGAATTATTGCTAATTTTCCCTAAAATATGTCGGAGACTTTTAAGGGTTGAAAAAAGAATAATTCCTAAAGCAATGGCTTTATTTTCAACTTCTTATCTGATGTTATATAACAAAACAAAAGATGAAGAATATTTAATTCGTTCAAAAGAATGTATTGAATGGCTTGATAAAAATGCAGTATCATTTAAAGATGGCATTGGATGGGGATATCCTTTTAATTGGCAATCTGTAAGTCTTATTCCGGCAGATACACCAAATGGCATTGTTACAACTGCCTGCGGAGAGGCTTATTGGAATTGGTACAAACATACCGGTGATAAATATTATCTTGAAACTTGTATAAAAATATGTAACTTTCTTTCAAATCTGCCTAAAGATGAAATATCAAACTCTCAATTATGCTTTTCTTACACTCCGTTATTTATAAATCATGTACATAATCTTAATTTGTTTGTTGCTGAATTTTTAATAAAGGTTGGAAAAGAAGTAAAAAATGATTATTGGATTTCTCTAGGAAACAAAGCAGTTAATTATACAATAAATAATCAATATAAAGACGGCTCCTTTGATTATGACGGTCCTCCTGAAAAACTGAGAAATTTCAGAGATAATTATCACACTGGATATATATTAAGAATGCTTTTTTCTATTTGGAAACTTACAAAGAATAAAGAAGTTTTAAACAGCCTGAATAAATGTTATTTTCATTATATTGAGAATTTCTTTGAAAACAAGAGAATACCGAAATTACAACCGGATAAAAAGTACAGAATAGATATTCACTCTTGTTCAGAGAGTATAATATCGCTTTTATCTTTAAAAGATTTATATCCCGAAGGAGAAGAAATTGCCTTAAATATTGCTGAATGGACAATAAATAATTTACAATCTGAAAAAGGCTATTTTTATCATGGAATTTTTAAAAGTCGGTTTGGGTTTACTTTTAAGTCCAGGATACCTTATATCAGATGGGCGGAAGCTTGGATGTTTGTTGCATTAACAAATCTTAGTAAAGTGAAAGATGATTAACGATCTCCTAAATACATTCAAACACACTTTCTACTATAGTCTTAGTAATTTGTCCAGCAAATTAGTAGGATTTATTCTACTGCCATTATACACAAAATATCTTATACCGCAAGAGTATGGAATGTTTGTTACAATTGAGATTACTAGTTTTATTTTAATTGATTTGCTTTCATTACACTCTCACACAGCAGTAATGCGCTGGTGTGCAAACACAAAAAGCGAGGTGGAAAGAGAAAAAATAATTTCCACAGCTTTTTTCCCGCTTATTATTATTTTATCCATCGTATTATTTTCATTTCTTCCTTTTACTTCAAATTTATCGATGTTATTTTTTGATACAGGGCAATATTCGTATTACTTCTACTATTTAGTATTTATTTCATTTATTGCAGTTGTTAATCAATTCTCATTAAGTCTGCTAAGATTTTATGAAAAATCAAAAAGATTTTTACTAATTAATTTAGCAAGATTTGCCACAGTTGTTGGTTTAAATGTTTACTTATTAACAAATACAGAAATGAAAATAGAATCCATTTTTATTAGTCAGTTGGCAGGATACTTTCTTGTATTTGTACTCTCAATTTCGTTTACATTAAAGCGGATTAAATTATTGTTTGACAGGAAGGTCTTTAATAGTATAATAGAATTTATTTGGCCCTTAATTATTTCAACTTTTTTAATTCTGATAATGACGAATATTGACAAGTATGTCATAAAATTTATTCTGGGAGATTCTGATGTTGGGCTTTATACTTTGGGCTTCAGGGTTGCAAGCTTGATTAACATAGTATTTATTCAATCATTTCAACTTGGATATTTACCATACGCTTATAAAAAATTAAATGAAAATAATGCAAAACGATTCTATTCAAAAGTCCTCACATACTATACTTTAATAATAACTTATGCTGTATTAATATTGGCTGTTTTAAGCGGACCGTTTCTTATTATGATTTCATCAAGTAAAGAATATTTTGAAGCATCAGCTGTAATACCGTTTATTTTATTTTCTTTTATCTTCAAAGGAATGAGTTTCATATTTGCAATGGGATTTCATTTTTCCAAAAAGACATTGTACAATATTTGGACTGGTTCAATTTCTCTTGTAATTGGAGTTATCTTTTATATCGTTGCTGCTAAGTATATAGGTATTGTAGGAGTTGCCGGAACAACTTGTTTGGTTATGATACTGAATACGGTTTTATCTTACAAATTATCGCAGAAGATATATCCAATAAATTATGAAGTAAGCAAAATTATAACAGTTCTTAGTTTATCAGTTATCTTTTACATTGTTATACAAAATATTAATTTCAACTTAACATCATTAGAGATTATCATAAAATCAATTCTACTCCTCTCGTTTCCTTTCTTTTTATATTTATTTAAATTTTATGAACCAGTTGAACTAGTAACAATTTCGCGTTTCTGGAGTGAATGGAGAAATCCGTTAAAGTGGAAGACTAATTTTGTAAAGTTTCTGGAAAAGAAGCGCTAAATTTTACAGCTGAAACGTATTTGATCTTTTTCGTCTTTTTCATCACCCAGCCTGATAATTCCATCCCCGAATAAAACAATTTCTTCTCTTTGAACAAGAATGCTTTCGCCTGCATCGTATTTAACGTAAGTACCGTTTGTGCTGCGGTCGGCTAAAGTAAATTTACCGTTCCGGTACTCGATGTAAGCATGTCTTCGCGAAACTAAATCTTTATCAATTATTAAATCGTTATTTTCCGATCTTCCCATATGGAAAATCTGGTTTTCGTTAGTTAAAATAACTTTCTTGTTCCGGCAAGTCAGTTCCAGATACAATATATTTAATTCTTTTTTCCTTTCTTTAATTATTGTAGGGTGTTTTGTTAAAGCAGAAGTATCTTCCTGCCATATTATTTCTGAAATATCAACAGATTCCAATTTTCCGCGGAATTGTATCTTTCCTATATTTCTTACCGGCGAAGGGTATGGTTCGGGCAAATAATCTAAGGTTGAGGTTGAAATTAATATTTGTTCGGGTTTGCATACTTCCATAATTCGACTGCCAAGATTAACAGCATCTCCGTAAACGTCATTATTTTCAATTAATACAGGCCCGTAATGCAGACTTATTTTTATTGATATTTTTACCTGAGAGCCGGGAACTCCGCGGTGAAGGCTGCGGTTCATTTCGCAGGCAGCTTTAAAAGCCTGATCGGGTCGCACAAATGTGCAAAAAATTTCATCGCCGATAGTTTTAATTATAAAACCGTTATATTTTCGGGTTATTTCAGCAAGAATTGTAAGAGTTTCGGCAACAATCTGTCTGGCAGTCACGTCACCGTAAAGCTCAAACAAATACGTGCTGCGCGAAATATCGGCAAACAGAATTGCTAATTTGCTTGTAGGTGAAGCCATCTAGAATCTCTCTAATTAGAAAAAATGAAATAATTTTCGTTGATAATAATAAGCATTTTTCAAAAAATAAATTAATGGAAATTATTTTTTTATAATACTGATATTATAATTGTTATCCGCAAAAAGCAGAATATCGGCTTTTTGAATATTCGGTTTGTAATGTTTTTCGTAATCTTCAACATTGCTTTTAAGAAATATCTCTTGAACTTCACTCATCGATAAAGATTTATTAACTTTATCGCGGTTTAATCTCGATTTAAATTGGGTTTGTTTATCGGAATCGATGTGAATCAATAAATCAAAATAATTAACCAGTCCGCTGAAAAAAACTAATTCACCTTCAATAAAATTTATTTTTGCAGGATTAAAAAGCTCAGTTTCATTGTCGCATCCTGTTTCTGGGTTGTAAACCGGTTTAGTAAACGCAGAATTTTCTTTAATAAGATTTAAATGCTGCTTAATTAATTCTATTTTATTTGCGCAAGGATCGGAGCCTTTAAGTCCGCTTTGTTTTCTGCTTTCGCGCGAAAACCGGTAATCATCAAGACTTATCATTCTGCTCGAAGGGAAAAAATCCAGCATTTGCTTTGTAAAATTTGTTTTGCCTGTTCCTCCCGGGCCGCCTATTCCAATAAGCAGATTTTTTCCGGCTGAGGATAAAACCGCGATTCTGTTTTTTATTTCCAAAAAGACTTTATTTCCCATTTCTGTTTTTCTTATTTCCGGGTAAAAATACATTCGTTTTATGTGTTAATATCTCTTTTTGTTTTTCCTTACCGCTATGATTCTTTTCAACAAACAGCTTTTCACCGGTGAAAGGGTCAGTTTCGGTATAATACATTAATGTGGAATATGTTGATGGAGTGGGTGTAAAAATTTGTATCTGCTCGGGATTTATTTTTAGTTTTTCGGAAGAAAGATTTTTCAGTTTTTTCATATCTTCTTCGGTGCATCCGGGATGAGCTGCAATAAAATAATAAGTAAGAAATTGATTCTTTCCGGCTTGAGCCGAATATTTGTTAAATTTATCGCGGAAGCTGAAAATCGAATCAATTTCTGGTTTTCCCATCAACGAAAGAATTTTTGAGTCCGAATGTTCGGGCGCGATTTTAAGCTGTCCCGAAACATGATGTTCAACAAGTTCGCGCAAATATTCATCGCCATAAATTCTATCATTTTCTATTAAATCGTAACGCAAACCGGAAGCAACGAAAATTTTTCTTATTCCTTTAGTATTTCTTAGTTTTTTAAGTAAATCAATTTGTTTTGAATGGTCGGGTTCAAGTTTTTCGCAAGTTTGCGGAAAAACGCATCTTTTTTTAATGCAGGAACCGTGCTCCAACTTTTTGTCACATTCAAATCCGTACATATTCGCAGTGGGACCTCCCACATCGCTTATTATGCCTTTAAAGTCCTTGTGCTTTGAAATTTCGGCTGCTTCGCTTAGTATTGAGCTTTCACTCCTGCTTTGAATAGTTTTGCCTTGATGGACAGTTATAGCGCAAAAATTGCATTCGCCGTAGCAGCCTCTGTGTGTAAGGATTGAAAACTGTATTGTATCAAGCGCTTTAACTTTCCCGTTTTTTGCATAAAAAGGATGAACATCCCGTTCAAATTCAAGCGAATGAATTTCGTCAAGTTCTTTCTGAGTTAAATAAAATTGCGGAGGATTCTGGATTACATAACGGTTATCATATTTCTGATAAAGTCCTTTCGAAATGAGCGGATCGTTATTCCTGTAAAAAATATTAAACATTTTTATAAACGAATTTTTGTCCGAATTAATTTCGTTCCATTCAGGCAGTTCAATAAATCCATCTTTAGGCTGGTTTGAAAGAAAACACAATCCCCTGATATTATTTATTGGCTTTCCGTCACGTAAATTTTCGGCAATTTCAAGAACTGTCTTTTCACCCATTCCGTAAACAAGATAGTCGGCTTTTGCATCGAGCAGAACTGATTTTCTTAATTTATCCGACCAGTAATCGTAATGAGCAACGCGACGTAAACTTGCCTCAATCCCGCCGAGTATAATTGGTTTTGTATCCTTAAAATATCTTCGTATGTGATTCGTGTAAATTAAAGATGCTCTGTCGGGTCGGAGGTTATTTATTCCACCAGGGGTGAAATCATCGCTTTTGCGCTTTTTTTTGAGCGCGGTATAATTGGAAACCATCGAGTCTACGCTTCCGGCAGTGACTCCCCAAAATAAAGCAGGCTCGCCAAAAATCGAAATGTCTTTATCGTTGGAAAGATCGGGTTGGGCAATAATTGCAACTTTAAAACCTTTAGCTGTGAGAAATTTACCGAGAAGAGAAATGCCAATATAGGGGCTGTCAATGTAGGTATCGCCGGATACAAAAATAATATCCGGCTTATCCCATCCAAGTTTTTTTATTTCGGAAACTGTTGCCGGCAGATACATATTTACTTTAATTGATTATTTAAAAAACAAATTAAACAAAAATTTACCGTAAATTGAAATCTGCCGGAATAAGCTCTGTTTATTTAATTAATCTTATGCAAAGCGGATAACGGTATTTTACCCCTTCGTTAGCTTTAATTGAAGCAATTATAGTCATCACAATTGCAAAAACACCGACCGCAACCATCAATATAATTCCAATAAGTATAATTATAAGTATTGCCGAAGCAATAAGATAAATAAAAATGCTTATCTGAAAATTCAAAGATTCTTTCCCTTGATCATCAACTACCGGATAAACATCCTTTTTCATCAGCCAGATAACAAGCGGACCGATAATATTGCCAAACGGAATGACTAATCCCGAAAGTGCAGTAAGATGGCAAAGCATTGCAAACATATTCTGATCGCGGTTGTTTGTGCTTTGCTGAGGCGGTTTGTTTTGGTCAAAATTTGTTTCTTCCATTAATCCTCCATTGATTGTTAATCATTCTTTTTTTTGCTGCGAAAAAGTGAAAGGCTGCCGAATCCGGAAATTATTGCAATATAAAATCCTAAATCGTACATCCAGCCGGTATTGTGCGCATCGTAAATTCTTACTGATTTATCAAAAAACCCGATTATCAAGGAAAGAGGGGCAATCCAGCCATGCCAGATTCCGGTAAAAAATCCTGAGGGACTGTCTTCGTATGATTTATCGGGGAAACACGAAACAATTAAAAATAACGTCAACAGAGTGATAAAAATCATAATTGCCGGTTTCGATTTCATAATTGTCCGTAAATTGTTCTAACAAACATATAAAAATGTTTAAAAAAAACAATAATGATTTGAAGAAAAATAGAGGAATGTTTCTTTTTGAAACCGCAGTTATCAAAATGAGAGATCAGAAAACTGCAATTTTTTCAGTTAATTTTCTCTTTACAATCGGTAATAAAGTTTCTGCAAAAGGAAAGTCGAGTTCAGTTCTGAAATAAAAAGCAGGCTTATCAGGCTCAAAAACGTAATTTTTAATTAATTCCGAAAACGATTGTTTACTTGCTTCAACTTTCGATAAAGTATCTATATGCGTAGTATCGAGCTGATGATATTGGCGTTGCCCAGTAATTTGGTCGCGAAGTTCAAAATAATATACATTAAGAATATCATATTTATTATCAGGAATAATAAAATAGCCTTTTTCCTGTGCACCATCAACAGAATTTTCGTGAAGAATATCTATGTTTTCTTCAACGAAATCGTAAATAATCTTTCCTTCGTCAACAATTTCTTCAATTAAAGGAAGAGCCCAGTTTACAAGATTGAAAAATTCATTCAGCTCATCGGCAGTTAAAAAGATTGAGTCGTATTTTTCGGAGGTATTTTCAAGATTAATTTGAATGAGGTCGTCCCACGAAGTATTTCCGAGATCCGGTTTCTGTTCAACCATTTTTGCAAGGATGTAACCGGTTTCAATAAGTTCAGCCAGGTACGGATAAATTTTATTCTGATGGAATAATTTACTGTATTGTTTTAGTACCGATAAAATCTGGTATTTTGCCATTTCAATGTCTTCAAGAGAGGAAATAAAAATATCAACTGTAAGCTTATTCATTTTAATATCCTTTTCTTTTATTGAGAACTAAACCCAATTAGAGTGCCAAAAAACTTAGTTTTGAAGTTTGGTTGAGTTTAATCACAATAATAAATTGAATGTTTTGATTAAGCGTTAAAATTGAAGGGGAAGATTATTTGCACTCGTTTTCAGGAAAAAATTAAGGATAAAATCCGGTGCAAAATAATTGGTAGTGTCAAAAATAATTTACAGTTTGCCTTGTTTATAAAGAAGCTGGGTTTTTACACGCTGCATCTGTCTTTCAATAATCATATCGGCAATAATTTCCGGTATATCAGCAACGGCGTGTGTTGCAAGAATTTCACTTAGTTTGGTTTCATCTAAATCAATTCTGTAAAGGGTATTAAGAAAGCGTTCAAAATTTTTCTCCATTTGCTCAATAATCTTTTCAATTAAATGTTTTCTGATATCCTCTAAATATTTTCCGGAGTCATTAATTTCAATTAATCCGTCGGAAATTTCGAAATCTTTATCAAGCTTTTCTATAAGTCCATTTAAAATTATTTTATCTTCCATAGTCTTATCTTTTATGCTTTAAGAATTATCATTTGCTTGTTTTTATCCAATTAAGCAGCTCTTTCGGAGAAGGTTTTTTCCCTGTTGCAATAATTCCTAATCTGTAAATTTTTCCGGAGATAATTACTACAAAAATCAAGGTGAGAATATTAATAAAAACGCTTAAAAGAATTTCATATACCGGAACATCTACTAAAGCTATGCGTGCTGGCATTACAATAAGTGAAGCAAAAGGTACGAGGGAAGAAACTCTTCCAATAATACTGCCCGGGTTGCTTTGAAGCGAAATTGAAATAAAAAAAGGAATCATAATTAATATCATAACAGGCCAAATCATCGATTGAGCATCCTGATCGTTATCAACAATTGCGCCGGCAGCAGCAAAAAGACCTAAATATGTAACCAGCCCCAGGCTGTAAGTTATTATGAAGAATAAAATTTTGTAAAGACTGATAGAGAAAAGCAATTCCTGCGGAAGCATAAACCAGCTTGTTGAAGCCGTAAATATTACAGGCAGCAACCAAATTATCATTTGAATTACACCGGTAACAGTTGTGCCGGCAATTTTGCCAGACATTAGTTCTTTAGCGCTTAAAGAGGAAAGAAGAACTTCGGCAACTTTATTACTTTTTTCCTGAACAACATTGCGCAGCATCGTCTGACCTAAAATTATCAAACTCAGATAAAGCAGAAAACTCAACAAAAAAGATATAATCTGATTTCCGTATCCCTCTTTTTCAATCTGGTCGGATGATATGCGGAAAGAACTGAATTCAACGCTGGAGCGTATATAGCCGATTTCATCTTCTGTAAGGCTTTTCCCTTTGAAATAAATGTTAATTAAAGCATTGTTAATCGGTTTGTTAAGTTTATTAAATACTTCCTGATTCTTCGAAATTTTAGAATAATACTGCAAATCTTTATTCTTAAAAGAACTGTCCGGAATATAAATCAGCCCGTTTATCTTTTCGGAAAAAAGATTTTTTTTGATGGAATCCAAGTATTTGCTGAAGTTTTCTTTTTCAACAACTGCATAGTCAATTTTATAATGCCCGCTTTTAATAAAATCTTCCGCAGAAAGCTCATTTTTAACTTGAGTGTTAAGTTCCTCAGAATTGGAAGCAATAATTAAAGTCATAGCGTCATCTGAGTTGTACATCTGTAAAAAAACTTGAAACCCAATTACACCGAACATTAAAACAGGTACCAATGCAGTCATTATTATGAAAGATTTGCTTAAAAGTTTCTCTTTTAACTCTCTTTTAATTACGGAAATTACACGGTGGTTAAGCATCTCCCATCTCCGCGGCTGGATCTGTAACAGCATCTTTTCCTGCCCGCTCAATAAAAATTTCGTGCAGTGAAATATCGTGCGCGTCAAATTTTTTGATTTTGATATTGTTGGCAACAAGCGCCTTTAAAAGGTCGTCAATATTTTCATTCGCTTTAACTTTTATTCCGGTTGTATTTCCAAAGTCGTTTATTTTTTCGACAAACGGAAGACTTTTAAGAAAAGAAATATCGCCTTCGTAATTTAAACTTACATTGCAATTAGCATATTGGGCTTTAATATCATTTATCGAGCCGCTTAAAATAATTTTTCCGCGGTCAATCATTGCAAGATGATCGCACATTTTTTCGGCAAATTCCATTAAATGCGTTGAAAAAATGATTACTTTATTTTTCCGCTTCAGTTCAAGTATTATTTCTTTAAGCATATTTGTGTTTATAGGATCGAGCCCCGAAAAAGGTTCGTCGAGAATTATAAATTCCGGATCGTGCAGAATTGTTGCAATAAACTGAACTTTTTGCTGGTTGCCTTTGGATAGATCTTCAATCTTGCTGTTTTTCCTGTCGGTAAGCTCAAATCGTTCAAGATATTCCATAGCCGATTTTTCAATTGCTTTGCCTTTTTTCCCTTTAAGTTCGGCAAAAAACAAAAGTGTTTCAAGGACTTTCATCTTTTTGTAAAGTCCGCGTTCTTCGGGTAAGTAACCGACTTTATCACGGAATTCCTGACCCACTTTTACACCGCGAAGCAAAACCTCGCCGGAATCGGGTAGATAAATATTCATCATCATTCTGATAGTTGTAGTTTTCCCGGCGCCGTTTCGTCCTATAAGTCCGAAAACGCTTCCTTCGGGAATAACAAAAGAAACCGAATCGACCGCTTTTATTCCGTCAAAAGTTTTAGTGAGGTTTTTAACTTCGAGAGCTAACATTTAATTTCCTTGCTTTATTAATCCTTTTAATTTATTTATACCCTGATTCTGAAGTTCTGCCTTCTTTTGTTCAAGTTCTTGTTTTTTTGTTTCAATAAGGTTTTTATAATTATCAACTTGTGCCGTAATTGCTGCTACTTTTTCTTCGAGCGCAGCTTTTTGTTTGTTGATAAAACCTTCCGCCTGGGCGCGGTATTTTGCAACTTGCTTATTTATTTCCTGACGGAGTTTTTCTTTGGCTTTTTCAAGTTCACCGCTTATTTTAGCTTTAATATTGTTATAAATCATTTCATCCAAATTAGAATCGAGCGAAAATTTGAAATTGCTTTCACTTCCTTCGAGCTTTGCAACAAAGTTAATCTGGTCAATCTTCATCAAAATTTCGAGTATTATTTCTTCTATCTTGTTTTTCGGCTCTGCAGCAGAAGTTGCAAAAATAAGATTGTTAGACGAAAATTCAACTGTGCCTTTAATATATTTTCCGCGGATATCAACTTCTGTAAATACCGAGCCGACACCTTTATCGATTTTTTCAGGCAGAAATCTCGATTTTATAAGATTTGTGCTGTTCATCGAAAATCCATCGTATTTGAATTTGAAATTTTCGTTGGGAATATTTCCCATATAATTCAGCAGACCGTTAAGAGCCACTTTTGCACCAGTTTCTGAACTTCCGCCTATTTCGAAAGTTGTAGGTTTGCCGATGGTATTTTGATTGGATACAATATTAAACGCATTTCCTTCAATAGAAATATTGCTTTCGGTAAATCCGTTAATAATAATTTGTTTTATCCAGAACTTAGGACGCGCATTTTTTTCGGTGAAGTGAATATTCTGTCCTTCCATTCTCGGCGGAGAAGGATCTTTTTCGGGCTTGGGCAGATATTCTTCTTTGTAGCGGCGGGCAATTTCGGCATAATTCATATAGGAATTGAATTTATCCACAACTTCGCGGCCGAATAAGATTTTTCCTATTTTATCGGTGCTGAATTCAGGAAGTTTGGCAAGTGACAAAGCTGATTGAAAATCGGCTTTAATCCAATCGTCAATCTGTAAAAGACTATCTCTGGTGGCATTAAAATCATTTACAAAATCGTTTTTTACTGTAACTGTTTCATTAACAAGACTTTCGGACTGGCTTTTAATCTGCTCTACGGTTTTAATTGTTTCCAGAACTTTATCAACAGATTTTATATTGTTTACATCAATGCTGTTAACCTGCGAAATGATGCCATTAATTTTTGCTTCGTAATTTTTTGTATCCAGCCTGTTGTTCCATTTGTCAAATCTTTCTTCAAAACTTTTTTCGAGTTTAACAATTTTATCGGGGGATTGAATATTTAGAATAGAAAGAATACTGTCAACATCAATTTCACCCTTTAACTGCGATAATCTGTAGAGAGGTTCATCTTTAATTTCGTCTTCAAGACGATCGCTTATGGACTCGAAAAAATCAGACCCGCCGGTTTTCGATTTTTTAGCTCCCGGAATACTGCCGTCGGTTTTACGCGGAGTATTTGTGCGGATATTTGTAACAGAAAAATCTTCTACAATTACTTTACCCGAAAAAAGAGGCCAAAACTCCATATCGAAACTGCACTTGCCGGTTTCAATTATATTGCGCATTGTGCTTGATGGATTTGTAACCTGAAGTCTGTCCCACGTAATTTTAACATCGAGGAATGAAAAATCCACATTGTCGAACTCGACTTTTGCTTCGATAATTGCAGTCCCTGCATCTTCAAGCCGCGCTTCCAGCCAGCTATCGGTCAAAAAATAAGCAAGTACGAAAAAGAGAGCAACAGCAATCAGAAGCCCGATAATTCCTTTTTTTCTGAACATTATCCCCTCCACTCGCTTATTTTTGTGTAAATTTCGTAAAATTTTGAACTCTTTATCATTTTCATAACTTTCCATTTTTCTACGTAAGGATCAACTTTGGTCCGGTAAACAACTACAAATTGTTTTCCCAAAAAGAAAACGGGAATTACGAGCGCAAGAGATGCTGCAAGGCTTCCCATAACAATTGTGTTGTTAAAGCGGGAAAGGGCTAAAATTGGGATGTTGTAAAAATTATTCCAGGTTTCCTGCATACTTCCAACATCTACAAGTATGTAGTAGCCCAGACTGTGAAAATAGGGATCGAAAATATATGCTATTCCGCTGAAGATTGCCATTGAGAATAGCGCCATCGAAATATTGATTTCGAAGATTATCATTAAAAAAACAAGAACGAGGTTGTGCAGACTTAAAACCGGAGTGAGCCCCATAATCATTCCGAAAACTATTCCCCAGGAAATCTGCGCCGGAGATGCACCGGAACGGAGTATAGAAAAAAGTTTTGCTAAAAATTTTATTGTAAACATAAAACCTCTGTAAAAATTTTATTTGCTAAGTGAGTTAATTTACAAGGCTTAATTTCTTTTAATTTTAACTTAAATGCAAACAAAAGATTGCTGCGGTTAGATACTTTTTATTATTCGGCGATATTTTCTGTGTTACTCTGTGGTTTAAAGGTGCTTGTGTTTAACCACAGAGTTTCTCAGAGTTTTCCACGGAGTTGCAATGAGTTTTTGTTTTTTTATTACAACTTAAAGTGTTTGGCTTTTATTAACTGCTTTCTCTTTCTTAATTGGATAACAAAAGAATTTATTTTCCTCCTCCGTGAAACTCTGTGCCGGACTCTGTGTAACTCTGTGGTTTGAAGTGGTTTTGTTTAACCACTGAGTTTATCAGAGTTTTCCACGGAGTTGCACTGAGTTTTTGTTTTTTTATTACAACTTAAAGTGTTTGGCTTTTATTAACTGCTTTCTCTTTCTTAATTGGATAACAAAAGAATTTATTTTCCTCCTCCGTGAAACACTGTGCCGGACTCTGTGTTACTCTGTGGTTTGAAGGGGCTCGTGTTAAACCACAGAGTTTTATCAGCTTTTTACAATTTTACCGAGGGCTTCGAGTAGCTGCGGTTTGTCTTCCAATGCAATGCGGGCAACAGCGTAAAAGTCGCTCATCCATTTATCCATTTTGGCAAAGGCCGCATCTTTTTCTTTCGTAGCATCTTCCGATTCT
>Ga0123335_1005940_pt1 | contig 14523 bp, 8 predicted proteins | sample BiotimSIPDNA_2_FD_89707 | JGI IMG/M metagenome (GOLD analysis project Ga0123335, IMG submission 89707) | Anaerobic biogas reactor microbial communites from Washington, USA - Biogas_R2 time_0 SIP DNA | ecosystem: Engineered > Bioreactor > Anaerobic > Unclassified | place: Washington, USA... | reverse complement strand
TCGCTACTGCGGCCGTAATGACGTTTGCAAATGTGATAGCCATACCTGCCTTCACAACTAGTGGACAACACGGGGTGATAGCGAAAGACCGGCGTCTTCGACGGGCTGTAGCGCAAGAGGGGATGCCCTCTTTCAAAAATATCTGGGTCTGGTTTCCTGCTTTCGCAGGAATGACGGAGTTCGGTTGTTACAGTATTTACATAAGTAACCTTTTGAGCACAACCGTTACGGACGTCATGCGTTGAAGAACGGCATCCAGGAATAGAATCATGCCCTTTCAGTCTTGGAAAAATGTACCTTTATTATCTAACTCCTGACTTGCTACTTGCGACTTGCAACTTTCCCTTACATGCTTGAATTCTTCCAGGCTACAACCAGTTTTAATCTACCACCAGTTCGCCGGTGCGGCTGCAATGTCGTTTGCAAATGTGATTGCCATGCCTGCCTTCACAACCGGTGGACAACACAGGGTGATAGCGCAAGACTGGCGTCTTCGACAGGCTGGAGCGAAAGAGGGGACACCCTCTTCCAAAAGAGCTTTATTCTTAAATTCTTGTTTTTACTTGTATTGGGGCACCCTCTTCCAAAATATCATATACAGGTTTCCGGCCTTCGCTGGAATGATGGAGTGCGACTGTTACACCATTCACATAAGTAACCTTATTTATATTATATAGAAGAGGTCCGAAGAATAATGAAAAAATAAAGTAAGAAGTAAAAATCAACGCGCATTTTTTTGCAGCTTAGCTTATAACTGATGCAACAGAAAAAATTAAAATCAATATCCAAACGCCTCTTTGATCTCTTTTTCGCTCTATCGGGGTTGCTTATCCTCTGGCCGTTTGGTTTACTTATTGCACTTGCTGTCAAGTTAACCTCAAAAGGCCCGGTTTTTTATAAACAATCCCGTATCGGACAATTCGGCAAACCCTTCACCTGCATAAAATTCCGGACCATGTATATTGGGTCCGATAAACAGGGAAGTATCACCGCTGCGTCAGATTCCCGTATCACTCCTGTGGGCAAATTCCTGCGCAGATACAAGCTTGATGAATTCCCGCAGCTCTTGAATGTTCTTATCGGCAGGATGTCTTTTGTGGGCCCCCGTCCTGATGTCCCCGGGTACGCCGACAAGCTTACAGGCAAAGAGAGAAAAATTCTGGAGCTTAAGCCCGGAATTACAGGGCCGGCATCAATTTACTTCCGCAATGAAGAAAAGATCCTTGCCGGTGTTGACAATCCGGTAAAATACAACGATGAGGTAATCTGGCCGAAGAAGGTGAAGATAAACCTCGAATATTATCACAAGTCAAATCTGCTGAGAGATATAAGGTATATAATTGTTACAGTTGTGCCCGGGCTTGGAGGCGCGGGAGGGGGAGAGGGGGAGATCTCACCACAGAGACACAGAGGGCACGGAGAGGAAGAACGGGGAGAGATTTTACCACAGAGACACAGAGGACACAGAGGGGAAAAATAGAGTTCGGAAAAACTAATGAGAAACAAAAGCGTTTACTAAGAAGATACTCGTTTGCAAAGCCCCTCTCTGTAGGAGAGGGGTGCCGACAGGCGGGGTGAGGCTAAAAAAAACAAACCGCAATTATTATTTTAATATATCGCCCTCACGAAATTAACAGATTCTTCGCCAGGAATGAATCCCCTATACCACATAGGCCACGTGGTCCTCTTAACCTCTGAACGCTGAACGTTGAACGCTGAACGCTCAACCGAAAGGCCGCCGTTGAGGATAAAACAAAAATAACGGGTGGCAAATAATTAATTTATCGTACCGTTTCTTCCGAATTAAAACTGATTGAATAAATAAAAAGGAGTTAACACACAATGTCGGTTCGTTTTTTAACAATGGCCGGTCTAATTCTTGGATTCATACTTTTTCATTGTGACCTTCCACAACCCCCACCGGGCCCCAAAAGCGCTGAAGTATCATTGATTCTTAACTCATCCAATGGCGACCAGAATAATTATATCGTTATCGATACAGTTGGTAATATAACAAACATTGGAATGATCCTTTACCTTACTCAATATATTGATTCAATATCAATACTGGTTACATCAGGTTCTTCCATAGAGTATAACGACACTTATATGCCAAAGGAAGACCAGGCCGATACAATCTCATATCCTGTTACATTCGAGACAGACGGAGATCGCGCAATAAAAGTAACAGGGTACATTGAAGGTCAACCCGATTTAGTCGCAACCGGTACGCTTCGCATTGTAAGCAGACCCGTGGTAAATCAGGGTCCTGAACTTTCAATTAAAGGATCGACACAGTACGAGGCTGGTGACACTGTTGTGCTGCTTGTTTCGGCAACCGATCCGGATAGTGATCAAACAGTCACGATCAAAGCTGTAGGCAAGCCGGAACACGCTGCATTTTCTTCCGATACATTAAAATGGGTCACGACTTTAGCCGACACGGGTACCGATACAATTATTTTTATTGCCAGTGATAGCTACACGCCATCTATGTCCGATACCGGAATTGCAGTTATTACAGTCACAAACATATCGTCTAATCATTCGCCAGTCTGGACTTCTGATTCAATTGAAATTGAAGGGCTGCCGGACTCGCCGATTTCTCTCCAGCTCAAAGATAGATGCAGTGACCCGGAGGAAGATTCTATCCTGTTCTCACTCTCTTCCGGAAAACCGGCAGGGGATACGGTATCCGGCTCAGTATACTCCTTTACTCCATCAGAAAAGGACACCGGTACACATACCGTTCGCATAGTTGCCAAAGACACTAAAGGCGCGTCCAGTAAACTCGTAATCAGGTTGACTATCACCAAAAGTGATCTCAAAAATCCGGTAATCACTCTCAGTTCATCACTTTCAGACACTGTCATAGCTGCCGATTCTCTTAATATTAAGGCGACCTGCAAGGATGAAAGCGGCATACGTTCATGCATAGCATATCTGGATACAGTACCATTTACAATGATAAAGCTGTCGGGTACAGATGACTTGTGGGCAGGTACAATAAAACCACTCACGGCGGGAAAACATACTGTAAAACTTATCGCAACAGATTCCTCAAACGCAGCAAATAAAGATACGGCCGTTATAAGTGTCAGGTATGATAATGATACGATAAAACCCGTAATCACAAGAGCAGTCCCGGCACAAGACAGTGCAACCACCAACTCATCAAGCTATACAATAACGATTGATTGCACAGATGAAAGCGGCATTTTATCCGTCAAAGGTACTTTCGGTACTAAAACATTTGAGGGATCACGCGGTTCCGGGGACTCGTGGACAATTTCCGCAACTGATCTTGCAGTGAACGTGTTTAACCCTGTAACGGTAACGGCAACAGACAGTTCCCTGAGATCCAATAAGACGACTATGGCTTTTTATATCAAATATGACCCAACCATGCTTGATACCATAGCTCCAACAATCAGCCGGAAGAGTGGGCCGGTCAGTGGTGCAGTTGTAAACGGGCCTTTTATCGAGATCAGAGATTCGATTTATGACCCCAGTGGAATTGACAGTGTATATTGGACTATCAACGGTGTATGGGCTGGAACGCTCAAACCACTTACAGGGTCACCCGGCATGTTCTTACTGAAGGACACGTTGACAACATTCCATAACAACCGGATTGTCATACACGCAATAGACGATGCATCACGGAAAAACCATGACAGCCTCGTTGTTTTACTTGACTATAACGCTTTCCCGTCAATACGTGACACAGCAGTAGCAACAAAAAAGAACAGCGAAACAGCATTTACACTGATTGCCCGATCACCTGACAGTGATCCAATTGCCTGGAGTTTAATCACTGATCCGGCCCATGGAACACTGAGCGGAACACTGCCGTCACTGACATTTACACCTGCAAATAACTACCAGGGCGCCGACAGCTTTTTTGTCAAAATAACCGACAATACATGGAGCGATACCGCCAAGGTACGAATTACAATCGCCGACGTTAATTTTCCTCCGGTGGTAAAAGATTCCGCAGTCACGACAAACGAAGATACACCTGTGACTTTTTCGCTTTCCGGATCAGATCCGGACGGTACCCCCCTGAGCGGCTGGACTATTACAAAACAGGGCTCCCATGGAACCGCGGCAATAGCAGTATCACCGGCAAACCGCATTACATATTCACCAGCTGATGACTTCTCGGGTAAAGACACATTCAATTTCATGGCTGGTGACGGTTCGCTCTTTGATACCGGATCAATAATCGTTACTGTCACAGCAGTAAATGATCCACCGGTTGTTTCTAAAAACAGGGCATTAACGGTTCCGGAAGGAGGTGTTGGCAGGTTCAATACTTCCCGGCTCGATTTTACCGATCCCGACAATTCATCTGATGACTTTGAAATCACCTTTACCGCACTTACTAAAACTGGTACACTGAAATTAGATGGTGTTAACCTTCTACTCTCAAGTAACCTGACCTACGATGAGCTTACCTCTCCCGGGCTTACCTACACACACAACGGATCGGAAACAGAAGCGGATTCATTCTCTTTCAGAATCTCTGACGGTCAGGAATCGACAACAGGAACTTTCAGGTTTGCAATATCGATGGTAAATGACCAGCCAACAGTATCCAAAACGGGCTCTCAGATGAAAAGTACCTGCGGTATCGGTAACGTCTACTATGATACACTTACAATTACCGATCCTGAAGAAGCCTATTCATCAATTAAAGTCTCAATGGTTCCATCAGATGCCAAAGCTGTTATAAATTCCAGTGGAAGAGTCGTTATCAGCTGGCTGGCAGATTTTAACAGATATGGTTACAACCAGGCAGTCCGGTGCACTCTGAAAGTCATAGATGCAGCAGATACACTTTCTATCGGATGGGAAACAACTGTCGGTCAGCATGTCTGGACCCCGATTTTTGCCAGTGGAAGTGGAGGCACGTATTATGATAATGGGGCGCGTATTGCAGCGCGGGACTCATTTACGCTGTTTACAGGATATGTTGATTACCCGGAAAGTTCACCTCATGCATCTTTGTACCGTTGTGTACTAGGTAACGTCCCCAGCTGGACCGAAATGCCATCAATATCTATATCGACTGGACTCGGGGAATTTATTTGTAATAATTCCCGGCTCGTGACCGGAGATTATTCGCACGCTACCGTTTACAGTTTTAACACAACAACGGGCTTAAAAGCAGATACAATTCCGGGATATAACATGTGGGGGGGTGCATTTCTGGCAGATGACCGGTCGGATATTTTCACCTACAAAGAAAATGCTGTATATAAAAATGGAACAGTTGCATATCAGTTGGATGATAATTTATCTGAAAAGAGAATACAAAGTGCAGTGTCAACAAGTTCCATGGCATTTTTATTAATCAACCGCAATTTAAGCGGGGGAATTGCCCGTGTTACTCAACCGATCTCGAGTACTTCGAGCTATTATGAAGTTTATTCGACCAGCCTTTTATCTGGTGGCGGGAAATTGTTCACAGATAATAACAATGCCGATACTCTGTACGCTGACTTGAGTAGTAGAAACGATGGAGTCCAGATCAGACGGATCGTCAACTTCCCATCCACTACGACACCTGCAATAACAACTGTCGCCCTGCCAGAGGCATCAAGCGAAGGAAGTATAATGAATATCCTTTCAGGCTCTGTAGGATGGTATAAAACAGGTGATAAACTGTACTTTTCACGAAACGGATTTGCAAACAGTAATGTTGAAAACTTTCACGCTGGATTCGTACCATCGGCAGTGATTATTTCTGGTGATAAAAAGGCCGTTTTTGCTGTAGGGACTGACGGGTCGATATATAGATATTGATGTTAAATTTTGATAAAGAGATTCTGGAAGAGGGCGTCCCAATACAAAATATTCTTAATATTCTTAAGAATAAGGATTTTCTGGAAGAGGGCGTCCCCAATACAAGTAGTAATTATTAACCAAGATCTTTTGGAAGAGGGTGTCCCCTCTTTCGCTCCAGCCTGTCGAAGACGCCAGTCTTGCGCTATCACCCCGTGTTGTCCACCAGTTGCAAAGGCAGGTATGGCAATCACATTTGCAAACGACATTGCAGCCGCACTGGCGAACTGGTGGTAGATTAAAACTGGTTATAGCCTCGAAGAATTCAAGCATGTAGGTGAAAGTCACAAGTAGCAAGTCGCAAGTCAGGAGTTTCAAAAAATGCTTTTATGGTTTTGTAAGAAAGTAGAAAAGCCGCGGCACGTCACTCTCTTTTTCCAGGGAAAAATACTGAGAAAATAAACGTTACCCGTCCAAATGTCAGTTTGCAAAGCCGGGATGCCGACAGGCGGGGTGAAATTAATAAAACCAACAAACGGCATTATCATTATATTAAGCGTCTTTATCTTAAAAACTACAATAAATTTTAATCTACCACCAGTTCGTCAGTGCAGCCGCAAAGGCGTTTGCAAATGAGAAGACCAAACCTGTCTTCACAACTGGTGGACAACACGGGGTGATAGCGGAAGACCGACGTCTTCGACGGGCTGTAGCGCAAGAGGGAACGCCCTCTTCCAAAAACTCCTGATTTTAAAGAATTCTTAATATTGGGGACGCCCTCTTCCAAAAACTCTTTATCTCTTAATAAATCTCTTTAAATTTTAAATACCATTCCCAGTTATTTCGTATTTTAATTTTATTCATTACAAACCGTATTTCTATTCCTTAGACTCTAGGTACAAAAGGCACAGAAGCCCTCCTATTTAAAAGAAAGGCTATTATGCATCCGGTTCTCTTCAAGGTGTTCTCTTTTCCAATCCACTCTTATGGTTTTATGCTGGCGCTGTCGTTTCTGGTTGGAATCTGGCTCTCAAGCCGCCGCGCAAAAAAAGCCGGACTCAATCCTGATATTATCGCAGACATGGGTTTCTGGATCATCCTGGCTGCTATCGTAGGGGCACGCCTGTACTACGTTATTCTGCATTTTGAAGAATTCAGCGGAAATTTGATGTCGATTTTCAATCCTTTCCAAAACGGGGCGATAGGAATCGGCGGGCTTGTCATGCTCGGGGGGTTTATCGGAGCCATCGTGGCAGGTATCCTTTATTTCAAACTCAAGAAGGTTCCCTTTCTTCCATACGCCGATGCGATTGCGCCTAGTGTGGGAATAGGAATTTTTCTCACCAGGATCGGATGCTTTCTGAACGGGTGCTGTTACGGGGCGGCATCAAGCGGTGCATGCAGTGCAACTTTTCCTGCATCGAGTCCTGCGGGTAGCTACCAGCACCACATCCATGCATCGGGACTCTACCCCTCCCAGCTTTTTGAGTCTGCAGGCGGGCTTATTATCGCCATCATTATTCTTCTCATATCGAACCGTAAATTTTTCGCCGGTTTTCAGTTTTACCTTGTAGGTCTTCTCTATGCTGTACTCCGGTTTATCGTCGATTTCAGCAGGGTTTACGGGGCCGATGAGCGCCTGGGGCCGCTGAGCCACAATCAGGTGGACTGTATCATCCTCTTTGTCCTCTTTGGATCGCTGATACTCAAGAATATTCTGTTTAAAGAGGAACCCTCCCCGGTCAAAGTGATCGCCCCGGCGGCATCAGCGGCGGCAAATCCGGGTGCGGATAAAGAGGAATCGGAAGCTGCTGTAAAGTAAGTAAAAAATCTCTGAATAGATCTGTTTATTGAATCTGTTGACTGGTTTCCATTCAATTGTGATTTTCAGGTTTAAGCAGAACTATCATGAATGTAAAAATCCTCATCTCGATTCTCTATTGTTTTGAGGATTTTTTCTTTCCTCCACTCTGCATCCTGTGCGATAAACCCCGCCTTGTAGATAACAGATGGTTTTGCAATGAATGTGAAGATCATCTGGCCGGGAATTTTAAAAACCGCAACCGCTGCCCCAGATGTTCACAGAATAAAGATCTCAGAAACTGCACCTGTGAACTTTTGTGGGACTATCCCTTTGAAAGCATCTATTCTCTTCTGGACTACGATGATACGGTTCAGAAAATAATGCGTCATGTAAAATACGGTGGCAAGAAGAAGCTGGCCTTTTATACAGGTTCCCTGTTTTCATCATCCTTGCCCGATTCTCTTCTGAAAAATGCCGACATAGTCACCGCCATACCTCTTCACTGGGCTCGCAGGAAGAAGCGGGGGTACAATCAGGCTGAATGGCTGGCAAGGGGGCTTTTCTGCGGGCTGAGGAAGAGAGAAGAGGAGGAAGAGAATTTACCACAGAGACACTCAGAACAGAGAGTGAGAAATGTGCTTGCAGAAGGAAAGCTTCAAACCAGGATAGTTCCTCTTTTTGATATCCTGTACCGGAAGAGGCGTACCCGCACACAGGTCAAGCTTGACAGAACAGACAGACAGAAAAATGTAAGCGGGGCCTTTGCGGTAGTAGAAAAGAAAAAAAATGTTATTAAGGGGAAAACGATCATACTGGTTGACGATGTGATAACGACGGGGGCAACAACCTCTGCTTGCACTGAGGCGCTTTTAGAGGCAGGATGCAGGAGTGTGAGGGTGGTGAGCCTTGCGCGGGACTAAGGGGGGAGGGTTCAGAGGTTAAGCGTTCAGGATTCAGCGTTCAGAGGATAAGAGGTTCTTCAACCGATGAAGCCAGTTTTAAATCTGTCTCAAGATAAGAGTTTAAAACGCAGAGTACGCAAATGGGTGAACGCTTCGCATTTATAAGAATCCAGGTTTCATGTAGTAGCGTTGATTATAATTCTCATCCTGTAAACGCATTAATACTTTACGTTCTGTTTTTTTTCAACTTTGCGTTTTTCCTCTGTGTACTTTGCGCCCTTTGCGTTAAAATCCGGTCCTTAATTTCTAATAATTACCTGTAAATCCGTTTGCTAACCCAGGGATAAGAATTTAAAACGCAGAGGGCGCAAAGGACGCAAAGGGGTGAACGCTTCGCATTTATAAGAATCCAGGTTTCATGCAGTAGTGTTGATTATAATTATCATCCTGTAAACGCAGAGCGTTTATACTTTGCGTCCTGTTTTTATCATTTCGTTTCTGCGTACCTTGCGCACTCTGCGTTTAAAATTTCTGTCTTTATTCTGATCAACTCTCACTCCTGTTGTGACTTGCGACTCACCACTTTCGACTTTCCCCTCCGACCCCTCCGACCCCTCTGAACCTCTGAACCTCTGAACGCTGAACGCCGAACGCTCTTGCCACCTCACACCTCATTATCATATACTTGCTGTAAAAGGAGTATTCAAACCATGAGACCGATATCACAAGAGAATAAAAATTTCGGCGGGGTGTTTACAAAGATCATATCAGTTGACATCCCGGATAATATCAATACAGACAAATCATCGGGAAAATCAGAAAAATTCAAGATAAAATTCCGTACAGACGGGCCGGTGCCGTTTCCACAGATCATTATCCGCGATAACGGTATCGAGCACCTGTTTAATGGTGAAAAAATCGCCGTATCGAAGGATTTTCAGTATTCGGCGGATATCCCTGAAAAACTTCTTTCCCCGGGTAACTATTCAGTTCAGGTTGAAGGGTGCCGCAAAGAGGACTGGCGGAGTGCCGGAGGCACGGACTGGGTAAAATGGAACGGGCAGATAAGCATTGAGTATCAAAAGACAGAGAAAGCCCCTGCTGTTCGTGTCAGGAACACATCGGGCGTAAAGGTCTATTTCGGTATTCATAAACACATGCACCAGCCTTTTTACCGTGCAGCGGATACATCGTACTGGGATGGAGAGAAAGATTCAATTTTCGGCTCAAGATGCGATCCTTATACGCGCTTTATCCCCGATGCAGTCAACCAGTATTCCGCGGGGAATCTTCCCCATGGAGGGCTTTCGACAAGCTGGAGCGGAAGCCTTATCGAGCAGCTTAACAGATGCGATAACGAGGGGCTCTGCGGCGGATGTTTCCGGGGATGGAACGGAGGTTTGACGGATATTTCAAATCAGAAGACTTCTCTTGGCAATAAGAGAATGGGATTTTCCGCATTTGGATTCTTCCACCCCCTGATGCCGCTTATTCCTGATCGGGACATAGTAAAACAGATCGCCTATCACAGGGATATAATAAGGAAAACGTTTAAAACCGACCCCATAGACTATCTTTTCCCGCCTGAGACAGCTTTTCACGTGAGAATGATTCCCGCACTTAAAGAGGCCGGGATTAAGGCGGTTATTTACGATTCGATACACCGGTACCGCGCCTGTAAAGATTACCCCTATGCGGGAATAAACGAAGGGATGCTTCCGCCCAACAGATCCGAGCAGCAGAATGAGCCTGTCAGCGACTGGCTTCAACTGAGAAATATCTGGGCCGGAAGTAAAATCAGCCCGTCTCTGCTGAGACCTGAATATATCAGGTATGAGGACCCCGACGGGAAAGTTTACACAATAATAGGGGTCCCTGCAGAACGCTATATAGGAAACGAGGATGCCCGCGGGGGGTATGGTGCTTTACAGTATGAGCAGGTTCTGGGACAGCTTTACGATAACATAGTCGAAAACAAAACTTTCGACCCAAAGCATCCGCCCTTTTTTATCCTCCATTCCGATGGTGACAATCATGGAGGCGGGGCCGACAGCTACTATCATCATAATACAGGCGGGATGGTGCAGTGGCTCAATCAGGACAGCAGGTTTGAGCTGACAACTATCGATGATTATCTGGAGATGTTCCCGCCTGATCCATCAAACGCTATTCACGTTGAACCGGGATCATGGAGCGGTGCCGATAACGGAGATCCGCAGTTCAGAAAATGGTTCAGCATGTATGAGCAGCCCTACAGCCCCGATCTTAACTCCTGGGCTGTCCTGACCGCTCTTCAGAACCATATCCACAGCCTTGAGGATGCGGGGCTTGTTGATGACAGTTTCCAGAGGGCGGAGCGGCTGATGTTGACAGCGGAGACAAGCTGCTACTGGTACTGGACAGGGCAGCAGATCTGGGACAGTCAGGTCACTGATGCCGCGAATGCGGCATATTCGATTACAGGAAACCTGATTTCAAAACTTTACGGAAAAGGGGATAAGACCGGGCCCACAATCTTTGCCCCCTGGGTGACACCGGAAAACCCGGGCGGCCAGACATGGGGTCAGGGTTGTCTGCGTCCTGCGGAAAAGACGGCGACTGTACACACTTTTATCTACGATATCAGCGGGATCGACAGCGTAAGTCTGATACTGCGCAGAGGCGGTCAAGAGCATCGGGTAGCAATGCAATCAAGCGGCCCGTATCCATCGAAAACAAACCCTGCGGCAACATCCGATTATTACAGGGTAAATCTTCCGCAGGGGATGGGAGATGTACGGTACTATATAGAAGCCTTTGACAAAAAAGGAAACCGGTCGAGGTCTGCGCTGGAGAGAATTTTCCTGGAGTGAAACTATATAACAAGTCGCAAGTCGCAAGTCACTAGTTGCAAGTTGCAAGTCGAAAGTCACAAGTCGAAAGCAGCAAGTCGAAAGTAGCAAGTCAGGAGTTAAGAGAAAAAGGTTTGTTTATCCAACGGAAGAACGATTTTGGGACAGTGTTGTTAAAGAGTTTACTTATGTAAATACTGTAACAACCGCACTCCGTCATTCCTGCGAAAGCAGGAAACCAGACTGGGAATTTCTGGAAGAGGGTGTCCCCTCTTGCGCTCCAGCCCGGTTAGGAAACCGGTCTTTCGCTATCACCCCGTGTTGTCCACCAGCTGTGGAGGCAGGTACCGGTGTCACATTTTCAACCGCCTTATGCGGCCGTACCGGCGAACTGGTGGTAGCTTAAAATTTATTGTAGCCTCTAAGAAAAAGACGCTTTTTACTTACCTGGTCGCTGTTATAATATTACGCGAATTGTTCCGGTTCCCTGAAGACGATTTCTTAACGGCCGTGCTGAAAGTGTTACTTATGTGAATACTTTAACAACCGCACTCCATCATTCCTGCGAAAACCGGAAACCATAATGCAAATAATAATCCTTTTTTAGAAATCAAGAATACATCTCTGCCACCAATTACTATTGTCCTATTTCTGGAGGGTGCAACGTGCGTGCCCCCTGTAGGAGTAGCATGCTTGAGAGACTGGTGCCCGGGGGCCACGCCGTACAGAGCCTTTAGCTTGAAATGATCTGAAATCAAAGGGTTAAAATATGCTTCGGACTGAATATGTCTTGGCAATTCTCAGATGGATGCCGTTCTTCAACGGTATGACGTCCGGAAACGGTTGTGCTGAAAGGGTTACTTATGTAAATACTGTAACAACCGCATTCCACCATTCCTGCGAAAGCAGAAAACCAGGCCCAGATATTTTTGGAAGAGGGCGTTCCCTCTTGCGCTTCAGCCCGTCGAAGACGCCGGTCTTTCGCTATCACCCCGTGTTGTCCACCATTTTTGCAGGCAGGTATGGAAATCATTTTTAAACGCCCTTGCGGCCGCAGTAGCGAACTGGTGGTAGATTAAAGATTATATGGTTACGTATTTCTGCATTTATCGCATACGGACTTTTATTAACCCCTGTTGTAACCATTGGTTCTATTGTTTTTCTTTTTTCACTATACAATGTTATTGAATGCAGTAACAACGGATACAGGCCAGTTTTTGAAAAACAATTACCCAAAAATAAATGGCTAACAATATTTGGAACTCCTGACGAAGGGGCATTAGGCGGAGATCACATATGCCCGGCGATTGTTGAAAAAGTGCTTCCAGGTTTGCAAAAGCGTCTTATTTTAAATGAAAACGATATAATTTATGATTTTAATAGCGATTCAAATTATGTGTTAATAGATCAGGTGAAATATAGAATACCAAAAGAAGATGTACTAAGACTAAAAGAAAATTTAAAATAATTAAAAGGAAAGTTAAGATCGCGGCGGAATAGTACCGGATGCGGCGAGGAAATAAGATCGCGCCGGTTCACGGACGCACAACCGGCCAGGTACGCCAGCCGCAAAGCAGGCCAGCGTACTTTGGCCATACCGTTAGGCGTCATGCAAAGACATGCCTAACAGATCGAATGTACTTCTGAACCTTAATTAGGATAAAACCGTGGAAGAAAAATTAACAAAATCAGGAATAAAAGCATTTTTAGCACCAATTCGTTGGATAATTGTTACAGGACTTGTTTTTTTTCTCACTTCGGGAGAAATAAATATTTTAAGAGCATGGATATACATAGGGATTTATGCTATTGGCGGACTAATTATTGGTGTTATGCTCTTAAAAAAGTCTCCAGAACTCTTAAATGACAGAGGAAAGATGCAAGAGGGAACAAAACAATTTGATAAGTATATTATCCTAACCTACTTTTTATTTGCAATAGTTATAACCCCATTTGTTGCAGGAATTGATAGAAGATTTAATCTTATTGAATTATTACCTTCCTTCTACTTATATATAGGAATTATTCTATATATTTTTTCAACAATATTTTCTATATGGCCAATGCTTCATAACCCTTTCTTTGAAGGTACTATACGAATACAAAGAGAGAAAAATCATAATGTGATTAATACAGGGCCCTATAAAATAGTGCGTCACCCAGGATACCTTGGAATGCTTTTAGGTTCAATATCATTACCTTTGGCATTAGGCTCGTTACTTGCATTTATTCCCCTAGTTATTATGATTATTTTAATTTTTATCAGAACATATTATGAAGATACAACTTTACAGAAAGAATTGACCGGATACCCTGAATATTGTAAAGAAGTAAAATATAGACTAATTCCTTTCATCTGGTAAATTCAATGATTCCATGATTGATTTGTAAATAGCATAAAAATTAAATATTTTACGAACGCACAACACGCGGTATAGCCAATAAGGGTCTCAGAGATATGTGAATCGTAGTAACTCGCCTCAAGGTTTGTTGTAACTTGACAGGCGGGGCTCCCATAATCCCTTTCTGGCCATACCGCCACCGTTTGTTGTTTGCAATGTTTTAAAACCATTTTCTGCTCTTGCAAAAACAGTTCCGCCGTCCATGGCGGAAAAAAGAAAGGAATTATGAAAAAGATAGTAATTCTTACAATTGTATTTGCATTTTGCTTTTGCGAATTCTCCCCATTATCTAACAATAATTGTGATGTTGAAAATTGTAAAAAATCAAAAGTAGATTTTGAAAATGTATTCCCGATTCTTGATGTATTCGATTTTAAAGGTGAAGTTAAGAGCGTTAGGGTATACCAAATAGACTTTTCTTTAGAATTGAATGATTTTCATGATACAGCGTATGTGTATCAGTGTAATTTTAATAGATGCGGAATGCTGGAAGATGAAATAACTTTCAAGAAAAATTTAGATACAATGCAAATTCGACATTATTCTTACAACAATGGTGGAAATTTAATTGAAATTATGGTTAGAAATCCATCGTCAGGTAGTGCAACAACAAATCAAGTGATTTATTTAAACAATTCTGTATGGATATCCGGAACTACCTATTATCATGGTGTCAACACCGGTTTAATATTTCCCACATTCACCGGAATATTATTTCCCATTATGCTTTCCAGAAGATAACAGATTTGAGGGTATTAGACCCAATTTAGTGCGGTTTTTGATCCTGTAGCTTT
>Ga0123335_1005936_pt1 | contig 14526 bp, 19 predicted proteins | sample BiotimSIPDNA_2_FD_89707 | JGI IMG/M metagenome (GOLD analysis project Ga0123335, IMG submission 89707) | Anaerobic biogas reactor microbial communites from Washington, USA - Biogas_R2 time_0 SIP DNA | ecosystem: Engineered > Bioreactor > Anaerobic > Unclassified | place: Washington, USA... | reverse complement strand
TACATATATATTTTATTCCCGATTTTTTCCCAAGACGCCATATAAGGCCGATAATCTCCACTCCACGAAAAAGTAGACAAAGAAGCACCAGAATCGGACCATTCCATCGGCCCGCCCCCAGCATTTGATGCTGTTCTCAGAGTAATAAAACTACCATCATCAAGTTCGAAGAAGTTCCTAGAATGATAGAAAACGATCCATCCCACCGCACCGGGATTATAAATAGCTCCCCCAGACCATGTCAACCCATCATCGTCTGAATAAAAAGCCCTAACCCCCTGATTTGACAGTGAACCGCCTGTCCACCACGGTAATAATGCAATCAATCTACCACTATTAAGTTTGTGCATTAAAGATGGTTTCCCAGCCCTAGGGTCTTGAAAAGGAGGGCCTAAATTTAATGATATGTCCGATATTTTGACAAAATCTGTACCTCTACCATCAGAGTCGGCCCAATACTCGGCCCCCCATACTTTAGTAACATTATCCATTTGATGATATACAACCAACCGCAACCTACCATCCACTAGATTAATACTAACAACGGGCTGATAAGTGTCATATCCACTTGCCAGTTTTGTCGCCCCACCTGAAAAAGGCCCAGACCCATCCAAAACACCTTGTATTGTTGGGGCAAATTCAACACTAACAGATTTATCAGCATCAGAAGTATAAGCTACAACTGCTCTGCCATCGGATGTTTCGCAGATATTGCCATGTCCTTTATCCCCGGTTACAAAAACCCTCCAAACAGTCCAGTCCGTGGGGTCTTTCAGAGAAAAGGCACCAGGTTGACCACCAAACTCTACATACCCAGTCGGCCTGTTCTCCCCGATCATCAGCTTGCTTTTCAATAATGTCTGTATCGCCGCCGGTATGCTGATCATGGGCTACACCTCCATGAGGGTGACGGTGAACTCCCAGCGGGTCGGGTAAATTTTCCGCACGGCCTGAGATATGCTGGATATGATCATGGTCGCACTATAGCCATCAGCCCCGGTAAAGGTCCGCTGCGTCCCAGCCATGCAGTCGGCCAACATCGCTGTATACGTCGAGTAGCTCTTGACGTAGGTAGACAGGGTGACTATCTGCCGCTTGCGCCCGCCTTGCTGGAGTACGGTTGATATGGAGTTGAGTGCGGCCGGGTCAGGGAGTAAAGCGATCTCGTTTATGGTGACTTCGGCCCAGGGCGGGCTGTAGGTATCTGGTATTACGTATAAGTCGGTACTACCCCACGAAAAGCTCATCTGCTCCCCTCCTTATGCCATGCTTGGCATTACTCTGACCCGACCGGCCAACCGCCGATCTCCCTGTTCGATCTGTTTGGCGATGATCTCAGCCACACCGACCAGTTGATTCATGTTATTGACTCCCTCGACTCGGACAGTGCCGCCGATAGTTAGGTTCTGGCTGGCCATCGCCATGGATTGTTGGTTGTTGTAGACCTTTGAGCCCCGAGGCAGGTCCAGCAGTTCCGGCCCTCGCTCACCGACCCAGGCCAGGCCGCCGGGGTGGAAGTTGGTGCCCGATGCCCAATGCATCGTCGATCCAGATCCGGTAAAAGTGTAGCTTACGCCTTCCTTAACCCCTTTAGCTTTCAACTTCAATTGGTCCAGCTTGTCAAACAGGCCGGAAATAGTACTGACTATGCCGTCGATAGCGCCAGCGATAAAACCTTTGATTTCGCTCCATATGTTGATGGTAGTGGTTTTAACCGCATCCCAGACACCTGATACAGCCGTTTTTACGCTGGATATTTTATCAGATACCGCTTGCTTGAAGCCCGCAACGAAGTTGACCAACCAGTTTTTGATGTCGTTCCACTTCTGGACCATTGTAGACTTGATGGCATTCCAATTTTCTGCGAAAAAGTCCTTGATGCCGCCCCAAATGCTGGCCACTTTTTCTTTTATCCATGTCCAGGTTTCGGCGAGTTGTTTACTGATTTTGTCCCAGTTTTTATATATAAGGTAGGCCGCAGCTATAACGCCTGCAATAACCAGTATGATCGGATTGGCCATCAAAAACTTTGCGGCGATGCCTATGCCCTTAAAGATTCCACTAACCTTTTTTATAGCCCCGAACGCTTTGCCCAGTTGAGGCAACACCGTCATGATCGACCCCATCGCCTTAGCCACCATGCCTAGTCCTATTAACACGGGGCCTATAGCAGCTGCAAGTCCCGCAATCACGACTACCATCTTTTTGGACGCTGGGGACATCTCGCCAAACTTTTTTGCCAAATCCCGTACGCTGGCAATCAGCGGCGTTATTATCGGCAACAGTATTTCTCCTATGTCAGTAGAAAGGTTTTTAACCTCGGTTTGAAACGCTCTCATCGATCCCGACGCACCGTCGGCCTCTCTGGCAGCTTGCCCCTGGGCTGCTGCGCTCTGCTCCATGATCAGCGCCAGAGTCGCCACCTGCTTGGCCTGTAGCGTCATTCCTTCCTTACCCTTGATTAGCCCCATGTCTAACGCTTTTTGTTTGACCAATGCGTCGTTGACCGCCATGCCGTAGTTGTCGAGCATGGTGTTATTACCCTTGAGTGCCCCGGTCAAGGCCCGCACCGCATCCTCGGTAGTGCCGCCAAACATGGCGGTAAGATCTCCAGCCAACTCAACCAGCTGCCCCGACATCTTAGCCGCCTCTGCCTCGGACAATCCGCCGATGTTCTGCAGCATAGCCCCCATAGTGTTGGCATAAGTTAAGGCTTCAGTTTCAGCTATGCCATAGTGGCTTTTTAGCCCGTCTGCCCAAGACTGGATTTCCTTGGACGAGTTTTTAAATATCTGATCGGCTGCCCCTTGAGCATCTTCCAGGTCGGCTGCAAATTTAAAAGACGCTACCCCGGCCGCTACGATCGGGGCGGTCACCGCCATGGACATGGTTCTGCCCGCGCCGGTCATCTTGTCGCCTATGCTTTTCAGATTTTGGCCCATTTCATTGGCTTTACGGCTGAATTGCTCCATCTTATTCGAGGCTTTTTCAAGTTCCTTATTATTGCTTTCCAGGGACCGCTCCATCTTGACAAGGCTGGCTTCTGCACGATTGAGGGAGATCTGCCATTCCTTAGTCCGACGGTCGTTTTTACCAAATTCCTGTTCAGAATTGGCCAATGCTCGTTTTAATTCTTCTATTTTCTTCTTCTGCTCATCGATCTGCTTGTTATACACCTTTTGCTTGGATGCCAATGCCTCCATGCCCTTTGCATTATCGCCAAATTCAGCGGTCACCTTATCCATCTCGGTGCCTAATACTTTTAATTCCCGGTTGATTTCACTAACCGCTTGTTTAAATTCTTTTTCACCATCTAAAGCTAAGGTCGTTTTTATCTCTCGCTTCAATCGTCCTCACCTCCAACCACCTTCTTGTTCTCAATCCAGTGGAGATATTCCTCGTATTCCAGGGTCCATTTCCACAAAAGAAGGATGCGCCCCGGGGTCGTCAACCAAGCTTCTCGCTCAGTCAGCCCTGCGCGCATCCCCAAAAAGACAAAGCGCAGAGGCATTAAACCCCTGCGCCCTCGCCGTTTTTTGACGCTTCAATCTCCTGTAGCACCTCATCGATTTCTTCGTTTTCGTCATGATCACCCTCATCCCCCATGCCGGCATTGATGATTTGTATGATCAGATCAGCCTGGCCAGTCAACTCCTTGGGTGACATGAGGATTTTGATATCATCCTCGCTAATCGCTTTAAATTCAAGGCCGTCTGTTAATTTCTTCAGCGCAAACCCCTGGTTAATCATCAGGGATAGCAACCAGGCTATTTCCCCAATCGCTCCAGCCGGATTATTCATTGTGTCTGCAAGCTCTTTCAAACCGCCATACCGACGGGTGATCTCCTCCAAACCGGCCGTATTAAAAACGGCAAAATATTCCTGACCCCGGATTTTAATTATTCCCCCGTCCTCGTACATAAGCCCCTCCTAAGTCGTCTTGACTACGATGATTTCCGTAGTCTGTACAGTTTTGCCAGCTTCCTGGGCAGTGATAGTCAGCTTGGTTGATCCCACAGCTACGGGGATGCTGGCCGACGCTTCACCGCTGGTAAGGTTCTGACTAAATATGCCATCGATATAGAGCTTGAGGGTATGATCGGCCGCGGTCGCCTTAGCCGTTACAGCCGCAGCCGTCACACCATCAAAGGTATAGTACCGCACACTGGGTCCAAAGGCAGGCGACAGGGTGCCGCCGGTTCCCACCAGTTCCAAGCCAGACAGGCCGGATGATTCGGATGTCGGCACCCCGGCCAGGCCGTCCAGCCAGGCAATGGCGTCGGCTTCATTGTCAAATGTCACCTCATCGCGCCAGCTGTTAGCCAGGTCAAGCGCGGTCAATATCTCACCCTCGATAGTCGGCGTCTGCCACTCCATGGAGCCATCGGGTTTGGTAGCCGCGTTCTCGGACGGTATGCCCCATTTGGTCTTATGGTACCAGTAGGCTCGGTATGACCTCACTCCTGCTTTCTTACGCACCCTGTAGTAGCCAAAGCCACCTTCCGGGCTGTCATAAGTGGCGGCATTACGTATGGTTGCCTCTCCGCCTAAAGTTGCCTCCTGCGCGCCCAGCCAGGCTTTTAGCACTGCATCGGATAGATCATCGACTCCCATTGAGATAGTCCCAGATACAAACCCGTTTTCAATCTCAGCTATAGTGTCATCGGCGGCTAGCTTGGCATCTGACCGTTCAATACTGACATCAGCCGCAATCGCCATACCCACTACCAGCCCGGTACCATAGGTGGGCAGACTATTTGCGGGTTCACTGGCAATCGGCGCAAAGACCGGATGCTTTAATCCTATATAGGCCATTATTGTTACCTCCTGTTCAGATAGTCGTCAAAAATATCTTCCATCGCTTGTTGGACCCTCGGCCCAGCTTCCTCATCCGCATCGTCAACCCAGTGTGAGCCTTTAATGCTGCTGGATCCGTAGTGGAGTATAAATGCCTTTTCGGCGTTGCGTACACCCTTGCGGTCCTTGCCGATCGGATAAATGTCGATAGTGCGTATTCCGCTTACGTCTTTAGGCGTTTTCGGAAAGCCGACACTTGCCAACATATCGCCGGTTTTCTTGTGTCCGTGCATTCCTCCTGCCAGCCCCCAGGACAGCTTAACCTCCTGGGCTCCGGCCAACAGCATGTCATCGCCAACTTCTTCCAGGCCGTTGCCCATCCTGGTGACCGCGGCAATGATATCGTCAATTCCACTGGTATCAAACCGCGCCATCATGCTACCTCGCAGTCCCAGATGTGGTGGATGTAGCCAGTATCATCCTCATAGTCCACCAGGTAGTCATAAGAGACTTCATCCGTGTCCAACACCGTATCGATCCTAGCCACATTGGGGTCAAACTCGGTCTTGGTAAAATAGTCGACTTGGACGCGCCAAGCCGTCTCCGGATATCGACTGTCCGCGCTTAGTTTGTTGGTACCGTATTCAGCCCAGACAATATATTGGTCGGGCTTTTGAAAAGCCTCATAATGGTATGTGTCAGGCGTGACGGTCAGTAATAGGTTTTTTAACTCATCCAATGTCATAATTAGCCGTCACCGCCTCTAAAGTTAAATCCATTTCAGTAGGGCTGTTTTCGGGGTACTGTATCAAAGTGATTCTGTACTGTTCACCGTCGTTCGGGATGGCGACATCCTGACTTGATACATTGCGGCGCTTTGGGCACCTGAGAACATACTTTATCTTCGCGTTAGCCTGCAGCGCTGCGTAGTATCGGTTAATGCCGACGGTGCGCTCGTGATAGCGCAGGGTTTCCTTGAGGGTCAGCCCTTCTTTCGGCATACTGCCAGGCGGTGCAATATTGGCAACTTCATAGATCTTCACAACGCCGTCATTATGGGTTGGGGCTTTGCTCCGCAACATATGCCTCCACCTCCTTTTGGATCTGGAGATTAAGCAGTTCCGGCAGGTAGTTTGTCTGGAATTCATCGAGCGCGTTGGATCGTACATACCGGCAGTAATCAAAGAGCAGCTCCCGGGGCTTGTCCTCGATGGTGTAATCCATGGCGGCACCCGCAACACTGTCAATATACTTCATACCCCGCTCGATGATGCCGATCAGTTTTGTATCCCCCGCATCGTCGTTCCATGTGATATCGAGATAGTTCCGCACCGCCAACAGCAGCACATCGTTTTCATGTGATGCAATAAATTCATCCGCGTCAAACTCGTTATCATAGGTTAGTTTACAAAAATCGAACAGCATCACCCTTGCCCTGCCGCCCGTATAATCATTAGTAAGGCCAGTAAGCGAATCAATATAGGCGATGCCGTCTACGATGATGGCCGTGATTGCCGCGTCCTCCGCTTCACCTGTTACACCTAAATATACTTTTATAGCCGCCAGCAGTCCTTCGGGTAGTGCCATTTTGCCACCCCCTAAATCACGAAGTATTCTGTTTTATCAACAGGTTTCACTTCGTCCACTCCACCGGTAAATGCTACGGGACTTTCCAGCACGTTAATAGACCCCGCAACATCAGCCACAACTGTAAATGGTGCACCTTCAATGGCTTCTATCGCGGTTTTGGCATCTGCCGCTGTCGCATCAACAACAGGATCGGCACCACCCTCAAACGATACGCCTGGAATGATTTCGCTAAATACACCCGAACCATCTCCAGATGCCGCTGCGATAAAGAGATCCTTAACTTCATCCGCGTTGTTGATTTTTGTTGCAATTAGCGCCGCCGTGTTTTTAGTTGCGTCGGGGTCTCCGTTCTCGTCTGTTCCCAGTGCAACATAAAGTTTATTGCCATCAACCATATAAGCGGTCAAAGGTTTATCAGCCGTTTGTAATAAAACTTGCACCTGATAAAACTCGTCGCCCACTTCTTTTCTAGTTATGGTTACAACACCATCAGTTCCAGTTCCAATTTCTGCGGAAGATACCGCCCCTGCGTCTGTGCCTAACGTTAAAGTCAGCACTCCATCAGTTAACGCCGCTTCGGTTTCTGCGCTCGCGCCCTCCCCCGCGACGGTTACAACGGTATAGTCATTTGCATACGCCCCGGCAGGATCAGCGGTGATTGTCAACTTGCCTCCACCTTCCGCTGATGCGTCAAGCACGGCCTTTGCCGCTACGGCTGAAACGATCGCCCCAAAAGTAAACGTATCGGCATCATGTGATGAAATTTTTCGAACGTATTGAATGCCGTCGATGGTGAATTTAATTAATTTGTCTTTTACGACGTCCGTGCCGAGATTCTTAGCATCATCTACCAGCGTTGTTGAGGTTCCGCCGGACGCCCTGCCCGATAGGATTGATCCCTCAATTACCTTTACAGGCCATAGTCCCATGTGACCGTCCTCCTATCGCTTCGAGTATTTCTTTTTTGGTTTGGCTTTCATTGATTGGGATCCCTTTAGTTTTGGCATATTCGATCAGCTCGGTTTTTGTCATCCTGCCCAACTTCACGGGCTCTTCAACCGCTTCAACGAAACATCCAAATCTGGTGGAGTTTATTTCAGCGAACCTTTCTTCCGACAAGGAAAAGGTATCACCCGGGCTCCGAGTGATACCCTCTTTCATGTCGATAAAAGGCTTTAGTACTTTAGCCTTCATATTCGCACCTTACGCTGCCGGCGTGTAGGTTATCACCAGTACATAGGCTTCCTGCTCGATGGAATCGATTGTGGAGGTTATGGTGATAACGTTTGCACCAGGGGCCAATGTTAAGCTGTATTTGCCGTCAGACGCGGTAACGACGGATGAGCCGTTCTTGACCACGATAACCGCATTGGAATCTTCCGGTGTAACGGTCAAGGAAGCGGTATCATTGTCGCCGGTCACAGCCACATCCGCGATCGCAGCAGAGTAGGCGTGAACGTTTTTGTTAAACGCACCGAAGTTAACTGCCGCGGTCTTCTCGTCAGTCAAGGTCATTGCTTTGAGTCGTGCGTCAACGTAGTCTGCTACCTTGATAACGGGAGCAGCCGGACGGAGATCGGTAATGTTCACAACCTTGAAGGAGGTGGCATCCAGCGGGCGCCCGTCGCCGTAGAGCTTAGTCAGGTAGTAGCGGTCGTCCTCAAGGAATTTGTAGTGGTCGGAATACTCGATCTTGCCGCCCTGCCCGGTGCCCAGCCCGAAGAAATATCTCCTGCCGAGACCAATGATGGCCTTATTTGCAGGCACATACACCGACTGAATAACCTTCGTGGGGAACGGGAAACGGCTACCCCATGTGCCATCAGGCATACGGTACATAACCGCAGGCATCACCTTCGTGTAGTAATCAACCGGATTGCAGATAAACAGCACTTCGCTTACGTTACGATAAAGGCCATTCGGGCCAACCGCCAGCGCAGCAAGGATACCGCCATAGGTTTCCGGCGAGATCTCGTTCATCGGCACAGCAACCAGATCGGGGTAACCGTTCTGTGCGTGGAATACGCCGTTCGGGTCTTTGGTCATGCCGACAGGCTCATTCACGCCGGTACCAACGATAATCGCCTTTTCAAGACCGTTTGCGATCGCTTCGGCAAGAATAGTCCTAACGTAGCGATCAATCCACACGGGGCCGATTTCAAGCATAGCCTTGCAGATCGGAATGAAGGCCGACAGCTTGTTTTGCCGCAGGTCAATAACATCGGTGCCAGCAGTCAGTTGTTTCACAATGTCGTCGCAAAGCTTCTGCCAAGTCGCAAGGAATCTGCCGTCCTGTGTCGACACAAGGATTTCAGTCAGGATGCCGGTGTTCTGGAAGTTGATTTCAGCCAGAAGCGGGTGCGCTTCGGTGATGTCCTCGAACACCGCGTCAATAACGGTAGTCGGTAGCGTTTCGTCAATCAGCGTTAGCGCCTGTTTCGGGTTGCTGGACTTCATCGCCCCTATCAGGGCCTCGTAGTATTTGGTTTCCTGGCTGGTCAGGGCTCTCGATCCGCGGCCGGTGAGTATCTGATTGTCAGCCGCCTGGACCATGCCGCGCGCCTCTGCCATAACCGCTTCCTGCAGCATGTCGGTATATTCAGCAAAGGCTTCGGCAAAGGCTTCCTCGTTGCCATCCTTCATGGCCTGGTTCAGCTTATTCATGATCTGGGCTTTCTGCAGCTGTAATGCGTCAAGATTTCTCATTTACCTGTCCCTTCCTTCCTGGCGTATAAGCGCCGATAAAAATTTGATCGTCTTGTTCTCCTGGGGTTCGGGTTCTGGCTCAGGGACCGGATCCGGATCAGGTTCCGTCACCGGTTCTGCCGGCGGCTCTTGTCCCTCTTGCGCGGATAAAATTAAGCCTTTCTTTATGAGATTAAACAAAGATCTGCGGGCGTTAGCTGCGGCTTTTCCGTCTGTTCCTGCCGCGCTGATAACGGCAGTAGCAAACCCCATATCCAGGGCTTCCTGGGGAGTGAGCCAGGTTTCATTATCAAGCAAATCTTTGAGTTCCTCTTCGGTAATGCTTACAACTTCCATATAGGCGTTTACCGATGCTTGGGTTATTTTATCGAGATCCTCTGCTGCCTTCCTGAGCTCATTGGCATTTCCTGCAGCGAAGTTCCAAGCGTTATGAATCATCAACAGGGAGGCGTTATTCATTATGCGCTCGTCCCCGGCCATGAACACGACGCTTGCAGCGGAACACGCAAAGCCATCATCAAAAGTCCTGATTTTGGCCTTATGCTGTTTCAGGGTGTTATAAATAGCCAATCCTTCTGATACATGGCCCCCATACGAGTTGATATGGACATTAATCAAATCAACATCAAGATCTTTTACATCTTTGACTAGGGAGTAGCCGGACGTGTCACTTTCAAACCACTGCCATTCAGGGCATACTATATCGCCGAAGATGTAAATGTCAGATTCTTTGTCCGCGGTCACCAATGAATAATATTTCGTTGGATTCTTCATTTTTTTTCACCTCCCTCCAAAGCCGCCAACAGGTCAGCAACAGTCGAATAGTTTTTAGTCATGAAATGTTGGTTGGCCCAGTCCTCCGCGATCGGTTCCTCTCCAACCAGGTCCCTGATGTCATTGATGCAGAACACCCCTGATCCGATCAGCTTGTCGATCGAGGAAGATACACTCAATAGATCCACATGTTTAATAGCCTTGGTATCAATCTTGAGATAGTTGCCCTGGTTAAAACCTGTGAATCCGTTGCGTTTTCGGTTAATCTCTTCGCTCAGCATATCGGTCAACGGGTCAATGCAGAACGTGAGAAATTGATCCAGCGCATCAGACACTCCCTGCACATCCCCGCGCAATAGAGCCGGTGGAATACAGAAAGCCTTGGCTGTAAAATCACTCACGTCATCGATCATAGACCTGATGTCCCGAGTGCTTTCGCTGCTATATGTTTTTTGGGTGAGTTCCTTCCAGTCCTGACCTTTACCCAGAGGCAAGGCTGCATTGTCCCCGGACAACCACCGGCTGATTTTCTCGTTAATCAAGGCGTCGAAGGCGGCCCTGTCAGCGGTCCCCGCCACCGGGATAGTCTCGTATTTGAAAATTCCTTTTGTGCCCCGGGAACGTTGATAGGCCGTCATGCTGTAGGTGATCAGTTTGGCATAAAGACCATACAGCCCATGGAGCAGCCGGTTCATATTCATCTCAGACAGCTTAAAATACAGTACATCCGCCTGATAGAACGCCTTTTGAAAAGTAAAATCCTCCACCGTGACTTGGGTAAATCGGTCATCGTACAGGGCGTAAGGGGTTCGCGCAAAATCATCTGCCACCAGCAGCTGTCCGTTCTGCTCTATCACCAGGCACTCATTCTTTCGGTAGAGCTGTGCGATCAGCTTATGTATAAACCCACTGGAGTTCTGGTTCCGGTTGGGTTCCATGTTCCACAGATAATACTCCTGGGCTTTTACCTCCTGGCCCCCCAGATACGTCTTAAATTCACATTTGCTTACCGAGTTGGAAATAAGATTGACGGCCGACCAGAATGCCAGCTCCCGAATATAGATGTCTCCGATCAAAGCCTGGTACTCAGCTGCGTACTCGCCCATATCATTTAGGGTTACCGTGGCCAGACCAAGTTTTTCTTTTAACCATCTAAAAAACCCCAATATTTCACCCCCTTACCCGGTGATAACCGGCAGGTCATCAAATGCGCTCTCACCGGTTCCTAATTCATCCTCGATTATCATACTGGCTACTAGAGCCATGAACGGGTCCGTCTTCCGGCTCTTGCCCTCGATCTTGCCGTAAACATAATTGCCGGTATCATTACCGGCCTTGTACCCTGACTTAATAAGTTTGGTATTATTGACGGCCCACCTGAGCGGCGGATTATCTCCCCAGATGAAATACTGCCGGGCGAAGCAGCTCTCTATTACCGGCACCACCTTTATGATGTCCGACGGCCGCACCAGCTTGATATTCTTACGATCACTACTGAAGCCCAACGCCTCTAGAGATTTAGCCACCAACGCATAACGGAAGTTATCTAGGGCCAGCTTTACTATATTGTATTTGGTCATTTGTTCAGCGATATATTCAGACAACAGGTTAGGGTTTATTTCCACGTCATCAACTATCGTCAGATGGTTATCGGCGCCCCATTGTTCCCATGGTATTTTCAACCGGGACAAGTCGGCCGACTTTAAACAGAGCCAGGAGTGGTTTATGTCATAACGGTTGTCCCCCTCCCGAAAATGGATGTTGACGGACGCGAAGTCGGTGATACGTGCATAGTCGATCCCCACCGTGGCACTACAACCGGTCAGATCCGGCAGGGGCTTATTAGTTGCTGCGATGTTGTTCCATTCGGTAACAATGATCGCCCGATTCTGTTTCGGCCAGTTCATCCGCTTGGTGTAAAACTCTTCCTCAAGAGCCGGCGTATATTTCATCTCGATAAACTGCTTTTGGATCTCCTTTTGGAGCGCAGGAAGGTACCTCAGCGACGGGTTAGCCTTGTGCCACATCCGGGGGTCCAGCGCATCTTCTTCCTTATCGATCCGGTAGATAAGGGGCAGCCAGCCCAGGTCTGTGATTATCCCCTTCAGGACATCGGCCGAAATGGCCAACATGTCATCAAATACACCGTCCCGGACGTTGCCGTTAGTGGTAATATAAAAAGCCCTGGAATGCTTCCGCTTTCCAAAGCCGCTAGTAAATACTTTTATGCTGTCATAGTTCTCGTACTGGTGAACTTCGTCAAATATCAAACACCCGGTACGCTTGCTGTCCTTGGTCTTGGCGTTCGAAGTATTGAACTTGATATATGATTTCGTCCGCAGATTGACGATGATCTCCTTGGTCTTATAAAAAAACTTTTTGGACTTGGCCCAGGTAGCCTCGAGAATCTCATATATATCCAGGAATGATGTCTTGGCCTGGTCTTCAGCATTGGCTACAATGTCGATATTGTAGCCCTTTATACCGTGATAGTGAGTTGTAAGATACCAGGCAATAGGAGAAATAAATCCGTTTTTCCCGTTCCCCCGCGCCTCCACAATGAAGAACGTATCAAAAACAACCGTATCGTTGGAGTTGTAAAAACAATGGATGCAGGCCGTTATAAAAAGTTCCCAGTCGAATAAGGTGATTTCGAAATACCGTTCCATAAGTTCGACCGCCTTGTCGATCTTGGCGGTATCTATAAACACATCGGGATGACTGAGCTTATCTTCAACATAATCCATGGCCAGGCGGATATCTTCGCCGACAATTATAGACCCGCTGCGAACAGCATCCATGTACTTGTCGATGTATGGGTGATAATCACATCTCCTCATCCTCATTCGGATCACCATCCGATCTGGATGGCTTGAGCCCGAGCTCTGCTAATATTTTGAGCATCTGACCGTTGGTCTTGTTGAGTTCCGCGATGCTGTCATTTTTTTTATGCCCCCATTGGGTCTCGCCGTTCTGGTAACGAACCACCACCCCCCGGTCCTTGATGTCCCGGATGAGCTTGTTCTTAATATCCCACAGGGCCATATAATCATCGATAAGGTCCAGGTAGTGGTGCCCGTATACTCCGTTTCGTTCCAACTGATTTACCAGGTCTTTTTTAATGTCAGTTTTGCGGGCCACCTTATGCCCTCCCCTCATGTAATTTGCTCACGACTCTCAACTGTCCTGGAACCCTCCCGGTCGGAGTTCCCTTTTTTAATTTGCGTTTTTTTCTTGCCGGGGGTACCCTACCATCTTTCTTTTGTCAGCGGTTTGGGCTTTTCCTTCTGTCGGTGATCGTGCGCCTGCTCATGACAAGCATGGCAAAGTGGCACCAAGTTCTGCTGTTCATACCCCTGACCGTCAGTATATGTCTTGCTCAGTGCCAGCTCGGGATATCGCTTAACATGCCGAACATGATGCACCGTATTTGCTTTAGTGTAATATCCTCTGGCCTTGCAGTGCTGGCATTCATACTTGTATTCAGCCAACACCTCGGCCCGCAGTCTTTCCCAGGCTGACGATCTGTAGAATTCGTGCAACTGGCCTGGTTGAACATTGGTAATCATAGTACGGCCCCACCCCACCGATCCACTATGTCCATACCCAAGCCCAGCCGGCAGCGTCCCACGGATGTCAACCACATATGTCAACAAGTAATGGACCGGCCGGGCCTAACCTCAACTATGCAAAAAAGCCCGGCGCTGCCGGGCTATGACATCATAAGAATAGCCGCCTGACCTCCATGAGGGCAAACGGCTACACCCATACTAAATCAAGTCAATGCACTTGTCAAGCCTACTCAGTATACAGATATGACAGGTCCCCTTTTTTAGGCGGCTTCTTACGCTTCCTGCCTTTGCTCTGGCTCTGGTATACAGCATGTCCCCGATGGTAGCAGCGGGCCGTAACCTCTTCTGGCGGATCGGGCTTAGGCTTGGACGGATCAGCCCATATCTCCAGAATCAGCTGTCCGCATTCCGGACATTTATGCGCATTAGTTTTTCTTCTCACGTCCCCGCCCTCTGTTTTATCCCAACTCATTTTCTACCTCCTTATCGGTATGTTGCTCTATACTCCAACTCGCCGTAACTAGTTATCGCCCACTCTACGAGTCTATCTTTGTGGTGTTTGACCGCTATCTCCCATATGGCTTCGGGACTATTGGTATATCTCCGTTTACGTTCGTCCCACACTAGCCCGTATTTGGCAATTAATTGCTTTTTCTCGGCTTCATTGGGCCTAATGCTTAAAGCCCTAATCCCCATTGTCAGCCAGTAGTCTATTTTCCATATCGCTGTCAGGCTAGGCCAACCATGGCCGGGATAGACTTTGCCGGTCGGTTCATCCATCACATGGGTCAGGTCTTTCTCGTTCTGGTAGGTCTGCCCGGCAAACTGATGAGTTCCCCTGGGCGTAGCCTTTACCGAGTTGGTCGCTGATTGTGCTATCTTGCCTGCGCTCATCTCTCGCCCTCCTTAATGAGATAAATACCAATCCAACAATAAAACTGTCCCAGTGATAATTGCGATGGCAACCAAACACCCCAACCCAAAAGCCTGTTGTAAACTCATCTCTCGCCCTCCTTTGTTTTTAATGGAACCCGGCCCTCGGAATCGAACCTGAGGTCGGCGGCTTGTGCGTCACCGCCGAGAGGCC
>Ga0123335_1005935_pt1 | contig 14527 bp, 13 predicted proteins | sample BiotimSIPDNA_2_FD_89707 | JGI IMG/M metagenome (GOLD analysis project Ga0123335, IMG submission 89707) | Anaerobic biogas reactor microbial communites from Washington, USA - Biogas_R2 time_0 SIP DNA | ecosystem: Engineered > Bioreactor > Anaerobic > Unclassified | place: Washington, USA... | reverse complement strand
TGCACGACTACCGACAGACACCAATGACTCCGGCAAGGTCACGCTCTGAAGACTATCACAAAATCTAAATGCCTCGTTTTTGATATCTTCCAACCCTACAGGAAAATTAATGTCTTTGAGCGACTTACATAAATCAAAAGCATTTTCTTCAATGATCTTGACCGTATCCGGAAGTACCACACTCTCAAGCGATTCACATCTACCAAAAGCGTTATACGAAATCGTCGTGATCGAAGTTTGGGACAAATCGATCGACTTTAGATTGACACAACCAGCAAAGGCTTTTTGCTCAATTGTCGTGACAGACGCCGGTACCTGAACCGATTCCACCATGCTCCCAGAAAAGCATTTATCAGGAATTGTCACTAAGTTACCGGGAAGCACTACTGTTTTTAGTGACGCCATACCATCCAAACCGGCAAATTGATTATCTTGAATTATAGTATCTCCACCCGCAAATGCGATGGTCTCAAGCTTATCTGCGCCATGAAATGCAGAACTTCCTAATTCTGTACATTTTGCAGGAATCACGATTGACTTTTGCATCAGACCCTCCTCGGTCAATCCACCAATAATGGTCGAGTCCTCAGAAGATTCAGGACCAAATCCCCAGATAAAATAATTGTCCGGACTTTCCTTTGAGACGTCAACCTTCTGCGCAGCGCCCGAACCTCCTGAATTTTCGGAAGTCTTCTTATCCTTACACGCAGCCATGCATGAGGCGGTGATAACAATCATTAGTAGAAATGCAAGTATTCTCTTCATTATTAATATCTCCTTATCGTTGAACATACATCGTCTCTCTCAGTTACATCGACGCCATGCAAATCAATTGCGCTTAGAGCCAATTCACTGGGAGAATTATATCAATATACATCATAGATATCAACTCATTTTGTGATATAATCACGAGATTCTGCGCCATCAATCGAAGATTTGCAAGGTCATGAAATATAAATATGCAATTACTGATCGCAAACTATGAATGTATGTGTAATGCCAATCCAATCTACTCAATGACTTCCGAGCTGTCCCAGAAATGCATCTCTACTTCAAGTTCAAATACTACTTTGTCCGTAACAACTATTTGGGGATAAGAAATATTGGTATAAGACGCAGACACAAGTTCTTCTGTTATATCTGACGTTGAATAGACGTCTGTTTCAGATTCAGAACAATTAAAGCAATCGTTAAAAATGTTAGATTCGGACGCCTTTTCAGAAAAATGCACGGTGTTGCTCCTCGCCTGCACTTGCGTAAAATATGATTAGAACGTTCTAATTGCAATAGCTGTAATATTATCTCGCTCTTGGCGTTGCTTATTAATATCAATCAATAATTCCAACTTACTTTGCATCGTCTCTTCATTCATAATTATATTCGGATTCAAATTATCGTAAATTTCTTGCGTTGAAATTTCATGCCTAAAACCGTCACTACATAACATATATATCGCATTTTGCTTTGTTCTGCCAAAATACATGTCCGGATATACCACTTCCGACGCGCCGATACACTGAAGCAAGACGCTTTTTCGCGGGTGCACTCTGGCTTCTTCTTGCGTCATATGTCCAAGTTCGACTTCTCTTGCTACGAATGTTTGGTCCGCAGTTAAAATCGCAACTTGATCAGATATTTCATATACTCTTGTGTCTCCGACATTGATGATGAAATACCGATTATCAGTCAGCAAAATTGCTGTTACTGTTGTTCCAAGCTCTATACCGGCTTGATGACCATATTCTCTGATTTTAGAATTGAAAACTGTCACAAGACTGACCCAATCATTTCTAATATCCGAATCAGCAATACCAGATGAAACCAGTGTCGAAAGTCTTGTATCCGCCCATCGTGTAAATGCGCGAACGACACTCGCACTCGCCAGTTCGCCCTTCGACAAGCCTCCCATACCGTCACATATTACGGCAAACACTACTCTCCCGAGATCCGTTCGATACACTCTGACATTGAGGCTATCTTGATTTTTTGCTTTAACCAGCCCAATATCTGTTGCAGCAGATACTATGAAGTTCAACTTGCCATCACCCTTTCCATTACACGAACTTCTCGGAAAGATAATCGCGCATTTTCAAAACCTAGTACTCTCTGAATTCAAAGGCTTCATTGGCCAACAAAATCCGATCTCCATTTTCCAACTTGGTATCGACACTGCTTTGAATCATAGAACCATTGACATATGTATGATTTGTTGAGTTCGTATCCACAATGAAATAAGAGCCATCTCGTGTAATAATATTTACATGACTTCGGCTTATTGCTGAATTATCTCCAATAAAATAGTCTACATAACTTCTCTCTTTTCCGATACGAAAAATGGGCTTATTCAACGAAATACGCTCGTTATTACGTTCGCGAACTAAAATGGGACACCGTGGAGATTCCTGAGATTGACTGACACCGAGAACGGTAGTCTCTCCGACACTTCCGCCTCCAAGAATGGTGGTCTCGCCAAAGTTTTCGGCTTTGACTTGAGATGGCTCGCTTGAAGTAGCTTGAGGATTATCCGCATTTGGTATCACTGCAGCGACCTTGGGTTGCGACGGAATCGAAATATTTGTCTGTACCGCTGACTGCACTTTCACTGCCGAAACATTTTGACCGGGAACCGCAAATCCAGCAGGATTCTTATTAGTAGCATTTTCTTTATTCGCAACGGATTTCTTGACTTTCGGAGTGGACTCTAAATTAGAATTGACGCTCTTTCGAGATTCTTTTTGAGCCTTATATAAGGCGGCATTCTCTTTGCTATAATGCTGAAGCAAATAGAATAGACTTATTTTATCACCCCCGGCATTGGGAGTTGAACTATCACTTTTTGATTTTGCGGCGGATGGACTGAGAGGAACTTTATTTAATTGAGGATTTGGTGGAATCATATACTTCTCCGGTTGTTTACTAACCGGTTTGGGATCAGGCTTTTGGGGGGCAGGAACTTCTTTCTGAGCCGGCACAACAGGAGGCGCAGTCATAACGGGGGCAGCACTCACACTCACAGGCTGAGTCGAAACAACTTGAACCGAAGGAGTTGATCCTGTTACACCTGAATTGACCGGTGGTTTGCTGTCGCCGTTCGACAATTGAAGAAGCATCTTCTTGAAATCACTTATCGATAAATACTTTGAACTATTCAAAAAGTTGATAATCTGGGCAACATAAGCACAGTTCTCGCTTTGGTCAAACTGTGTGTTGAACATGATATCTTTGAAAAATGCAGACAAATCGATGGCAGATGGCTGATTCTTCTGAATGGGAACTGTAATCAGAACTGTGTCACAATTAGATACATCGGTAAAAATGTAATCTAAATCAAGCAACAGCATCTCGGGAAGAATCATATAATTTTCTGCATGAAGTATTGCGTCAGCGATTCCGATAAATACACCGAGTAATTGCTTACGCTTAACGCTCCCCGTAAAGAATTGCCGAATACTGACCTTTGCAGAAATATTGAACTTAATAAATTTCTGCATTTCATGCTGGCTGAAAATCGTCTGAGCTAACCCCGGTATATTGTTGTTGGTTAACATCCCCAAAGTAATCGAGTCTAATTCATCATCACTCAACAGTTCATAAACTAAATATGTTTTTGTGCCATGATTTTCATAGTTAAAAATCATATAATCCCCCCTTATAATCCCCACATTTTCACTTTGACAGTTTGCTCCATATCAATCAAAACGTTGTCTCCAAAGTCAAACAGGAACTTCTGTTGATAATTCACAGTTAATGTCAAATAGCCATCTTCGACTTCTGAAGCAGTGAAATCAAATCCTTCTAATCCATTTTCGACACCCACATAGTCAAGCAAATCATCTGCATCGTCTGGATTTTCTCCGACTAAATATCCTATAAATCGATCTTTAATCACAGTATTCATGTGAAATTTCTGAGTGGAATACCATTTTTTGTCCGTTGAATAATATGGACTACTTGCGAACAAAGAGTTTCCCCAAGCATTTGCCATTTCTTCCATTGTAGGCTGTTCTCCCTCATAGCCCAGGACTTCTAAACTGTAAGAATCAAGCGACAAACTCTGCGCACTTTGAAATAATGCGTGAGATATCATGTTCTGCCCTGCAAACAAGATGAAAAAGCCATAAACAAACATCATAAGCATGATAAACATAGGTAATACAATACATGCTTCTATTGTAATAACCCCGTCATCAGAAATAAGAAAGCACTTTGATTTATTCGTATTAAATATAAATCATCAACTCCTTAACAAATAATTAATAACCGTGTTCTCTGGTTAGCGTTTTTGTAAACAACCCGGACCCGGAATCTCCAACATCAATGAAATTAAACAGTGAATTAAACGTGAAAGTTGAACTCGTTTCAAGAGTCGTGTACGCTTCATCAAGATCAAAGACTGATTCGTCCGTATTCTTGTAATACATTGCTGCCTCTAACTGGACGATATCTGAGAAACGCTCTAAAATTTCTTCTTCGGAAAGTTCAAACATAATAATCAATAGACAGTATGTTTGATAACTAGTATTTAAAAAATCACTCGGATCAGTAAACGGAACACTATCCGGAACTGACTCAACCGGAATCTGTCCGAGTGTACTTTGGGAGAGTTGTTTACATATTGGCGACTCTGATCCAGCTTTTGCAAGTAATTTTCCAATCCCTATCGGAGTAAGATAACAGCTGGTTTTGACAATAGGAACAGACATTCCATTCACTAACAATATGGTATCAACCAGCGGCTCGCCAATTATTACAATAATGAGAATGACCCAACTTGCGATATTGAACAAGGCTGCCATCGAAGTGACGTTGGGATCCGTTAATACTGCAGGAATATCCAATATCATACGAATAAAATAAATGTCCATGAAAGTTATCGCTTGGTTCATCAACTCGGACTGAGTACCGGCAACAATATACTCCAGTTCAGCGCCCTTGAACATCTCGTCACTTCCGCCATTTGCCATGTCAGCTATTAACTGAATAACTGCGGCCACTCCCTGTACGTCTACCGGAAGAGTAACACCTTCATATTGAGAAAAAGGAATTTGACTATATGCATATCCCGTTAATGCTGAATCGCTGCTCAAATTTGAAGTTCGATTCGGTAGATTATATGTCACGTATGAAGACATAAGAAATAAATCGTAGAGTGAAATAAGATCGTCATTTGCAAAATATCCCACTACTTGTGTAATTTTTGTGATTTTCTGATTCACTAAAGTCACAAGACCACTGATTGCTGACTTAACAGCGTCAAATAAATTTTTGACTGCAGTAAGCATTGCAAAAAAATCGAGTCCGCTTATTGCCTCTATAAATGAAGTAGCAGCAGCCATTAATGAATTAATCGAATCCAAAATTTGTTGAAAAGGATTACTTGCGGCTTCTGTTTCTGCCATGACTGCATCACTTAAAAATGCATTCATTTCAGGGTTGTAAAAACCATCCAAGTTAAACAAGCCCTGAATTGCTCCGATAAGTCCATTTAATAAGTCAGTCAACGAGGATTGAATAGTTCCCGTAAAATTACTTTGCGCATCATCTACCGTAGCCTGAAAATCATTTTTTATTTCATCAATAAATTTACTGACTACACCAACATCAAAAGTACCATAAATCTGTGATTCTATTTGTTGCCTTATATTTGCCTCGTCGGTTCCGCTTAATGCTATATTCATGAACGTGTTAATCATATTTTTAGCTTTCTGAGGCACCGGATAAGCCGCAAAAATATCTTGGTGTGAATCAGTGTAAAATGACATGTTCAAATTGCTCATAAAACTACTGACACCGGAAAGTAAATCGTCAACGGTCTGCTCTTGAAATTTTTCAAGTGCCTTATCGATTGATTTTTCCACAGCAGTAACAATAGTCTCCAGCGGATCGGCTGCTTGCTGTGTTGATTGATCCGCCTGTGCACTACCGACAGTTTTATTTTTAGCCGCTTGTGCTGCTTCTTTTGCGCTTACTGCAGCATCTTTCAACGCGCTGATCTGTGTCGGCAAATTTCCCAAGGCAGTGGATATGTTATTAATTGCTGTATTTAAATTATTGGAATAATAAAGATTATTATCCAAGTAAGTTGAGTAATAATAAATGAAATCATCATAAGATACATCTCTTTCATTAACATCCGGTGTACTGGGATCATCTTCTACCAATTCGAAACCACTTGAAGATAGGTCCTGAATCATATCATACATATTATTATTTAAATAAGTATAATTACTCTGCATAGTAGCAATGTTATCTTTTATACTCTGTAATGAAGTTATAAGATTATTTGCAGAACTAACAAGAGCCTCAACGGAAGAAGCAAGCCCTGCAACTGCTTCAGCCGCTTCAGCAACTTTAGACAGACCCGTCAGATCGTTTAATTTATCCATCAACTCATCAATATTCAATTCCTCATAAGCGAATTCGCTCAATACAGTCGTCTCACTAAAGTCCGTAATCTGATTGCGAATCACGTCGTACGTACTATCAGAACCTGAGCCCGAAAGTGGGTTTGCCGGAGTCGTTGACAATATGCCGGGTGTGACAGCCTGACCTAATACTCCTAAGTTATCTGACATGAGTTGTTGATATACGGCACTCGGATCACCGTTCTGAGAAAGAGCCATTAATCCAAACCGATCCAACAAATATGGGTCGTAATCTGCCAGCGCAGAATATGAGCATAAATCAACTAACTCCTGAACCGACGTTGTCACCGTCTGATATCTGTACATCTCTACAAGACATGCCGCAATGGTCAAAAACGGTGTTATCACCAAGCACAACATAACGGAAATTGAACCCTTAGCCACACGAATTAATTTTCTCTTTGTTCTCTTATTCATCACACACCCCCGAATTATCCGAAAAAGGTATTGATTAAATTGGATACACTATAGTAAATATCAACTATACTATCTCCTATGCTACCCTCTCCGGCGAATTTATTAACAATATATCTTTGAAAATTGACCGTGCTGGCATATGAAGTAAGATCCATGCACTCAGCCGATGCTGAACCAGTGAAAGTTGGCGTCTCGTCGATTATGTCAAGCGATTTAAGTAAACCACTGAACAGAAAATCGCTTTCCATAGAAACAACGACATCAACGCGCATTCGCCCGAGATTAATCATTTTGATATCCAGAGATTCAATCTGAGGATCCGAAGAATTCAGGCCTAAATTTGTCAAGGCAACGCGATCAATCACATAGCTGGCTGCTATTGAGTCATATTCAGACTTCATATCATTCACGAGAAAAGTAGTCCGATACCTTCTTAATCCGTTTATTTGTGTATATGAAATATCCGAAACATGATAGCTGCCGCTTCGCTCTGAATACTTGTAATCGCTTGCAATACCCGAAGCAATTTCATTAGCAACCGTCTTTATCATCGCTTGCTGATAAAATAGAAATCCGAGACTAATCATTACGAGCATGAGTGAGATGGTAATAACAATGACGATAGTTGATTCAATCATTACTTCTCCGCCGTCATCATTCATAAGTACCGAATAGAATTTCTTCACCTTTGACGCTCCTTCATCTCAAAATACATCCGTAAAACAAACTTATTTAGTAAAACACGCGACAAACATGGCTAAGTTCAATATTAATCGCTCAATCCCGGTTTACCGTCCAAATAATTGTTTTCCAAACCAGCTTATCTTCTTCGCCATCCTTGGACTCTCTCACAAGTACCATACAAGAATCTTCTTTGTTAAAATAGTCCGCATCTTCAAAGATAAAATCGATAACAACTTGATTATCCTCATTAATAAAGCCCCATTTATCGACTAATTGAACTGCAGCAACACCATTTGAAAAACTTTTGGCACAATCATACTGCGGCTCAATCACAACATCCCCTTTAGAAGTGACAAAGCCCCATTTGCCGTCTTTTTCAAAAGCAAAAATATCAGTTCCGGAATAAATATCAATCGAATTACACGAAAAATCGGAAATCGTCTTCCATTCAGAATTATAGAAAGTGTACGAATTATCTTTAGCCGCAACGATGATACCGTCGTAAAGATAATAACCATTTCGATCAAGGAGAATATCCGAATATCTATCATCCGAAACAAACTCCCCGGACTTGTCAATTATGCCCCAAAGACCATCTTGCTTTACAGCGGCTCGACCGTCTTGAAAAGACCCGGCTTGCTCGTAATTACCAAATTGCTTCTTGGCAAATGAATCAAAATATGAATATGAGCCATCGGACAAAACAGGCAATAAATCTTCCGAAAAGAGCCCGCATTCCAGTACTAAATCTTCAAATATCCCCAAGACAACACCTTCACCATCAATCAATCGGCTACCGGAATCGTCAGTTTGGACGTAAACTCCATCATCATTATATCGGCTCAGATACACAAGGTCCTTTAAATCTCCGCTAGAACCATTAAGCTGAGCTGAAGAGTATAGATCGTTAATAATCACAGAATAAAAATCACCGGAATACGGAAGAAATGACTGGTATACGTACCCGGAAAACCTGTACTGATACCCACAGAACAATTTTTGACGCTCCAAATTCGGATTCGTCACACCATTTTTTTCGGACTGAATAATCAAGTCAAATGCTGATTGATATTGATCTTTTACTATATACAAATCGACAAGTTGTTCGACATAGTTTGCATTATCCGGAAATATTCTTATAGCTTCAGTTAAAGCGTCAACATACTCTGTATAAATTTTATCATCTTCTTTGAACCTGGCATCATACGCAGCAAACATGCTGTCCCAATTATCTTCAGAATTGTTATACTCTATGGCGAGTTCGTACTTTTGAATAGCACGTTGATACAATCCTTCTTTATACCATTGTTGAGCCTGATTGATATTTCTATTGTATTCAATTAATTTAGAAGACTTGCCGCCAACATAAGACACCCAACCATACGCAGTAATTACAGCCAAAACTATTACGATCAGAATACGCGTTATCTTCATCATATCTGCCCCTTCATTGAAATGTTCCAAATATGACAAGCGCGACATACCCAAAATAGAAAAACGGTCCAAACGGAATCACATCTTTGAGTGTTTTCTTCTTAGAAAGAATTAAAAACACCGCTGCAAACATACATAGAATCATGCCATAAAGCAATGAACACATCGTAGACAATAATCCGATTGAAAAACCTGTAGCAGCGACTATTTTAACGTCGCCCATGCCAAATCCACCCTTAGTAATAATGGAAAAAAACACAAGAATCAATAACCCGATCAGTAATCCGATAGCACTGGAAATGATACTGGATTTAAATTGCTCTCTTCTGAAAAAAAACTCGAGCAAAAATATTGGGACTCTGAGTGCGACAAGTGAGATTGGTAAAAAATTGGGAATCTTTGTGGTCTTCCAATCTACTACAGCAACAACTAATAGGATCAAGAGGAGAACAACGGACTTCAAGAGTTCTACCCAAAACTCATCCCTACGCATTTGCAAGAATACTACAAAACCCGTTGTCACAGATAGAATAAAAATTTGAACCCAGTGACTGACCTTTAGATTATTAATAATAGGAAGAACTGCCGCAGGATGATAGTGTCTTCGCAATACCAAACGTGCTTCGTCATCAGACAAACTGACGCTTGAAGAAATTCCGTCAGCAAGCCCGAAAGACCAAACCACGACGATAATAGATGCAAAAAACAACAATCCTGCGGCAAGAAAATCCATTACACTCGCTCCAATGCTAATCAACCTAATCCATTGACGAATGTCGTCACAATAGAATTGAATTTATCTGTTAATGTACGTCTAAAAGTAATAAGCAGACTGGCTATTCCAACAATAATAATCAAAACAATGATTATGGAGATAAAGTTGGTATCACCATTCTCTTCAGTCATCAGTTTCTTGATGCCCTGTTGGATGCGGTGTGTAAGGTCCATTGACTTGAATTGAATTTTTGAGATTAAGTTTTTCATGATAACTCCTCCTAAATGATAAATATTTTCTAAGATGCATTATAACACATTATAACAAAATGCCAACTGCAGCAGAAACTACTAATCCTAAAATACCAGCGAAAATAATAGTAATTGGAATTAATAACTTCGTTGCGGCAGCTTCCCCTTTTTGAAGCATGTATTGCTTCTTTTCGCCCCACATTTCCACGGATTGAGCGGAAAGAAAATCGCTTAAATCTTTTCCGCCTTTCTCCATGCTCTGTATCAGCAAACTTGTAAACTTTTTGATCTCCGGCGAGTTTGACATGATGCCAAAGCGATAAAAGGCATCAATTTCAGATATCCCATTATCAATGTCAACACACGCTTGCCTCATTAAATCATAAATAACACCCTCCTTACTCATCGCAACCTTACTCCAAGCTTCATTCAAAACCATTCCTGAATTAATTAAAAGCGCAAATGTCGATACCACCTCGGGCAATTCTTCAACGCAATGTTCATGTCGGGTCTTCAGTTCTGCACCCATTCTTTGGAAAAAATAGTAACCGGTGACACCGGCAAAAATGATGCCGACCACCAATAAAAATGCTAAATTTAAAGCACCGGCTAATAGAAAACCTAATCCGATGAAAAAATGCACAAAAGAAAGTATTTGCGACCAAATAACGGAAGCATAGTACTCTGAATATCGAGGATCATATAATAATTTTGCTTGTCCGATTAATAAATCTTTTGTGTCGCCATGAAGCGAGAGAAAACTGATCCGACTCCAAATAAACCCGACTTTATATATTGATTTCATCGGATATATATCTGATGGCAAATCCTCAACCAGAGAATCGTAGTCCGTTTTGAAGAGTAACTGAATTGCAAAAATCAGCATCAATATGGTTCCGATTAATAAATTAATAAACTGCATGTATTAACTCCCAATGTCCATTATTTTATGTCCGACTCTGTACGCGAGATAAAACATCCCGATGCTAAAGGTAACCGAAATGATACCAAAGATGCTCGCAAAGCTCTCGGCAAAGTCCTTACTGGTAGATTTGAGCATCAGAACAATAAAAATCGGAATTAAACACATGATATTGAGTTGTAACTTATTAGATGTAATTTTAGTTTCTATTTCCTGCGAAATGACTATCTTTTGTCCGATAATATCTGACGTGCGACGAATTACTTGCTTTAGATTACCTCCTGTACGATAACAGGTTGCAAATACTGTAGCGAAATCAGAGATATCAGCGACGCCGCTTCTCCATCCGAAATTACTGAGAGAATCCTCTATGGAAACATTGTTCTTAATGCCGAGCAATATCTCGTTAACTTCTTTGACGATATAAGCATCCGCTGAATATTGACTCATCAAGTCCTGGTAAGCTCCCTCAAGGGAATCATTTACATTCATTCCTCCTGATAGAGACGCAGACAGAGACGATAATAAATCCCTAAATTGCGTCTTAAGCGCATTGGTTCTCCTTTTTTTTAGCATTCCAATAACTTGAGGTAAAAACAATTTTCTGGTGACCAATCCAATCACGATAAATATAACTGCATTGCTGATTGTTGTCGCAATCGTATTTTCGCCGTATTCTTTAAACAAACCACCGTAAAACACTAAACCTACTAAACCGCCAACCACAATCAAAACTATATTAATGATAATTTTCTCAGTAATAGACAAATAGTAGACGCGATAATTTAACACCGGATTATTAATCGGTGATGAATAGTATTTGGGCTCTTGATCCATCTTTTTTCCCATAATTACTCCTAAAAAAAAGATTTATATCCGGATATCTGGAGCTTATAAGTATTTTGCATCGGATTATTAGTTCGCTTCAGTCCTCCGGACACTTTTTCCAGTGTGCTGCGTTCATCTTCTTCAAAGACATATAGTGGATTAAGCAAGATTTTACCATCTTTATAACCCACAACCTCAGTAATTTCTAGTGTCTTTCTGGTCTTATCGCGCAACCTCGAAAGATGAATGATAATATCCAGTGCCGAAGCAATTTGCTGTCGTATTGCCTCAAGAGGCAAACCCGGAGCACCTTGCAAAACCATCGTTTCGAGTCGGCTGAGCATATCTTCGGTTGAGTTGGCATGGCCGGTTGATAACGATCCGTCGTGTCCTGTGTTCATGGCTTGAAGCATATCCAATGCCTCACCGCCACGAACCTCACCAACAACAATTCGTTCCGGCCGCATACGCAAAGAAGACTTGATTAAATCACGAATCGTAATCCCACCCGCTCCCGATGTATTAGCATTTCGAGTTTCGAGGCTAACCAGGTTTTCAACACCATTGATCTGCAATTCGGCAGAATCTTCAATTGTAATGACTCTTTCATCTTTGGGGATAAAATTGGAAAGCGCATTCAGGAAAGTAGTTTTTCCGGAGCCCGTTCCGCCACTGATGAAAATATTGTATTTAGACTTGACCAATGTATGAAGCATCTCTGCAATATCCGCAGTGATTGATCCGTACTTGATCAGCAACTCAACTGTCATTGGTGTTTTGGAAAATTTACGAATCGTAAGTGTCGGTCCGCAGAGCGCAATGGGGGGAAGTACAACATTGACTCGAGACCCATTTTCAAGTCTGGTATCACATATCGGATTAGCTTGATTTACTTCTCTTCCTGCAAGCGCCACAATACGCTGAATGATATCCTCCAATCGACGCTGACTTTCGAATTTACTGTCGAGGCGGATAAGGTGACCACTCTTCTCAATAAATACATGTTCATGACCGTTAATCATAACTTCAGTAATATCATCATCAGCCATAATGGAATCCAAAAGTCCAAAACCACGTATTGAGCTATATACCTGTTTTACAATAGATACCTGTCTGTCAATGGAGCAATAACGATCTCCAATTCTATCGAGAACAATCTCCTCGACTTTCTCTTCTAATTCTTGATCACTCAACTGACTCAAAGATAGGTTATCTGATATGTATTGTCTAATTTCGGAAATAAATTCTTGCTCTTGAAAATCATTCATTACTAATCCCTCTGTCACATCAAGGTGTCAAAAAAGCGCATTCCGGACAATTGATCAAGAACCTGTTGTGTCGAAGCTCGATCGTATCTTGGCGCACCACCAATACTATCCAATTCGATGCCTTCAATTTTGTTACTGGTCTGACTACTGAACTTGTTGTACAAAATCTTGATTCTTTTCGCAATCGAAAAATCTTGAGACTGACTTAATATCTCCAGGGCCTTATAAGCGCGGAATACTTTCGTATTGGAGGCATCTGAACCGTCGCTGACCCAAACAATGAAATCCGCCATCTTCAATACTTTCATTGCTTCTTTAGATATATCAAAGTCCATGTCTGCAATAATATAGTCAAAAAATCCGGACATTTTGATTTCATTAATCAATTGTAATGTCTCTTCTGCATTCAGTTCAAGCATGTCTAATGCTGTTTTTGCATGAGAAAAGAAACTAACGCCATGTATGTCTTTTTTTACACAGCTTTCGAGCTTGAGAATAAAATTGGATTTTCGGCTCTTTAGAGCAAAAATCAAATCAGTCATGTCAAAAGAACCTTCAGCAGAGAAAAACACGTCTGAAGATCCAAACTTTTCAAGGTTTAAGTATAATGTCCTATGCCCTTTTACTGTGTGATAGATTGAACACGATGCTGCAAGAGACGAAGTACCAACACCACCGGCCGGGGAAGAAAAAACAACAAGTTTGCAATTGTCATCGCCAAGCTTTACACCGGTCATATGACTTGAGATGTCGGAGTAAATTGCTAATATTTGCTTGTAAATTAAATCAATGCTTTGATATTTGCAGATAACGGGCTGATCTTTAATGGTCTCAATACCCTGAGAATCTACAAAATATGCAAATCCACAACGTTTGGGAATATCAGAAATGACAATATCGTATGATTCTCCGGCTAAAAAAACATCGATTTTTGATGTTTCTAACGTCGACATCGCCACGCTCTGATCCGAGAACGAATAAACCTCAACCTTATCGGCGTAACGATTATTGAAAAAAGCTATAATGCGATCTAAATACGAACGATCATTTTCGAGAATCGCCAATTTAATTCTCATATGCCCCCCCCACAAGAACTAACTATAATCATTTTAAGATATGATCTACAATCGATCATAAATGTTATCTGAATAGATATCAATAAAAGGACTAACTAATAAGAATGCAACCGAGTTAGAATAATACATGTATTATCATAGCTTTAAGAAATACTATCAATCTAAACAATTATTGTCAACCGATACGGACAGTAAAACTGCTGTTTGTCAAATATTCGAGAAAACCCGATAGATCAATCCAATATCGGAACGCCGGACATCCCGAACTTTATCCGTGATCCTGTCGACAAATAATAGTCTTTTTTCATACTGCCATCGTAATAATCATCGTCGTTCGTCTCCGCGAATGACCCTTCTTTCACTTAAACGGTCAATTTAACGCATCCTTCCATGAGGGCTATTTTATATAATGCGTCGTTCTTGATTTCTTCCATCCCTACATCAACGCCATGCAAATCTATCGCGTTTGGAGCCAATTCTCCGGGAGGATCACAGCAATATACATCA
>Ga0123335_1005927_pt1 | contig 14554 bp, 12 predicted proteins | sample BiotimSIPDNA_2_FD_89707 | JGI IMG/M metagenome (GOLD analysis project Ga0123335, IMG submission 89707) | Anaerobic biogas reactor microbial communites from Washington, USA - Biogas_R2 time_0 SIP DNA | ecosystem: Engineered > Bioreactor > Anaerobic > Unclassified | place: Washington, USA... | reverse complement strand
TGGGGATTTGATCTGAGGCTGCCAAGATTTGCTCCAGTATTGATTATGCCAATTATAGCTGAGGGAAGCAAAATAATTATGTTGATACCTGATTATTTTTCTTTCCTTATCATAAACTGACAGGAGATACCACCAGCTGACCTGAGATTGATCTCACTAACGAACAAAAGGCGATGCAGATTCCTCAAGACTTCCCAATGGGGTCACAAATAGGGTCGAAGCCCCGCAGGGGCACAGTGGGGAGAGGCCCGACACTGGCCGCAATAAGTTTTTTCAGAACGAGCACCTCGCGCAGGTTGGGTGGAGCGACCCCATACCTTCGCCTGACTATCTGCTTCTCGGAGCGAAACCCAACAAACCAGATCCATCTTGCATGACTCCGTTTGATGACAGAAAAAGGCGGACAGGGAAGTTCGCTTCTACGGGAAGAGATTTTCGGCAGGCGGTGCGAGTTTAGTAGACCAATGAAACATCCTCTTCAGTCTCGCTGCGCTCGTCAGCTTCTCCCATGGGGAGGCCTCAGTGAGTCCTCAACTTAAAAAGCGCTGAGGCTAGCAGACGAAAGAGTGCGCTGCCTCCTTAAGCCCTCACCCGCGGAGGGAAATGAAGTGGTGTGGGTTATGCAGCGGTTAGACGGCACTATTTTCCAATATAATGGAAACCGCGGTTGATGCTGTGCCTCCCAGAGTCTGAACCAAACCACGCCTTGCGCCGGAAACCTGGCATTCCCCAGCCTCCCCGCGCAGCTGCAAAGCCGCCTCGACCACCTGAAAGACCGCAGCCGCGCCAAGCGGAAAGCCCCGCGCCTTGTGGCCGCCCATGGTCGCTACTGGCAGGTTGCCCTGTCGGGTCAGCGAGCCGTCGCTGGCTAATTTCCACCCTTCGCCCCGCGGAGCAAAACCCGCGGCTTCCAAAGACAAAATGGCGTGAAGGGTGGTATTGTCGGAATACTCAAAAAAATCCAGATCCGCCACAGTTACCCGAGCTTTTTGACAGGCTTGCCGCACCGAAACGGCTGCCGCCTCAAAAAACAAAGGGTCTATCCGGTCGTGGATCGCCAAGCGGTCTGTGACCAGGCTAAGGCCAGCCACTTTGACCGCGTTCTCCTGCGCTTGTTTCTGCAGAGAACCACGCCGCGTGATTACTGCCGCGGCCGCGCCATCGGCGTAAGGCGCCACATCGAAGAGGTTGAGCGGTGAGGCGACCATGCCAGCGCGATGATAGCTAGTTTCGCTGATCGGCTTGCTGTACATCGCTTTTGGGTTATCCGTGCCATTGGCATGCGCGATCATCGCGAAACCCGCCAATGCTTCACGGGGGAACTGATTTTCATGCAAGTATCGCTGCAGCAGTAATGCCGCTTGACCAACGGGGGTCAGCCCTTCAGAAGCCTCATAGTCAGCGTCCAGAGATCTGGCGATTATGGCCGATAGATTTTCGTCCACCACATCTGTGGGCTTTTCCACGCCGACCACGAGGGCGACATCTACCATGCCAGAACGCACCGCGTTGCAGGCCAGATAAAGCGCAGCCCCTCCCGAAGCTTCGGCGGCTTCTGCGGTAACGCCTTCCGCGCCGGTCAGTCCCGCATATTCACATACCAGCGCTCCTAAATTTGCCTGATGGGACGCGCTGGAGGCGAGCATGTTACCCACATACACCGCGCTTGGTTTCAACCCGCCGCTGTCGGCGATGGCCGCGCGCATCACTCTCGCGGCCAGGTCGCGCAGCGAAACATCCCACAGCTCGCCAACCGCCGAACGTGCCAAACCGGCAATGACAATGTCGTCAGCTTGCGTGGTCATCTTACTTGATCACTATCTCTCCGCGATAGCGGACGTAGGTGGCGTAGTCGATCTCGGTGCGGTTAGCGATGTAGTCCTGCGTGCTGGGGGCTTTGCCCTGCCGTTGCTTAATCGACTTTTTAACTTTCAAAATAAACGAATCTGAACCGGCGCCAGACCCATAGGTGGTCATCAGGATGCGGTCGCCAGGTTTGGCTACGTCTAACACTGCCGACAGCCCGATCAGCGCTGAGCCTGAATAGGTGTTGCCGATAATTGGCGTCAGCAAGCCGGTTTTGATCTGTTCGGGTCTAAACCCCAGTTCAGCCCCGACGCGCTGGGGAAATTTGGCGTTTGGCTGATGAAAAACCGCATAATCGAAGTCTTCAGCTTTATAGCCGGACTGAGCCATCATGATTTGAGCCGAGTGGGTGATGTGGTCGAAATAAGCCGGCTCGCCGGTGAAGCGCTGTCCGTGTTCGGGGTAAATCGCGTGAGCCCGCCTCCAGAAATCGGGGGTATCAGAAACGTATGAATAGGTCGCCTCAATAGAAGCCAACGCCTCCGCCTCGGGGCCGACGATATAAGCCGCGCCTCCTGACGCCGCAGTATATTCCAGCGCGTTGCCTGGCTTGCCCTGCGCTGTGTCCATGCCGATGGCCAAAGCGTATTTACCCATGCCTGAGCCAACCAGGGCGATGGCAGCCACAAGTGCTTCGCTGCCTGCCTTGCAGGCAAATTCCCAGTCACCAGATTGAATATTGGTGGAAGCGCCGATCGCCTCAGCAACCACCGTACCGCTGGGCTTGACCGCGTAGGGGTGGGATTCTGACCCAACCCAAACCGCGCGCAATTCCTGAGGGTCGATGGCGGCGCGTTTCAACGCGTTGCGGGCGGCTTCAATCGACATGGTGATCACATCTTCATCCAGGCCGGCTACTGCTTTCTCAACGATTGGCAGGCCTTCATCATTGCCGCCCCAGATGCGGGCAACTTCTTTAGCCGGCAGGCGGTAGCGAGGGACATAAGCGCCATAGCCGATAATGCCCACTTTATTTTTCGGCTTCAAGAGCAGGTTTGGCTCTGTCTGGTGGATCTGTTCGTGTTCAGTCATGGATACTCCCTTGGTCAAGCAACGCTTTGGCGCGCTCCACGCGGATGTTGTTTTCTTTTACCATCTGGTCGGCGATTATTTCAACTTGCTGACCGCTCGCCCCGGCGCTGATCGCCACCTGCCGTGCGTGCAGGCTCATATGTCCGCGCTGAATGCCTTCGGTAGCCAGGGCTCTCAGGGCGGCCATGTTTTGCGCCAAGCCAACAGTGGCGATAATTTCGGCCAGCTCTCGAGCTGACCTGACCCCCAACAATTCCAGATTGGCTTTGGCCGTTGGATGAGCATGGGTCGTGCCTCCGACAATGCCTACCGCCATTGGCAATTCGATCTCACCCACCAGATCGCCAGACGCGTTTTTTGACCATCTGCTCAGGCTGGTATAGCGCCCAGAACGGGCCGCGTAGGCATGAGCGCCAGCCTCTGCCGCCCGCCAGTCGTTGCCTGTGGCCAACAGCACCGCGTCAATGCCGTTCATGATGCCTTTATTGTGAGTTGCCGCTCGGTAGGGATCTGCCGCGGCGAACGCCCAGGCTTCGATGATGCCATCGCGCACCTGTTCACCTGAATAACCTTCAAAAGCCAAAGCTTCTTTTGGCACGCGCACACTGGCATATGCCAGGCGCTGGTCGCTCAAGTTGGAGAGAATGCGCAAGTGCACCCGCCCACCAGTCAGTGCTTCAACCGGTTTGGCCAACTTCTCAAGCGCGCTGTTGAGCACGTTAGCGCCCATCACATCACCCACATCCATGATTAAATGAACCACTAAAAAGTCGCCGATCGCCGAATTTCGAATCGTGCGGACGACCAAACGGCGCGGTCCGCCGCCTTTTTTGACGATCGTGGAGTTGGGGTCGGTGGCGAGGTCAAGCAGTCGTTTCTTATTCGCGCGCAACAAGCCGCGCGCCTTTGGCAGGTCCGGAAGGTCGAGCAGTTGAAGCTGGCCGATCATCTCAGAGGCGGCGCTTTTGGCGGTAAAGCCGTCCCCTGTTCGCGCCAGTTTCGCCATGAAGGAGGCGCCGGCGACGATCGAAGGCTCTTCTACCACCATCGGAATCATCACCTCACGGCCGTTGACCACGAAGTTTTGAGCGATTCCCACTGGCAGGCTAAACAGCCCGACCACGTTCTCAATCATGTGGTCAGCTGTGCTCTCATCCAGGCCGCCGCCTGCTGACCAGGCCGAGGCTGACTCAGATGAAATCAAGCCTGAATCAATCAGTTTTGAACGTCGTTCGGGGATGGAGAGTTCGTAGAAGCTGCTTTTGTGTTTTGATTCACTCATATCGTCCACTTTATACCCGAATTGGTCTATAAAAAACTATCAGAGTCGCGCGATTGGCGGCCGAGATCATTCTAACGCCAGAAAAGAGCGGGTAAACTTGTCGTTCACGCCTTCAAATCGGCTCTTTGGGATTTATGACCAGCGTTTGAGCCGGATTTTGACGCTTTAACCGTTTGAAGATTTGCCTCCCAACTAATCACAAAGATCATAAAAAAGATGCAGGGGAAGAGTAAGCTTGACAAAAATTGCCGACTTCGTCCGCGAGCATTGGAAAAACCGTTCTTTCCCCTGTATACTTTGCGCGGTAAAGAGATGTTATGATCAAAAACAGATCAACCTGCGACCTTATTGGTGGTGGTTCTGCCGGCGCCACCCTGTGAGGGCCCCCGGGTAATCAAAAGGTGGGGTCCGTCGTCTTTGCCATTCAAAGCACCAAGCCAGAGGTTTACACGATGGACGGTGTTTTTTCTTTATTTTCAGGGTGTTGTGCCGACCACTGAGTTTCTAAAAGGTCAGTTCGAACTCACTGAAGCAGGCTGCCTGAGGGTCGATCACGAATACCAAAGCAATATTCCGGGCGTTTTCGCGGTTGGCGACGTGCTTTATGGCGCATATCAGACAAGCGGTGGTCGCCTCCACTGACGGCGCCATTGCTGCTATCGCGGCTAAGGAATTTGTGGGCAACCGTAAACAATGAGCTTCGACTGGAACAAGTAAGGGTAAAATTCTTCTATGCCACATGTTACTCCTGGTGATATGACCAAAGCTGCCCAGCGCGGCGAGCCTTCTTATGTCTGGCGCGACGGCCAGAAGCGTCGTTTTGAAATGCTGTTGAATGCCGCCGGCGAACGCCTTAAAGGACGTGTGTTGGTGGATGGCAGCGGCGTGGGAACCTATTTTTCGCGGCTCATCCCGCTTTCAGGTCAGGTGATCGGGCTCGACATTGAACTTCCCCGTGTTGAGGACTGTAAAGAATATTCTCCGCTTGTCATCAATGGCGCCAGTGAATATCTGCCTTTGCCCGCTGAGAGCGCTGATCTCGTCTGGAGTCATGAGGTGTTAGAACACGTGGAGGATGACCATGCGGCTATCCGTGAGATGGTCAGGGTATTAAGACCCGGTGGGCGGATTGTGCTTTTCTGCCCCAACCGCGGTTATCCGTTTGAAACACACGGCATCTATTGGCGCGGCAAATATCATTTTGGCAACAAACTGTTCGTCAATTATCTCCCCCGCGCATGGCGTGATAAATTAGCGCCGCATGTTGAGATCTATACCCGACGAGATCTCGCCAAGCTGTTCACCGGCTTGCCGGTTCGGTTTGTCAGCCGGCGTACTGTCTTTGGCGCTTATGACAATATCATTGCACGCTCTCCGGCGTTGGGCAGGGTTTTGAGATTTTTCCTGCAGGCGCTTGAAAAGACCCCTCTTCAACGGTTTGGACTCTCTCACTTTTGGGTAATTGAGAAGGTTTGACTCGATTTACCTCTCTGAATAAGGTTCTATATAATTATTTCTGGGTTCCCCCAAAGTTTTCATCTTGTTTTATGCTAACGAGATGATTTCAGATGGCCATCCGCGTTATTTACGGCCGGTCAAAATACTACTGCGCGAGTCTTAACCATTGACCAGAATCAATCCGCAATACCCAGGCACGCTTAAATCCAATTTTCCTTGTTCACTCACATAGACAAACTCGTTGTTCATCGCATCAAAAAGTCGCCAACCCGCCATGGCTGGCATCGCAAGGCTGATATGCGCCGCCTCGCTGTCGGCGTTGACAGCCACAATCACATGCTGATCCATTAACACGCGCTCAAAAACAAATTGTTTTGATGCAACCAGCCGCTGAGCGTATGCGCCAGTTCTGAGCGCCTCAACCGAAGCGCGAATAGCCGCCAATTGCCCGATATGCGCGCGCAAATCATGTTGGTGGGCAGAATTTTGCAGACTGCCAAATTCAAAAGCAGGCCTCAGGTTCCAATCCTGGGAGGTTTTAACGCCCTCAAAGCCAAATTCGCTGCCATAATAAATCGCGGGTACCCCCGGCAGGGTGAAGAGCAGCAGGTAAATCAACCGCAGGTGTTCTTTATGGGTCAGTTGGCTGGCGATGCGGCTGACATCGTGATTATCCGCGAAATGATAGAGAGTTGGCAGGTGTCGGTAAATGCCCTGATCTCCAAACTGGCGATTCAAACTATAAGCCAATTCAAAATAATTGGCGTCGTTATGTGCCGAATATAGACCTTTATAAAGCTCGTAATTGGTTGTGGCGTGAAGTGTCTGTTCATTCGCCCAGCGCCGATAGTCGCCATGGATGACCTCGCCCATCAGCCATAGCGGAGGGTCGCATTGATCTGTAAAAGTTCTCAGAGCGCGCATGAATTCAAAATCCAGCACGTCGGCAGCATCTAACCGGATGCCGTCAATGTTGAATTGGTCTTTCCAGGCGCGCACTGCTCCGAATAAATGCTCTCTTACCTCCGGGTTGGCTCGGTTGAGTTTGACCAACGACTCGTGTCCCTGCCAGCAGTCGTAACAAAAAGGGTCACCGTGGCCGTTTGTCTGATCAAAGCGCAGATTTACGAACCAATCTCTGTAGCGGGACTGCTCACGATAGGCCAGCAGGTCGCGAAAAGCCCAGAAGTCTCGCCCAACATGGTTAAACACTCCATCCAGAACCAAGGCGAAACCTTTTCCATGCGCTGTCTGGCTGAAGCTGCTCAGGTCAGTATTATTGCCAAGCCGACGATCAATCTGATAGTAATTAGCAGTGTCATAGCCATGTGTGGAGGACTCGAACACTGGCCCCAGATAGAGCGCGTTGGCTCCTAATTCGCGGATGTAGTCAAGCCAACCCGTCATTTGGCTTAAACGCGGCTGGGGCTGACTGGAAAAGTCGTTGTAGTGCGGCGCACTCAGCGCGCCCAGCGGGTAGATATGATAGAAAACGCTTTTTGTATCGATCATAATAAATTGGTGCTCACTATATCAAGCGGAAGGGTGAACCGTCAAGTCTTGATTTTAAGTATTGTTTTTCTTATTACCCACTTCTTTGGGTGCGGCTGCAGGTTCATCGGCACGTGTCGAAAGCGTGAGCCGTTCAAGAATAATTTGGATAAGAAGCCAGCGCCTTCACTGATAGCTGGCTATAGTGCTGAGATGTCGTCATAGGTGGTTTCTCAAATTTGCCTTACTGTTTGGAAAGATGCTTATACTTGACGATAACTCTGGAGGATCAATGTCGGATAGCACACGAGACATATTGAATCAACTTTATGCGCCGTTGGACGACAAGGTGCGTGAGTTGGTCATGGCACTCACCAAATCACATGACGGCTACCAAGTTAACAGCGGGTTTTTCAATGGCCACTATCACAAAAATGATGCCGGACAATATCAGAAAGATAGATATCCCATTCCTGTAATCAGCATAATGGGCTTGTGCGATATTGAGATTGACTTTGACGGCATCTCTACTACGACGAAGCTTTCAAGAGATCGGATCGTATCATTCGACTGGAGCGCGTTTAAAACGGTTCACTTTGAGGTATATGGCGTGGAAAACTTTCTGAACGATTATGGAAATGATCGGGATTCAAGCGCAATCAAAGGACGGGTGCTGCTCAGCGACGAGAATGAGTTTTTTGTTTCGTTTTTTCTTCACAATGACACAGACGGAGAAGAGCTATTAAAATTTCTTAAGTTTCTGCGGAGAAATCATTTTTACTATTAGTCATTGAATTTCGAATCAAAGACAGAACAGTTTCAGGCATCCCATGGCGTTCGCGCTTGATCTGCAGCCCTCAGCTTTCCCGCTTCCCCTTCAGGATCTCGATTTCAGCAGCGGCGATTTCATCCAGTACTGCCTTGGCGTCCGCTTTGACTTCAGCGGGTGTACTGGGGGAATATCCGATCAGCTTAACCAGCTCAAAAGCTTTGCGCAGCGTGTCCTTGACCTGAGCGGTATACGAAAAACGTTCCCAACCAACTGTTTCAGGCACGGGGATCTGCCTGGCCTGCTCAATAATCTTGCGCGCTTTCGCGATTCGAGCCTCAGGGGTCATCAATTTTGCCATTCTTCACCTCCGGATTATCCCCAATTGTAGCAGTTTCAGCGTGTTAAATGGTTTAGCTACGATTTAAAGTCTCGACAAATCTAAGGACTCAGCCTAAATTTATCCATTCTTATGTAGGGTCGTCAAGCATATTGGACACTTTGCTTAAAATAGGGTTCAGGGAACCTAATGGTTTAATTGGTATCCAGTTTGAGCGGTGAAAGAATCTCTTTAATTGTTTGCGAAAGTCATTTAACAAATAGAGTTTAGCATTGTCGCAGGATCGTTTTTGGTCTTCTCTATGGCTGCGTTCAACTTTGCCATTATGTCTGGAGTGTAAGGGCTAATCCGGTTATGTTTAATTTGGCGAGTATTTTTACAAACTACCAGACACTGGTGGAGGGCCATATTAAAATCGGACGATCTTAGTCTTATATTTGAGCCAAGTCAACCCAAAATCCCTCCATCAGCTTTTTTTAAAATCGTCCCCCAGAGCGAGGGTGGCTAATCGGAACAATTGACTCCATATATGTTATTTCCAGAGACGGGCAACTATTAGAGAGTTTTTCTCTACCATTTGGAGTTTGCGGGAGTGATTATCAATTGGTCGTGAATACAGACCAGTAGCCATTGACCCATTGCCTGATATTACGCTTATACGTTTCGAGATAAGCGCTCCCGATTTTGCATTGCTTTCAAATTGGCATGATAGAATCTTAACAACTAACAGGAGACGCGCCTTGAAACAGCATTCCATCAATCCTCTTGACTATCGCACGCCTGGCCACCCAATTAACCCAATTTTTCTTTCCCGCTGGTCAGCCCGCGCCATGAGCGGTGAGCCGATTGACCACGAATTACTGCTGCGCTGTTTCGAAGCGGCGCGTTGGGCGCCTTCTGCCTCCAACTGCCAAGAACGCCTCTTCCTTTATGCCCACCGCGACACCCCCGCGTTCGCTCAGTTTTTCAGCCTGCTTGCTGAAGGCAACCAAGCCTGGTGCCACCGGGCTGCTGTCCTGATCGTTGCGCTTTCAGACACATTGGACGCTGCCGGCAGACCCATCCGCTCTCATGCGTTTGATACAGGTCTGGCGGTCGAGAACCTGCTCTTGCAGGCTTGTGAGTTGGGCCTGGTCGCCCACCCCATGGCTGGTTTCTCCTCAGAACGCGCCATATCGGAGCTCAACATCCCTCAGCGCTACCTGCCTCAATGCATGATCGCCATTGGCGTGCCGGGAGATGTCAACGAGCTTTCAGAATTCAACCAGTCGCGCGAGCTGCCCTCCCAACGCAAGCCGATGGAAGAGGTTACCCGCGCCAGCGGCTTTGAACCGCAAAACTAAGGAGGCTATATGCCCATTCACCCCCTCGCCGGTCAGCCAGCTCCAAAGGAGGTCCTCGTCGATCTCAGCGCCCTCGAACGCGCCTATTACCACCAACATCCTGACCCCGAAAACCCGGCTCAGCAGGTGGCCTTTGGCACTTCGGGCCACCGCGGCACATCTTTGAACGGCACCTTTACCGAAGATCACGTCAAAGCCATCTGCCAGGCGATTTGTGATTACCGCAAAGACGTTCATACCACCGGCCCGCTTTATATCGGCATGGATACCCATGCCCTCTCAGAGCCGGCCATGCATACAGCCATCGAGGTCTTTGCCGCCAATGATGTGGACATCATCATCCACCAGGGGCACAACTACACCCCCACGCCAGTAATTTCGCACGCTATTCTGACCTATAACGCCAACCGCAAAGAAGGTTTAGCCGACGGCGTGGTGATTTCCCCCTCACACAATCCGCCTGACGATGGCGGCTTCAAATACAACCCCCCCAACGGCGGGCCAGCCGACACTACCACCACGCGCTGGATCCAAAATCGCGCTAACGCGATTATCAAAGAAGGTTCCAAGGCGGTTAAACAGATCACTCTCGAACAGGCGCTTCATCGCCCCACCACCCATCAAGCCGACCTGATCAGCCCCTACGTCAACGACCTTGCCAATGTCATTAACATGCCCGCCATCGCCTCAAGCGGCATTCACATCGGCGCTGACCCTTTAGGCGGTTCAGGTATTGCCTATTGGCAGCCCATCGCCGAAAAATATCGCCTCAGCCTCGAAGTTGTCAACAATCGGGTTGATAAAACCTTCTCGTTTATGACTCTCGACAGCGACGGCAAAATCCGCATGGACTGTTCGAGCCCTTATGCCATGGCCAAACTGGTCGCGCTCAAAGACCGATACAACATCGCTTTTGGCAATGATGTCGACTTTGATCGCCACGGCATCGTCACCCCCAGCGTAGGCCTGATGAACCCCAATCATTACCTCTCGGTAGCTATTTGGTATCTCTTCCAAAATCGCCCGAGTTGGTCCAAACACGCCGCGATCGGTAAAACGCTGGTTTCCTCTTCAATAATCGATAAAGTCGCTGCCAGGATAGGCCGCCGCCTTTGCGAAGTGCCAGTCGGGTTTAAGTGGTTTGTGCCCGGCCTTTTGGAAGGCTCCATCGGCTTCGGCGGCGAAGAAAGCGCCGGAGCTTCCTTCCTGCGTTTTAATGGCGCCACCTGGACGACAGATAAAGATGGCATTATCCTCGATTTGCTGGCGGCTGAGATTTTGGCTGTGACCGGCAAAGACCCAGGTCAACATTATCAGGCGCTTGAAGCGAAACTAGGCAAGTCATATTACAGCCGTCTCGAAGCCCCCGCCACTGCTCAACAAAAGCGAGTTCTCGCTAACCTCACACTTGAAATGGTTCAAGCCGCCACCCTGGCTGGTGAGCCAATCACTGCCTGCCTGACCCGGGCTGCCTGCAATAACGCGGATATTGGCGGTCTAAAAGTTGTCGCTGAGAGTGGTTGGTTCGCTGCCCGCCCATCAGGCACTGAGAGCATTTATAAGATCTATGCCGAAAGCCTCAAGAGTCAGGCTCATCTTGAAGCCATTCAAACTGAAGCCCGAGCCATTGTAGATGCCGCTTTGAAAGTTTGATCTAACCCGGGTGAGCCCTGGAGAGATAACCGGTAGTATAGAGATTAAAAAGCGGCTGTTTGGTCCGTATATTGCAACGAATTAACTACTATGGACGAAAACGATCTGATCGCGCAAGCCGTCAGGGGCGACCTGGATGCTTTCAACCGCTTGGTTGTGAGCTACGAAAACACAGCATATAACGTTGCCTACCGCATTTTGAACGACCCGATACAGGCCGAAGACGCCACACAAACCGCTGTTATTTCCATGTATCACAAGCTGAACGCCTATCGCGGCGGTTCGTTCAAAAGTTGGTTCCTGCGCATTGTTACCAATGCCTGTTACGATGAATTACGCCGAATGAAACGTCGCCCCACTGTTCCGCTTGAGCCCGAAACTGATGACGGCGAAATCGTTGAATCCCCTGCCTGGATCGAGGACCCCTCAGCCAGCCCTGAGGAAGTTTTAAGCGCCTCTGAGATGGAGCGCGCCATTCAAAATTGCCTGAGCGGGCTTGAAGAAAAATTTAAAACTGTTCTGGTGATGGTCGATCTCTCCGGGGAAGACTATGAATCGGTTGCCAATATCATCCAGAGCCCCATAGGCACGGTCAAAAGCCGTCTGGCCAGAGCCAGACAAAAAATGCAGGAGTGCTTGCAGGGAATCGGGGAACTTTTACCTGCCAAATATCGTCTGAAGGATGAGGAAGATAATGAGCAAGCTTAACCACATCCACCAGGCTGACCTGGAAGATCTGAATGCATACCTGGATGGGGCCCTCTCAGAAAAAGAGAAGGCCATTTTTCAGTTAAAGCTTGCCAAATCATTGCCCCTTCAAGCCACCCTGCGCGAATACACCTTCCTGCGCAATGCTTTGCGTAGCGTGCCGCCTCGAAAAGCGCCACGTCATTTCACCCTCACCACCGAAGAAGCCCGAGCGCTCAAACCGCGCTTCACCTTCGCGCCGCTTTTCAGCTTGGCATCGATGGTTTCGCTGATGTTTCTGGGCATCCTCTTCGCCAGCGAATGGATTTTCAAAAATGTTTCCGCCCCCCCTGCCAAACAGGCCGATGCAGTGGTGATGAACGAGTCTGCTGAGGCAATGCCCGCAGTTCCTCAGGAACATACAGCGATAGAAGCAAAAACGGACGCGCCTCTCCTGTTTAATTGGGGGCAGGGATATGCCGGTGGCTTGGGAGGTGGGATGGGCGACGGCGCCGTCCCCATGAGTAGCGGTATGGCCATATTCGACAGCTCCCACAACCCGATGATTATCAACTCCGCCCTCCAGCCAGAATATGAAATCAGCGCTGAACAACCCCTCTCGGTGACTGCCGAAATGATGCCCGCGGAATCTGCTGTGCCAGTGCCGGAAGAAAGGCCTCTTCGCATGTCCGCCCCAGCCGAAAAACCAGCCGGTTACACTGGCGCGATTATCTGGGGGTTGCGCCCTGCTGATGAGGGAAAAGTGCTCCAGGTTTACCCTCCAATGCTGGCTTCTTCCGCTCAACCAGTGAACAACCAAACAGAAGCTGAAACAGCTTCTGTGCCCGCCAAAGGAAAAGACAGTTTGTCAGCCATCGTCTTCGAACCCTGGGTCAAATATTTATTGGGAGCTCTAACTTTGATCTTTGGTGTCACTGCCTACGTGCTGACGCGCCGCTTTAATCGAACCTTCTAACCGAAATTAAACGCGGCCTGCAAAATTTGCAGGCCGCGTTTAATTCATTTAATGGTCAAATTAGCCAAGACCGAGCGCTTTGCGCAGGTCTTCAGCGCGGTCAGTGCGTTCCCAGGTCAGGTCGAGGTCATCCCGTCCAAAATGGCCATAAGCGGCCAACGGCCGGTAGATCGGGCGCAGCAAATCGAGGTCATGGATGATCGCGCGCGGCCTCAGGTCAAAGACCTTGCTGATTGCCTCAGCAATCTTCTCGTCATCCACCAAACCGGTTCCGAAGGTTTCCACATTGATCGAGAGCGGACGCGCAACACCAATCGCATATGCCAACTGCACTTCACAGCGCGTGGCTAAGCCAGCTGCTACCACGTTCTTGGCGACCCAGCGCGCCGCGTAAGCTCCTGAGCGGTCTACCTTTGTCGGGTCTTTGCCGCTGAACGCGCCGCCGCCGTGACGACCCATACCACCATAGCTGTCGACGATAATTTTGCGGCCAGTAAGACCAGAGTCGCCCATTGGACCGCCAATCACAAAACGGCCGGTCGGGTTTGTGTAGATCAGCATGTCATCATCCACCAATTCAGAGGGCAAAACGGGGTCGATCACATACTTTTTCAGGTCGGCGCGAATACGCTCGGCGCTGAGTTCTTCGCCTTCAAACTCCGCCGCGTGTTGGGTTGAAATCAGAACGGTATGAATGCGGGCAGGCTTGCCATAGTGATATTCAACCGTCACCTGGCTTTTGCCGTCCGGATACATCCAGGCAATGGTGCCATTCTTGCGCACTTCGGCCATCTTGCGGGTCAGTTTGTGTGCCAGATAGATCGGCAGCGGCATCAATACATCCGTCTCATCGCAGGCATAGCCAAACATCATCCCCTGATCGCCGGCGCCGCCGGCTTCAATATAAGCCTCGTTATACTCGGGTTCAGCCACCTTGCCGCCCTGGTCAACGCCGCGCGAAATATCGGGAGATTGACTGGCCAGCGCGACTTGCACGCCGCAGGTGAATCCATCAAAGCCCTTTTTGCCGCGGTCATAACCGATACCGGTGACCACTTCACGCACGAGAGAATCGATATCCACATATCCTTTTGTGGTTACCTCGCCCAAGACCATCACAAAGCCGGTTTTGGTAGCGGTCTCACAAGCTACGCGGCTGGTTTTGTCCTGTTCGATCAGAGCGTCTACCACAGCGTCAGAGATCGCGTCGCAAACCTTATCAGGATGCCCCTCGGTCACTGATTCAGAAGTGAACAAAAATTTGGCTGATTTCATAAAAGTTGTTGTCATCGTTATACCTCCTCAGGTACTAAAAAGCCCCTGCGCGAGGGGCTCAATCTTTCTGATTTACGTCCCTCTCATCTTCCAGTCACTATCTCTGCCGGATTTGGCACCATGCTTTCGCTGGTTGCCGAGGTATCATCGGGCCGGTCCCTCCACCTCTCTGGATAAGAGTGCCATCAGGGCTATTAAATTGATAGGCAAGGTTATACCACGCTGATTCCAAGTTGACAAGTCTCGAGAATCTAAAAAGTGTGAGGAGGCCAGCACATGGTATACACTTTTTAGACAGGTCATATGAGTTGTATCGGGATCGATGTCTGGAGTTATGGGGGATAAGATATCAAGACATTGAGGTGTATATTGATCAAAACTA
>Ga0123335_1005926_pt1 | contig 14554 bp, 14 predicted proteins | sample BiotimSIPDNA_2_FD_89707 | JGI IMG/M metagenome (GOLD analysis project Ga0123335, IMG submission 89707) | Anaerobic biogas reactor microbial communites from Washington, USA - Biogas_R2 time_0 SIP DNA | ecosystem: Engineered > Bioreactor > Anaerobic > Unclassified | place: Washington, USA... | reverse complement strand
GCATCCCATGCAGTGAGGGGGGTTATAGCGGTAACGATATGCTCGGATCCGACGTCCCAAGTAAATGTTTTAGGTAACTGACTCCTCGTGTAGGTTGTGCCATCAATGGTTAGTGTGTTGCTCCAGAAAGTGTCTAACCCTGTGATGGCAAAGGATATGTTTACTTTTTCAGATGTTTGTGCTTGGACGGTTGATGTAATTCCTATTACTATTAGTGCTATCATTATTGCGGTGTATTTGCGTGTGTTTTTCATTAGGTGTCGCCTTGAATGTGAAGAAAGTTTATCAATAGCTAAATGATGCCTATAGTCCTGTTAACTTTGGATCTATGTGGGCGCAGTTTTTTTGCGCTGCTACTTAGCCTTTACTCCTTTCTCGAAGACCTGCTCGCAATGCTTTTTTATAAATCTATTGCTTTCAAAAAGCAAAATTGCTATTCAAACGCAACAGTTAACGCTTACCCACACAAAAAAAATACCTGGCTTCTACATCAAAAAAATGAACATACACGATATTTTATTATTTTTTAAAAAAAAAGAAGGCTCATAGTAGTTAAAATACGTTATTCCTCCGCCATTAATAGATAAACAAAAGAACTATATCCAAAAAACCCTGCCCACCTTCCAACCAATCAGCGACTAACCCAGACGCAACCAGCAAACGCTAATAGCTCAATCAAAAAGCAACCAAAACAAGCCCCTGCAAAAATAAAGAAACACCTGCTTCTTCTACAAACAAAATCGTCATCAAACGATACAAAACGGGCCCTTGTTGGGTGGCAAAATATCCTATTCTGCCCAAACTGTGTTGAAGTAGCTTTGATGGGTGGCGATTAAGGCAGGGTGAGTGGTCCATAGGTCGGGGCCTTTTTTTAGGCTGCTGTTTGGGTTATAAGCGATCGCCACTTGTGCCCGATCAAATATCATCACCCCCGCAACAGGCGCATCGGCTGCGGTTTTTATTTGGAAATTCGAAAACCTGGCTCCGCCCTTTACCCATCGGGGCAGTTTGTAGTCGAGGGGTTTTTCAGTGAAGATCCGAATGGCCACGTCTTGTTTTAGTGCGGTTTGGAGTTGGTTTTCGAAGTGTATGCTTAGTTGTTTGAAGCGTCTCCAGCTTACTACTGCGTCGATTGTTTGGTGGCTGGTTTTTATTGCGTTTAGGTAGGTTTTGCCTCGGTCTGCCTCGTGTATGGTGCCAAAGCAGGGCTTCACCTCTGATGCACTGTGCAGGGGGCTGAGTTGACTGTACTTTTTAATCAACCCCTTGGCCTGTTCTTTGATGGCGCTTATTTGTCCGGTTTTGTGCTGAAGCAACAAACGCACCCCCTCATCAATTGGGGTTGCTGAGAACGTTGCCGGGACAGAAATGTTTCGCCTAACCAACCCGTAGGCCATGAGATCTTCCAGCAAGCGATAAACTTCTTGGCGGTGCACATTGGAGAACTCGGCGATTTCTTTTACGCGCCCGCACTCACAGCGCAGCGTCGCTAAATAGACGCGTGCTTGTCGGCCTGCGAGCCCGAGTGCTATTAGTACTTCTGCCCCCTCTAAACCACAACCACTAAATGCTCGGGGTATTGTGGTTGGTTTTGTTAGGGCTGTTTGCATGCTGGTTTACCTTTTGTTGATTTGTGAAATATTCATCTGTTTCAATACAATATTTATCGTTATCGGATAATCCGTGAACGTTTTAGCCGTGATAAGATTTATTTTAACTCCAAAGAACAAACAACCAACCATGTGGAAGGACAAAAAGAAAACAGCACTATGCGACTTTGAACGAGCAGGCGCACTACAAATCCTAAATTACCTAAACGAAAACAAGAAAAAAGGAAAAATCGGCATCACCGAAATAGTAAAAAACATCAAAGCAACAAGCGAAACAGTCAACACCACAATAACCTTTCTAACACAAAACAACCTAACAAAAGAAGAAAAATCACCAGTCTTTCCCTATCAGCATTGGGTATGGCTAACTCCAAAAGGGGAAGCCGCAGCTCAACACCTGCAACTTTTTCTTGACACACTAAACCGAGAATAAACCCACAAAAAACACACACCCTTCATTTTCTAACAAACAAACCCTTTCACTAAGAGGGTTCTAGTATAACTTGGAATGTGTATCCTTCAAGGCTTGACTTAAAGCGGCCAAGGTCGGCTAGTATTAGTTTGGGGACGACTATGCGTCCGTCTTTGTTCATTTTTGTATAGAAATCCCTGCCCATGGGCCATGCATCGGGGCAACTAGCATTTACCTTTAAAACTTGGTTGCTCTCAAGCTTGAAGCGCCATCGTACCACCCGTGGGATCTGCACTCGGTTGCCCCGCTGTAGCATCGCACTAAAAGACACCTTCTCAGTCAACGGCAAATCTGCGACCTTCCCAACCTTTCCCAGACAACCCCAGACTTCCTCAGACTTTTATTGACGCAAAACACAAACACATCAAACACCAAATCAAAAAAGCAGCTCAAAACAAAGCCCTTTACAGAACGCAAAAAATTATGTGCTGTTCTTCTACTAAAGAGACACACCCCTCATACACCCAAGAAACTTTGAGCGCTTAGAACATATAACGTTTGTTGACCTATTTAGGACCCAGTCAAAAACACCACCACAAAAAACATTAACCACCGTTTGCCGCTACCTGACTTACCCCGACGGGTAACGCCTTTTACAGACGCAACCCACAAACGCTATAAACGCTAAACAAAAAAAGCAAGCAGAAACAAAGCCCCTGCAAAATATAGAAAACACCTGACTCTACAAAGAAAGATGTCTCTTTGCTTTGATTAATGCTTTTAAATGTCTATGAACATAGAGATTGCAAATGAAATCGATTCAAGAAGTGAAAAAAGAGCTAGAGTTGCTTAAGCCCATTCTTAAGAAGCGATTTAAAGTAGAAACTATTGAGATTTTTGGTTCTTATGCTCGGGGCGAACAAAATGAAGCAAGTGATGTGGATATCCTTGTCACTTATTCACAGATGGTAAGTTTTTTCACTATTTACGATTTGGAAAAATTTCTGCAAAGAAAACTTGGGGTTAAAGTTGATGTTGTTTCTAAAAAGTTTCTTAACCCAAATATTAAGGATAGGGTTCTGCAGGAAGCCGTATCTGTATGAGTAACTCGGATGCAGCCAGAGATCCCCAGTTGTATTTGCAGGAAATAATAAAACATGCTCAAAGAATAGAAAAGACGATTAGCGGATTGGATTACACCGCTTTTTCGCATGATCAAGATAAAATCGATATTTTAGATGCTAATATGGGAAAGATAGGTGAAGCAGTTCGAGTTCTCGACAAGTACCCTAAGGTCCGAGCCCAGTTTTATTACTATCGTGTTCCTGTACGAAAACTAGTTAATATCCGCAAGATTTTGATTCATCAATATTTTAGCTTGGATACCGAAAGCATGTGGCAAACGGCAAATGAGCTTTTAGCGCTTAAGCCCAAATTCGAGAAAATTCTTTTTGTTATTCAAAAGTAGGATGGACCAGACATCCCAAGACCATGAGTATTTATTCAGACGCAACCCACAAACGCTATAAACGCTAAACAAAAAAAGCAAGCAGAAACAAAGCCCTCCAACACACAAAAAAATAACAAGCGGTCTACTTCTACTAAACAACTCAGAAACAAAGACGCATATGCAGAAACTTGTGAATAAAAAACGTGAAGGCTGCGTACAGAAAACATTTTACGGCGTTACCGAGAATATGCTCATTGTATTTAAGAGAGAAAAGGTTAAACTAACCAAGTGAAGAAAAATGTTGCCCCAACACATACCCACCATTAAGGGTAAAGATGCAGAGAACTTCGTTTCGCAAGACAAGAAACGATTGCCCACTGCAGAGAAGACACATCTAGAGCGATGTCGAGCTATCTACAAAAAGAACCCGATTAAATAACCCCCTGTTTCTATGGATGCGTCGATTTCACCCATTTGGTTTAAAAAACCTGAAATGGCGCACGATCTGCTTTGTTTTTTGGAGTATTGCGCTTGCTGTTTATGATACCGCTAATATGGAGCCTAAACCTTTTCTGGCGGTTATATTACTAAATAGCAATTCAATTTTCAAAATTGACAAGGTATTTTAATGAGATAACCACACTGAAACAACAGGTGAAATTGTTGGAGCTCAATATTCCCAAAGCTCTCGTTGATGACCTCAGCGCGAATGAATTAAAGCTTTACTTAGCCATAATGCTCTATAGAGAAAGAAAGATCTCTGTGGGGCAAGCTGCAAAGTTGGCGGGTCTGTCGCTTCATGATTTTATGTATGAATTGGGTAAACATAAGGAATCTTTTACCAACATATCCGTACAGGAGCTTGAGGAAGAGCTAAGGCGAATAAAGTGATCGTTTCTGATGCTGGTCCTTTGATAGTTCTGCTTCAAACCAACCAACTCTCGATTTTAAAGGAATTGTTCGGAAAAGTCAACGTTCCAAATGCTGTTTATGCCGAGATAACTGTGAAAGAAAAAGCAACCTTCTCGGAGGCAGAATGGCTTAAACCTGTAAAAGTTAAAAAAGATAACGATTACAAACTTTTAGAAAACCTAGTTGATGCAGGAGAAGCGGAGGCAATAATTTTAGCAAAACAGCTAAAGCTGCCTTTACTGGTGGATGATGCAAAAGCAAGAAAATATGCTTTTCTGCTTAACGTTGAAGTTATAGGCACTTTGGGGCTCCTTAAACTAGCAAAGAACCGTAATATAGTTCCCTCTGTTAAGGCTGTAATCAAAGAAATGCTCGCTGAAGGCTACTATATCGACAGCAGGCTAATAGCAAAGCTCCTATAAGATGTCGGCGAATTATAGATCGAAGTACTAGTAAAACAAACGTAATTAACGTAAACAACTAATCGGTATAGCTGTGCCTCACCCCGATTAAATAACCCCCTGTTTCTATGGATGCGTCGATTTCACCTATCCGGTTAAAAAAACCCGAAATCGGGCGATCTTACTACGTCTTGATCTCCCATTCATTGATGCAGACCTCAAGCAGAACAGTCCACCCTAAACATGTATTCGATATGACCTTTACCCTTTTTTATCAGAATTTTTATACCTACCCCTACAAATTACTACCCGAGGCGAGTGAATATATGCCTGATTTCGATGTAGTACTTTTAGAAGACGAAACAGGCGGCTACGTAGCTGTTGTGCCTGCTTTACCTGGATGCCATACACAAGGTGACACATTAGCTGAAGTTATGGAAAACGCCAAAGAAGCCATCGATCTTTATCTAGAAACCTTGACTTTAGCGGAAAAGAAAGAATTATTGAAAGAAAAAGTCGTGAGTATTCAAAAAGTGAAAGTCTTTGCCTAAAATTCCGCCAGTAAGCGCTGATCAGATAATTAAGATTTTACAACGGTAGTAGTCGGCGCTAAGCTCCCTAACGACGACTACTTCTCAATTGAAAGTGCGAGGGGTTCCTCTGTGTTGCGTTGACTAGCTAAGTCTGTGGCTTGGAACTCACAAAAACTATCGAGAAACCCCTCCTCTTAGCTGTTCCAAAACCAAAGACAAAGCCCCGCCTCCTCATCAACAAAAGAAACCACAGTTACCACTGCCCCCTTTGGCAATACTCAGTTTTGCTTCTGAGATTTAGCAATGAGAAGGATCTTTCAAGTGTGACAGGCCAGCAAAAAAACTTGGCTGCCAATTAGTTCATGTTTATTTTTTAAAATTTAAATAGTTGACTTATAAGTATGCTACTTATGATTCAACAATTTGTGAATCGCCGCCAAGAGCTACGGTTTCTAGAAGAGCACTATAAATCTAAAACAGCCGAATTAGTCATTATTTATGGCAGGCGCAGAGTGGGAAAAACAGAGCTAACCATAAAGTTTGCGGCAGACAACCCGCACATTTACTTCCTAGCTGACCGCCGGCCCGAAACAGAACTAATCCAAGAACTAAAACAGCAGATGAGCCTCTACCTGAAAAACGAAAGCTTTGCTAAGCTAGATGTGAAAGACTGGGTTGAACTTTTTCATGAGTTTACCAATTGGAACAAAAACAACCCTGCCGTCGTGATAATTGACGAGTTTCCCCAGTTAATTGAAGCAAACCGCGCTGTACCCTCAATGTTTCAAAAAATCTGGGACCAAAACCTCAAAAACACATCGATAATGCTCATTTTACTTGGCTCATCCATTGCGATGATGGAAACTGAAGTGCTGGATTATAAGAGTCCGCTCTACGGTAGAAGAACCGCCCAATGGAAAGTTCAACCACTCAAAATCCAGCACCTAAAACCGTTCTTTCCAAACTATAACCTTGAAACACTAATACATATCTACGCCTGTTTAGGCGGCATACCAGCATACCTTCAAAAATTCAACCCTCAAAACGACTTCTGGAAAAATGTGCAGCAAAAAATCTTGACAAAAGGCGAGTTTCTATATGGAGAAGCAGAATTCCTTCTTTGCGAAGAACTCCGAGAACCACGTAACTACAACATAATTCTAAAAGCAATTGCCCAAGAAGCCCAAACCTTCGGAGAAATCCTCAACAAAACCAGTGTAGACCGAAGTATGCTCTCTAAATATGCAAGCGTACTCGAAGACTTAGGTTTTATAAAAAGGGTAAACCCCATAGGCATAACGCCTAAACCTAGAAAAAGCCAGTATATCATTGCAGATAACTACCTGAATTTCTGGTTCAAGTACGTTTTTTCTAACAGAGCTGAACTAGAAATAGGAAGCAGTGAAACGGTGCTAAACAAAATTAAACAAGATTATAGCGTTTATTTGGGGCATGCATACGAGCAAATTGTTTCTGAACTCCTAAGCGAGATGCAAGCAAACCGAACCCTGCCTTTCAATTTCACGTCGATTGGAAAATGGTGGTATAAAAACGATGAAATAGACCTAATAGCCTTAGATGAAGAAAACCAAACCGCCACCTTCATTGAAACAAAATGGAGCAACCTAAGCCTAACCGATTGCCAAAGAATACTTCAGAATCTAAAGGGCAAAGCTAAACAATTCAGATGGAGCCGCAAAAAAGAAACCTATGCAATCGTCGCAAAGCACATCAAAGAAAAACAGCTACTTACCTCAGAAGGAGCGCTATTTTTTGACCTTGAAGACTTCGAAAAAATGCTGGACATCAGGCAAGAGTCATAAGCATCTGACAAGCACGCTGACTATAGATGCCCTTACCCGCATGGAATCGAAGCCTTGCTGGATGAGAGCAGTAACAGAGAAAATCAGTGCCCGGCGTCAGCTGCCGCAAATCAAAGGATAACCCAAACCACAACCCAAAAAATGCCGCTACGAATCGCCCTAAAGTTTGGCTTAAGACCACTTGAACATCTTTCGTAGGTTTGCACCTTCATCGTTTTTGGACCGTCTTTTGGTGATTAATCTTTTCTCTGTTCTTGGCAGTCCCCACGGCGTGAAATTACGAGCTTCTATGTTTCAATACCTGAGTAATAGTCGTCGGTAGGAAGGACTATAGAAACTCCTGCTTCTAGCAATCCGTCTACCGGTTTGATGGCAACCTAGACTAACGCTGTATCTGCTTGTTGGTTGGCGGCGTCTGATTTATTTATTATTTCAAGGCCTTTTAATGAGTTGAATTTCGGTTTACTGTATGGAAAACTCTTTTCTATATTTACGAGGCCGTGCTCTATGTCGGTTGCTAGTAGGGTTATGAGGTGCTGGATTTTTGTGGATGCTTGAAGTTTTAGGATTATTTTGCTATGGTCGCTTAGTGCTACTGGTAAGTGGGGGGTGAAGTTGGCTGAGTATGCGGCGTTGAGGGCTTGGTCAACGTTGAGGGTTACGGTTAGGGTTTTAGCTTCAAGGAGACGGTTGTGTCGGCCGCATAGTTCGTTGTATTGTTGTAGGAGTTTATCTTGCCGCTCCGGCTTTAAATCTTGGAATTCTTGCATGTGCCAGGGATTTTCTTGATTGAACATGCGGCGCTGGATTTGGGCAATCTGTCTGATCTCTGGGTAACTTGTATACTCTGGGTTGGCTGGGTCAATTATCTGAAGCCCCAGTAAAGGAGGATTTCGGGTGGGGTCTTTGCTTAAGTTCGTTCCCAAGATTAGCCGGTTCTTATACGGTATGGCGGTGTATAGGCATGCAATTTCCAAAACCTGTTTCTCTACTTGTAGCTCAAAAGCTATTTTGCCCCAATCTGCAACGTCTGCCGGTAAGCGGGGGACAAACGACACTGCCCCACTATGACGACCTTCAAAGGCAGCATCCACGTTAACTCTTATAGTTAGCGTCTTTACTTGTGCTCGTTGGCGGGCTTTGCGGATGACTTCTCTGTACTCACATATTGCCTTTGCCAAATCTCTGTCATTTAGCCTTGATCGGAACATGAAGTTTTCCCATCCGAGTTGATTTTGCTTTGCTTGGGTATAGGAGCGAAGCTTTTCAAGATCACGATGCACCGTGCGGCGGCTAACCCCCAGCAGCACAGCGATTTGTTTGATGGAGTAGCCTTGCATTTGCAGTTTTAGAATTTGTTTGCGCCGGCGTTTTTCAGATTGATATTTGGCTATGCTCTTGTAGTAGCGGCCGCCCCGAATACGGCGGTAACAGGCATTGCGCTTGATGTTGCTGTGTTTTCTGCAGTCAAAAACCCTCCCCCTCAAAGCACCACTCCCAAGACACCCAATCTCAAAGCAACCTCTGAGACTCTTTCATTGCACTACCCTTTTAACACTTAACCTATCGCCAAACACATGTCTCAAATTCAACCGCAAAAACAATCTAAACAGGCCAAATCAGCAAGAAAACATTTAAGAAACTGAAGATAATATGCCAAGTTACAAGAACCCAAAAAACCCAATTTAAGCCCCAACCCCCAAAAAAAGCCCAAACACAGCCAAATAAAAACCCAAAACCACCCACCCCCACACAAAACAACGCTAAAATGTGACAAATGCGCCAAAATCTGCCATAGCCACTGCAAGAGCCTAAAACTTAAGATTACTCCTCCAAATCCTTAGCTGTCAAATCAGCAACTGTGATTCCAGTTTTTCCTTGAGCTCCCGAAAACTCTTTTACAATTAGCTCCCCGAGCATGTGGGAATGTTTCCAATAGACATCCTTCAGCGTGTTCTCTGCATGGTAAGCGCAAAAGTAAACACCGATAATCGTTGGTATAACGCGGATTCTTATATGTTAAACAACAATTGTGCGATAACCTTTCTCTTTTAAACGTTCCAACTCAAACGATAAAGCATCAGAATCAGCACTCGGCGGACAAATAACAGTTAAGACTGCTGGACCTTGTAGACTCTTTAAAGCCTGAGACAGAGCGACCGACGCTGGATGCATCATTGCAGCTTCCTCATGCGCTTCTTCCTCAGTAATTAACACCTGTGATAGCTTCTGCGCTGGCTCCATGCTGGATTTGCTTAACTGGTCAATAGATCGCTTAATCCGCTGCAACTCCACTACCTGTAAAACCTTAGGCTTGTATTCCTCAATGCTGATTTTACCGGTTAACTCTATAGCCTTCTTAAGCGCTTCCCGTGAATCTATCGCCTGCGTTACCGCAATAACGTCTCTCTGGTTATAAACCGCTAAAGCGGACGGCAAACCCTCCCTCGCCAAAGTCAACGCAGACATAACCAAATCATAAGCCAACACATCAGCCTCTTCTGCATCTTTGGCGGTTAAATCAGCCACTATTACTCCAACATTACCTTGGCTTCCCGAGAACTGCTTAACAATCAACTCGCCAAGCATGTATGAATGTCGCCAGTCGATGCTCTTTAAGGGATCTCCTGTCTGGTACGGGCGGTTACTGTGATAGTCGAGGCCTATTTTGCTAAGCGTATTATTCGACGTTTGTGTACCAGACATCCCTTTGCCTTGCGCTGTTTGCTCTAAGAATTTGTTAGCTAACCACTGCGCGTACTTTGCCCTAGGAATAATGTGCAAGCTTAGCGGCTCAAGAAGCTGCCCTGTTTCAATTAGGCCCCGACTGTCTTTATAAACAGTTTTTAGCTGGATTTTTGAGGGGCCCGCTAATGGTGGCGTAAACCACATTGTAGCTTCTAAGGAATCCTTAGGGGACACTCTTATGGTTGGTTTGTCAATATGCGTCCATGAATCAACTGGCTCTATTTTAGCCAAGAGTTCATTCTGTGCTTGATTATTAATAATAAATCGCTTGGTCTCTGTGTCTCCTGCGACAATTCGACTCCATGACCTGGATTCAGACAAAGACACCGTCGATATATCCCTAAAAGTTTTAGCCACTAATAAACCGATAAAACCAATCAAAACTATACTTGTTAGCGCTAAAGTAGCATTCCAAACTATTACCGAAACACCAAGGACAAATGCTAAGCTGCCATAAAGAAACTTTAAAACGTCACTTGCACGTCGACCGACCCGGTGAAAAGATAATACTTGAGTTACTGACACTGACTTTAAGGCTTTATCCAACAAAACAAATGCTGGGATGACAAACAAGAAGGCGTAAACTCCAACAAATGCCTCAAAAGCAAATGGTGCAAAAATCAACGAAGCTAAAACTAAACCCAAATTCAGGGTAGCCTTGGGCGTCTTATAAATCGAGTACAATTGAATCGTTAACAATGCGATAGCGATGCCTAGCTGGACTGGGGAACCGAATAAAAAAGTTAACACGAGCAATACAATCAGGTATGCTCTAGCCGCTGTCCCCGCAGTTAACATAGCCATTAATCTCATCTAATTAGCTTTTGGAACAGGAACCGTATTCAAAGCCCTTTCAATCACTTTTTTGGGTGTCACGTTATCCATTTCCGCTTCCGGTTTGATGTGGATGCGATGCATAAGCGCTGCATATGCGAGGTTTTTTATATCATCGGGGATAACAAAGTCTCTGCCTTCAAGGAATGCGTATGCTCTTGAGCCTTTGAATAATGCAATGCTGGCTCTTGTACTTGGGCCCCCTTTAACATCGGGGTCCTGACGTAATGCATGGACTAAAGAGACGATGTAGTCGCCTACTTCTTCGGAGACATGTACCTTCTTGACAACCGCCTGCAATTCAACAATCTCCTTTAAACTCACAACGCTTCTGATATCAGGTTCCTCAATGTAGTCTGCGTTGAAAAGGGCTTTCTTTTCATCATCTTTACCAAGATAGTCACTCCACGCTCTAAACATGAAACGGTCCGCCTGTACTTCAGTCAACGGATAGGTTCCCTCAGAACCAAACGGTATCTGGCTAACAATAACCATGAATGGGTTAGCTAACGGATGGGTTGCACCCTCAATGGTTACCTGTTTTTCCTGCATTGCCTCGATCAAAGCTGCCTGTGTACGCGGTGTTGTACGGTTCAACTCATCAGCTAAAACCACGTTGGCAAACAATGGGCCAGCGACAAAACGGGAGTTGCCATCAGGCGAATAAACGTTAAAACCCGTTACATCCGCGGGTAACATGTCAGGGGTAAACTGGATTCTTTTGAACTGTCCAGCTATAACCTTTGCAAAAGTCTTAGCGATCAGGGTTTTAGCTGTTCCTGGGTAACCTTCAATTAGAAGGTGTCCTTCGCTGAGTAAAGCTACTATCAGCAGTTTCTTGTTTTCTTGTTTACCGATTATAACTTTGGAGATTTCATCAAGAATCCTATTTGGGATACTGTGTAATTCCTTAACTTCCTTCAAGCTTACCCCTCTTATAGAACCGATTAAAAGAATATGCCATTACTACAACTATTAAGGCTAGCGTTCCCAACGGAGAAGCAACCAATCCATAAACAACCGCCAAAGCGCCCTTAGCCTCATCTAAGGCGGTCGTTGGCAAATGTGACTGGTCAATATAAACCTGCGAGATACCGCCTCCGATGTACGCTGTTTTATTAATGAATTCACGGTTGCTGCCTTGATAGATCATGCCATTAATCGCCAAACTCGGATCAGAAACCACCACGACATAGCCCTGGCCCAATTTAGCGTACGCAGCAACAGGCAACGGCCCATTCGATTCTCCTGTATCATAGGTTGCGTTATTATTGGCATCTGCAAAACTAAAATCAGAAGAGAAAGCAATAGGCATCATACCCGTTGTGCCGTTCAGATAAGTGGCATGGTTAAAAATTATACTGCTAACGTTAACATTAGTGGTTGTAGGCGAAAAGTCTGTGATTGTTGGGAACCATTTATTCTTGTAATTGAACAGCGGATCCAGCAAGGTTTGCCCGCTAAATCTGGCATTCAACCCCAAGTTTCCAAGCACTTGATCACCATACCCGTAATCATCCAGTAAAACAAGTGTTCCTCCGGAAGATACATAATTATTAATTTCTGAGAGTTCAATTGTGGTAAACTGCTCATAGGGCACAAGAACCAATGCAGTCCCGTCACCGGATGAAGGCAAATCACTCAAAGACGCTAAGGCCAAGGCGCCTGTATTTTTGCTTAATTCCGAGTAGCCGTTCCAAGCTGGATTATCGACCCGGAAGTCACCTGTAGGTGGATAGAACCAAATAATTGCACAGCTCACAAGTACGATAATTAAAATTAAAGCTGGCAAAACCTTACGCGCCTCCATTTAATGCCCTCCGTATTTCTTTTACTAATTCCTCCGCCCTCTTGGAATCAGATTCGCTGGTTGGATGAGTAGAATACAATACAAATTCCGCAAGTAACGTCAACTCTGAGAACACCCCAACAGCATCATGCAGTTTTGGACTTGCCGACTGGAGATATTCGCGTAGAGTCATAGTCAGCGACGCTGACACCCCAGTAACTGACTGGACGATTGATAAAGCTTCAATATATGCCTCGATAACTCTTCCTCTAAATCCCTCAAGTTTCCGCTCAGCAACAACAGTTGGCACAGTCACTGCTATCTCCTTCTGTGACGCCGTAACTTCCGCTACCTCTTGAGATACAGGTATTGTTATCTTCTTGCTCTTTCCTTTAGCAAACCTCAAATAGAGTACAAAAACAACCGCAAGAGACGCAGCTAACATCAAACCAACGCTTACCATGTTTAGAACAAAGACCGAAGCCGTTTTGCCCGTTGCCGCTTGCCAAGGCTGAGCTGGCTGAGCAACTACACGCAAAGTTTGGTCACCAGCTAAAACAGAGCTAAACGGTATGCCAATCGTTATGCTGAATGTTCCATCGCTTTCTGTCTTAGCGGTAGCTGAAACATCAGCAAATACAACCCTAACATCTGCACTACCCAGTGGACCTGATGTTGCCTTCACTGTGCCATTAACCTGAAGCTGAGCTGGAAGCATAATAAACGACGGATTAGAAACCTCTAACGTTGTAGCTAGTTTTGTGATCGTTAAAATTCTTGTTACTGTAGCTCCAGAGAATAATCCACTTGGCGCAACCGTTACCGCCAAGGTGTGATTGCCTAACTTTACTGAAGCATTAATAGCCGATCTAGTGTTGAATGTACCGTTTGCATCCGTTGTTTCCTGCGCAATTACAACGCCGTCAAGAAGCACCTTAACTTGTCTTCCACCTTGTGGCACATCATCTTGAGATGTAACTACACCGTTGAGACTAAGGGAAAGGCCCGGATAAGCCGCGCCTGGAGACGAAATACTAAGTATTGTGCGATAGTATAACACCTTAACTGTAACTGTTGGACTTGTAGCTCCCAGATATGTGCCCCTGTCGTTGCCTGTTGGAGCGTAATATGCGCGGATAGCAACAGAATTAACATATTTGTAAGGTATGCGAATCACAGAGTTGAATGTGCCATCTGAGCCAGTATTGACCGTTGAAATATCAATGCCGTCTAAAGTCAGGGTAACAGCTCGGTTGGCTAAAACCTGACCGCCAGAAGTTAACACGCCATAAGCACTCAAATATCCACCCACAAAGCACTCTGTAGCATTCAACGACAAAGTTATCGAAGTAGCCTTCAAGTTTTTAATTTCTTCTTCATTATACCGCTGATTAGCCTGCCGCAGAAGACTATGATAACGATCGATAAGTTCCTGCAGTCTATCAAGTAAATTCTGTAACTGCGCGTACGCCTGCTTTATTTTATCTCCGGCTGCCGCAGAAAACACACCTATTTTCTGGCTGACTGTAGATGTAGCCTCTTTAAGGTCGCCTAGAAGAATCTGGGCTTCAGCAACCACGACTCCCGCATGATCCAACGCATCACGCGCTTCCCCTAACCTATACTGATCAAGCAAGCGAGAAGCATTGTCCAAAGTGACGTCAAGATCATTCAGTCTATCAATTAGTTGCTGTGTTAGGTTATTGTACCTATTGATTAGATAGCTTAAGTCCGCGGGAACTGAAATATGGCTTAATTGTTCACTTAGCTGGCTAGCATTAGCATATTGCCCATTAGCCATCAACGCAAAAATATCCGCGTAACCCGCCAAAAAAGACAGCGAATCAAGCGTGCCCTGCGCCGCGTTTGGGTCTTCATGAGGTACACCAGATGCCTCAGCCGATACTATAACGCATGGACCAAAAACTCCCACGGTTATTAGAACGACTAAAAGAACTGCTGTTGCCTTCATAGCAAACTTGCACCCAATATCTCCAAAACCTTAAAGGCAACAATCAAAAGAAACACCCCAAATAGCCCAT
>Ga0123335_1005915_pt1 | contig 14569 bp, 10 predicted proteins | sample BiotimSIPDNA_2_FD_89707 | JGI IMG/M metagenome (GOLD analysis project Ga0123335, IMG submission 89707) | Anaerobic biogas reactor microbial communites from Washington, USA - Biogas_R2 time_0 SIP DNA | ecosystem: Engineered > Bioreactor > Anaerobic > Unclassified | place: Washington, USA... | reverse complement strand
CTTGTAAATCTTATCGAATACACCGTAAAAACGCTTGTTGTCGCCAACGAGAGAGGGCACGCCGTCCGCGCCCACACTGACATAGCTTTCACCCGCTCCGGTAAGGAATCCGTTAAGCATATCTTGGTAGGTTACCAGACCATATACGCAGGTGCCGCCCTCATCCCAGGCAAATGAATCGTCGCTGTTGAGCGCAGAGCCGCTCTTCATCATGCCGAGGAAGATATCGGTCGTCCACTTACCGTCATGTACCAGCTGATAAGGGCGCTCCAATCCCAGATTCTCTGCGATATTCTCATTGAAATATACACAGAGGGTACCATCAAAGCCTACGAGCGAGAAGTCATTTGAGGCAAAATACAGTTTTCTGCCGTCGCCGATAAGCGAACGCTTTACAACAGTCTGATCCCACCATTCCATATCAAGAGCGATGGTAGGTATTTCAAGCAGGTTGTATACATATCCCTCTGCCATGAAGGGTGCCATCTTGTCACAGCGTATATATCCGACATCGTAAATATTGTCGCCCGCAAGAACGGCGGTCTTGTAGTTGTTGTAATTCGTCTGTATATCATACTCGGCTGTTGTCAGCACAAGGTTGTAACGCTCCTCTATACCGCGGTTGCGGGTAAAAACTGCGTCATCCAGCGCTTCGCCGGTAAGCTCATCCAGAACCATGGTAGTGTAAAAACCCCAGGTGGTTGTGGCGTTGAGGACGGTAAAGGTCTTGCCCTTATAGTCAAGGTCTGCGTAGTCATACGACCATTCTGTTTCGGCTGTTGTGTCATTTTCGTCAGCAGCCGACAATGTGCCGGTAACCACCGGCGCATCTGTTTTGCCGCCGCATGAAACCGCACCGAATGCGATAAGGAATAATAACAGTATTGCAATTGTCTTCTTCATAGGAAACTCTCCTCGCATATTTAATTTGCCTTATTATATCACACAAATCCGCCTCTGACAATAGCCGGCGCTCCGTTTTGTGATATTTGCTAATTCGTGTATTGACAATAGCGGCGGTTGTGGTAAAATCATCATAAGACGATAGTATAAACATATTGATATAAGTTCTGAGGTGATATTTGTGGAATTAAAGTGTATTGCTGAATTTGACCTGGGTATAACTCTCGGTCAGGTACGTTCGGTTCCCGTCTCTCTGGGCGACAAGGGGGAAGCAGTGTTGTTCTGCTACAGCTCGCATCCGGGAATCGATCCATGGGAGGAGGCGTTCAATTTTCCAACCGACACGCTGAAATTCGCCCTCTTCACACGAGGCGGAGAGCGGCTCTGGACACGCGATCTGGGCGGGTCGGTCATTCCGGGCATATGGTTTACTCCCTTTCTGTCCTTTGACCTGGACGGCGACAATGTCGACGAAATCTGGTTTGTCAACAACCTGAACAACGAGGCGCCCTTCAGCCTCAACGGCAGAGTTCTGGAGCGAATTGACCCTCTCACCGGTGAAACCACCGGACGCCGGCCATGGCCAAAGGGCACCGCACATGAATCAATGTCTCATGTCTACAGGTTCTTCATCGCCGGCGGTTATGTGCACGGACAGCCGGTTCTTCTCACCTGCCAGGGTACCTACGGAGACATGTTCTTACAGTGTTATAATCCCGGCATGGAGCAGCGTTGGAGCATAAAAATCGCGGCGGGCGACCCGGGAGCGCGGTCAAGCCATGTCTGTCCGGTAATCGACTTCAACGATGACGGTATCGACGAGATTTTCTGGGGCGAACGGCTCATAAGCCTGGATGACGGTCATGAGGTGTTCTGCTGCGACCGTGAAAAGTTCCGGGGGCATTCCGACATTATCATCCCCTTCAGAAACGCCGCTGACGGCCGCATGTATATATATTCCTGCCGTGAAGGTCATGATGTGCCGGGCGAGGATCGGGTGTGGCTCTACGATGACAAGGGCGAACCGGTGTGGCATGCGGTGGACAAGGGGCACATGCATTTCGGATGGATCGCGAATTCAGGCGAAAACTATCGTAAAATCGCCATGGCAATGCGCCTGAACCGCGTTGTCGTGGAAAACGGGCTAATGCGGGAAGCGGAGCCGGATGTCTTCCTTTTTGACGCCATGACCGGAGAGCCTGCCGAACTGCCCTTCTGCGGAGAAGGTGATCTCGCCTCCGACCTGATCCCTCTCGACTTTGACGGAGACGGATACCATGAGTTTTTCGTTAAAAACGATGAACGTTCAACCAACCCGATAACAGAGAATTCCAAACGCGGGCGCGTTATCGATCGCTTCGGGAACGACTGCGGATATATCGGCGGGAAGCAGGTTCGTTCCGGCAAGATTTTCCAAGATATCCCCGGAGACCAGATAATGCAGTTCTATCCGAAGGAACGTGTTGTGCGAGTATGGGGATGTCCGGACGCGGTCGAAAGCGATGTTTATAAAGCGCGGCATGCGTCACCCTTCCATGAGCGCAATCAGCATATGATGGGAACCGGGTACAATCATATAAACGGCGTGATAAGCTGCGCCATGTGATGCGGCGACAATAAACATTTCCGTTGAATGATTTCAAGATAATAGGAGTTTAGAATGAGAATATCACACACAATCATAATGCGCACCACAGCGGTGCTGATCGTGGTATTGTTATTACTCTCAGCGTGCGGTTCCGGCGGGGAGGACACACCAGTTACCGCTGAAACCTCAGCCGAAACCACATCGGCAGCCGAAGTGACTACCCAACAACTCGGTTATGAGTATAACATTGAGGATGAGGACTTCGGCGGCAGGGAATTCAGTATGCTGGTAGTAAAGCACGCCGATTACGAATATGTGGTGGTGGAGGAGTCAGGAGATGTGGTAGAAGACACTGTATTCGCCCGAAACCGTTATGTTGAGGAGCTTCTCAATATAACCTTCAATTTCAACTCGGTAGCCGGCTACAGCGGCGCCGACACCGCGAATTTTAACAATATCATCAAAAACAGCGTTCTCGCCGGCGACGAAGCTTACGACATGGTAAACGGTCTTAACGTTTTCGTCACATCGCTTATCATCGACGACTGCTTTCTAAACTGGAACAACATTGAAGGCTGCAATCTTGAAAATCCCTGGTGGACTCCCGGCACACCTCTCAACGGCTTTAACGGCTTTGCCTTTAATGAGTCCTCCTTCTCGATGTATAAGGACATATATGTCATGTTCTTTAACAAGTTCCTCACGGAGCAGTATAAGCTGGGCGACCCTTATTCGCTGGTCAAGGAGGGTGGCTGGTCTCTTGACGCCTTTTTAGGTATGGCGTCCGATGCCTCGGTTGATGTTGACGGAAACGGTACCATTGAGCTGAACAAGGACATCGTGTCCTATGTGGCAAAACATGCCGCCGGACGCGGATATCTGCGCTCCTGCGACTGTACCGTATTCACCTACCACGATGATGGCACTGTCGAAGCCGATGCACTCAGCGAGCGTCTTGTCACCGCCTATGACAAGCTCAAGCCCTATCTTTCGGATAAGAGTCAGGTCTTTGTTGACAGTCAGGACGACATTTTCCTGCTTTCCAAGCCGTTCACCAATCAGCAGGCTTTCTTTCTTGTAAACTGCATGGGTGCCATCGAGGGCATGCGCGACATGGAGAATGACTTCGGCATTGTTCCGCTGCCAAAGTATGATGAGGCGCAGGAGGAATACTACTCGCAGATAGCCACCTCGGCGTCGGCGCTCTACCTCCCCGCCACTGCATCCGACACAAGGCTTTGCGGTCTTGTGGGCGAATCGCTCGGATATTACAGCTATCTCAACGTAGTTCCCACCTATTTCGATGTGGCGCTGGGGGAGAAGTATTCCCGCGACAAGGATACTGTCGAGATGATAAACATCATACGCTCCTCCGCGTCTACCAATCTCGAATTTGAGTTTGCGTCAACTTTCGGCCATTCGGCAAACGACATATTCAACAAGGCATGGTCGGGAGAGGATATCGGCTCCTATTTCGCTTCTAAGCTTCCAACCTGGCAGGCAAAACTCGAAATTCTTATGGCATATAACAACAAATAACGCAGGAAGGTATTCGTTATGTCACACAAAGCAATAGCCGCAGCAGCGCTTCTGCTGTCGCTCACTCTCATGTTCGGTTTGTTCGCAACAGCCTGTTCCGACCAGTCGAACAATGCTGCCGCAGAAAACGGAAATACCGGTGATACCGCTACTGCGGCAGATACCGCCGAAACCGCGGCGGATGAGACAACAACCCTCTTTATGGAGGATTCCCTGCCCTCACTTGATCTCGGGGGCGAGAAGATAACCCACCTCTACCGCGAGGCGATGAAGGACGAGTTCACCGCCGACGAGATGAACGGCGAGGTGGTAAACGACGCTGTCTTCGCAAAGAACCTCGCCGTTGAAACACGGCTTAACATAACGATCGAATATATACCGAATCCCAGTATGAACTGGGACGGCGGCTATCAGTCAATGATTTCGAACAGCGTGCTGGCGGGCGACGAGGCATATGACATAATTTCCGGACCTTCGTTCCACATTCCCACGCTGATAATCGAAGGCTGTCTGTATAATCTCAACGAGATACCATATCTCGATTTTGACAAGCCCTGGTGGACGCAGAACCTCGCTGAAACCACTGCCTTCGGCGACAAGTTATTCTTGGTCAGCGGCGATATCTCCATGGGCATGATTCGCTACATCCACTGTCTCTACTTCAACCAGACGGTCACCGACAGCTACGGCATAGACGAGCTGTATGACGAAGTGTTTGACGGTTCATGGACAATCACCCGCATGAATGAACTGTGTACCGGCATGTATGACGACCTGAACGGAAACGACTCGGTTGATCTTAACAGCGACCGATTCGGCTACATCATAACAAACGAAAATCTCTGGCGCGCATATATCGATTCACTGGATGTGAATTATCTTTACATCAGCCCGAAGACCGGACTGCCTGAATTCAACTTTGCCGATCCGCGTTCTTTTGAGGTATGCGACTTTTTTGCCGAACTGCTCTCAGCCGGCAATCCAGACACCCGTATGGGCGAGGGCAACGAGAGCACTTATAAGATTTTCACCGAGAACCGCGCCGCCTTCGTGCTTGGCCGCTTCATCGACTGTGAGACGGCTTACCGCGAGATGGAAGACGACTTCGGCATACTGCCCATGCCCAAGTGGGAGGAATCCCAGGACGGCTACGAAGTCACCATATGCGGCAGCGAGTCGACCTTCGGTGTTCCGGTGAACAGCAGCAAGATCGACCGTATCGGCGCCGTAATGGAGGCGCTGGCGTCCGAGAGCTACCGCACCGTCACACCGGCTTATTATGAGAGCGCATTGAAGGTCAAGTATACCCGCGACAACACTGTATCGCAGATTATTGACCTCATCCACAGCGGCGCGGTGTTCAATCCTACCGTTCAAATGAGCAAACTGCTTGGATCGATTGATTACTATATCATTCGAACCGCACGCAGCGGCGGCTCGCTTGCCTCAACCTTCGCGTCTGTCGAGAGTCAGAAAATCGCCAAGCTGGAAGAAGTGCTTGAAAATATAAGCTGACGCCGGTTGGCAGAGATATTTCAATTAACAGTCGCCGGCATCATGCAAAAAAGCATACAGAAACGACCGGACTTCCTTTTTCGGAAAACCCGGTCGTCTTTATTATTGCGATTGTGTCAGTTCGACAATCCCGTATACAAGCTATATTTGAATTGATATCGGCGTTAATCGGATTTTATGCACCGCCTGCGGAACAGCCTGCCGCGGGTCAATCAATGGTCACGTGTCTGTCTTCAATGGGCAGTTTAACGGTGAAGAGATATCCGTCGGATGAGGCGCGTTGAGTTCCCGACTCGGAGGTGACCTTGTGCTTCCTGCCCACGTCGGTGACAAAAGCGAAGGTACCGCCCTCGTAGAGAGTCGCTGAACGTTCGTGAGAGTCGACAACGGCTATGGGCGCAATGAATTTATCGATGTTGCCGAGGATGGCGATATCGCCGTCGAAGGGCACAATGAGGAAGAGGCGGAAGTCGTCGTGATCCTTTAGTGTAAAGTCGATGCTCTCGTTGCCGTCGATGATCCAGACCTGTTCCGTGAAGCGCTCGTAAACCGCGAAACGGTCGCCCGACAGCTCGCAGTCATCGGCTGATACGCTGCCGGTGACCGGTTTTTCTTCGCCGTGGATGTTGAATGCCGCGACCACGCCGCTGTCGCCGCAGGTGTTCCATATTTTGAATGCGGTCTCATCGGTCTCCGCATTGCGTATGATGCAGTCGGTGGTGGGGATTGCCGGTTTGTCGCAGCGGAGGATGCGTCCGTCCGAGAAACAGAGAGGTTTAAAAATCTTGGCATCGGAGCGATCCAGCTTGTCCGATACATAAATCGGGCCGCCGGAAATTGCGCGGAGTACCGAGTTTTTCACAGCCTGCTCGTCGTCGGTCCACCACATATCCCAATCGCACCAGAGGAAGGTGCCCTGAATCAGCGAGTTGTAGCTGCACTGAAGCAGATGCTTGATGAACCAGGCGCGGTTCTCGGGCTGGAAGTCATCGGAGCAGCGGGACACCGCCGAGTTGGGGCGGTTCCAGAGATTCTCGTTAGCCATACCCATGCAGTTGATGATAGTGCCGTCAAAGTTGACGCCAACCGAGCTCTCAACCGCCCGATGCAGGGTACGGGCGGCTTCGCCCACCGGCAGGATGTTTTTGTAGTAATTGCGTATGAAGCTCTGATTATCGACCTTGACAAAATCGGCGCCGCAGCTGCGCAGGAAGGAATGGAAGGCGTTGTAGAAGAGATAGGATTTCTCAAGACTCCCGAGATCGGGCAGCAGCCAGCCGTCGGGATGCTTGAACAGAAGATCGCCGTATTCCTTCGCAATCTTGCCTTCGGGATCTATGCCTCGCCAGTAGCCGGTGGTGGGGTGCCACATACCCACCATTATGTCGAAGTCTTCCTTCATGCGGGTTATGCAGTCGCGAAGCCCGTCCGGGAAGCGGACGTGATCCGCCTCGAAGTCGTAGAGCTTGCTTGAATGCATGACCTTGAACATCTCGGAGCGGGGAGCGTCCTTCGGGCAGTCGTTGAGACCCTTGACCTCAGCCCACATGTCATCGATGATAGCCCATCTGACAGGTATATCCTTGACCTTGAATTCGGCGCACTTCTTTATCAGATCATTTGTATTGACACGGATTTCCAGCGCATCCCAGGAGCACCAGCCCAGATACTCGAACAGCTCGGGGTAACGGCGATCCTCCCGCAGTTTTCCGTTTGTACCCAACAGCTCAAAACCCCTGGTGACGCAGCGCTCGCAGAGCTCGGTCGGATCGCTGCCCTCGGCATAGATAAAGGCGAGGGTATCGCACTCGGAGAGCTTGTCATAGTATGCGGTGACACCGATGTTCAGTCCGTCATCGCTGCCGAACATATTGCACTTGAAAACCTTATCGCACACAGGAAGTATCAGGCCGAAGCGATCCTCCTCGGTCTCCCAGAGCAGCGCCTGCGTGTCCGCCGGAACCGTCTTAAGGTCGCTGCCGAAAGCCGGCTGCATCCAGAAGGATCCGCGCATCGCGTCAGCCATCCAGCCGCGCAGACCCTCAATAGCCTCGCAGCTGACGCCGGCTGCATAATCGGCGGCAAAACACTTGCCGTCCAGCTGAGCTTTTACATACAGCGCGGAGGTTTCGCCGTTGCTCTCAACCCTCAGGATGAGCTTTGCCTTGCCGTCATCCGACGCGAAACTGCGGATTCCGATGTCCTCGCTTTCGGTTCTGTTCAGTTTTATGATATCGCCATCTGCCGTTCTCATCCACGGCTTGAAATTGTCAAAAAACATATATTCCTCCGATATGAATACTATTATCTATTTAATATAAACTCGCTCCGAACGTCCGCCGATTATGCATACGCTCTCATATGGGATGGTTGAAGCAGCCCGGGCGAAAAGGTCAACAGGATTCTCGTCGGTCCAAACGCCCACTTCATCAAAGAGCTTAACACCCTCGACGCCGCTGACATCCGCAATGCACTGATCCATACAGATGCGCCCGATTATCGGGCAGCGCACGCCGCGGATCATTACGCCGCAGCCGCGGTATGCGCGGATAAAGCCGTCACCGTAGCCAATCGGCATTGTGGCGACAAGCGTATCCCTCTCCGCCGTCCAGGTGCCGCCGTAGCTGACACGCTCCCCTGCTCTGACCGTGTGCAGGTGTGAGATACGGGTCGAAAGACTCATAACATGCCTGAAACCGTGAACTCTCATGTCCGGCATACTGTCAGAAGGTTTAATGCCATAGAGTATTATTCCCGGACGCACGCCGTCAAGGGCGAACTTCGGATAGTTTATAATGCCCGAGCTTGCGCAGATATGACGGAAAGGAATTTCATATCCGCAGCTTCCAAGCTCATCGGTAAAGGAGATAAACCGTCTCGCCTGCCCTTCGGTGGCAGAGACCGCCGATTCATCCTCCGGTTCGTCCGCACGGGCAAAGTGAGAAAAAGCTCCCAGGATGTCGAAGGCTGTGTTCGAGCAGACACCCAGCGCATCGGCAACACCCTTCTCGGAGGCTTCGAAGCCGAGCCGGTTCATTCCGCTGTCTATTTTGAGATGCGCTCTTATGCGTCCGGAAACTCCGGAGACAGCCAGCGAATCGGCGAGAGCGTTTGCGTATTCCGCCGAATATACCGTCTGGGTTATGTTCAGCTTAACCAACTTTTCGGCACACTCGGCAGGGGTATGTCCGAGAATCATCAGTTCGAAGCCAAAGCCCAGCGCCTCGCGCAGCTGCTCCGCCTCCTTGATATTTGCGACTGCAAACCATTCCGCGCCGGCATTCAGAAGTGCTTCGGTACATTCAACCGCGCCGTGACCGTATGCGTTTGCCTTCACAACGCATATCGGCTCCGCATCGGGAACCATTGCCGCGGCAAGCCTGTAGTTTTCGCAGAGCCGCGGCAGGGAAATTATAAGTCTTGATGTATACAATTCTTCAGTCGCTAAAATGTGACTTCGGTAACCACGGTTGAGGGATTAAACAGCTTGGCGAGCTTAAGAATCTTGGCGGTCGCTTCGAAGAATACAACGGTACTCAAGCCGTCTTCATTGGTGTAAAGTCCGTAATAAATATCTGGACTTGACATGGTAGAAACCGCTTCTATGCGCTTCTGTATTGCGGGGTCATCGGCGGCAGCCTTGTACTCGTCGCGGTAGGGAGCTATGGCGTTCATGTCGCTGAGCCGTACCGCCGCCAGTGATTTGCGGATGGCGTTTCCGTGAATCGCGTCGACACGAAACTCACCGCTCACCACACAGTACTCGTAGTCGATGTTCATGAGATTCAGTGTATAGCGTCCGGTATATAACACCATCATAACCACAACGGGAGTAAGCCAGAGCAGCGGCTTGAAAAACGCAAGTCCGATAACCATGGTGATGAGCGGGACAAGGCTCCAGCCCAGGAATATACCTATGCGTTTTAGTTGATGAGTACCCTCTCTCTTCTTTTCAACGCGGTATTCCGCGAAATTCACTGTTGCATTGCTATCCATTATTACAGCCTCCGTAACATTTTTTGTATTATATCACGGATTATAATACCTGTCAAGAAAGGTGAATGGCAATATGTCGGGGATTTTCTTGCCTGTAAGTAATGTGACCGGCAAGGGTGAAGATACCCGCAGTAAAAAACAAAATTCACGTTGACACTCCACGCCGCCGAGTGTATAATAATGATATATTAGGTAGAATTTGATTGTCGATGTATAGAATGATGCAGGAGTTATGAAATTTTCGATAGGCTATCCACTGAATCCCGTCAGCGGCTCGTCGTTTTTTGAGCGAATGTCACCTCTGCTCGGGCATATCGCGGAATTGTATTTCGCCTGGCCCGGCGCACCGTCGGCACGTTCGGCTGCGGGAAGTGATTTCGGCATAATTGATTACGGAGCACCTGATGAACTGCTTGACGAACTGGCTGCCTTCCGCTCAGCCGGTGTGAAGCTGGCGCTGCTCTTCAACGGAAACTGCTACGGCGAGGACTCAATGTCCTATGCACTCGAATGCCGGGTCTGCTCTGTGCTGGCGTATATGGCGCGGACAGTGGGACTGCCCGAGACGGTAACCGCGGCGTCTCCCGCGATTGCCTTTGTTGTTAAAAAACACTTCCCGTCGATCAAAACCCGCGCCTCGGTAAATATGCGCATCGGAACGGTCGAAGGACTCGACTACATGAGCGATCGCTTCGACGAGTTTATACTGCAGCGCGACTATAACCGCGACATTGAACGTATCAGGGAGCTGACCGATTGGTGCTCCGCCAACGGCAAAGCCGCATCAATACTGGTGAACAGCGGCTGTCTCCGCTTCTGCTCGGGTCAGACCTTCCACGATAATCTCGTCGCCCACGGCGAGGGCGCCGATATGCGCTACCCCATAGAGGATTTCTCACTATATACCTGCTGGAACTATCTGGCGCGTTCTACCGAAAATCTTCTTTCATTGCTGCGCGCCACCTGGATACGGCCCGAGGATCTGCATCACTACGACCCGTATTTCGATACTGTCAAGCTGGCGACCCGAATGCATCCCTCGCCCTATATGGTGCTGGAAGCTTACGTTTCCCGGCGCTTCACCGGCAATCTGCTCGATCTTTTTGAGCCGGGCTTCGGCTCGCTTCTTGAGCCCCGCATAGTCGACAACAACAAATTCTCGCCCGACTGGTTCGAAAAGGCCCTCGCCTGCGACAAGAAATGCACCCGATGCGGTGTCTGCCGCGCCGAGTGGGAACGAATCTTCACCTGACAGCCAAACTAAAAAAGGAGTGAACGCTATGGAACTGTTTGAACAGTTAAAGGAGCTTGCACTGTCCACCGGAGCCGACGTAATCGGAGTGGCGCCCATTGAGCGCTTTAAAGACTTTCCGGCTCAGGAGAACCCGATCTGGATCATGCCTGAAGCCAAGTCGATGATCGTTCTTGGCCACCGTACCATGCGGGGTTCCCTGCGCGGCACCGAGGAAGGCACATTCTTCAGCCACTACCCCGCTTTGGGACTGGGCTATGTCAATATTGACATTGTTCCTCTGACTGCCCGGGCGGTCTGCCGCTTCATCGAGGATCTCGGCAAGGAAGCTATGCCCATCGGCGATCACTTTGCCTGGGCAGCAACCGATGAATACGGTCAGCTTCGCCAGCGTTACTCGGTACCTGCGCGCCCTGGACAGCCGGCGCCCGACGTGCGTCTTAACCTCACGAAACTTGCTTATCTCGCCGGTCTGGGTGAGATAGGCTGGAGCGGCAAACTGCTCAATCCGAAGTACGGCCCTCGCCTGATATTCGGCTGTGTGCTCACCGAGCTTGAACTGCCCGCCAGCGAGATTGTTGCCCCCGGCACGGTCTGTACCCGCTGTAAATCCTGCGCTTCAGCCTGTACCGGCGGCGCCATCTCGGCGGACGAAAGCGAGACTGTCAGCCTCGGCGGCTACACCTTTGAAATCGGCAAATTCGACCGCAAACGCTGTGAGCTTGGCAAAATCGGCGCGGAGGAGACCGAGGACGGCAGCTACAAGCCCTCCAAATATTCACCCTTCCGCAAAAAGCCCGCGATGCTGCCCTTCGAGAGCAACGACATCTGCGCCGGCCGCGGCTGTATGCGCGAGTGCATGATTCAGTTAGAGGAAGGCAAACGCATTACCAATCTGTTCGACGTTCCTTTCCGACGTCATCCCGCATGGGAGGTTGACTGGGAGGGATACAACAGCGGCCGAATTGTCAACAAAACCCTGCCGCCCAACGCACCCAAACCAATCGCCGAAGCAAACGCCAACGATATCAACGAATAACCGCCCGGAGGTGAAGTGACCCATGCTTAATTCCGAAAAAATAAAGGAGCTGGCGCTCGCCTACGGTGCGGATGTGGTAGGTATTACCTCTATGGATCGCTTCGAGGGTGCGCCGCAGCAGATGGACCCTCGGTATGCCATGCCGCGGGCAAAATCAATGGTGGTGTTCGGATACCGTATTTTCCGCGGCGCGCTTCGCGGAGTCGAGGAGGGTACTTTCTTCGGCAGCTACTCCACCATGTGTTACGGCTACATAAATCAGAAGCTCATCCCCTGGACGGCGCGGCAGCTTGCCCGTATTATTGAGGATGAGGGCTACGAGACCATGCCGTTGGGCTACCACTTCTATTACGGGGCTCTCAACACGACAACCGGCAAAGGCTGGAAGGACGACGCCACCGGTTATTCGGTGCCTGTTGCCGAAGGTCTTCCCCGCCCGGATACCTACATGAGCATGCGCATAGCCGCCTTTTTAGCCGGCCTCGGCGAGATAGGTTACAGCAAAGTATTTCTCAATCCCATATATGGACCGCGTCTGCGCTTTGCATGTATGATGACCGATCTTGAGCTTGAGCCCGACCCGATTATGCAGCCGGGCACCCTATGCAACCGCTGCATGGCATGCGCGAACCAGTGCCCCGGACATTCGATTTCAAAGACCGAGACCGTCAAGGTCAACATCGCCGGCTATGACTTAGAGTGGGCAAAGATTGACGAATCGGGCTGCAACACTGCCTTTGTGGGCGCCGAAGTTTGCGAAGAGGGCGAGGAGGGCAATTACCTCAATCCCCGCGCCGGCAAGCAGTTCAAGCCCTCCTTCATTTCACCCTACTACCGGAAACCGGCTAATCAGTATTCCACCGGTCAGGCAATCTGCGGCGGCCGCGGATGCATGCGCGCCTGTATGATCTCTCTGGAAGCCCGGGGAGTGATTTCGAACAAATTCGATAAACCCTTCCGCCGCAGACCTCAGTGGAGCGTGGACTGGGACGCGATCAGGGCTCAGGACGCTGCCGAGGACACGGAGAAGGAAAACGAAGTGACTTAAAACTGAATAGTTGTGCATCGAACGGGGATTGCGACATGTACAAACTTCGCATTGCAGCATTGATATTGTTGGCAGTACTCTGTCTGTCGACGGTCACGAGCTGCGGGAGCGGCGGTGACAAGACACCGATAAAGGATGCCTATACATCGGCACAGCCTGATTATACCGTCGCCAAAACCGAGGCTCCCGACCCGTGGGGCGACGGACTGCCGGACAGCGACTTCGGCGGCACCGATTTCACGGTTCTCATACGCACTGAATACAACTACGAATTCGTGGCGGAGCAGAGCGGCGACATCCTGGAGGATGAAATATTCGCACGCAACCGCACAGCCGAGGAACGATTTAACATAAAGCTCGGTTTCATCGAGAAGGTCGGCAACACCGGGGCGTCCAACAGTGAATTCAACACCGCCTACATGAATGCTTATCAGGCCGGAGATGCAGCCTATGACCTGGTTATGGGATATCAGGCATATTCCTGTCCTCTCTCCATGGCAGGCATGGTTCGCAACTCGCTTGAGATGCCCTATATCGACACTACCCGCGAGTGGTGGTATCAGATAGCGAAGAAGGATTTGACCATAAACGGTAAGTACTATTTTCTGATGGGGAACATAGGCACATCGATGTGGAATTCGGTCTATGTGCTGTACTTCAATAAAACCGTCAAAGAGAATCACGGAATCGACGACAATCTTTATAAAATCGTCAGTGACGGTGACTGGACATTCGACCGATTCACCTCGCTGGTGCGCGGTGTATCGGCTGATCTTGACGGCGACAACAGCTATACCGAAGCCGACCTCTACGGCTATATGTCGGACAGCAGCAATCATCTCAGACAGTACTGTATATCGGCGGACGCACATATTGCAGCTCAGGGCAGCGACAGCTATCCCGTTCTGGATTTCTACAATGAGCATAATGTCAATGTTATCAACACCGTCTGCTCCTTTTTCTGGGAGGACTGTGTCTTCCGCACCGCAAAGGATACATCGTCTCCGGTAAACTTCAACATGCCCGAGATGTTCGCCTCGGATCGGGCGCTTTTCATGGCGGGCTTCCTGAGCAAAGCGCAGATTCTGCGCAGCATGGAAAGCGACTACGGCATCATTCTGCAGCCTAAGTTCGACGAGAAGCAGAAGGATTACCGTGTTGCCGTGGCAAACGGCTGTTCGGTGGTGCTCTTCCCCATATACCTGAAAAACGAGGATATGAGCGGTATTGTCACCGAGGCTCTCTGCGCCGCCGGAAACAACAGTATTCTGCCTGTATACTATGAATACTCGCTGAAGTCCAAGGGTACCCGCGACGCCGAATCGGAGGCGATGCTCGACTTTATTATAAGTCGCATCTCCTTCGACTTCGGGTGGGTGCACAGCATCTCAATCGCCACAATCGGCGCAGCACTTTCAACAATGATAGGAAGCGGCAACAGCGATTTCGCCTCCTTTTACGCCGCAAACGCTCAGGCATACGAAGCCGGCTTTCAAACGGTTTTAGATACCTACAAGGAAATTGGGTAAATTAATGCTAAGAAAAAACGCCGCCTGGTGCGAACCGGCGGCAAGTTGTAAAATGAATTGCCCAAGAGAATAAAAAAGGGGTTCCATTGAGGAATGAAACCAGTTATACTTAGGCTGCGAACAAAAGCAACTGGAGGTAACTCAATGGAACAGGTAGATT
>Ga0123335_1005914_pt1 | contig 14569 bp, 13 predicted proteins | sample BiotimSIPDNA_2_FD_89707 | JGI IMG/M metagenome (GOLD analysis project Ga0123335, IMG submission 89707) | Anaerobic biogas reactor microbial communites from Washington, USA - Biogas_R2 time_0 SIP DNA | ecosystem: Engineered > Bioreactor > Anaerobic > Unclassified | place: Washington, USA... | reverse complement strand
TTAGCTGTTTATAGTACGCTTCTGTATTATGACTTTTCGCTTCTTTCCAGGTTCCTTTTAAGTGCTTGCAGGAACTGCTGTGTGGTGAGCCAGCTGTCGCGCGGTGCATCGTTTCCGTGTACCAGCAACGCAAGATCCTTGGTCATCTCACCTCCCTCCACCGTATCGATGCAAACCTGTTCCAACTTGTTACAGAAATCGATGAGCGGCTGGTTGTTGTCCAGCTTGCCACGATGAGCCAATCCCCGTGTCCAGGCAAAGATGGAAGCAATGGGATTGGTACTGGTTTCCTTGCCCTGTTGATGCTGCCGGTAGTGGCGTGTAACAGTTCCGTGGGCTGCCTCAGCTTCGACAGTGCTGCCATCGGGTGTCACCAACACGGAAGACATCATGCCAAGTGAGCCGAAACCCTGCGCCACAGTATCCGACTGCACGTCGCCATCATAGTTCTTACAGGCCCAGACGAAACCACCATTCCACTTCATGGCTGAAGCCACCATGTCGTCAATCAACCGGTGCTCATAAGTGATGCCTGCCTTCGCAAACGCATCCTTGAATTCATTCTCATACACCTCCTGGAAGATATCCTTGAAGCGTCCGTCGTAGGCCTTCAGGATGGTATTCTTCGTCGACATGTAGAGCGGATAGCCTTTGGTCAGCGCCATCTGGAATGAGGAACGGGCAAAGCCGTAGATCGACTCATCGGTGTTGTACATTGCCATTGCCACGCCGTCGCCCTTGAAGTCATACACCTCCCAGTTGGTCTGTTCACCATCCTCGGTGGTGAAGGTTAGCGTTAGCTTCCCCTTCCCCTTGATCACCTTGTCGGTAGCACGATACTGGTCGCCGAAAGCATGACGGCCGATGATGATCGGCTCAGTCCAACCCTGCACGTAGCGGGGGATGTTGGAGCAGATAATTGGCTCGCGGAAGACGGTACCTCCCACGATGTTGCGGATGGTGCCATTGGGCGATCGCCACATCTGTTTCAGTCCGAACTCCTCCACACGAGCCTCATCGGGCGTGATGGTGGCACACTTGATGCCCACGTTGTACTTCTTGATCGCCTCAGCAGCATCGATTGTCACCTGGTCGTTGGTAGCATCACGGTGCTGGATGCTCAGGTCATAATACTTGATGTCGAGGTCGAGATAGGGAAGGATCAACTCCTCTTTGATAAATGACCAGATAATTCTGGTCATTTCATCACCATCCAGTTCAACTACTGGATTGGTTACTTTTATTTTCTGCATGCGTTTACTTTATCTTTCGTTGATGGGTACAAAATCTTGTTTCTCCCGAACGTTTTTGTAAGCAGGACGAATCAGTCGTTTGCTGGCGAAGTTCATCTCCTCGATGCGGTGTGCCGACCAACCCACAATTCGGGCCATGGCAAACAGTGGGGTAAATACCTCTGCCGGCAGGCCGATGGCGTCATAAACGAAACCGGAGTAGAAGTCAACGTTGATGCAAGTGCGTGCTTTGGCGGTCTGCTTCTTAAAGTCTAGGAACACCTCCACGGCACGTTCCTCGATCAGTTCCATGAAGTTGAACTCTTTCTCGCGTCCCTTTTCACGGGCCAGCTCACGAGCCTTCTCCTTCAGCAGGTCGGCACGAGGATCGCTCACGGTGTAGACAGCATGGCCGATGCCATAGATGAGACCGGTGCGGTCGTATGCTTCCTTCTTTAGAATCTTGGTCAAGTAGGCATCGATCTGCTCCACACTGCTCCAGTCGTCCACGTTCTTTTTCATGTCTTCCAGCATACCCTGTACCTTGATGTTGGCACCCCCGTGAAGGGGACCCTTCAGAGAACCGATACCGGCTGCGATTGCCGAATAGGTATCGGTTTCGGTAGAACTGGTGACCCGCACCGAGAAGGTGGAGTTGTTACCGCCACCATGTTCTGCATGCAGTATCAGCGCCAGGTCGAGGATCTTCACATCCAGTTCGGTGTAATTGTCACGTCCCTTCATCATGAATAGGAAGTTCTCCGCTACGGAGCGATCTTCATAGGGATGACGCACGTGCAGCGAACGCCCCATCTGATCATGACGCATCACCTGGTAAGCATAGGCGATGATGGTGGGAAACTTGGCTATCAGGTTAAGCGACTGACGTACCAGGTTGTCGGGTGAGATGTCATCGGGATTCTCGTCGTAGGCATACAGCTCCAGCACGCTTCTGGCAAGGATGTTCATGATGTTCTTCCCCTTCAGTGAAAGGATATTCATGGTGGCCAGATGGTTAAGCGGCATTGTGTGCGCAATCAGGCTGTTCACGGCATCCAACTCCTCCTTGTTTGGGAGCCGACCGGAGAGCAGCAGGAAGGCAGTCTCCTCGAAGCCGAGCCTGTTTTCAGACTGTACACCTTTCACCAACTCCTCCACATCCATGCCGCGGTAGTAGAGCTTTCCCGGTACAGGCTTCAGTGTGCCATCCTCCTGGCGCTCATAGCCCACTACATCACCCACACGAGTGAGTCCAGCCAGAACACCGGAGTGATCCTCGTTGCGCAGACCGCGCTTCACACCCATTTTTGTAAAGAGTTCCTTGTCGATGTTGCTGGTGAAGGCAATGGAATCAGATAAAGTCTTCGTTATTTGTTCATTATTCATCTTTTGATATGTTTTGATTGTAAAATTTCAGTAATATGAAAATGTTGGGCAATGGTTAGAGAATGCTGAATTAACAGCCATTCAATCCATTTTGTTTGTTTGAATCTTTATAATTTAATGGTTTCGGTCACTTTTTTTGCAAACTCAGCAGTGGTTAGAGCTTTCCCTTGATTCATGAAACGAGCCAGGTCGGCAGTGGCATAACCTTCAGCAAATAGCTTCTCAAGTGATGTTGTGATCAACGCACCTGCCTCGTGCCATCCCATGTATTCAAGCATCATCACCCCCGAGAGCAGCATGGAGCAGGGGTTGGCTTTCCCCTTCCCCACAATATCGGGAGCCGTGCCGTGCGTCGCTTCAAAGATGGCATGTCCGGTGTGATAATTGATATTGGCACCCGGTGCGATACCGATGCCGCCAACCATCGCCGCCAACTGGTCGGAGATATAGTCACCATTGAGGTTAAGCGTAGCCACCACGGCATACTCTTCCGGTTTGAGGAGCGTGTTCTGCAGGAATGCATCTGCAATCACATCCTTGATGAAAACCTTCCCGTTGGCAATTGCCAGATTGTATTCCTCAACCGCCTTCTCCAGACCACGCTCTGCCTCAATCTGGCGAAACTTATGCTCGGTAAAGGTATGGTCGGGAAACTCACGTTCCGCAAGTGCATAGCCCCACTTCTTAAAGCCACCCTCGGTGAACTTCATGATGTTGCCCTTGTGTACTAGTGTCACAGAAGGCAGACCATGCTCCAGCGCATATTCGATGGCTGCGCGTACCAGACGTTCAGTACCCTCCAGTGATACCGGTTTTACGCCAAGCGAAGTGCTTTCCGGGAAACGGATCTTCGCCACTCCCATCTCTTCCTGAAGGAATTTGAGTACCTTTTTCAGTTCAGGTGTCCCGGCTGCCCATTCAATGCCGGCATAGATATCCTCGGTGTTCTCCCGAAAGATGGTGACATGTACCTTCTCAGGATGCAGAAGCGGTGTTGCCACGCCCTCAAACCAACGAACCGGCCGCAGACAGACATAGAGATCCAGCTCCTGTCGGAGCGCTACATTAAGGGAACGAATACCCTCTCCGATGGGTGTGGTAAGCGGGCCCTTGATTCCCACCATGTGGGTACGGAAAGCCTCCATCGTCTCTTCAGGCAACCAACTGCCCACGGCGTTGAAAGCTTTCTCGCCGGCAAGCACCTCGCGCCACTCGATTCTGCGGCTATCACTATAAGCTTTCGCAACTGCATCATCAATTATTTGCTGCACGTGGGGAGTGATCTCCTTACCGATGCCGTCTCCCTCGATAAAAGGGATTACTGGTCTGTCGGGCACCTTCAGCCGCTCGCCCTCTTTTGTTATCTGCATGGTTCTTTCGTCTCCGGATTAATTATTTCCTCATCGCATTCAGGGCACTGCCGGCCTTAAACCACTCGATCTGTTGCTCGTTATAGGTGTGAGACACCTCGAATCGATCTTTTGTGCCATCGGGATGCAACAACTCAACGATGAGGTTCCGTCCGGGAGCAAATTCGTTCAAGCCGATCACGCTGATCTTGTCGCGTTCCTGTACTTTGTTATAATCCTCCTTGTTGACAAAGGTGAGTGCCAGCATACCCTGTTTCTTCAGGTTGGTCTCGTGAATACGGGCGAACGACTTCACCAGGATCACCTTCACATTGAGATGACGCGGTTCCATGGCAGCATGCTCACGACTGGATCCTTCGCCATAATTCTCTTCAGCAATCACGATGGAACCTACTCCTTTGCTTTTGAACTTGCGGGCCAATGCCGGTACCGGCATATATTCCAACGTTTCAGGGTCGAGTACTGCATTGGTCTGTTCATTAAAACTGTTTACAGCCCCTATGAGCATGTTGTCGGAGATGTTATCGAGGTGACCTCTATAGCGGAGCCAGGGGCCAGCCATCGAGATATGGTCGGTGGTACACTTGCCCTGAACCCTGATGAGCAAAGGCAGGTTGGTATAATCCTTCCCGTCCCAGGCAGGGAAGGGTTGCAGTTTTTGCAGACGGTTCGACTGTGGGTCGATGGTTACCTCCACTCCAGCCTCCGGAGAGGGAGCCAGGTAACCGGCATCCTTCACCTCATATCCCAGAGGGGGCATCTCAAAACCTTTCGGCTCGGGTAATTTCACCGCATCCCCCTTGTCGTTGAGCAGTGTGTCGGTAAGTGGATTGAAACAGAGATCGCCAGCGATGGTGAGTGCAGCCACCAGCTCGGGAGAGGTGACAAAAGCATGAGTGTTAGGATTGCCGTCGTTGCGCTTGGCAAAGTTACGATTGAAAGAGGTGACGATGGAGTTGGTGCGGTTGTCTGCCACATCATCACGTTTCCACTGTCCAATACAGGGGCCACAGGCGTTGGCGATGATGGTGGCACCCGCCTTGTCAAACTCATCCAGGATGCCATCGCGTTCAGCGGTGTAGCGTATCTGTTCCGAGCCGGGGTTGATCAGGAACTGTGCCTTCACCGGCACTCCCTGTTCACGTGCATACTTTACGATGGAGACTGCACGGGTGAGGTCTTCATAAGAAGAGTTGGTGCAGGAACCGATGAGTCCTACCTCCATCTTGCGGGGGTAGTTGTTCTTGCGCACCACTTCGCCAAACTCGGAAATGGTGTAAGCTGCATCGGGGGTGAATGGACCGTTGATATGAGGTTCCAGCGCGGAGAGATCGATCTCGATCAGCTGGTCATAATATTGTGCAGGATCGGCCATTACCTCCGGATCAGGCTGCAGATGCTCCATGATGCGACGTGCCTCGTCGGCCACTTCTTTACGACCGGTACTTTCTAGATATTGGGCCGACTTCTCGTCGAAGGGGAAGATGGAAGTAGTGGCTCCCACCTCGGCACCCATGTTGCAGATGGTACCCTTACCTGTTGCCGAGAGGGATTCAGCCCCCTCACCGAAGTATTCGATGATGGCGTTGGTGCCTCCCTTTACGGTGAGGATACCGGCCACCTTGAGAATCACATCTTTGGGGGAGCTCCATCCGGAAAGCTTCCCGGTGAGTTTCACCCCGATTAGCTTGGGCATCTTCAGCTCCCAGGGCAGACCGGCCATTACATCAACAGCGTCGGCACCACCCACACCGATGGCAATCATACCCAATCCACCTGCATTGGGTGTATGAGAGTCTGTACCGACCATCATTCCTCCCGGGAATGCGTAGTTCTCCAATACAACCTGGTGGATGATGCCAGCTCCAGGTTTCCAGAAGCCAATTCCGTATCTGTTGGAGACATCCTTCAGGAACTCGTATACCTCACGGTTGGTGATGTTGGCGGTCTCAAGGTCACTCTCGGCATTATGGTAGGCCTGTATCAAGTGGTCACAATGCACTGTGGAGGGTACCGCAACACTGGTGCGACCGGAATTCATCAACTGCAACAGGGCCATTTGGGCAGTAGCATCCTGCATCGCCACCCTGTCGGGTGCGAAATCCACATAGTCGGATGCTCGCTTATAGTTGATAAGTGGCACTCCAGGGGAGAGATGGGAGAACAAAATCTTCTCAGTAAGCGTCAGCGGACGTTGCAGGTTCTCTTTTGCTTTTTTAATTCTTTCTGGCAAATTCGCATAGACCCTGCGAATCATTTCAATATCGAAAATCATACGGGTTAAGTGGTTTAAATATGTTTTGTTTAATATGTATGCTTAAAGCGGCAATTTCACTTTTTAACAAATTTGACAGCCGAAATGTTCGCCCGCAGAGGGCTAAAATGAGGATTAAGTAACTCTACAGAGGAGAATTATTGGATCGATCAGTTGTAGGTGCCTGAGAGGTGGGGTATCTGGAAGATTTTTCAACCGTTTCGGGTTTAAGGGATAGAGTTTTGAAAAGGAGCGAACATCAACAACAAGAGCCCCCTTTATGTTCAGCAAAAGTGCCATAATTTCCGAAAATAATCCTTAACTTTGCGAATTCATTGGGCAGAGAAGATGAAACATCTGAAAAAAACCATCGTTTCATGATCACACACAAGGGAATCATTGAGAAGATTAACGGAAAGAAGATTACTGTTCGCATTCTTCAACAATCGGCCTGCAGCAGTTGCCACGCCAAGGGAGCCTGTACGTCTGCAGACTCGAAGGAGAAGTTTGTCGACATCGCCGACCACTCCGGACAGTTCACCCTTCATGAGCAGGTGATCATTGAAGCAAAGGAGTCGATTGGCTACAAAGCTGTATTCTGGGCATTCATGCTCCCGCTATTGATTCTCATCGCCATGCTTGTACTAACCACAAACATATGGCACTTCAGTGAGACAGAGGCGGCACTCAGTTCGTTACTGGCCCTGGCACCTTACTACCTTCTTCTCTACCTGATGCGCAACTACATGGCACACACCTTTCAATTCAGTATTAAAAAAAACCATTAATCAGCAATTATGAGTGTAATCCTTACTGCCGTAGCCACCTTGGGCGCCATTGGCGCAGGAAGCGCCGGCATCCTATACCTGGTAAGTCAGAAGTTCAAAGTAGAGGAGGACCCTCGCATCCAAGAGGTGCAGGACACCCTTCCAGCAGCCAATTGTGGTGGTTGTGGCTTTCCCGGCTGTGCTGCCTTCGCCGCCGCCTGTGTGAATGCCGACTCTCTGGAGGGGCTCAACTGCCCCGTAGGGGGAGAGGTCACCATGGATCGGGTGGCAGCCATTCTGGGTCAGACCGCAACCAAGGCGGCAAAAAAGATAGCTGTGGTACGCTGTAGCGGCACCTGTGAAGAGCGTCCCCGCCTCAATCAGTATGACGGTGTCTCCAACTGCTCCATTGCAGCGGCACTATACGGTGGTGACACCGGTTGCTCCTTCGGCTGTCTGGGCCTGGGCGATTGTGAGGAATCATGCACGTTTGATGCCATCCACATCAACCCGCTGACCTTGTTACCTGAGGTGGTGGAGGACAAGTGCACCGCTTGCGGTGCATGCGTGAGAGCCTGCCCCAAGGATATCATCGAACTGCGCAAGCAAGGTCCCAAGTCGCGTCGCATCTATGTGAGCTGCGTCAACAAGGACAAGGGAGCTGTGGCGAAGAAAGCCTGCAACGTGGCCTGTATAGGTTGCAGCAAGTGCCAACAGGCATGTCCTTTCGAAGCAATTACCATTGAAAATAACCTGGCATATATCGACGACGACAAATGTCGACTCTGCCGCAAGTGTGTGGTGGTCTGTCCCACCCACTCAATTCTGGAGCTTCACTTCCCGCCCCGCAAAGAGACACCTCCTGCAGCCAAAGAGGAAGAAGCAATCGCAAACGCATAAGAAAAAAACATATGTTAAAGAGTTTTCGTATTGGCGGTATTCACCCCAAAGAGAACAAGCTCTCTGCCGGAATGGCCATACAACCCATTGCCCTTCCAGCACAGGTGGTGATACCGCTCTCGCAACACATCGGGGCACCCTGCCAGCCGATCGTCAAGAAGGGCGACAAGGTGAAAGTGGGTACCCTCATCGGCAAGAGTGTCGGTTTTGTCTCTGCTCAGATCCACTCATCAGTTTCCGGCACGGTACTGAAGATCGACAAGGCAATGGATGCCAGCGGCTACAAACGCGACGCTGTCTTCATCAATGTGGAGGAGGATATATGGGAGGAGCAGATAGACCGCTCGGAAGCGCTGGTCACCGAATGCAACCTCACTGCGAAAGAGATTCTGGAGAAAATCGCTGCCGCCGGTATCGTGGGCATGGGTGGTGCCACCTTCCCCACCCACGTGAAGCTTACACCCCCACCCGGCATGAAGGCGGAGGTGCTGATCATCAACGGTGTGGAGTGTGAGCCTTACCTCACTTCAGACCATCAGCTAATGATGGAGAAGAGCGATGAAATACTGGTGGGTATCACCCTGGTGATGAAAGCACTCAACGTGCAGCGCGCCATCGTCGGCATCGAGAACAACAAGAAGGATGCAGTGGCTCTCTTCACAAAGAAAGTAAAAGCCTATCCTGGCATCGAGGTACAGCCACTGAAAGTGCAGTACCCACAGGGAGGCGAGAAACAGTTGATCGACGCGCTGACCGGTCGTCAGGTACCCTCCGGGGCGCTCCCCATTTCGGTGGGGGCAGTAGTGCAGAACGTGGGTACCCTCTTTGCCATCTACGAGGCAGTGCAGAAAAACAAACCGCTTATAGAGCGGGTAGTAACTGTCACAGGCAAGGAGGTGCAGCGCCCCTGCAACCTGCGTGCCCGCATTGGGACCCCCCTCACGACACTGATCGATGCTGCCGGGGGAATACCCGAGAGTACCGGCAAGGTGATCAGTGGTGGTCCCATGATGGGCAAGGCACTGGCATCGATTGATATTCCCGTCGCAAAAGGTACCTCGGGAATCCTGATCGTGCCCACACTTGAAGCAAAGCGTAAGGCGATGAAAGATTGCATTCGTTGCGGTAAATGCGTGCAAGTATGCCCCATGGGGCTCAACCCCACCCTGCTGATGAACCTCACCGAGTATGAGGTGTGGGACCGGGCTGAGAAAAACGCAATCACAGACTGCATAGAATGCGGTTCCTGCAGCTACACCTGTCCCGCCGACCGGCCACTGCTCGACTATATCCGCCTGGGCAAGGGCAAAGTGAACGGCATCATCAGAGCCAGAAAAAATTAACACCAAGGGATAAAACTGATTATGGAACAAAAACTGATCGTCTCACCCTCACCGCATGTGCACAGCGGCGACACCATTCCCAAAAACATGTACGCCGTACTGATCGCCCTGATACCGGCGTTCCTTGTGGCCCTCTATACCTTCCGTCTTGATGCGCTGCTGATCACCGCCCTCTCGGTACTCTTCTGCGTTGGTTTTGAATACCTGATCGTGCGGTATGTCATGAAGAAGGAGCCCTCCATCCTCGACGGCTCAGCAATCATCACAGGCGTACTGCTTGCCTTCAATGTCCCCTCCGGCCTGCCGATATGGATTTTGGCACTGGGCGCTCTCTTCGCCATCGGCGTGGTGAAGCTTACCTTCGGGGGTCTTGGCAACAATATCTTCAATCCTGCTATTGCGGGACGTATATTCCTCTTGATCTCCTTCCCGGCACAGATGACCAACTGGCCCTCAACGGCTATGGCTGTCGAGACCACCGATGCAGTGAGCTCTGCCACCGTCCTGGGTTTGCTGAAGCAGGCACCTGAAGCACTGCCTAACCTGCAACAGATGTTCCTGGGCTTGGAGCCCGGATCGTTGGGTGAGATGAGTGCCGCCGCGCTGCTGCTGGGACTCGTCTACCTGCTCTGTAAGAGGGTGATCACCTGGCATATACCGGTTTCTATTCTGGTTACCGTGGCCCTCTTCACCGGAATCCTCTTCCTGATCGATCCCCTGCCACTGTACAACCCGCTGATACACCTCTTTTCAGGAGGACTGATGCTCGGGGCAATCTTCATGGCTACCGACTATGTCACTTCGCCTCTCACCAAAAAGGGGATGATCATTTTTGGAGCCGGCATTGGCTTTGTCACCGTGGCAATTCGCCTCTGGGGTGCCTACCCTGAGGGAATCTCGTTTGCTATCCTGCTTATGAACGCCTTTACACCACTCATCAACACTTATACTACACCTAAACGATTCGGGGAGGCAGTGAAACATGGCTAAAATAAAATCTTCATTCAGGAACATGTTCCTTTCGCTATCGCTCATCTGTCTTACAGTGTCTCTGCTGCTGTCACAGGTGAACAGGATGACCGCGACACCCATTGCCGAAGCGAAGGCAATGAAACTGCAGAATGCCATCCGCGAGGTGGTACCTGCTTTTGACAATGACCCGGTGGCTGAGGCCTACTGGATGGCCGACGGCAGTGGTGACTCGCTGCTGGTCTACCCTGCGAAGCAAGGTGGCGAGTTGGTGGGCTTCGCGCTCAACAGTTACTCCAACAACGGTTTCAGCGGTAACATACAAATCATGGTGGGCTTCGACATGGAGCACCGCATTGTAAACTACTCCGTGCTGCAGCATGCCGAGACTCCTGGACTGGGCTCCAAGATGACGGAGTGGTTCCGCGATCTCACCAAACCGGAACAGTCGGTTATCGGCAGGGATCTCTCAAAGGGCGCACTCACTGTAACCAAAGATGGGGGTGACGTGGATGCCATCACTGCGTCGACAATTACCTCACGCGCTTTTTTAGAGGCGGTGAACAAGGCTTACGCGGTTTATAGCGGAAGCATGGAGAATACCTGGTCCGGTGCTACAACCGCAACGGAAAATGAAACAGAAGAAACAACAAAGGAAGGAGGACCCAGCAATGAATAAGAGTCTAAAAATACTGCTTAACGGCATCATCAAGGAGAACCCCATCTTCGTTTTACTGTTGGGGATGTGTCCCACACTGGCCACCACCAGCTCCGCCATCAACGGGATGAGCATGGGACTCGCCACCATGTTCGTACTGATTTGCTCCAATGCAGTGATCTCGTTACTGAAAAACGTCATCCCCGACATGGTGCGTATTCCTGCCTTTATTGTGGTTATCGCCACCTTCGTTACCATCATCGAAATGATGATGAACGCCTACGTGCCTGCTCTGGCCGACAGTCTGGGCATCTTCATCCCGCTGATCGTTGTCAACTGCATCGTGCTTGGACGTGCTGAATCTTTTGCCTCCAAAAACGGTGTACTCTCATCCATCTTCGACGGTGTGGGAATCGGTCTGGGTTTCACCCTGGCACTCTCATTGCTGGGGGCTTCACGCGAACTACTGGGCACAGGAAAGATCTTCTCACTGAAAATCTACCCCGAGCAGTACGGATCACTGATCTTCGTACTGGCGCCGGGTGCTTTTATCGTGTTGGGTTACCTGATCGCACTTTTCAATAGATTGCAACAAAAAAAGGCGTAAACAACTAAGAAACTTTTATCATGGAATATATCGGAATCATCATCGTAGCCATTTTCGTCAACAACGTGGTGTTGTCGCAATTCCTCGGAATCTGCCCCTTTCTGGGTGTCTCAAAGAAGGTGGATACCGCTATCGGAATGGGGCTGGCTGTCACCTTCGTACTCACAATAGCCACGATCGTCACTTTTCTGTTACAAAAAGGCATTCTTGAACCTTTCAACCTGCAGTATCTGCAAACCATCACCTTTATCCTGGTTATTGCCGCATTGGTACAGATGGTGGAGATTATTCTCAAGAAAATCTCACCGGCACTTTACCAGGCACTGGGTGTCTTTCTCCCACTGATTACCACCAACTGTGTCATACTAGGTGTGGCCTTGCTGGTGATTCAGAAGGATTTCAGCCTTATAGAGTCGGTGGTTTATGCGATTGCTACCGCCATTGGATATGCAATGGCACTCATCATCTTCTCGAGCATCCGCGAACAATTGGCACTCACCAAAGTACCCAAGTCAATTCAGGGCATACCGGTGGCACTCATTACTGCGGGCATCATCGCCATGGCATTCATGGGCTTCTCAGGCATCGACCAGGTTTTTAAGTAGTGAAAAACGTTGTGAGGTTGGCAGGCAGGTCATTCAGACAGTCCCTGGTTCTTGGTTTTTGAAACCTTACATTCAAAACTGACAACTGACATCTGAATTATCTGCCCATTTGTTAAACCATTGGGTGAAAATGGTGTCATATGGTTAAATAAATGATGTTACACCCTTTAACAACAACTGATATGAAAGCTTTAAAAACCAACCTCATCCTCACAGCCATCGCACTGATGCTTACTTCCTGCTACGCTAGCCGTAGCGCATATGCACAGGGAGGATACTACGACGATTATAACGATGGTTATGTTTCCTATAACGAGTATGACAACTACAACAATGGAGGGGTCAGCTTCAATCTCTTCTACAATGAGCTGAGCCCTTACGGCAGTTGGATCAACCACCGAGCACATGGCCGGGTATGGATCCCCAACGTGGGAGGTAACTTCCATCCATATGCTACCAACGGATATTGGGTGATGACCGACTACGGCAACACCTGGGTCTCCGACTACTCCTGGGGATGGGCACCGTTCCACTACGGAAGATGGTACTATGACGACTACTACGGATGGGCATGGGTTCCCGGTTACGAATGGGCACCAGCCTGGGTTAGCTGGAGAAGTGGTGGTGGATACTACGGATGGGCACCCATGGGCCCCGGCATCAACATAAACATCAACATCAACCTGCCGGCCCGCTACTGGACCTTCCTGCCCAACAGATATATGTACTACCGCAACATGCATCGTCACTACAACCGCTACAGCCCGGCGATTTACAACAGGACCACCATCATCAACAACACCTATGTCTACAATGACAACCGGTATTACAGTGGTCCCACCGCCAGCGACTTCCGCCGTGAAACCGGTAGGACAGCGACCGTACGGCGTTTGGAAAGCAGCGCCAACCGTTCCGGCAGAGCCTCCACACGGGTTAGCAACAACGCGGTACAGGTCTATCGTCCCGATGCAACCAACGGCAGAACAACCACTAACAGGGAAGCGGTAAATCAGCGCAGTAGCACTACTACACGTCAGGCTACTCCCAACGCTACTACAAGAAGCACTACTTCAAACCGCAACAACACTGTAGGCACCGAGAGCGCACCCCGCAGCAACAGTAATGTAGCAACACCGCAGCGCAACACGACATCGAACCGCAATACAACCGTACGCACGCAGAGCACCACGCGCAGCAACAGCAATGTAGCAACACCGCAGCGCAGTACCAGCACAAACAACAGAAACAGTACGGTGCGCACTCAAAGCACAACCCGCAGCAATAGTGCTACAACCCGCTCTTCATCACAGAGCAGTAACCGAGAGAGCAGCAGCTCCGGAAGAAGTTCCGGAAGAAGGTAAAGAGTTGAAGGGTGTATGAAACGTCAGAGGCCTTCCCGCTAGGGAAGGCCTCTTTATTTTACTTATCGATCCATCTGCGTGTCAGATCACCGTAAGCTTCGATGCGTCGGTCACGGAAGAAGGGCCACCAGCGACGTACATTCTCTGTTCTCTGCTTAACGATCTCTACAATCTGCTCTACTTCATCATCCGTGGCAGCCTGCCACAGCATCTCACCCTGGGGACCGCACACAAAACTGCTTCCCCAGAAACGAATGCCACCAGTCTGTTCCGACGGGTCCGCTTCATAACCGATTCGGTTCACTGCAATCACGGGCAACCCGTTTGCAACAGCATGACCACGCTGCACCGTCACCCAGGCATCCCGCTGTCGCATTTGTTCCTCAGGGCTGTCCGATGTCTCCCAGCCGATGGCGGTTGGATAAATCAACAACTCTGCACCTGCAAGAGCCATTAACCTTGCTGCTTCCGGATACCACTGGTCCCAGCAGACCAGCACCCCAAGACGTCCTGCCGAAGTATCGATGGGTTGAAACCCCAGGTCGCCGGGAGTGAAATAGAACTTCTCATAATAGGCAGGATCATCGGGGATATGCATCTTGCGATAGACTCCGGCAATGGAACCGTCTTGCTCCATCACCACCGAACTGTTATGATAGAGACCTGCCGCCCGTTTCTCGAAGAGAGAGAGCACAATCACTACCTGCAGCTCTGCTGCAAGTAGACCAAATCGTTCTGTAGAAGGGCCGGGAATGGTCTCAGCCTGATCAAACAGGCTTGTCTCCTCCGTTTGGCAAAAGTAGAGACCGTTGTGCAGCTCCTGCAGAACAATCAATTCGGCACCTTGACCTGCCAGCTTCCTTATTTTTGATTCGAGTCGGGAGATGTTATCATCTCGGTTCCCGCTGTTTGCTTGTTGTATGATTCCTATCTTCATCACTGTTGGTTTGAGGTTCGTACGTTAGTATGTCAGTGAACATGAAAGCTGAATGGTTACAGCTTAAATCCGATATCCAATGCCCCCTTCGGCAGTTGCATCGTGACACAGTGTAGTGAGCCGTGCTGCCTGATCAGGGGAGAGCAATCCACGCCAATCACCTCCCTGTCGGGGAAAGCC
>Ga0123335_1005902_pt1 | contig 14593 bp, 9 predicted proteins | sample BiotimSIPDNA_2_FD_89707 | JGI IMG/M metagenome (GOLD analysis project Ga0123335, IMG submission 89707) | Anaerobic biogas reactor microbial communites from Washington, USA - Biogas_R2 time_0 SIP DNA | ecosystem: Engineered > Bioreactor > Anaerobic > Unclassified | place: Washington, USA... | reverse complement strand
TCGACGCCGTGAGCGGCCGATTGCTTTGGCAAACCGGCGCGGACGTTGTTGGCGCGGCGGCCTTGCTCGGTGCGACCGAAGATCATTTAATCGCCGCCGGCGAACGGCTTTACTGGATCGAGATAAACGGGGCGGATCGGGGCCGCGCGGCGCGCGTTTGGCCCGCCGAGGGCGGACAATCCGGCCGCGGCCGAGGTCTGACGACCGACCGCGCCGTCCTCTGGCCCGGACGCGACAAATTGTATATCCTGGACCGGCAAACGGCGAAGCCGTTGGTTGCGTTCGACCTGCCCGCGCCCGGCGCGGCCGATGCAAACCTGCTGATCTCGCGCGGCCGGCTCCTGATCGCCGCGGAAACGGAATTGATCGCGGTTGAAATGGACGGCGGTAAGGAATCGAGTACCAAATTGGATAATATGGAATAATGCCGCCGGCGGCGCGGGCCGGCATGTGGCGAAGAATCCCTAGCGGGGTATAATTCGGGCAGGAGGATATTATGCGAATCGAGTCGATTGAAATTAAGAACTATCGTGTGTTCCAAGATGTCCGAATCGGTGACGCGAACAACTGTCCGTTGCCGAATCTTTCAGTGTTCGTCGGCGCCAACGGCTCGGGAAAAACCACGCTGTTCGACGTGTTCGGTTTTCTCCGCGACGCCTTGATCGGCAATGTCCGCACGGCCCTGCAAAAACGCGGGCGGTTTCAGGAAGTTCGCAGCCGCAACACCGAAGGGCCGATCGCGTTCGAGATCAAGTTTCGGGAATCGCTCGCCAAACCGTTGGTGACGTACGATCTTGAAATTGATGAAAGAAACGGCCTACCCGTGGTTGCACGCGAGATATTGAAATATCGCCGCGGCAGCAGGGGACAGCCATGGCACTTTTTGGATTTCAGCGAAGGGCGGGGATCGGCCATCACGAACGAAATGGATGCAGTGTCGGACGAAAGAGAATTGCAGCGCGAGGATCAAGTTTTGGAATCGCCGGAGATATTGGCGATCAAGGGTTTGGGCCAGTTTCAGAAATTTCAGGCGGCCAGTCTTTTTCGCCGCTTGATTGAAAACTGGCACGTATCCGACTTTCACATTGGAGAAGCTCGTCCGAGTCAAGAAGCAGGAGTGGCCGAACACCTTTCCGTTTCAGGTGATAATCTTCCGCTTGTGGCTCAATTTCTCTATGAACGTCATCGCGACATTTTCAAGGATATCCTCGATAAAATGGCTCAACGCGTGCCGGGTGTGAGCCATGTGGACGCTCGATCGACCGAAGATGGCCGGATCGTCCTTCGCTTTCAGGATGGAGCTTTCAAGGATCCGTTTATCGCCAAATACGTATCGGACGGCACGATCAAGATGTTCGCCTATTTGGTGTTGCTGCACGATCCGTCGCCCCATCCGCTGCTGTGCGTCGAAGAACCGGAAAATCAATTATACCCGAGGCTTCTTGACGAATTAGCGGAGGAATTCCGCGAATACACCTCCAAAGGCGGGCAGGTGATGGTTTCCACTCATTCGCCCGATTTCCTCAATGCCGTGAAATTGGATGAGGTTTATTGGCTCACAAAAAAAGACGGCTATACGCAAGTGCGCAGGGCGGCGGATGTCGAACAGTTGCGCCGCTTGGTTGACGAAGGAGACGCGCTCGGATCGCTCTGGAAACAAGGATTTTTCGAGGGAGCCGATCCGAAATGAAAGAACTCGTGTTTCTCTTGGAAGAGCCTTCCATGCTGGAAGTGATGAAGGTGTTGACGCAGTCGTTGGTGCCGAAAGACGTCCTGTGCCGTTTCATCCGCCATGAGGGAATTCGGGATTTAGAACGATCGATGCCACGAAAGTTACGCGGATGGATCAATGCAGATGCGGCATTTGTCGTTGTCCGCGAGATGCATTCCGGTGATTGTAAATCAATCAAACAAGACCTGCTGAATCTATGCCGGCAGGGACGCCGACCGGAAACGCTCGTCCACATTGTTTGTCACGAACTCGAATCCTGGTTTCTCGGCGATTTGGCGGCCGTCGAAAAGGCTTTTCCCTCAAGGAGAGTCGCCAGACATCAAAATAAAAGCAAGTATTGGAACCCCGACCGATTGGCCAATGCCGCCGATGAACTGCGACGGCTTGTTCCGGAATATCAAAAGATCGGCGGTTCGCGGAAAATCGCTCCGAACATGAAGATCGAAGAGAATAAATCGCATAGCTTTCACGTCTTGATCGATGGCATTCGCCAGCTTGCGAGCAAGATTTCGTAACCATGTAGCGCGGAACCCATGCAATGTCAAAACAAGACGATATTCAAGCCGTTCAAGAACTAAACGAGGCGTATCGGGTGATAACCGATCAGCTCGCGCGAGTTATCGTCGGCCAGCGGCTGGTGATCGAGGAGTTGTTGACGGCGATGTTCGCCCGGGGTCATTGCCTGCTGGTCGGCGTGCCGGGGTTGGCGAAAACGCTGCTGATCCGCACGCTGGCCGAGGCGCTTTCGCTCGAGTTTCGCCGCATTCAATTCACGCCCGACTTGATGCCCTCGGACATCACCGGCGCCGAGGTGATCGAGGAAGACCGCCGGTCGGGCAAGCGCGAGTTCCGTTTTATCGAGGGGCCGATCTTCGGCAACGTGATTTTGGCCGACGAAATCAACCGCACTCCGCCGAAGACCCAGGCGGCGTTGTTGGAGGCGATGCAGGAGGGGCAAGTCACCGCCGCCGGCCGGCGTCACGAACTCGCCCGCCCCTTCTTCGTCTTGGCCACGCAAAACCCCATCGAACACGAAGGCACCTACCCCTTGCCCGAGGCCCAGTTGGACCGTTTTATGTTCAATACCTATGTCGATTACCCTGACGAGGACGAGGAATGCGACATCGTTCGCCGCACGACGGCCGACGCGGCGGTTGCCGTCGAGCCGATTCTGACCGGCGAGAAGATGCTGGCTTTGCAGCGGATAGTCCGCCGGGCGCCGGCCGCCGAGCATGTGGTGCGGTTTGCCGCCCGGCTGGTCCGGCTGACCCGCCCGGACGGAAAGGGAGAGGTAAAAAGCGCGGGGGAAAGAGCGTCCAAGGACGCGGCCGCGTTCGTGCGGGATTACGTCAACTGGGGCGCGGGGCCTAGAGCCAGCCAATTTTTGATCCTGGGAGCAAAGGCCCGCGCGGTGTTGCACGGGCAATTTCACGCCACCGAGGACGACGTCCGCGCGATCGCCTTGCCTGTGCTGCGACACCGCATCGTAACAAACTTCAATGCCGAGGCCGAAGGGATCAAGCCGGACGACGTCGTGCGGCGATTGTTGGAAGAAAATTGAAAAATCGCGGACAATGTGATTTATGGGGGGGTAATGGGATTTGCGGAAATAAGGGCTTCCCGTAAATCCCGTAACTCGCAAATGTTTCATCACCCACTTGTCGCCCGACCATGGAAACCACCGCACGACTACTCGACCCGGCGATGCTTGCCCGACTGCGGCGATTCCCGCTCCGCGCGCGGTGGCCGGTGGTTGGTTATGTATCGGGGGCGCACCGCGCGCCCTTTCACGGCTTCTCGGTCGAGTTTGCCGACCACCGCGACTATGCGCCCGGCGACGACCTCCGCTATCTCGATTGGAAGCTGTACGGCCGCACCGACAAATACTATCTCAAGCAGTTCGAGGAAGAGACCGATCTGGCCTGTTATTTGCTGCTGGACGTCAGCGCGAGCATGAACTATCGGAGCGCGGCGGCGGAGATGTCGAAGCTCGACTACGCCCGGCGGGCGGCCGCCGCCTTGGCATATCTGGTCGTCAGCCGGCAGGACGGGGCGGGCTTGGCCGCTTTCGACAACGAAGTCCGCACCTTGCTTCGCCCCGCCGGACACCCCTCGCACTTGAACGACCTCCTCGAAGCGATAGCAGGCGCGGAGGGCGGGGGGAAATCTTCACTCGGTCCGGTCTTTCACGAACTCGCCGAGAGACTCCGACGACGGGGGATCGTCGTCATTCTGAGCGATCTACTCGATGATTTCCAGCAGATCGTCGTTGGCCTGAAGCACTTACGCCACCGCCGCCACGAAGTCGTGCTGATGCACGTGCTCGACCCGGCCGAGATCGACTTCCCCTTCGACGAACCGACGCTGTTCCTCGGCTTGGAGGATGCGGTGGAACTGCCGGCCGAACCCCGGGCGATCCGCGCCGCCTATCGCGCCGAGTTAACCGCCTATCTCCGCCGAATTCAAGCGTTTTGCCGCTCGGCGGAAATCGACTATGTGCAAATGCAAACCGATCGGTCGTTGGAAGCCGCGCTGGCCGGATATTTGTCAATGAAGTAACATTTTCCCGAAATGCCGGAGGAATATCGCCGCCTCCTTGATGACGGCCGTGCGGCGTATTTTCGGACCCTGAACCTTGGCAAGCCCCATGCCCATCCAGTTGCCCATCGCCTTCGGATTTACCGACCCGCCGATGCTTGGTTGGCTGGCCGCGGCGGCGGCGCCGTTGCTGATTCAGTGGCTGTTTCGGAAAAAACACCGGGAAACCGACTGGGCGGCGACGGCGATTCTCCGCGCGGCCCTCCGCCGCCGCGCGCGGCGGCTGCGTTTCGAGTATTGGCTGCTGACCGCACTCCGCACGCTGCTGATCCTGCTGGTCGTGGCCGCCGTGGCCGGGCCGCGGCTCGATTCCATCGGCGCCGACGACTCGGCCGGCGGCGCGCATCGCATCATCGTAATCGACGCCTCGACGTCCATGTCCTATAAACCGGCCGGCGCCACGCGCTTCGATCGGGCGAAGGAGCTGGCCGGGCGCATCGTCGGCGATAGTCCGCAAAACGCCGCCTTCTCGCTCGTGGTCATGGGCAGCCGCCCCCGCTCGCTCGTCGCCGCCTCGCCGGACCGCGCGGAGATTCTCCGCGAGTTGGACGCGCTCGAGCCGACCGGCGAAACCGCGTCGCTGCCGCCGGCCGTGGCCGAAGCCCTCCGCCTTGTCGAACATGCCCGCGACGTTTTGCCGGGGATCGGCCCGCAGCAGGTGATATTCATTTCCGACATGCAATGGATTGCCTGGGCGCCGAGACTTTCCGGGCCGCGGTACGCCGAGTTTCTCGAACAATCGGTAGAATTGGCCAAATCGGCCTCGCTGATTGTGCTCGACGTAGGGCAGCCGCATGCCGATAATCTGGCGGTTGTCGGCGCGCGGCCTCTCGATCCCCCGGTGCTGGCCGGCCAAAGCACGCCGATCCGCGTGAAGCTGATGAATTATGGAGCCGGGGAAATATCGAACCAGCAAGTCGATCTGCTCGTCGACGGCCTGCGCGTCGCCCGAAAGCAAGTCGATGTTCCGCTAAACGCCGCGGCCGAATTGGATTTCTCATACACCTTCGACGCGCCGGGCGATTACCGGATCGAAGCCTACGCGCCCGGCGATTTGCTGGAAGCCGACAACCGGCGGGCCGCGTCGCTCTCGGTGAGGGAGAAGATACGCCTGCTCTCAATCGACGGCCGCCCGTCCGCCGAGCGTTTGCAGGGGGCGGCCGACTATCTGGAAACGGCCCTGGCGGCCGCGGCCGTGCGGCCGGACCATCCGCGGATGCAGGTCGAGACCGCCGGCGAAAACGCCCTGCTCGAGGCCGATCTGACCGCCTACGATTGCATCTTCCTCTGCAATGTCGCTCGATTCACGGCGGCCGAAGCCCGAGCACTGAACGCATATTTACAATCGGGCGGCGGAGTTGTGTTCTTCCTCGGCGACCGAGTCGACGCCGAAAATTACAATCGCCAACTCGGCGCACCGGGGCCGGGCGGGGCCGCGGGGGCTAACCTCCTCCCCGCTCGATTGAACGAAATCGCCGAACGCACCCAATATCGCCTCGACCCGCTCGGATTTCGGCACCCGATCCTGCACGCTTTCAGCGGTCGCGGCGAGGGGCTGGCCAACGCCCCGGTGTTCAAGTATTTCAAGCTCTCCATGCCGGTGGAAGGTCAAGCCCAAACGAGCGGCGGCGGCGCCGATTCGCCGAACGGGGATCATCGCGCCGATGATTCCGCCACGACAGCCGTGCTGAACGTCGGCGACGGCGACCCGTTGATCGTCGAACGCCGCGCGGGGCAGGGCCGAGTGGTGCTGGTCGCCACGGCCGCCGAGCCGGCTTGGTCGGCGCTGCCCCTGTGGCCGAGCTTCGTTCCGCTGGTCCACGAAATCGCCGCGTTCTGTACGGCCGATCGGCTGCAATCGCAAATCGCCGATACGGCGGAAAGCGATCTGGCTCGAATCGAACTCGATGAATTGCAAAAGGCGACGTGGCCCGGCGTGCCCTTCCGTTGTAAAACCGGCGCGGCGGACTTCGACGCGGCAACGATTGCCGTCGCCCGATCGGAAACCGCGCCGCCGACTGTTTTGTTATACTGCGCATTGGGACTGCTGATTGCCGACACAGTATTAAGCTGGAGGTTCGGAAATCCATTTTTCGGACAATATAAACGACAATAAACGACAATGCCGCACACCATGCCAACTTGGCTCGAACGATTGCTCGGCGCATCGGCCTCCGCCGGCGAGGGAACGGCGTGGAGCATCGACGCCGCATGGCCTTGGCCGCCCTGGGCGACTTTGTTGTTCCTCGCGGCGGCGGCGGGGTTGATCGTTTCGCTCTATCTCCGCGATAGCGGACGCGCCTCGCGCGCCTACCGGCTTTCGCTGGCGGTCGTACGCCTGTCGCTGGTCGCGCTGGCGATGTTGATGATCGCCCGGACGACGCTCGTCCTGAAGCGCACCGTCTTGCCCGAAGCGGTCGTGATAATCGACGATTCGCTGAGCATGGGCATTGTCGACCGATCGGACCGAGTCGAGGGGAGCGATGAATCGAGCCGCTGGCAGCGGATGGAGTCGTTGTTGACCCGCGGCGGCGGTGAATTTCTTCGCGGCATCGCCGATCGGCGCCGCTTGAGCGTCTATTTCCTCACCGGCGAGAGGCCGATCCGGGGCGAGGACGCGACGGAGATTGCCGCGGAAATCAGCGGCGGCTCGCCCGTCGGAAAAAGCACCCGCCTGGGCGAAGCGGTTCTCAACGCCATCGACCGGCAGCGCGGCTCCGCGCCGGCGGCAATCGTCCTGCTGACCGACGGCATCAACACCGAGGGGCCGGGGTTGGCCGAGGCGGCCCAACGCGCACGGCTCCGCGACGCCCCGCTTTGGTTCGTGGGCCTGGGCGGCGAGCAACCCCCGAGAGACCTGATCCTCTCCGACCTGTTGGGCGACGACCTGATCTTTATCGACGACGTGGTGAATTTCGAGTGCGGGCTGCGGGCCGTCGGTTTCAGCGGCCGCAAGGCGAAAATCGTCCTCCGCGAAAAAGACAAGCCGGCGCCGCTGGCAGAAATCGAAATCGCCATCCCCGCCGACGATCATACGGCCGTGGCACGGCTTTCCCACCGCCCCGACCGCGTGGGGAGGTTCGACTACGTCGTCGAAGTCGAGCCGCTGGAAGGGGAAATGCAAACGGCAAATAACCGCCGCTCGCATTCGGTCGAGGTCCGCGAGGAAAAAATTCGCGTGCTGCTGGTCTGGGCGCGCCCCGATTACGAGTTCCGCTATCTGCGCAACTTGCTGCAACGCGACGAGGCGGTAGTGCCGCATACGATTCTCCAAGACGCCGACCCGGAATATGCCGGGCAAGACGCGGCCGCGTTGAGCGCGTTTCCCGCGCAGGCAGACGATCTCTTCGCCTACGACGTGGTGATTCTCGGCGACGCCGATCCCGCCTTGCTCGGCCCCGAGGCGTTGCGGAATCTGGCCGAGTTCGTCGAGCGGCCGGCCGCCGGCGGTTCGCTGATCTTGGTTGCCGGGCCGAATTTCATGCCGTCGGCATATCGCGGCACGCCGCTCGAACGGCTGATGCCTTTCGACGTCCGCAATTTCAGATCGCCCGCTCCCGATCAAATCATCGCTGAAGGATTTGCCGCGCGGCCGACCGAACTGGGGCTTGCCGGACCGGGCGTCCAGTTGGGCGACGACGCCGGCGAAACCAGACGAATCTGGTCGGCGTTGCCGCGGCTCTATTGGTTGCTGGAGGCGCCGAAGCCGAATCCGGCGGCGCGGGTTCTGCTCGACGCGCCCGACCGGACCGCGCCCGACGGCCGGCCGCTTCCCGTCGCGCTGTTTCAATACGCCGGGGCGGGAAAAGTCCTTTTCCTCGCCTCAGGCGAAACCTGGCGCTGGCGCTTTAGAGAGGGCGAAAAATATTACGACCGATTTTGGATGCAAACCATCCGCTGGCTCGCGCGGTCCCTGCTGGCCGAAACCGGCGGCCCCGCCGTCTTGACCGCCGACCGTCGCGAATACGAGCAATCCGAACCGGTGCGGTTGCAGGTCCGCTTTGCCGACGCGCGTCTGGCCCCGGCCGATGACGACGGCGTTGTAGCGGCGCTCGAAACGCCCGACGGCAAAACCGAACGCCTTGCCCTCCGCCGAGCGGCGGCAGAGCGCGGCCTGTTCCAAGCGGTGGTGAATCCATTGCAGGCGGGCGATTATCGCGCGTGGATCGTCGCGCCCGAGTTGGGGGCGAGTCCGCCGGCGGTCGAGTTTCGCGTTTCGCCGCCGGCCGGCGAGTTTGCCGAAACTCGGATGGACGCCGCCGCCATGCGCTGCGCGGCCGAAATCAGCGGCGGCCGATATTTCACCATCGAGACGGCCGGCGACTTGGCCGAGCAGCTTCCCCGCGGACGGCCTACGCCCGTCGAATCGCTCCCGCCGCGCCCGCTGTGGAACAGTTGGCCGGTGTTGGCGCTGTTTCTCGGGTTGCTTGCGGCCGAATGGATATTACGAAAACGACGCGGAATGGTGTAAAATGCGTTGGCGGCGCCGTATGCGACGTCGAGCAACCGATATTTCCACACGGACAAGAAATAGCCGGCGGCTAACAGCCGCCGGTGGGAAAACCCGCTATCAAGACACAACCCGCGTGGAGCTCGATTAACAACCCGGTCGAGTTAAACATGCTTCACCCTTTGCAGCGGAAAATCGACGCTTTATCGAGACTGTCGCGGTGGGCCGACGCGCTGCGCGGGGCAAGCATCGTCGTCGCGGCGCTGATTTCGGCCGTCGCCGCCCTGGCTGCGCTCGATTATCTGCTGCGCATCGAAGACCGGGGAGTGCGAATCATTCTCACGCTTTCGGCGGCGGGCTTGCTCGTTTGGACTTTGTATCGTTTTCTCATAAAACGCTGTTTTGCACGTCGCGGCGAGGTCGATTACGCCCGCGCCGTTGAAAGGGCGTTTCCCCAGTTGCGCAACCGGCTGGCCAGCTCGCTGCAATTCCTCCGGCTGGCCGAAGACGATCCGACGGCCGGCTCGCCGGCGTTGCGCCGGGCGGTGATCGAATCGACCGAGGCCGACGCCCGATCGCTCGACTTCGCCTCGATCGTCGACGTTCGACGGCCGGCGTTCACCGCCGCGTTGGCCGGGGCAATCTGCCTGCTGGCGGCCGCCTTGGCGCTATGCGAGCCGGAGCTTGCACGGATCGCCGTCCTGCGGATCGTCAATCCGTTAGGCGAATCGAGCTGGCCGGCGGATGACGGCCGCGCAATTGCCCCGCCCGCCGAACCGCCCGCGCTCGAAGCCCTTTCCATCCGTCTCGTGCCGCCGGCATACAGCGGTTTGCCGCCCGCCGATTCCAAGCGACACATTCGCGCCCTGCGCGGCACGCGCGTGATAATGTCTGGCAGGGCAGACCGGCCGGCGGCTTCCGCCGCGCTGTGCTTGGAGAGCGGCGAGAAGATTCCCGCCCGCATCGTCGGCGACGGCCGTTCGTTTTCGATCGGCGCCGGCGACGCGCCCTTCGTCGTCGAGCGGTCGGAAGCCTACTGGATCGAGTTGGCCGGCCGCGATGGTTCGCTAAGCTCGGGAGAACGTTGGCACGTCCAGGCCGTCGCCGACGAACCGCCCACGGTAGCCGTCACCCGCCCGGCCGCCGATCTGTACGTCGCGCCCGACGCAGCCGTTCCGATCGGCATCGCGGCCGAGGACGATCTGGCCGTCGCTCGAATCGAGTTGGCCTATCAATCGAACGGTCAAGCGGAACGGCGGGCGGCGATCTGCACCGGTCCCGAACGAGCCGTCCCCGGAGAAGGCGCCCGCCGCGAGGCCGATTTCCGCTGGAATCTTGCTCCGCTCCGACTTCAGACCGGAACGACCGTGACCTATCATGCGGCGGCCGAGGATTACTCGGGCCAATCGGCCGAAAGCGAATCCCGCCGCCTGACGATCGTCTCGGCGGATGAATTGCTCTCCCGAATCGCCGACCGCATGAAGCTCATCGCCGCCGAATTGGGCCGGGCGAGGGCGATGCAGCAAAAATGCCGCGACCGGGCCGAATCCGCACGCTCCGACGCCGCCCGGCAGCCGGACCGCTCGGACCTCGACGCCCTGCAAGCGCTCGAACACGCCCAGCGCGAAGTCCGCCAATTACTCGCCAACGACGGCGACGGAATATTGAAACAAGTCCGAGCGCTCGCGGCCGACCTGGAGATCAACCGCGTCGAGAATCGGCCGCTCCGACTGCTCTTGGCCTCGATTGCCGACGTGCTCGATCGGCTCGAACGGGAACGGCTGTCGGCGATTGCCCGGGAACTGGCCGCCGCGGTGAAATCGCTGCGGCTCGAACTGGATGAGCGGAGCGCGGCGCTCGGCGCGACCGCCGCATCGCTCGCCGCCGCCGTCGAGAATCAAAACGCGGTCGCCGCCGTGCTCGACGAATTGATCGGCCGGATCGACCGGTCTGACGCCGAGGGGGGCCTGTTCCTGCAACTTGCCTTGCTGCTTCACGACCAGCAAGCGTTTTCAGAGCGGACGGCGTCGATCGGCCGCCGCACGCTCGGCCGGCGGTTGAACAACCTCGCGCCGCAAGAGTCGGCCGAACTGGCCGATGCATCGGCCGCACAGCGCGAGCTTGCACGGCGGTTCGACCGACTCGTGGGACAGGTTGACAACCTGTCCTACGATATGCAGGCCGCCGCCGATCAGATCGAGCTGAACCGGATAGGTCGGGCGGTCGCCGCTCAGAAACGAATCGTCGGCGCCCTGAAGGAGTTGCTCGGCCTTGACGAGGAGGGCGAACAGGCAGACGCGCCGCCGGGCGAACACGGCATCGAGATTCAAAACGACCGGGCCGGGAAGCCGTCCGACTCGCCCGGCGATACCGCCCGCCCCGGCGACAAGCCGGGCAGTGCCGCCGAAGGCGACGAGCCGCCGACCGTCGAGCCGGACGCGGAGCAAACCCGGGCGAGAATTTTACGGCTCTGGGGCGAGTTGCCGCCGTCGGTCCGCGCGCAGTTTCCGCAAACGCCCGGCGAGGATTTCCCGCCCGAGTACGAGCGAATGATCGCCGAGTATTTCCGCCGCCTGGCTGATAGGGGAGAGGAGAGGGGTGAGGGGAGAGGGGAGAGTTCTAAATAGTATTTGTTGCAGGAAATCAACGTAGGGTGGGACAAGCTTTAGCACAGTCCCACCAAGCACGCAAAAACGGTGGTGGGACTGCGCTAAAGCCTGTCCCACCCTACACTTTCCGCAACGGGAACTAAATAATGAGGTGTGCGAAGTGACTATTGACGTTAGGAAAGGCGGCGCGAATCGAGCGGCATCCGCCGGCGCGGCGGTTGGCAATGCAACCCGGCTTGACCGCAATATCCTCGCGGTGGCGTTGCTTGCGAAGCCGACGATCTTCGTTCTGATTTTTATTTTTGCCATTTCGCCCGCCCGCCAGGCATCTTTAGCCCCGTTTTCTTCGCTCGTTCAAGCGGCGGAAAATCGGCCGGACGCTGAACCGATTACGCCCGAGACCGAGCGGGCCATCGAGCGGGGGCTGAAGTGGCTGGCCGCCGGACAGCTCGACGACGGCGGCTTCGGCGAGGGGCAATATCGAGGTAATCCGGCCGTCTGCGCGCTGGCCGGCATGGCGATGATTTCCAACGGGAGCACGCCCGGCCGCGGACCCTACGGCGGCAACGTAAACCACGTGGTCGATTATCTGCTCGGCTGCGTTCGGCCCGACGGCTTCATCTCCGGCGGAGACGCCGCGCGTGGACCGATGTACGGCCACGGGTTCGCGGTTACGTTCCTGGCCGAATGCCACGGCATGTCGCCCCGCGGCGATCTGCGCGAAAAACTGGCCAAGGCCGTCGGGATCATCGTCGCCAGCCAGAACGACGAGGGAGGATGGCGCTACCAACCCGTCCGCGCCGACGCCGACGTCTCGGTTACGGCCTGCGAGGTGATGGCCCTGAGGGCGGCGCGAAACGCCGGACTCTTCGTTCCGAACGAGACCATCGACCGCGCGACTCGATACGTCAAACAAACCCAAAACGCCGACGGCGGATTCGCCTACATGCTGCAAGGCCCCCGCGAAAGCGCCTATCCCCGCTCGGCGGCGGCGGTGGTCGCGCTGCTCGGCGCCGGCGTCTACGACGCGCCGGAAATCGAACGCGGCATGAAATATCTTTCCCAATTCCCGCCGGGCAAACAATCGAAACAGCGCGAAACATATTACTACTACGGCCAATACTACGCCGCGCAGGCGATGTGGATCGCCGGCGGCGAAAGCTGGAGCCGCTGGTACGCCGCCGCCCGCGACGAACTGCTCGCCCGGCAACGCCAGGACGGCGCCTGGACGTCGACTAATGGCAACCAATACGCCACGGCCATGGCCTGCATCGTGTTGCAAATGCCGAACGATTATTTGCCGATTTTTCAGCGGTGAGTGGCTGGTGGTCTATCAAGCAGAAAATGACAGGTTGGGTGCCACTGCTGGCTTGTCCAGCAGTGCGGAAGCACGGGTGGGCAAGCCACCCGTGGCACCCGTCAATTTGAGTTCGTCAGATCGCTAGTGGCTAGTGGCCAATGGAGAGTGGTTAGTGGTTAGTTGAAAGTGGAGAGTGGAAAGTGGAGAGTGGAGAGTGGAGAGTGGACGGAAAAGAAACGCCCCGCGACTGCGGTCGCGGGGGTTGGAAGAACGGTCGATGCAATGAATCGTAACATCAATATGCAATTGTCAATTGTCAATTCTCAATCTTCAATTTGCAATTTGCAATTTGCAATCATCAATTTGCATTTTGCAATTTGCATTTTGCATTTTGCATTCTTCCCCCCGGCGACATCAGCCGCATCGACGGAAGTCGTGCCGATCGACGGCCGGCCGTTCACGGCCAAATTGATCGCCGCTGGCGCCGATTGGCGGCTTACGTTTCGTGCCGATGATAAAGAGCGGGAAATGCCGGCGGCCGATCTGGTCCGCTGGGGCCGCTGCCCGGAGCAGGGCAGGACTGGGGGGCTGCTAGCGCCGGACGGCGGCTGGATTCCCGCCCGCGTCGTCTCGGCCGACAGCGAAAGAATCGCCGCCGAAAGCGACTTGCTCGGCCGGTTCTTGCTGCCGCTCGATCGGATCGCCGCCATATATTTTTCCCCGCTCTCTTTCCATCACCAAGCAGAGCCGAGTGCGAGGGCGAATACCTACTATCGGCTCGACGACGTAAATAATAGCCGGAGGCTAACAGCCTCCGGGGAATTGCCTGCCATGTTGCCCACATCCCGGAGGCAGTTTGTCTCCGGCTATTACCCCATTAACCATCCGGCAATCGACAAACAAACTCCGGTGGATGCGCCGGGGGCGAAGACGGTGCTGAAAAACGGCGACATGCTTACCGGCCTGCTGCTGGGCATCGCCGATAACTCCGTCCGACTCGAAACCGACTTGGGCGAGATTGAAATCACAACCGACCGCATCGCGGCGATTGTCTTTCCCGCAAAGCCGCGACCGCCGGCCGCGCCCGGCCCGCGACCGCTCCAGGCCTGGCTCGGCCTGAGCGACGGCACACGGCTGCCGGCCGACCGGCTAACGATCGGCGGCGGGACCGCGACGTTCTCGGCTCTCGGGCGAGAGTGGAAGACGCGGGCGGAAAACCTCGTCTTCCTCCAACCGCTCGGCGGCCGGGCGATTTATCTGTCCGATCTGACTCCCGTCGAGTACCAGCAAACGCCGTTTGTGCCGCAGCCGCCTTCGGCCGCGTCCGAAAAGTCAAACCTCGCCTGGCCCTGGCGCGCGGACCGCAACGTAACCGGCGGGCCGCTCCGCTCGGGCGGAAAACTGTTTATGAAGGGGATCGGCGTCCACGGCGCCGCCCGGCTGGTCTACGAAATCTCCCCTCGAACGCCTTCGGGAGCGGGACCGGGGGCACGGGCCAAGCGATTCCAGGCCCTTGCGGGCATCGACGACTCGACCGACGGACGCGGCAGCGTGCGGTTCCGCGTGCTGGTCGATGGAATTGAGAAATACGCCGGCCCGATCATCCGCGGCGGCGAACCGCCCAGGACGATCGAGGTCGATCTGACCGACGCAAAGCGGCTGGAACTTGTCGTCGATTACGCCGATCGGGCCGACTTGCTGGACCGCGCAGATTGGATCGAAGCGAGGATCGTGGAGTAGAGGGTAGTGGAGAGTGGATAGTGGTCAGTGGTCAGTAGTCAGTAATTAGTTCCTGTTGCGGAAAACCCTCGTAGGGTGCGTGCTTGCACGCACCAGCCTGGTTTTGCCGCGAAATCTGGTGCGTGCAAGCACGCACCCTACTGATTTGGAGCTTTCCGCAACAG
>Ga0123335_1005901_pt1 | contig 14594 bp, 16 predicted proteins | sample BiotimSIPDNA_2_FD_89707 | JGI IMG/M metagenome (GOLD analysis project Ga0123335, IMG submission 89707) | Anaerobic biogas reactor microbial communites from Washington, USA - Biogas_R2 time_0 SIP DNA | ecosystem: Engineered > Bioreactor > Anaerobic > Unclassified | place: Washington, USA... | reverse complement strand
ATTAAGGCAGGAGCAGGCGCTAAGTGTAAAAAGTGCGAACCATGCGATTGTTAGCATGCGCTTTTCGCGGCCGGGGCCGCCGGGGGACAATCGCCGGATTTACAATGTACCATATAACTTACAATGCCCGTCTCTGTCGAAAACGAGGCGGGCACTTACTTATATTCAGATCACTGTACTGGATTTTTCGGCGATTTCGCGCATTCCGCTGCCTCTTTAAAGCTGCTCCCAGGATCATCGCATTTATTTAACGAGAGGAATTACGCCGCCGGTGCCATGCTATTTTACGAGCTATATGTAAAGCTCACCTTTTAGATAGCATACCGCGGTTCCGCCTATCCGCACCCGCTCACCGCGGTTTTCACAAAATATCGTTCCGCCCCGTCTTGACAGCTGTCTGGCTATCATTACGTTTTTGCTGAGAAGCTCACTCCAAAACGGTATCAGCGTGCTGTGTGACGAACCTGTCACCGGGTCCTCGGTGATCCCCGCGTTCGGAGCGAAGAATCTGGATACGAAATCGCAGTCGCTCCCACGGGCTGTTACTATGATACCGAACGCCAGCTCGGAGCTGATTTGCCTGAGCATGTCGATATCCGGCCGAAGCCCCGATACAATGTCGGCGCTCTCCACGACCGCAAGCAGGTCCCTTGACAGCTGCGTTTGAAGCATCCTGCAACCCAGCGCCTTTTCCAATCCGGGAGGAATATCGACGGGAACCGGTTTGCGGCTCGGAAAGTCCATTGTGAACACATTGCCATCGCGCCTTACTGCGAGCGTTCCGCTTCGGGTTTCAAATACGACCTCGTTTATTGACGTTTCTATATAATTCATCACAACGAACGCGGAAGCGAGCGTAGCGTGACCGCAAAGATCCATCTCCGTCTCCGGTGTGAACCAACGCAGACTATATCCGCCTTTCCTTTCGGATAGAAAAGCCGTCTCCGCGAGGTTGTTTTCAAAAGCTATGTTCTGCATCAGACAGTCCGAAACGGGGCTTCGGACAACGCACACGCCCGCCGGATTGCCCTTGAAAAGCCCGTCGGCAAATGCGTCAATAACATAGTAATCCATGGAGCGCCTCCCATCTTCGGAATATATTAAGATGACCGCTTCCGCTCCTAGGGCCACGGCTGCGGGCGCGGTGCGTCACAGCTTTGTTCCCGCGGCACGAAGCGAACTGCAGCGCCGTTTGTATATAGGCAGAAACGCGGCAAAGCAAATAATCGCGATGAAAATCGGTAGCACAGTCGTTTTATACATGGTCGCATAGCTGTACTTTTCGTATATAAAAGCGCCGAGAAACGGACCGGTGAAAAGGCCGAGATCCGCTCCCATGTATATTGTATTGCTCGCTACGCCGCGCTTTAGAGGTGTAACAGACTGAATACACATCGCCTGAATCGACGGCTGCGCGGTGCCGAAACCGATGGCGACGAGTACGGCGGCTAAAAGCAGCGTTCCCAATGATGAGCTCGAGCCGGCAATGTACAAACCGGCCGCATATATCACGAGCACCGGGATTATGATTTTCTCCACGCCGAACCTGTCCACGAGATAGCCGCTGATCGGTCTTGTAACGATCATTGCGACGGCAAACACGGTGAAAAAAACGCTTATGCCGCTGATTCCCTGTGCCTTCCCGAATTCTATCATGTAAGTGTTTAGTATCGAATTCGGTACCATAACCAATAAAATAAGTATCATAGTCGGAAGCGCGTGTACAGTGAATATATTCTTATACCACGCGCCGGCGGTCGCGATGTCCTCCTTGGTTTTTCTGTCGGGGTCGATAATTGCGGCGGGTATGACCGCGGCGGCAAGGATAACCGCCGAGAAAAGGAAAGCCAGAGAAAAGCCGAAGCCCTCTCCCTTAATGCGTGTTCCGAAATTCAGCAGCTCAACTCCCAGCGCCGGGGCAACGGCGTTGCCTAACGCGCCGCCTACGCCGTATATTCCCATACCGGACGCCATCTTCTCTTCGGGGAGATGGTCCGCGGCAAGCGTCATTATGAGTCCTCCGACCAAACTGTATTGTACACCGCTTAAAAACCGAAACGCGATAAACGCCGGGACGCTGTGAAACAGCGCGTAGCCCAGACTGGATACGCTTCCTATGCCAAAAACGAAAATAAGCAGCTTCCGCTTATCTATTTTTACCATGACCGGTCCCGCGAACGGGCGTATCAGAAACGCAACGGCAAAAAACATACCGGTTAGAAATCCGGTAAGCTGAGCGCTCGTGTTCAGATATTTTGTATAAGAAGCCACAAGGGGATTGATTGAAAAATGCGAGAGGCAAAGTAATAAATTGCATATAATTATACATATGAAGTTTTTGTTCCATAAAGTCGTTACTCTGCGCTGTGAGTTTTCCTCTGTCACGTTACCGGGTCCTCCGATTCGAAAAATGTAAAGATTGCTATGTATTCTATCAGAACGGGATGTCGGAGTCAACCAAACATTGACGCCTCCAGTACTCCAGAACTTGCGGTCCGGCAACGGCTTTTGAAACAAAAATCATGCTCCGGAATTTGAATAGCGGGAGATGATTTTACCGATGTTATATGTTAAAATAACATAAAATACAGTCCCGCAGGGAATCGGCAGGGACTTGAGCGGCTTATTAAAAAAGCGTACACAAACAGAAAGGAATGGTTACATGAGCGACATTATGGCGAAAGATCTGCGCGAACAGTACAGAAAAACCTTCAGTACGGTCAGGAAAATCGTAGAAACCTTCCCCGAGGAACGCTGGCGCGAGCCTCACGGCGATATCTACTATATACCCTGCCGCATCGCTTATCACATCGCGCTCGTTATTGACCGATTTATCGCGGACGGCTATAAGGACCGGGATTTTCAGGCAAAGGTCCCTTACGGCAACTGGGCCGAAGCCAAGGCCGAAGCCCTTCCCGACAGGGCGGAGTTCCTCGCTTATTATGACGGTATAATCGCGAGAGCCGAGAAGGTTCTTGCCGACATCAGCGATGAAGCGCTTAAAGCTCCGCTTCCGCAGGAGATCAGTTTTTTCGCCGAAAGCCTCATCGGCCTTCATATGTGTATGATGCGCGAAATATCCGATCATACGGGAGAGCTCAACAAGATGCTTGTCGATAACGGCCTGGAAGACGTGTGGGTATATAAATAGGACGCTCCGGGCCCGCAGCCGCCACACGGTTATAACGAAAAGACCCGTTCGCGTGAACGGGTCTTTTCGTTACGTTTACTGCCAACGGTTTATGCCGTATAACGCGCCTTTACCGCATAGCATACTTAAGCGCGGTTACCGTTGCTTCTCTTATATTCATAGTGGCGCTGAGCCTGCTTCTGATCCCTTCCGTAACATCGCAGAGGAACATTCGACCGTCGGGCGTTATTGAGTCTCCCGACGCTTTTATATCCACGCCGGAGGCGTAAAGCCTTTCAAGCGCGGGCAGCGTCTCGGGTGAGACTGTGGACAGATACTGCAGGTCTATCTCATCAGCCGCGCCGCCTAAGTACATATCTACATTATATTCGGCGATCCGGGCATCCGGATTCGACCAGCTGAATATCAGCCAGCACGCGAGTACGACCGAGAGCAGCACGGGCCAGAAACGGAAGTTTTTTTTAAATATCTTAACTGTCGCCGCTGCCAGGAGCAGCGCTATCACCGCCATTGCCCAGAAGGTGAGCAGCCTTAGAACGCTCAGCCCGTATGTCGAAACATAAAGACTCATGCGATAAGCCGCGGAAGCAAGGATAACCGCTGTGAACAAAACAAGCAAAATCGAGAGCAGCTTAACGGCAGCGCCGATTTTATCACGCGATCTTACGGATACGGAGGTAAGCAGCACGGCGGCAAGATTTATAATTGCGACGGCGGTAAGCTGGAAAAAACCGCTTCTTGCATATTCGGCGTAACCCCCGTTCATAGCCGCCGTTTCTCTGTTTCCGAACAAAAACGCGAATTGTATGGCTACAAACAGTGCATAGAGCACATTGAGCAATGTCAAAATAATAATATACGGGATCGCGGGCAGCGCAGTGCTTCCCGGAATGTGCCCCGGCTTTTCTTTGCGTGGCTGCGCGAGAAAATACAACGAAGAAAAGAACATCAGCGCCAGCACAGCCGTGCGGATAACGCGGCGAAGTGCGGCTCCTATGCCGATGTTTTTGAGCCAGTCTCCCAGACCCGAAAAAACGTTTCGGAAGACAGCGTCGGCCGATGACAGCAGACTAATGACCAAAATCAGGACGGGCAGAGCTATCACTATGCCGATGAGCGCATACAGCAGGCTCTTTCTTTTGCCCTTACCCATCGTGCCCAAAGCGCGAAACGGCTTTCCGAAGTTTATAAAAAGGGCTCTTAGTCCCAGAGATATCGAGTTCCCTACCACCCTGAAATCGCATACGCTTTTATCAAGCCTTCCCGAAAGGGCAAATATCTCCATAGTCCCGACGCAGAAGATTATAAGGCAGTTTATAACGGCGACCCAGTAGCTTATATACACGAAACAGTTTACCGCCATGAGCAGGCAGGCTGCCAGGAGTAAAGCGGTGGTTTTATTCCATACCGTTTTTTTCCCCAAATAAACGATTTCCGCTCCGAAAAGCGCGAAGACGAATATCATGGTGCCGAGCCCTGAGGGTAAATATACTCTTTCGCTGAGCGCGCTGAATCCGAAGTTCCAAAACCATAAAAGCGACAGCGCGACCGCCATTGCCAACGCGCCCCAATCCCGCGCCGTAAAATGTACCGCGCTCTTTTGCGGAGCGGTATATTCCCCGCTCGAAGGCATCTCATTCATTTTACTTCCTCCTTTCGGTATTCCAAAATATCACCCGGCTGGCAGTCAAGCGTTTTGCACAGCTCCTCGAGCGTAGCAAATCTGACGGCTTTTGCCTTTCCTGTTTTCAGGATCGAAAGGTTTGCCATCGTAAGCCCTACCTTTTCCGACAGCTCGGTAAGACTCATTTTACGCTTTGCCATCATAACGTCCAGATTAACTACTATCATAGCGTTCTCCTATATGGTTAGGTCGTTTTCGTCCTTAAGCGACGCCGCTTTCTGCGTCAGGTGCGAAAGCGCCGCGGACGCCGTCATTACTGTAAATCCGATAAAAAGCACCCCTATGAGAATAATCATCAGTGCGGGGTGGAGCATGTTAAGCGCCGCGAGTACGACGGCTCCGATGATGTAATATATCGTGTCCGCCAGAGCCATAATGCTGATTACGCGAAGTCTTGCGGCGTTTTGCGCGCAAAAGCTGTTGTCTTTGCCTATCTCCCTGAAGATTTCCCAAGCCTTTATCAGAGCGGCGAAAACGGGCAGCGCGCTCACCCAGAAAAATATAAGACACGGCAGATAATACCCCGAATATTCGGGATACTGCATGACAGCTGCCCTGCCGAGCTGCGGAACTATAAAAATGCAGAGCGCCAGACAGCTCAGCGCCGCGACTATTACGATTATCTTAAGCCACCTGGACAGTTCAGCCTGTTTCATGTAAAAACCGCCTCCACAAACATTATCTGTATGCACAGTATAGCACTATGCTTATAGTATTTCAAGAATAATTTATTGTTTTACGATAATTATTTTATGCTGTCCAATAATCTCAAATGAACACGCAAAGACGCCGAAAGACCTGACAGCGCTTAAAACAAGCGTTGTCAGGTCTTTGATTTGCCGCTAAATAGTCCGAATTCGGTTAAGTCATATATCCGGTTCCCGCTCGGTTAAATATGCGTAGGTATTACCTAAAAGAGCGTTAAAGCCAAGTGACCTGCACATCTTCTCGTCACATGGGGCGCAGGTGACGCTCAGTCTCTTAATGAGATTCTTCCGGCACCATTTTTGAGCCGCTTCCATAAGCATCCGGGCGATACCCTGTCCCCTGAATACGGGCTCGATATAGAAATTTTCCAAAATACCCACATCGGAGCAGGCAAAGGTAGAAAAGGTGGTTACAACGCTGCACATTCCGACAGCCCGATAACCGCGTTTGGCAAAAAAGAAAGTAATCCTCCCCTCACAAACAGCCTTTGCAAGACTCTCCTGCTTTTCCTCTGTGAGAATATCCTCTCCGATTTCGCTAAGATACCCGTTTTCCAGTTTCTTTAACTGCCAGTCTTTCCCGACGCCTAAAATTTCAACATGAACCGGCTGATACTCCTCCGGCGGCAGCAGCATAAGCGGCATCCCCCATTCGTCCGCGCCGTTCATCTTAAATCCTAGTCGTTTCCAAAAACGCTGTCTTAGAGCTTTATCACAGTTAATTTCTATATAGGCGGCACCCATTGCCTTCGCCCAGGCGAGGAAAGTCTTCGCGCACTCAGTCCCCGTGCCATTGCCGCGAAACTCCGGAAATACGCAGAATTCATTTAAAAAGCACTTTTCGTCCTCCGTCCGATAGATAACCGGAAGCGCCAATCCGATGTCTTTGCCGTTCCGACTTATAAGCAGATAATAACAGCGATCCCGCTCTCGCTGACGGATCATTTCGATTTGTGCGCGGTATTTGCTGTCATCCGAAAAATATTCCCGCTCTTCACAGTCGGACTCGGGAAACATATCCCGCATAAAATAGGCGTGAAGCTGTTCCCAAAAGAAAGCGGTCTCCTGTTTTGTCGCTGCTTCACGGACGGTAATTTCGTTTGTCATTCATTTCCCTCCAAAAATCAAGCCGGAGGGTTAGGAAGCGTGAACCCTCCATACACGATTCATCTTCATAAACAACCATCCTTTCCTCGTTAATATTTGTTTGTTTAAAGGTAAATGTGCGATTCCCCCTGAATCGGAAAATCGCACATTTGCCTTAATAATTATATCAATAGTTCTCGGCGTGAATCTCAAAGTAAGCCTGAGGGTGATCACAAACCGGGCAGACCTCGGGAGCCTTGGTACCGACCATGATGTGACCGCAGTTGCGGCATTCCCAAACCTTTACCTCGCTCTTAGCAAATACTTCCTGTGCTTCCACGTTGTGAAGCAGAGCTCTGTACCGCTCCTCGTGATGCTTTTCAACGGCAGCAACAGCGCGGAACTTGGCTGCCAGTTCGGTAAAGCCTTCCTCTTCGGCAGTCTTGGCAAAACCCGCATACATATCGGTCCATTCATAGTTTTCGCCGTCAGCCGCAGCGGCAAGATTCTCCGCGGTGGATCCGATTCCGTTGAGCTCCTTGAACCACATTTTAGCATGCTCTTTTTCATTGTCGGCAGTCTTCAGGAACAGCGCGGAAATCTGCTCGTAGCCTTCATTCTTGGCAGTAGAAGCAAAATAGGTATATTTGTTTCTCGCCTGGGATTCGCCGGCAAAAGCGGCTTCCAGATTCTTTTCTGTCTGGGTTCCGGCATAGGGATTTGCCTTTTTCACTTCAAGCAGCAGTTCGCCCTTTGCTTTACAGAGCGGGCAAACCGGCTCTACGCCGTCCTGCACATCAAATACATGACCGCAAACCAAGCACTGATATGTTTTCATTTTAATTACCTCTTCCTTATCTTTTTCGTTATTCGGTATCATTTCCAAAAGCTTTTTCGCACCATAGTAGAAATCATCGCATATCCGCCGCCAAAAGTAAACAGGCCGATTGTGCAAATGTTAAAAATAATACAAGCAGAATTTCATTTTGTTTTACTTATTATAATCAGTTCCCCGAACAATGATGTTGCGCGCAATGTTTATGTCCGCAATCTCCGTGACGGTGCTCGTGATGGTCACAGCGGGCATTCGGGTCATAATTTAAAGCTCCGTTCGCCAGAGCCTTTGCCGCTTCGTCCGCATTTCCCCTGACTCCCGCGAAAAGCTTTATTCCGGCATCCGCGAGTGCCATTTGCGCACCCGTTCCGATACCGCCGCAAATCAATGCGTCAACCTTCGCTGCCTGCAGGAATCCGGCTAACGCGCCGTGTCCGCTTCCGTTTGAATCTACTATCTGTTCGTTTGTGATTGCTCCGTTTTCCGCATCATAAAGCTTAAACTGTTCGCAATGTCCGAAATGCCGGAACACTTCTCCGTTCTTATAAGTTACCGCAATTCTCACTGTGTTGTTCCTCTTTTCAATAATTTCCTGATTGATTTCAACCGGCATAAACTCACAGCACCCGCCTGTTACGAGAAGCCTTTTACCGTTCACGAGAACGTCCGCTACCTTTTTTCTCGCGCTGTCATAGATTGCTGTGACTGTTGTGCGGGATATGTTCATTTTTGCTGCACAGGCTTCCTGTGTAAGCCCCTCGTTATCTAAAAGACGTAAAGCCTCAAACTCGTCAACGGTCATCCTGACACTCTCGGCGGCGGATATGTCATCCGGGGAAAAGCTTCGATAAACAGGCCGCTTTTCAATTCTGCGGTATCTTGCTGGTCTTGGCATAAGCACTCCTTTCTGACATATGTCAATTATATTATGACTCTGTTTACGACATATGTCAATAACCAGGGCTTAATATTATTGCTAATACTAAGATCCGAAGATTAGCATTATCGTTATCGGCTTGTGGGACTACGGCAAAAAATAAAAAAGCCGCTAAGATTTAACGCTTAAGCGGCTTCCAACGGTATTCGGTTCAGTGACAGCAGCTTGTTTTATGCCTCTAAGAAGCCGCTTCTTTCTTCTAAAAGCTCGACAAATCGCTCTTTTAAGTCTTCCTGCAATAAAGATTCGTTGCACATGGAAATAAACGTCGGTTTCGTAAAAAGCAGCTTGTTAATCATCTTTTCAGCGGAATTTCTCGAAATTCCGCATTTATCCGAAAATGTCAGGAAATCTTTCTTTCGTATATTCATTTTCTTCCCATTCATTGAAAGAGCAAATTGTTCTTTGTCATCGGGCATTATGACACTTACGGGCAGCAAGTCATATGCCGGGGATAGAACATATTCCCCACTGCCTTCCGACGTTTCGATCAAAGAGAAGTTTTTCAGATGCATATCGGAGTTGCCTACAAGGAACGAGAACACCAATCTCATAAAAAGCTCTGTCATATCAAGCATCGCTCTTGATGAATACTTCCGGATGATTTTACTGCATTGCTCATAAGATCCCTTATACTTATCCTGTGTCAAGCGTAAATCAAGCTGGCAAAAATCCTCCATGGCAAGCATCCTGACCTCATTTTTTTCAAAAACCCTGTCTACACGCTTTGTTATATAGGCAAAGCTTCCGTTTCCGAAAACAAGCGCATGCGGGACTGTGGATATCCCGGCAGCATCCGCCATACACATTACGAGATGCTCGGCCTCCGGAAGCGAACGAAAATCCTTAACCTGAGGTTTCAAAATATAACCTGTCGGGTAATTCAAAAGCGTGAGGCGGGGCTTATTACCTTCGGAAATAAGGTGTACGGATAATTTTTTCTGTACACCGGGTATCGTATATCCTTTGTTTGTGCTTTCTATCGCAAGAAGCTCTAAGGTATCCTCATCAATCTCTGCATAGGGTAACACCGATGTTCCGAAAAAGCGCTTGATGCATCTATTATGCCAGCCGATTTGCTCATTTTCCAAACGAAGAGATTTTCCGCAGCATAAGCAGTTCATATACGTTTCTCCCTAATGCTGACATTGCCGATACTATCCTTACAAGCAACAAGTAATAGTCCGAAACGATCCTTGGTATCGATTTTCCAGTTTCGGCTGACAACATCAAGCAGCCAGCCTTCCGGAATCAATCCGTCAAAGCAGGAAAACAATGTTTTGGAAGTATATGTTTGTTCATTGAGCGGCAAGGTCAGCGAAACCGCACCGGCATCATCTTTTGAAAGATATTCGGATGTATACGAAAAGGAATAACCTTCATCGGTTTCCGAAAGAACACCCGCAAAGATATTCCGTACATACACATAAGCTTTTCTAAAAGTGTCCATTAATCGCTATCCTTCTTTCCCGGCACAGCTTCCATACCGAACATTCCAAGAGCGATATTTACCTTGTCCATGCGAACCGTTTCTTTTCCTTGTTCCATCTCACGGATAAAACGAAGGCCCAATCCGGAGCGTATTGAAAACTCTTCTTGAGTAAGTCCTGCGGAACGCCTGCTTTCTTTTATGAAGTTGGCAATTTTGTTCATTCTTATTTTTACCTCCTTTTGCCCTACTTATGCCAGTATTTTATACCCTATTGGGTATAATGTCAATCACAATATTAAGTATTATACCCGTTTGGGTGCATTTATTTCACACAATAAATTATTACACCCTATCGGGTATAATAATTCGGCGGCTGACGCAGGTCAGCCGCCTCTATGTATTTGTTCAGTCTCTAGAATATGGGCACGACTGCCCCGTCGTAGGTGTCTTCGATAAATTTCCTGACTTCGTTGCTCTGCAATGCCTTCACGAGCGCAAGGATCGCAGGGTCGTTCTCGTTCCCTTCCTTCACGACAAGGATGTTCGAGTATGTCTGCGCCGCGTCGCCGCTCGCGTCCTCGACCGCCAGCGCGTCGGTGCTCGCGTTGAGCCCGGCCTGAATCGCGTAGTTGCCGTTTATAACCGCAAGGTCGACGTCCTTAAGGGCGAGCGCCAGCTGCGCCGCTTCCATTTCGACGAATTTGATATTCAGCGGATTTGTCGCGATATCCCGAACCGTCGCGTTCGACGAGGCGTTGATGCCGTCCTTCAAGGTAATCACGCCTTCCTGCTGAAGCAGGAGGAGAGCGCGGGTCTCATTGGAACCGTCGTTGGGAAGAGATATCGTGGCGCCGTCCTTCAGATTCGCTACGGAATCTGTTTTTCCGGCATAGATCCCAAAGGGCTCGTAGTGGATAGACGCGACGGATACGAGGTGTGTACCGTTGTCGGCGTTGAAGCTGGTGAGATAGGGCTGGTGCTGGAAATAATTCGCATCAAGATCCCCGCTTTCCACAGCGGTGTTCGGCTGCACATAGTCTGTGAATTCCACGATCTCAAGATTTATGTTTTCCTTTGCCAGAACCTCTTTCGCCACAGCGAGGATTTCGGCGTGAGGCGTCACGCTCGCGCCGACTTTGATGGTCTTGGCCTGCGCGGAGGGCGCGGCGGAGCTCTGCGGACTGCTTTTCCCGCAGCCTGCAAAGACTGCGATGAGCAAAACAAGGGACAACGCGATGAGCAGTGCTTTTTTCATGATTTTCATCCTTCTCTTAATCAATTCATTATAGTTAACATAATATGTTATTGCTGTCTGATACGCTTGTCGCTTCGCTTGGAGATTCTGTTCCCGATCTCCTGAAAGCCCTGTACGACGAGGATCAGTATCACGACCATTACGAGCATGACGTCCGTTTGTGACCGGTAATAGCCGTAATTGATGGCGATCGTGCCCAGGCCTCCGCCGCCGACGAAGCCGGACATAGCGGAGTAACTCAGAACTGTCGTGGTTGCGATCGCCGCGCCGACGAGCAGAGATGGCTTTGCCTCGGGCAGCAGCACCTTTAAAACGACCTGCATGGTTGACGCGCCCATAGATAGGGACGCTTCAATGACGCCCCGATCCACCTCCTTTACGGAACTTTCAACCATGCGCGCCACAAAGGGAGCCGCCGCGATTACCAGCGGCACGATGGTGGCGGTCGAGCCGATGGTGGTCCCCACAATAAGCCGTGTCAGCGGCAGAACGAACACAAGCAGGATAATGAAAGGTACCGAGCGCAGGAGGTTAACGATGGTGCCCACGATCCTGTTCACCGCGGTGTTCGGCTTAATTCCGTCCGCGTCCGTCACCACGAGCAGCAGGCCGATCGGCAGACCCAGAGCATAGGCCGCCGCCGTGGAGAGGATAGTCATATACAGGGTTTCCCACAGGCCTTGCACCATGAGCGCTATCATATCACGGCTAAACATTAAACTCCTCCTCTGTGTATCTGAGATTTTCCGAGTCGAGAAAGGCCAACATCCGCTCCGCCATCGCCTGGTCTTCCGGAAACTGCAGTATCATATGGCCAAACATCCTGCCGCCGATCGTCTTTGTGTCAGCAAAAACGATGTTGACCGGCGCGCCGAATCGGAGGACCATATCCGCGATAACGGGATGCTCGGCGGAGTCGCCGTCAAACGTCACCCGGTAAAATCTCCCCTTGCCCGTGAAAGCCGCCGTACTCTCGCCCCGAGGAAAGAGCAGTTTTTTTGCGGCTTCGGATTTTGGGCGGCGGAAGACTTCATCCACAGCACCAATCTCCTCTATGTGGCTGTTTGCGATAATGGCGACGCGGTTGCAGATTTGTTCGATGACACGCATCTCGTGCGTGATGATGACGACTGTCACCCCGAGCTTTTGGTTGAGCTCCTTGAGCAAAGCCAGGATTGACTGCGTCGTGGTCGGGTCAAGGGCGCTCGTAGCCTCGTCGCAAAGAAGCACCTTCGGGCCGGTGGCGAGGGCGCGCGCGATGGCCACGCGCTGCTGCTGGCCGCCGGAGAGCTGTGCCGGATAGGCCTGTTCCTTGTCCGAGAGCCCGACGGTACTCAGTAGCTCCCTCGCGCGCGAAGCACACTCCCTGCGCGGCGTCCCCGTAAGCTCCAGCGGGAAACAGACGTTTTCGAGAGCCGTTCTCTGCATCAGGAGATTGAAGTTCTGAAAGATCATGCCGATGGACTGGCGCGCGCGCCGCAGCTCTCTTTCCGAGAGAGAAGTCATCTCTTTGCCGTCCACCACGACACTGCCGGCGTTCGGCCGCTCCAGGAGGTTCATGCATCTGACAAGTGTGCTTTTGCCTGCGCCGGACAGTCCGATGATACCGAAGATCTCTCCCTGCCCGATCTCCAGGCTGATGCCCTCCAGTGCGACCACCGAGCCGTCTCCTTCGCCGAAGGTCTTTGTCAGGTTCTTGATCTCAATGATCGTGTTCTCGCGCATATATGTACACCCTTCCCGGAATGATAACAAATAAAAATCCTTGATGAGAATCATCAAGGACGAGTGCAGTGCCCCGCGGTACCACCTTGCTTCACTTATGCCTCGCGGCATAAGCCTTGAAGGGTACGAGTTCATACCCCCAGCACGATAACGGGCGCTCCCGCCGCACCCTGTGCAGCCCCCTGCAGTCGGATGCGAAGCTCCAAGACCATGTTCGGCAAAACATCCCGCACCCCTTCCCACCAACCGGGGTTCTCTGTGCCGATCCGTATCGCCTACTCTTCTTTTCACAGCTTTTATGATGTAATTATTCAACTGTCACGTAGTCTACAACTTTCCGTCGGTTTCGTCAATACATAAAGCTGTCCTTTTCATAAAATACGAAGCCGACGACTCCCCGCAGGCATGTCTCCCTTCCCCGGAATTGCCCGAAGGCAAACGGAGAAAAAACCGGCGTCGGCGGGGAAGTGCACACCGGAACGGAAAAGGAGAGATTAACGAGGGCATTAAGCCGTATCGGCTTATTCCCACTCTCTGTTTTGACTTTTTCACGCGCTCCAGCGGGCTATTTCACGTGGTTCTAAGTCATTATTTTCAGCTTTATCGACGCTTTTTCCCGCCTATTAAGGTCGATAGTACGCTTTTAGTACGGTTTTTTCACGCATCTCAGGCGTTAATTTTGTCTTCACTATTCTAAGTTTTGAACTATTATATCCTGCAGAGACTTCTAAATCAATTTTATTATGTTAATATCTCACCTCTCTGCCACCGCCTCTTTTGGGGCGGTTTTTTATTGAAGGAAATTTTCAAAATAAGCATTTAAAAAGAATCCAGGAGGGTCACAATGGAAAATCAATTTTACGATCAACAGTATCTGAAACTTTGCTCTATTGCAGATAAAGAAGGTAGAGCCTTCGCTCGTACTGCATTAGAGTACTTTGCCGATCGAGAAAGTCTACAAATGTTCTTAAACTCGCTGTTTTACAACCACTCCATTATGGAGAGTGATCAGTTCGCCGTTTATCTTGGCCTGATGTATGAATTCATCGGGCAGGAAATGCCGGATGATATGGACTGTTATATTGTCATGGATCAAGAGTCCAATATCTTTTTTAGCTACTTTCTTACGACATTGCTGAGGACCATTCTTAATCAGGCTGGAGGTGATCACCCTTGCCCTGCCATGTAGTTGCCATCGCCAATCAGAAAGGCGGTGTAGGAAAAACCACAACCTGTGCCAATCTGGGAATTGGTTTAGCCCAGGAAGGTCGAAAGGTTTTGCTGGTGGATTGCGATCCCCAAGGCAGCTTGACGATCAGCTTGGGTCATACTCAGCCGGATCAACTGCCAGTGACACTTTCCACTGTCTTAGGAAAGACTATGAATGACACGGCACTTTCTCCCCAGGAAGGCATCCTTCATCACCCTGAAGGTGTGGATCTAGTCCCCGCCAACATTGAGTTGTCCGGACTTGAGGTCTCGCTGGTAAATGTGATGAGCCGGGAAAAGATCCTGAAACAGTATCTTGATGATATTAAATCCAGTTATGACTACATCCTGATAGACTGTATGCCCTCTCTTGGCATGCTGACGGTCAATACTCTGGCTGCCGCAGACAGTGTCCTCATTCCTGTCCAAGCCCAGTATCTGTCCGCCAAAGGTCTGGAGCAACTGCTTCAAACCATCAACAAAGTCCGCAAGCAAATCAATCCTAAGCTGAAGATCGACGGCATCCTGTTGACTATGGTAGATAGCCGGACCAAAGCTGCGACGGATCGTTAT
>Ga0123335_1005899_pt1 | contig 14601 bp, 10 predicted proteins | sample BiotimSIPDNA_2_FD_89707 | JGI IMG/M metagenome (GOLD analysis project Ga0123335, IMG submission 89707) | Anaerobic biogas reactor microbial communites from Washington, USA - Biogas_R2 time_0 SIP DNA | ecosystem: Engineered > Bioreactor > Anaerobic > Unclassified | place: Washington, USA... | reverse complement strand
TGCATCAACGGGACGGGAGACTCCGGGATTGGGCGGTGGATTGTGAAGGGGTCTTTCAATGGGGTCGTGAACAGTTCAATTAGCCTTTTGATCCCTGCATCATGCTTAAGCTCGTTTGGGAGGTCGGGGTAATCTTCCTCGATGTTAAATTTGCCTTCCGGTATCTCCTCGAGCTTCTTGCCATAATCCATGACCAATGGCTCCAATTGCTTGTCATAGGGCTGGAAGGTGATGATTTGCCCGGACATCAGTTTTTGTGTTTTCCCTTCTTTTGGGATGTCTTTTGTGCGTGGCGTGTCAGGCGGTATGACGATGACAAGCGTTCCGCCTAGCCTGACGTAGCCGTGGATTGCATTTTCGACTTGAGGTGGGAGGTTGTCCTTTGAGCTGATCCAGATTGCGGCGATCCCCTCGTAATCCTTGTGCTTGGTTGGCCAGCTTTGTATGGGGCGTGATGCGTTCTCGAGGACTGCTTTTGCGTTGGGCGGGAGGAGTTTTTCGTATGTGCTTATTGTGAGCGAGGGTGAAAAAAGGTGGAGTCCCATGGCTCCGACGGTCCATGTGGCACTTATTAACGCTAATGGAAATTTAGTATGGCGTCCGTTGACGGTGGCATTGAGATCGAATTTCCTCGGGGGAATAAAATACGACCCATAAGCCGAATGCGCAACACGAGCCTTACGGTAATTTTTGGGAACCTCCAATTGGGTGACGCCAGTGGAACCCGGGGGAAGCTCAATGTGCTTTTGGGCTGACGAGTTGGAACTGGAGCTGCAAGAAGGGGAGGAGACATCGAGCAGCAATTCGACTGTTGCGGTTTTCGGCCCCATGTTCTTGAGTTCCAGGATGGCCGTGGCGTAGTTGTCCATCAGGTCGTAATAGTGGAGTCGTGTGATTTCGTTGATCTCCACATTGTCAATCACTGCGGCATGAATGGCGGCGGTAGTGATTGCGAGGATGGCTATGAATGACTTGAAGAATTTCATTCTTGTGGTTTTGCGTGGAGCTTGTCCCAGTCGATTGCAGCAGGATCCAAGGTGTCGAGGATACGGTCAACGATCGTCTCTGGTGTAATGTTTTCCAGTTTTGCCTGGTAGTTAAGGATGATTCTGTGGTTGAGGACTGGTTTTGCGACTGCGATGACGTCGTCAAATCCTACAGTTGGCCTTCCTTCGAGCAGTGCCGCCGCCCTTGCTGCTTCCGCGATTGCGATTGCGGCTCTTGGGGAGGGGCCGAATCGGACGCAATTTCTGATGGATTCGTGTGCGTTTGGTGCGTCTGGATGTGCGGAGGCTACGATTCGTGCGATGTAGTTGGCGACTGGTCCGGACAGGTGGATGCGATCCATTGCGTCGAAGAGTCCATCCAGTTGATCTTTGGTGATGGCCCAGGTAGGAGCGGGCGGTTCGCCGCGTCGTCGCTGCGAGATGATTTGCGCGAGCACGTCTGCATTGACTCCAGTGACACTGATTTTAAAGAGGAATCGATCCAGTTGTGCTTCTGGAATTGGGTATGTTCCTTCCAGTTCGATTGGGTTTTGGGAGGCGAGCACGAAGAATGGATCTGGCAGTGGCCTTGTCGTGCCCTGCAATGTGACAGCTCGTTCCTGCATGGCCTCGAGCATGGCGGATTGTGTTTTTGGGGATGCCCGGTTGATTTCGTCCGCAAGCACGATATTGGCGAAAATCGCTCCTGGCTGGAAGACGAGAGATCTGTTTCCATGTTGATCTTGTTGGAGGATGTTTCCCCCAAGGATGTCAGCGGGGAGGAGGTCCGGTGTGAATTGGATTCGCTTGAACTCCAGGTTCATCAGGAGTCCCAGGCCCTTGACAAGTGCGGTTTTGCCGACTCCGGGCAGTCCTTCCAGGAGGATGTGTCCCTTGCTGAGGATGCCAATGATCAGGAGTTTATGGACTTCGTGTTGGCCGAGCAGGATTTTGTCAAGTTCCTCAAGCAATTTGAGTGCGATGTCCTGGTGTTCTTTGAGCTGTTGTGGTTCGATCAGCATGGTTGGAATTGTTGTCTAGTGTTTGAAGTACTCGTCAACGGCTTTTCGGTGTCTAGGCTGGATTGTCTTGCCCTGGCTTTTGACTGGAGCCTTGGCAGGGTTCAGGTTACCAGGTGTGTGTTGTTGAATGGTTTGTGCCTGTTGTGGTTCCGGGGGCGATTTTGCGACGCCCATGAGGATTGACCCTTCCTGGTCTGCCAATGCGCTCAGCGGGATGGATTTGTGTTTTGCGTTTTCGAAGCCCTTGGCCGTGTTGTCATAGGTCAATGGTGCCGTTGTTTGTTCGCCTCTGCTAATTCCTTGCATCCCGCCCTCTGGCAGGAGGTCCTGGAGTTGCGCTGCCCCTGGCGCATTATTTTCCAGCCAAACTGCGAGCGATTCACAGCATCCTTCGCCATTTTCTTGATTGCATTCGCACTTTTTGAGTTTTGCAGCGATGGTCTTCTTCTGGTGATTTTGCTTTTTTAGTTTTTCGATCAGTTCTTTGATTTGCTCTTTGGTCAATTTTTGTGCTTGGCTATTGCCCTTGATGTCCTGGAGGAGCATTTCGAGGTCTTTGTCTGAGAGGACGAGCGTATCTAGAAGTTTAGCCAGTTCTTGCATTTCCGGGGATGAATCGAGTTTATCTTGTTTGAGCAGTTCCTCGAGCAGCGCCTCCAGGTTATCCCGTGTCTCGATTTGCTTTTCGATTTTTATCAGGCTTTGTTGTTCTGCGTAGTCGATCCTGGAATTGATTGAATCGATAAGCTTGTAAACCTCGTCAGGCGCGGTCGCGTCGTTTGCCTGGTCCAGTTGTTCGATGGCGTTGCTGATGCTTTCGAGTTGCTCTGTGATATCTTCGGATTGGTCTTTGAGCATGTCGAGCTTTTCTTGGAGTTGCTTCGTTTCTTCGGTCAGGTCGAGTTTGAACTGTTGTTGCGTTTTGTGTTCGATGGGGAAAATTGCGGCGCCAATGCAGAACAGGCAGGCGATCAGGGTATGGATGGCGCTTGTCTTCCAGTCGTGGAAGTGATTGATTTTTGGGATGCTGGGTTCTGGTGGTTGCCATGAACCCAGGCTTGTGTCTAGCGAGGTTGCCAGGAAACCGCCGGCATGGCTGTGTGCATCAAGCCAGATCAGGAGCTTGGCGGCGGAAGGAAGGTGCCGATGCGCCTCGATCCATGCCGCAAGCGCAACCAGCAAGGTAGAAAGAAGGACTGGAACGAGGTAATTCGAAAGCGTAAAGACAGAAGAAATGGTCAACCTGTGAACCAGGATGACCATTCCGTAAAACCAAATTTCCACCGTCAGGAAGCGAATGAGGGAACGGATGAATTCTGCCCAAAGCAATCGCTTCCTGAAGGTTTTAGCTTGTTGTATCAGAGCTTTGTCCACTTCTTGTCGCCATTGGAGTTTTCGACAATAGCCTCCAAGAATCTCATTTCGCTAATGCCGTCTTCGATTCCCGGGTAGTCTCCCACTGGCGCTTTTCCTGCCCTTTGTGCATGGATGTCGTCTGCGAAAGAGCGATAGATCGATGCGAATGCCTCGAGGAATCCTTCTGGATGTCCTGCCGGGAGGTTGCAGACCTTCCGGGCCGCTTCGCAGGTTCCCGCCCAATTTCGCCTATAGATTTTCATCGGTTCATCATTGGAGCGGACGATCAAGTCTTCCGGTGTTTGCTGACGCCATTCGACTGCGGCCTTGGTGCCGTAGATCTTGATGATGAAGTTGTTTTCTTCACCGGTCGAGACCTCCGATGCGAAGATGACGCCGCGTGCGCCATTGCAGAACCTGAGGAGGACGGTGCCGTCGTCATCCAATTCCCTGCCTTCGACGAAGGTTGCCAAATCGGCTGAGACCTCGGTGATCTTGAGTCCGGTGATGTAGTTGATCAGCTGTTCCGCGTGGGTTCCGATGTCAGCCATGCAACCGGAGATTCCTGCTTGCTTGGGATCGACGCGCCAGACGGCCTGCTTGCCCGCGTTGGGAGACGCCAGCCAGCCGAGGGAGTACTCGACGTTGATCTTGCAGAGCTTGCCCAGGACGCCGTCAGCAATCATTTGCTTGGCTTGCTTGACCATTGGGAATCCGGTGTAGTTGTGCATCAAGGCGAACAGCTTTCCGGAAGCTTCCAACGTGGCCTTCAATTCGAGGGCTTGCTTCGAGTTCAAGGTCATGGGCTTTTCGCAAAGGACGTTGAACCCTGCCTTCAAAAAGGCATTGGCAATGGGGAAGTGCCACTGATTGGGAGTCACGATCGCAACAAACTCGATGCGCTTGTCTACAGGCAACGCCAACTCGCCCTTGATCATGGCCTCATAGTCGGTATAAACGCGATTTTCCGGTACGAAAAGATCCCTCGCGCATGCCTTTGATGATTCAGGGTTCCTTCCGAAAACGCCTGCGACCAGCTCGATGTCGCCACACAGGCGTGCTGCACGTCTGTGAACATCGCCGATAAACGCACCTGCACCACCGCCAACCATACCCATTCTAATCTTCTGCTTCATTGCCAGCTCCTTTAGGTTTGGTGTTGATTTTCAACTGTATCCAGTCTATTTCTAGAGGAAAAACACAGACACACAATACACGGGATTTCCGTGAAAAGCAAATGATGAATTATGAATTATGAATGCTGAATGATGAGTTGGAATTAGTGCTGCGAGGACATCTAGGTGAATATCTTGTTGTTGTTCCAGTCTGCCCAGGTTGTTTCGAACCATGAGTCGTCGTTTGGTATTGGTCTTACGGATTCGACTGCGGTTGCGAAGTCGGCGATCGAGTTTTTCTTGAGTGCGACGTGGATGATTTCCTTTCTCATCTGGAGGTTTTCTTCGCGGTGCCTGAGGTCTGGGCCGTTCTTTGAGTTGACGACGAGCTTTCCGTTGTCATCGAGGATCATGAAGGCGCCTCTTGAACCTCCGCCCCTGTCGATGTAGGTGACGAGAGCCTGCAGGAATGCGACGGACGTGAGCGCCAGGTTTCTGTCTTCGTTGATTTTGACGAGTTCCCTGTGCGAGTTGGCCTTGATTCCGTTGATTTCGATATCACGCACCAGTTGCCATGCTTCGGCAAGGGCTTGCTTGGCGCCTTTGGCGGAGCGGATAAAGGCGTGGTTTTGTGTCATTCTCTCCTGGATCTGCGGCCTGACTTTGTTGCTGTCGAGTGACTCGTTTTGCTTTTTGAGGCACAGCAGGTTGAATTGGTGCTGCCTGATGATTTGTGTTTGTGCCTGTTGGATGAAGTCGCGGTTGTCCTGCTGCGTCTTGTAATAAACGTTAGCGATTCGTTGTGCTGCCCTGATTGCCCCGACCTGGGTTGCGTTCAATGCCGAACCGCCGGGCCTGACACCGTGGGTGCCCGCCAGTTCGCCGATGCAAAACAGGTGTTTGACGGAGGATTCCCACCAGAGGTCAACTGAGATTCCGCCATTGCAGTGCTGGGCGCAAACGGCGATCTTCAGCGGCTTCCGAAGGTCGATTCCGTGTTCGGCATAGAGTTCGATGCTTTGCGGGTTTGCGTGCTTGAGCCGTTCGTATGGAGTAGGCTGGGTGGCGCCTGATTTGAGGAGGTAATCACGCGCTTCAGAGGTAAGTTCGTTCAGGGAGAAGGGATTCATTCCTGGAGCCGGAGTTGGATTCCTGGTGAAATCCATAAAGACGATCCTGCCCTTGCGGATTTCGTTTTCGACAGCGATGTCAATCAGTGACGAGCCGAAGTTTTGTGTTCGTTGGGCATGGAAAGGCCATTGGTATCCTTTGAGGAAGATGTTGGACGCCAATTGCTCCATGGTCTCGTAGTAGTCGTGCAGGAAGAAGCGCTTGTCGGAGCCATCCTGGTTGGTTGAGAAGTAGTCCGGGATAGCCTGTTGGTAGGTTCCCGAGAGGTTCCAGCGGAAATCTGTCGAGGCAAGTCCGTATTGCAGTTCGGTGAGGTTGTTTGCCTTGGCGCCTGCCTTGAGCGCGAGGCCATGGGAGCCGGTTTGACCATGTGGCCAGACTGAGGTCTTGAAAAGCTCGCCTGGCCCGCCAGTCGCGAGGACGACATTGGTCGCTTGGAAAGCGACGAGTCCGCAGTTGGGTCTCCAGGATTCGTCCTTGTTGATCGCGAGGATGCCGATGGCGTCCGAAGAACCGTCGGCGTTTTGCTTGGTGAGCACAGAAACGGCTGAGTGGCGGTTGAAGATTTTTGTTCCGTTTCGTTGTGCTTCGGCGAGCAGTGCCTCGAACATGTAATGGGAGGTCTTGGGACCTGCCGAGGTCGCCCGCTGCCTGGGGTCGTGGTCGGTTTTGTATCCGACGTATGCGCCGTAGGCGTTATGCGGGAATGGGACTCCGAGCCTGCAGAGGTCGAAGAATGCGGGCACCGAGCCGAGCGCTTCGACGTAGGCGGTGTCCCCGTGCATCATGCCGCCTTGGAAGAGCGATTCCGCGAAGTCGCGTGGGCTGTCGGGTTCGCCGCCGAAGACTCCCAGCTTGTAGTAGGTCTGCTTGTCGGAACCGGAATTGTTTGAGGTTCCGTTGCCGAGTTTGTCAACGATGACGGCGATGTCGTGGACACCGAGTTCATGGAGTTTGACGGCGCATTTGAGTCCTGCGGCTCCTGCGCCGACGATGATGGTGTTGAGCGTCACCAATGGGCATTGGAGATGTACGCCATCTTGGAATTCAATGGTAGTGGTGTTCACGGGACATGTCCTCTCTTCTCAGGTTTAAATTATCGTGCGGGCTGCCAGGCTGGGAGCGAGAATTGTCCTTTGCCGGTGATCGCCTTGAATGTTCTTAGCCATGTGTCGACGACTGTGATTTCCCTTGCCCTGGCGGTTTCTCTGGTGCAAACGATGTGCCTTCCGTCCGGCGCCCAGGAAGGCGCTTCCCAGTTGCCTGCCGCGAGCGTTACGATTTCAGGCGTTGCATTGGGGTCGCCCATGTCGATGACGCCGATGACATACTGCCCGTTGGAAGCCTTTTGCGCATAGCAGATTTTATTTGAGACATGTGACCAGTCAGGCGAGACGCATTCGCCGCCGCCGATTGGGAGGCGTTTTGGTTTTTCGCCTTTTAGCGAGACGACGTAGAGTTTTGGAATTCCTGGCATGTCGGAGACGAAGCATACCCTGGATCCGTCAGGGGACCAGCATGGCGAAGATTCGACTGCCTTGTCGCGAGTCATTCTGATGCGGTTGTTTGTCGCGAGATCGATTGCATAGAGGTCGACTTGGTTGTCAAATGACATTGAGAGCGCCACGTATTGCCCATTTCTTGACAGCGCTGCCGAGGAATTGAGTCCACGAGCTGATGAAATGATTCTCTGGCGTTTGTTTTTGATGTCCATCAGGATGATGTGGAGTGCATTGTTTTTCGCGAGCGTATAGACGAGGGCGCCTGCGTGTCCCCAGTTGGGTTCCGTTGAGATTGCGACGTTTTTCGTCAGTCTTTCGAATCCTGTATTATCGATGAAGATCGAGCAGATTTCCTTTTCATCGTTTCTTCCTGGTTGAACGTAGGCGATCTTCGTCGTGCAGAAAGCCTGGACATTGAAGAGTTTGGCGAGGATTTGGTCAACGATGTCTCGTGCTGCTTGGTCCAGGTCTTGTCCGGTGCTTTTGAGTTCTAGCTTGTGTCCTGGCGCCTGGAGATTGATTGCATACTGTGTATTTCCCGCCGCTGCCTGGAGCAGGATTTGTGCTTTGCCTGCTTGGTTTTCGGGCAGCACATTGAACCATCCCGAGAGTGCGAGCATGCTTTCCAGTTTTTCCCTGGCTTCTTTTGGTCCATTGAAGGCGTTGATTCCGATTGTCGGGTTGTCTATTGCCTGCTTGATGACTTCGGTTTTCTGGACTGGTGCTTGCGCCAGTACGATTGCGGCGATCAACATGGTTGCCAGTGTTGTGAGTTTGAGTTTGCTCATGGTGGATTTTTTCCTTTTCTTGTTTTAGTGTCTTCGTTTTTTATTGAGGAAAGCCTTGAGCCTGTCATTGATTGAGTGTTGCGTATTGCTGGTCTCGTTTTGGACAGGCGTTATTTGATTGGTTTTGCATTGAGGGATTTGGTCTAGTACTATCCATGGATTCCCTTCGTTGTCCTGGACATTGTCGCAATTATGTATTTCGAGCAGCTTTCTGGCTACGAGAAGGAGCGAGATTGTATCTGCCGCGCAATACTTGACGAGTTTTCGCCGTGCGTTATGATCGTTTGAGTTGACCCATTGATTACAGAGGATGACAGCGTCGTTTCCGTCAGTTCCCTTGATGTCCTCAGGCCTATTGATATTGAGTGTTTTTTCGATGTTTTTAAGTCCTCCGTCCAGGAAGCAATTATGGCAGAGCCACCTGAGGTCCACATGTGGGACCGGGATGTTTGGGAGATTGAATTCCCGCATGATTTTCGGCAGGTCGAACGTGCTTCCGTTGTAGGTGACGATGAACTTGAGTGTGAGTAGGAAATCAGGGAAATCCTCCAGGTTTTCGTTTTTGACGAAGGTATGCAGTTTTTGTCCATCGAAGGCTACGATTGTCGTGATGTAGTTGTCAAGGGATTCGAGTCCACTTGTTTCGATATCTATGAAGGTTGTTTGGCTTAGCTTCAGGTGCAGCAGTCTCCATCGGTCGGATGGCTTGAGGTTTTGCGTGAAGAATTGGAGGTTGCCGTTTGCGAATGCCTCCCTGGCATCGACGGCGGCGTTGTAGATGTCTTCCCAAAAATAGCTCCAGTTGTTCAGTGGTGGCGGGGGATTGGGTTCGATGTCATCCCATTGCCTGATTCCTGCCTGGCGCATGAGCTGAAGGCGCACGGGACCGATGTTCGGGAAGTGCGCGAAGGCTTGCTTGAGCGGCAGAATGTCCGAGGAAGATGACATGAGTTTGGTTAACCCTGACCAGAAGATAAAACCATGTAAAATAATGGAATTGATTCAAAAATCAAATAGGGACTCCCAAGAGAGAAATCTTTGTGGAAGTTTTCTTGAATGCGTTTGTTGCCGAAGTACATTGGATTAATTTTTCGTGTATTCATGTTATGGTCAATCAACTAACGAACAGGAGGAAGCAGGCAATGGTCAATGTGAACGATTTTCATGCCGGGAGTGACAATGACCGGATCGAGGCTGCATTTGCGGCTTGCAGGGATGGGGTTGTGGTGATTTCGCGGCGCGAATCGGACATCGAACCCGAGCGTGATTGGTGGTTGCTGGATCGTGCGATCCTTGTTCCTGCCAATACGACGGTGATTGTCCGGAACTGCAAGATCAAGCTTTCCGACCGGTGTCGCGACAACTTCTTCAGAAGCGCCAACTGCGGAATGGGAATCAACGAGCCTGAGCCGCTCGCCAATATCCACATCATCGGCGAGGGAACCGCAACCCTGGAAGGCGCCGACCACCCCAGGGCTACGGGGGATTCGAGCAAGACCATCGGGTGCCCATGCCCGCTGAACTTTACAGGCAATCCAAATCCCACGTTCGCTGACAGGCACGACTATTCCTACGGAACCGATGCCTTGAAGGAAGGCGAATCCAAACGAGGGGATTGGCGAAACATCGGCGTGCTGATGGCCAATGTGGAAAACCTTAGCATCGAAAACCTCAGGATCATCGAGCCGCACGGATGGGGAATCTCGCTGGAAGCTTGCTCACATGCACGGGTGGAAAAAATCTTCTTCCAAGCTTGCATGTGCAGGATCATCGACGGCGCGGAGAACAATATCGAAAACCAGGACGGAGTCAACCTGCGAAACGGATGCCATCATGTGCTGATATCCGATATCTCAGGAACCACGGGAGACGATTCGGTGGCGCTGACCTGCATCGTCGGAACGACTTTCCGACCTGGAGGCTCCACATGCAATACGCATGTAATGCATAGCGACTACACAAAGCGAGACAAGGATATCCATGACGTGATCATCCGAAATATCACTGCCTACTCCGCAAGCGGGATCTGCTGCCAAATCAGATTGCTTCCTACCAACTCGGCAAAAATCTGGAATGTGCTGATTGACGGTGTAATCGATGGCGCCCCCGACGATTTGCACGCGAGGACGTCGGTGCTTGTCGGCGAAGGCGGAAACACGTATGGCGAGAACCGGAACGATTCGATGAATCACATCACGATCAACAATGTAATCAGCAATTGCCGGAGCGCAATCTTGGTGCCTGGCTACCTGAACAACTCGATCATATCCAATGTGCAAAACAGGAATCCTAACGGGAAGGTGATCGACGCGCGGGAAAACGCATTCAACGATGTCCTGATCTCAAATGTGAGATAACTTCCTGACCGAAAAACAAATGAAAAAATCGAGGATCCCACCATGTGCCGGCGGGATCCTCGATTTGTTTTACGGCTCCTTAGGTTTCAGCTGGGGTTATTGCGGCATTGCCGACATTCCCTTCTGGATCTTGTCCGCGCCATCGATGGCCGAGCAGATTGCGACCTTTTCACGGACTGTATCGACTTTGATTGCCCCGACCTTTTCGAGGGTTCTATCAAGGACTTCACCCGTATCGGGGTCTGTCAATTCTTCGGATTTTCCGACTTGGAACATCATTCCTGCCGCGATGCCTTCACGGGTTCCCCTGTTGATGATGAATTTTCCGTTGTTGGCGGAGATAATCGTTGCTTCCCATGGGATTGAATCGAGTTGCGAGATCAGGAATTCGGTGCATTGGTTGATGGCATCGACCGTGGCCTTGCCCATATTGTCCTTGTCAAAACCGCCCAGGTCGCCGGTAAGTCCGCCAAGGGCCGAGCCGTGATAGCCAATCTTCAAGCCTTTCTTGCCTGATGAACCGATGACGCTCTTGGATGCCTTGACTTGTCCAGTTCTTGAATCGACGATGTAGATGGTGACGTTGATTTCCGTTACGCCGCCACCACCGCCCAGGGTGATCCCCTTGAAGCCGATTCCGCCGCCGCCGCCCTTTGTTTCCTGTACGTGGGTAATCGCGCCCTTGACGAGGAGTTGTGCGGGAGTCATCTGTCCGATTGCCGGTGCCTTTTTGCCTTGAGCGGTGCGTCCGCTGGCGGCAAAGTCTTGCTCAAGCATCGCTTCCTGACGCATGTCCTTCTCACCCAGGACAATGAATTTTCCCGAGTTCGTTAGGGTGTCCGTCATAATCGTTCCCCATGCATCACCCAAATCCCAACGTCCACTCCAATTCGCCTTGTTCTCAAATTTGGTGACCGTAATCGAGTACTTGAGGTTGCTTTGGGCGAAACCAATGCTGGCAACAACAAGCGCGAAGACAATGAGATTGCGATACAATAACCTTGTTTTCATACTTCTCCTTGAAAAATGCCTTGGATTTGAAACACGAAAAAAACTTGACATCTAAAACTTTAAACCTTGGAATAGGGAATGTCAAGTAGAAAATAGGATTGGGAATGCCTTTTTTCAGAACAAAATGACCGCCTTCCGGCGAAACAAGGCGAAATCAGAGCGAAAGGCGGGAGCGTTGAGAAACGTCTTTTTGTTTTTATGTTTGGCGCTGGATGCCCTGAAATGGTGCAACGTGTGTCGTCGTTGGGTGCGAAACGTTGTGTTTGTTTTTCGAGTTCGTGGGCAAATCCATTTTGGCATGTTTATTGCTTTTTTATTTTTAAGAAATTTTAGGGAATAGAATATCATAGATTCTGTGAAGTGATGTCGATGCGCAAACATATATTTACGTTAATTGAGTTATTGGTTTGCATAGCGATCATTGGGATTTTGGCTTCGATGTTGTTGCCTGCATTGTCGCGGGCCCGATTGAAGGCACGGGACGTGAGCTGCAAGTCGCTATTGAAGCAATACGGGATGGCGACAGTCATGTATGTTGCCGACAACGACGGTTATTTTCCTGACATTCGGAGCTACCTATTGCCCGAGCATGGCTTCACGGGCTATTTTGTCGGAGGCTGTTCTGCATTGCCTGAGCAGATAACCCGTTGCCCTGGGGATGGGGCGACTGAGGGCTTGGGGCGCTTGGGATTGTACAAGTCCGGTAAGAAGTTCATCAAGGTATCGATTGGCGGGACGTGCAACTTGACGGATTCCAAGTCTGCTACTTCAGTTGGACTTAGGATGATTGTCCAGCGTGAGTCCGACGTGATGAATACGCATCCTTCGAAGCGTTGCCAATGGACGGACTACCAGAATCAGGCTGAAGACAAAGTGGTCAGCGGCGCCGGTTTGAGCATCAGCAGGGACAAGGGCGGGATGGCGAGTTCGATGAAGGAATATGTGTATCGTCACGGTTCGAATTGCTCGAATGGATCCTTTGCCGACGGCCATGTCGGCACCTTGCGTTTGGCCGGTCATTTGAAGGCGTTGAACCAGGGGCATGATCTGGTGGGCGAGTGGCAATTTCCTGGGAATACCACGTATCCATACGGTCCTCGTCAAGGCGAACTGTCGGCCTATACCGAGCATCCCAGTGTGAATTATTGAGGCAAGTTGAGGCATTATGGTTGATAATCACGTTGTACTAGAGGATGTTCGCAAGGTCTATCGCACTGGTGAAGGCGGGGGCGTCAATGCTGTTGACGGGGTTAGCCTAGCGGTTCCCCGTGGTCAGTTTTTGGGGATAATGGGTCAGAGCGGTTCGGGAAAGAGCACGCTGTTGCACCTGATCGGCGGATTGTTGTCGGTAAGTTCCGGTCGTGTGATCATTGGGGGGACTTGCCTGAACGGGATGTCGGATAGCGCATTGACATTGTTTCGGCGCAGGCACATTGGAATCGTGTTCCAGGCGTTCAATCTGATACCGACGTTGACTGCGGAGGAGAACATCCTATTGCCGATATTGGCCGGCCATAGGGAGGCAGGGGTGTCCAAGAGTGCGCTTCGTGATGGTTTGGAGGCATTGTTGGATCGTCTTGGCCTGACGAAGCGCAGAGGTCATTATCCCGAGATGCTATCCGGCGGCGAGCAGCAACGTGTGGCGATCGCCCGTGCGCTGTTGCTGGACTATGTGACCGAGACCCAGGGAACATTGCTGTTGGCGGACGAGCCGACTGGCAACCTGGATTCCGGGAATGGCGAGACGATTTGCCGGTTGCTGCGAGACTTGTGCACGGAGCGTGGTCATACGATGGTCGTGGTGACGCATGAAGCATCCGTTGCCCGCTGGACGGATCGGGTGATCCAGTTGAAGGACGGGAAGGTGGTCGGGGATTTGAGTGCTTCCGAATTGGAGGGGCTTGGATGAGATTCCTTCTGAAACTAGTTTGGCGGGATCTGATCCGCCACAAGTCCCTGGTTCTGTTCACGTTTTTGGCGATAGTCGCCACCTGTTGCCTGATCGTCTGGTTTGTCGCAAGCATTGACATGGAGGCGTTTGCGGATGATGATGGAACCTCTTCGTACTATGGACGTTATAGCTTGGCGTTGTGCGGCAAGGATGTTGGTGATGACAAGCTGATTAGCGCTGTCGAGGGGCACAAGGATGTGGTTCGGACTGCGTTTGCGCATCAAGGCGAGGCGACGATGCGCCTGGAGGATTTCGAGGAGGGGTTGATTCCCAGCGGGATGGGCGATCGTCGCAGTCCGGCATTGCTGGGTTTTGGTGATGTGAAATCGCCGTTTAAGCTCACAGATGGGCGCTGGGTACGAGGAGCTGGGGAATGTATCGTAGGAACGTCTGCGGCGAAGTTGCTGACTGCGGTTCCCAGTACGGTGACCACGTCTCGACACGTTGTGATAGGGGACAAGATCCGCGTCGTGGGGAAGGGCGGAGCTGAGGTTCTGACTGTTGTCGGGCTTTTCGAGCAGAAGGATCGGAGGTCATTCAGCCGTCAAGGCGGGAATCAGACGTTTAGTTTTGGTTTCGGACTTGGTCTTGGCGGTGGTCGAATGGGCGACCCTGGTCTAGTTCCTCCTCGTGGCGGTCGCGGTATGTTCGGCCGAGGTTTTATGATAAGTCCTGCTGCCCCATCGATTTACGTAACCCTTGAGACCTCTCGCAAGCTATTGGGCGGCGAGCCGAACATGTTATTTGTTGAACTGTCGAAGCGAGGTCTCGAGGATGTTTTTTACGGTGATTTGACGAAGTCTTTGGGGCGTAGCCTTGAAGAATCCGGGGTGCGCGCGAACGATCCTCGTCCCGAAGTCAAGGCGGACGAGCAAGCCAAGGCTGAGGATACGGTCATCAGCCAAGCGATGTCAACGATTGGGATTGTCTTGCTGGCATCTGTGTTCATCATTTTCACGACATTGAGCTTGGGCGTATCCGAGAAGCATCGTTACTTGGCGTTATTGCGGACGATAGGATTTACTCGTTTTCAAGTTGCCTTGTTTGTAATCGTCGAGGGGATGCTTCTTGGCGTGTTGGGTTGGCTTGGCGGGATTGGTTCCGGCTGGCTTTTGCTGACATTTTTGCTGTATGCCCAAAGCGGTGTCTTCCCAGTGGTTACGTTGTCCTGCAAGTCATTGATCTTTGCCTTTTTATGTTCGGTTGTTGGGTCATTGTTGGCCTCATTGATTCCTGCGTATCGCGCGACTCGCGTACCGCCTGTTGACGCGATGCCTTCTCGATTGCGTCGTTTCACGAATCGTCGTTTGATCAGCTGGGGTATCCTTGGCTGGTTGTTGCTTTTGCTGATACCTGTCGTGGTGTTTTTGGTGCCGATGTCA
>Ga0123335_1005898_pt1 | contig 14605 bp, 11 predicted proteins | sample BiotimSIPDNA_2_FD_89707 | JGI IMG/M metagenome (GOLD analysis project Ga0123335, IMG submission 89707) | Anaerobic biogas reactor microbial communites from Washington, USA - Biogas_R2 time_0 SIP DNA | ecosystem: Engineered > Bioreactor > Anaerobic > Unclassified | place: Washington, USA... | reverse complement strand
TTCTTCTTGCCGGATAAGCGATTACGAACCTTTCCCGCTTGACGGATAAAGTTCTTTGCAATTGCGGCCTCAATGGAATCGAATGAACGGCTGATGAGTATATTGGGGCTAATTAGCCCCGTAATATCAAGCTCATTCTGAAAATTAAGACAGTTCTCAATATCCTTGGTAATAGTTTTCGGGGTTTGTTCAAGCTCTCGGCGTCGGCGCTGTGAAAAAAACGCCTGATAATCGCCGCAAGAAGCAAGATACCCTAGTCGCGATTCCAAATCGGTGACATTGTAGGCAGCGTAATATTGCGGATCAAAGAATTGATCGGTTTCAGGATTGATCTCCGCCACCTCGGCAACGTGGGATTGTAATCGTGGCAATCCAATGTCACGAGGGCTGTAGATCACACCATCAATATAACCGTTTCTAATTCCACTTTGGGTTTTGTCTCCCTGTCCCCAGCCGTGTTGAGCATATAGTTTCATTTCATTTCCTCCAACTGGCGAACCAGCATCTTCAGATTAGCGGGCCGCAACGCCGGTTTTTTCTTTAACATTGCATCAACCATCGAGCAAAACGACGCCGGCAAATCCTTGCGATACTTACGCAACGGGGCCGGAGGTTGCCTCAAAGCGCGTGAGACTGTTTGCATCAGGTCATCAGCATCCTTTGCAAGCGGATGACGGTGGGCAGCGTATTCAAAGACTGTCATCCCCGTCGTGTAAAGGTCTGTTCGATAATCAATACGTTCCCTGAAATCCGGTTGCAGCATTTCGGGAGCCAGATACCGATAGGTGGCCACTGGCATACGATCTTCCGGCCGGAATGTCAGACTGGTTTCATTTACGGCAAACGCTATTCCAAAATCGAGCAAGATAAAAGGACGGTCTGGGGAATTGGTCTTCATCACATTGTGCGGTTTTATGTCGCGATGTACGTATCCATGCCGCCATAATTCCTGAATACATCGGAGTAATGAGGTAAATAGGGAAATCAACTCAAAAAGTGAAGGCAATTCCTTGTTTTTCCGAATGAGTCTCCAGAGGTCTGAACCGTTCACATATTCTTCCGAATATACCAAATAATGGATTTTCTCGTGCTCAAATTCAATTGGTTTCACGCCCCCTAATTTCACAATTTCCCGGACGTCACATTTTCCTAGAGCCTGTATCTCGCGGTGAATCCTAGCGTATTGTTCTCTTAAAAAGGCTTCGGCCTGATCGTGGTCATCGGCTTGATCCAGGACATTGCGGATAGCAATTACCTTCAACGCCTCGTCACGTTCGTGAACTTCAGCCCGATATACCCACTTGAAACCTCCTTTATCGAAGCTCGGTTCTAATGCACTGATCTCCGGAATGTGTTGACGTAGTATTTCGGGCAGCAGTGGTTCCAATGTCATAGCAGAACTCCCATAGATAACGGCTTGACACAGCCGACCTGCTTGTTGTGGGTGGAGTAGAAATGTCGGCAACCTGCTACTTGCCACCGAGTTCATATTTTTTCGAGTGTCCAAACAGTCTACCGCCTACCATCCGGGCTGTCTAGCCCCCCCCTTTGCGATGGCGATTGCAAAATTGATCGCACGACGCGGTCGTACATCCACGCACCGCATTTTTTAGCCGCCATTTTTTAGCCGCCATCCACTCGACAAAACCATCTCATGTGATGTAACCTTAACGTCGCTTTTGTCATATTCCACATATCCCATAAAAAATTCAACCCGTGATTGAGGAAGATATGATGCCAGTGAAAAAGAAAAAGAAAATGTCGGCCAAAAAGCATAAACCAGCCCTGTCCAGGTTAAAAAAGCCGGCGGAAATGCCGCTCGACCAGTGGCAAGTGGAGTTGCGGCGCGACTTCGGCCGGGCGCAAAACTTCCGCATGAAGAACCTGGGCGACAACGCCATCTTCTCCGAGTTCGAGGTCTTCAATCCCGAGACGAAGCGGGCGTATCGCGTGGCCATTCGCGGCTCGGCGCTGGGCGAAAACTATTGTTCCTGCCCCGACTATGCCGTCAACACCCTGGGCACATGCAAGCACATCGAATACGTGCTTGGCCGCCTGGAGCGCCGCCGCGGCGCGAAGAAGGCCCTGGCCTTGGGCCACCGGCCGGCGTATTCCGAGGTCTATCTGCAATACGGCGCGCGGCGGGAAGTCGTCTTCCGCCCGGGAACCGAAGCGCCGCCGGCGCTGCACCGGCTGGCTGGCCGATACTTCGACGAGCACAATCGCCTGCTGCCCGAGGGTTTCAGCCGGTTTCATACGTTCCTGCAAAAGGCGCAATCGAACGGTCACGAGTTTCGCTGCTACGACGACGCTTTGCAGTACATCGCCCAGGTGCGCGATCAAGAGATGCTGGCCGAGCGAGTTTCGGCGGCTTTTCCCCAAGGCGCGCGCGGCAAGCAGTTCGACAAACTGCTGAAGACGAAGTTGTACGGGTATCAGCGCGAGGGCGCCTTGCTCGCCGCCAAGGCCGGGCGTTGCTTGATCGCCGACGACATGGGCTTGGGCAAAACCATCCAGGCCATCGCCGCCGTGGAAATCCTCGCCAAAACCGCCGGAGTCGAGCGGGTGCTGGTCGTCTCGCCCACCTCGCTAAAACATCAGTGGCGGCAGGAGATCGAGAAATTCAGCGGCCGTTCTGCCACGGTCGTCGAGGGGCTGACTGCCCGCCGCGCCAACCTCTACGCCGAGGATTCATTCTACAAGCTGACTAATTACGACGTCATCCACCGCGACGCGGAGGCGATTCGCCGCTGGCGGCCCGACGTGATTATTCTCGACGAGGCCCAGCGGATCAAGAACTGGAAAACCCGCACAGCACAGTCCGTCAAGCAGCTCGACTCGCGGTTCGCCATCGTGCTGACCGGCACGCCGCTGGAAAACCGGCTCGAGGAACTGCACTCGATCGTCGAGTTCGTCGATCGCTTCCGGCTGGGGCCGATGTTCCGCTTCCTCGACAAGCACCAGCATGTCGACGAATGCGGAAAAGTGATCGGCTACCGCAACCTGTCGGAAATCTCGCAAACGCTCGAACCGATCCTCGTCCGCCGCACTAAAGACAAGGTGCTCAAGCAGCTTCCGGAGCGGTTGGAAAAGCGGTTCTTCGTGCCGATGACCGAGCAGCAGATGGCCCACCACGAGGAGAACCGCGAGACGGTCGCCCGGGTAGTCCACAAATGGAGAAAATACGGCTTTCTTTCCGAGGCGGACCAGTTGCGAATGCGCATCGCCCTGCAGAACATGCGGATGTCGTGCAACAGCACGTATTTGCTCGATAAGCAGACCGACCACGGCGTGAAGGCCGACGAGCTGGCCGACCTGTTGGGCGAGGTCTTCGAGGACCGCGACTCGAAGGTGGTCGTCTTCAGCCAATGGACGCGGATGCACGAGTTGGTCGTCCGCCGTCTGGAGCGGCGGAAGTGGGGGCACGTGTTTTTCCACGGCGGCGTGCCCGGCCCTGCCCGAAAAACCTTGATCCAACGCTTCAAGGAAGACCGCGATTGCCGGCTGTTTCTCTCGACCGACGCCGGCGGAGTCGGCTTGAACCTGCAAAACGCCTCGGCCGTGGTGAACCTCGACCAGCCTTGGAACCCGGCCGTGTTGGAACAGCGGGTCGGACGTGTTCACCGTCTCGGCCAGCATCGGCCGGTGCGCGTGGTGCATTTCATCGCCCAGGGCACGATCGAGGAAGGTATGCTCGGCCTGCTCGCCTTCAAAAAGTCGATGTTCGCCGGCGTTTTGGACGACGGTCAGAACGAGGTTTTCATGGGCGGCACGCGGCTGAAGCAGTTCGTCGAGTCGGTCGAGAAGGCCACCGGCCGGATTCCTCCTTCAATGCCCCGGCAATCGGAAGAGACGGCCGCCGGCCGCGCGGAAGAACCCGCCGCCGACCAACCGGCCCGCGCTCCCCAGCCCGAGCAAGGTTGGCAGGACATTCTGGCGGCGGGCGTCTCTTTCCTCGAAACGCTCGGCAAAACCCTGGGGGCAAGCCAACCAGGCGCTCCGGGCCGGCCGTCGAACGGATTGCCCGCCGGTCTGGTCGCGCGCGACGAACATACCGGCCAATCGTATCTCCGGCTGCCGCTGCCCGACGCCGACATCGTGCAAAAGATCACCGATCTACTGAGTGCTTTCCGTCGCTAAGCCGCTCAACTTCCCCGCCGGGGTTTCAACGCGAAGCTGCTCGATCATGTCACGCGCGGCGGCTTCGACCGCTTCTTGCCAGCGGGCCGAGCCATAGCGTTCGCTGTACGGTTTCGCGGCGTGGGCGAAGATAATCCCGCGCGAGTTGTTTATCACCGCGCCGCGTCCATGTTGGTCGAAAGCGGCGGCTACGTCCCGGGCGGTCCCCCCTTGGCTGCCGAAGCCCGGCACGAGGAACGTCGTGTGCGGCATGGCCGCGCGGAGTTCCGCAAGCTGTTCGGGATAGGTCGCTCCGACCACCGCTCCGACCGCTCCGTATCCGCATTGGGCGATGGTCTCGACGGCCTGCCGCTCGACGTATTCGGCTATGTGGCGGTAGATTGGCCGGCCGTTGGCGACGAGGTCTTGGAGCATTTTTCCGCCGGGGTTCGAGGTTTTAACGAGAACGAACACGCCGGCCCCGCGCTCGACGGCCACGTCGACGAACGGCCGCAAGCTGTCGTCGCCCAGATAGGGGCTGACGGTCAGGGCGTCGGCGCCCCAAGGGCTTTGTCCGCTGCCGCCCAGCATACCCCGGGCGTAGGCCGCCGCCGTCGAGCCGATGTCGTTCCGCTTGCCGTCGAGGATCACGAGCAATCCCTTTTCCCGGGCGTAGGCGATGACTTCGGCCAGCACGATCATTCCGTCGGGTCCAAGCTGCTCGAAGAAGGCCGCCTGCGGCTTGACGGCCGGCACGAGCGGCGCGACCACGTCGATCACGCCCCGGCAGAATCGCCCGTAGGCCGCGGCCGCGGCCGCCGGCGGGGCTTGCCCCTCGTCCGGCAACAGGCCCTCCGGCAGGCTTTCCACACGCGGGTCCAAACCCACGAGAACCGGATTTCCACAACGATCAATCGCGGCGTACAATCGGTCGGCAAACGGCGGCACGGCGGCTCTCCTGTCAAGTGTGTTACTTACCATCATCGTCATTTTGCCGGCTTGGGCAAGCCCTGTCCATTTCGCCGGCTGGGGCACGCCCCGCGGCCGCGATCAGGCTAGTGGTCTACCAAGTAGAAAACGACAGGTTGGGTGCCACTGCTGGCTTGTCCAGCAGTGCGAAAGCACGGGTGGGCAAGCCACCCGTGGCACCCGTCAATGTGAGTTTGTAAGATCACTAGCGCATCATCAACAGGGCCACGCCGGCGACAGCCATCAGCGCCCCGCCGACGGCTCGAACGCCGATTTTTTCGCGATAATAATAAATGCTGAACGGCAATATCAAGACGGGCATGGTGGCGGTGATGGTCGTCACCACTCCGGCCTGCGTGTGTTGCAGCGCGAACATGACCAGCACGTTCCCGAGGAACGGCCCCGCGACGGCCGCAAACATCAGGGGGATCATCGCCCGCGAATTGTGCATGGCGGAAAGCATGTTCGGCCAGCGGCGCCAAAGGGTTATCAAGAGGATATAGCCGGGCAACGAGGCGATGGCGCGGATCAACGTCGCGGCGACCGGCTGGTCGTAGTATCCGTCCATGACCATGCGTGAGATGACGATGCCCACCGCGCTGGCGAGCGTGCCGAGCAGGGCCAGGGCGATCCCCCATCGCCGCGCGCCGAGCGAGCGCGGGTCGTGGATTCCGCTGGGCCGCTCCAGGACGACCCACGCCACCCCGGCGAGCGTGAGTCCCATCGCCGCCCAATCGCGGCCGGTCAATACGTCGCCGATGGCCAGCGAGGCGACGGCCGCCATCGGCGGGGCGAGCGCGTAGATCAGCAACACCACGCGCGGCCCGATCGTCATCATGGCCTTCAACAGGAAGGCGTCGCAGAAAAAGAAGCCGAGTATGCCCGAAAATCCCAGCAGCAGCCACACGTCCATACCCGCCCCGCTCGGCAGGAACGAGCCGACGGCCAACCGCCCGTAGACCATCATCAACCCGCAAGCGATCAGCATGCGGATGAAACTGACGGCTATCGAGCCGACGTGCTTGCTAGCCGCCATCGATGTAATCGTCGAGAGCGTCCACAGCAGGGCGGTGCCAAGCGCGGCCAGTTCACCGATTCCGCTATCCGAGGTGAACATTCATATTTCCTTTGGGCGATTTCTCGCAACCGTTCACCGGCGATTGCTCCGTAGTTGAAAGCATTTAGCCCCCCGTGAATACACGGGGGGACGGTGTGGATACTCCATGTTGTGCCCCCGGTGTGTTCACCGGGGGCTAAATATAACAAAGGGCTGGCTCTACCGGCCAAGTTCAAAACACGTTCAAAGAGTTGGTCAGCAAGTTTTCAATTTTCCATTTTATTCCTCCCCGGTCGTTTGGGTAAGTGGCAAAATCCAAAAAGACCGGGGGTGGCGGGGCGGCGGGGCAAACACGCGAAACTGGCCAATGTCTAGTGCTCTTTCCAATTCGACTTTACCAGTTGGGTGCCACTGCTTTACCAGTGGGTGCCACTGCTGGCTTGTCCAGCAGTGCCGGAAACACGGTAGGGCAAGCCAACCGTGGCACCCGTAACTCAATTTGGGCAGAACACTAGCGTATCGGTTCGGAACCATATCCCACCAAGTATACATAATAACACTCCAGAGTCATTTTAACCGGAGTGGCGGCCCAATTTCCAGAGAGAATTTTACCGTCGGTCGGCGTTTTTCGGCAGGCTGGACAAAACGTCGCGGATAGGCGAAGATGATATAATGCCATATCAGGACTTCGATATCGATTCGCTCGCTCGATACCTGCACCTTGCCCCGCAGCAAGTGGCCAAGCTGGCCGAGCGCGGCAAACTGCCCGGGCGAAAGGTCGCCGGCGAATGGCGATTCGCCAAGCCGGACATTCATCATTGGCTGGAACGGCGGATCGGATTGTCCGACTCGCTGGAACTGATCGAGGTCGAGGCGGTTCTGCGCCGCTCGGAGCCGCACGAAGACCGTGGCGACCCCTGTTTGGCGGACATGATGCCGCTCGAGGCGGTGGCGGTTCCCTTAAACGCCCGCACGCGGAATTCGGTGATCGATTCGATGGTCGCACTGGCCGAGGCGAGCGGGATGTTGTGGGACGCGCGTGAAATGGCCGAGGCGGTAAAAGCCCGCGAGGACATGCACTCGACCGCGTTGGGCAACGGCGTTGCGTTGTTGCACCCGCGGCGTCCGATGTCGAAGATACTCGCCCAGCCGTTGCTGGCCTTGGGCGTCACCGGCAGCGGCATCCCATTCGGCGGCGACGCGATGTTGACCGACGTATTCTTCCTGATTTGTTCGACGGAAGACCGTGGTCATTTGCGGACGTTGGCCCGACTGAGCCGCGCGATCGCTTCGCCCGGTCTGCTCGACGCCCTGCGTCAAGCCGAAAACGCCGATGACGCGAGGCGCGCGATCGTCGAAACGGAAAGTCGGTTGTAAAGTCGAGCGAGGAAGCAGGTGACAGCCTTGGATAGCGATCTCGCCGCCGCAATGCCACCGATACGGGTTTTGCTCGTCGGCGACGTCCAGCGGCCGGAGTTCCGCGAGGCGGCGGCGACGCTTGGGACCTGCGCGTCGGCGGCGGCCGTCGCCGGCGTGGCGGAGGCCGAGTCGGCGCTGGCCTCCGGGGAGATTTCGCCCGCGGCGATCGTGGTGGCCCAATCGTTTCCCGGCCAGTTTTCGCACGAGTCGATCGAGCGATTGCAGCGGGCGGCGCCTCTGACGCGGATTCTGGGCCTGCTGGGGAGTTGGTGCGAGGGCGAGCCGCGCACGGGCCGGCCCTGGCCGGCCAGCGCGCGGCTCTACTGGCATCAATGGCCCGCCCGAGCACCCCGCCTGTTCCGGCGGATGAATGCGGGAAAGGTCTGCTCGTTCTCGCTGCCGGCCACGGCGACCGAGGAAGAACGGCTGCTGGCCGATCTGGAGCCGACTTTCGCCATGCCGGCCGGCGGCGGTGCATGTCTGGGGCAAACCGCCGCACCGGGGCAACTCGGCTCGTTGCCCGCACACAAGGGATTGGCCGTGGTCCGCTGCCGCTGGTTTGCCGTTTGGGAGATGATTGCCGAGGCGTGCCGCCATCGTGGGCTGTCCGCCGTGTGGCGCCGCGACGACTCCACCCGGCTCGAAGGAGCGGCCGCCGCGATCTTCGACTGCGACCGGCTCGACGCGAACGAGTTCGGCGCTCTGCGGCGCATGGCCGATTCGCTGCGCCCCGCGCCGGTAATTGCCCTGGCGTCGTTCCCGCGAGTCGAAGACCAGCACCGCGCTTTGGCCGCCGGCGCGGCGGCGGTCGTGTCGAAACCGTTCGCCTGGGACGATCTGTTCGCGGAGATCGAAGGGGCGGCGTAGACGTTCACGGGGGACTGTCGTATTTTTCGCGGTTTACCGCGAAAATGGGATTGTCCCCCTCCGCCGACACGATCGAACGCGCGACCTCAACCCACGTCGCCCAGATCGAGCGCCTTGCCGTAGCGGGCCATCATCATCCGCCGCAGTTTCGCGTGTTCGGGCCGGGCGAGATCGGGGTCGGCCGCGGTGAGCGAGTGCGCGTCGCGCCGCGCCGCGTCGAGCAGCTCGCGGTCGGCCGATAGGTCGGCAATTCGCAGAGGCGGCAGGCCGTGCTGGCGCGTGCCGAAAATGTCGCCGGGGCCGCGTATCTTGAAATCCAACTCGGCCAGTTCGAAACCGTCGGTCGATGAAATGAAAGCGTTCAACCGCTCTTGCGATTCGGGGGTCTGCGGATTGCCGAAGACGCAGCAGAAGCCGGGAAAACGCCCGCGGCTGATCCGGCCGCGCAGTTGATGCAGTTGGGCCAGCCCGAAATGCTGCCCGTCCTCGATCGTCATCAGCGTGGCGTTTGGCACGTCGACGCCGACCTCGACGACCGACGTGCAGACGAGCACTTGCAGCTCGCCGGCGCGGAAGCGGTCCATGGCGGCGTCTTTTTCGGCGGGCGACATGCGTCCGTGAATCAGACCGATGCGGAACGCCTCCAGTTCGCCATTGGCCAGGGACTCGAAAGTTTCGTCGATGCTGGCGATGGCGGCGGCGGATTCCTCGACCAGCGGCACGACGACGTATCCCTGCCGTCCTTCGCGGAGCTTGCGGCGGAAGAAGTCCCACCATTTCGCGCGTTTTTCATCGTTGGCCAGATAGGTGTTCAGCGTTTGCCTGCCCGGCGGAGCGTCGCGGATGGTGGAAACGTCGAGATCGCCGAATTGGGTCATGGTGACGGTGCGGGGAATCGGCGTGGCGGTCATCACCAGATAGTGCGGGTCGATTCCGGCTTGTTTCAGCACGGCCCGCTGGCGGACGCCGAACTTGTGCTGCTCGTCGATCACGACCAGCCCGAGTTTGGCGAAGGACACGTCTTCCTGGATAATCGCTTGCGTGCCGACGACTAGATCGACCTGTCCGGCGGCGATCAGTTCGAGCAGCGCGGCGCGGCGGGCGGGCGTCAGACCGCCGGTCAACTGCGCGCGGCGAACCTGGCTGGAAGCCAACATGCGATCGAGCGTCAGCGCGTGCTGCCGGGCGAGAATTTCGGTCGGCGCCATCAGCACGGTCTGACAGCCGTGGGCGACGGCCAAGAGCATCGCATAGACGGCGACGACGGTTTTTCCGCTACCCACGTCGCCTTGCAGCAGTCGGTTCATCGGCGCGGGGCGTGCCATGTCGGCGGAGATTTCGGCTATCGCCCGCTCTTGCCCGGCGGTCAGCTCGAAGGGAAAGAGCCGCCGGATGCGGGCGTCGATTTTGGCCGTCGCCTCCAAGACCGGCGCCCGCCGCAGAGCCTGTTGACGGCGGCGCTTCACGGCCAAGGCCAATTGCAGAATGAACAATTCCTGATAGACCAGCCTTCGCCGGGCGTTGTCTAGGGCGGCCCGATCGTCGGGGAAATGGACTTGCGGCAAGGCCCGCTGAAGCGGCCAAAGATCGTGCGCTTGCAGATATTCGTCGGGAAAGACCTCGTCGAGCAGGGGCACGTAGGTTTCCAGCGCGGCGCGGACGATCTTGCGGATTTGCCACTGCTGCAAGCCCTCGGTGAGCGGATAGACGGGCAGAATCTTCGTCGCCGGCTCCTCGTCGCCGGCATCGAGCGTTTCCGCGCGGGGATGGTGCATTTGCCAGACGAGGCCCTCTTGTTTCGGCCGGCCGGACAATACCACCCGCTGGCCGACCTGGAAACGGTCGCGCATGAACTGCTGGTTGAACCAGAGACCGCGAAGCTGCCCCGCGCCGGCGCGGATGGAGACGCCCAGCACGCATCCGCCCGAACTGGTGCCGCGAAAATCGACGTCCTCGACCACGCCGCGGACGGTTTGCAACTTGCCTTCCTCGAGCTGATCGACCTCGCGCTGATCGCTGAAGTCCTGATAATCGCGGGGTAGGAAGAAGAGCAAGTCGCGGGCGGCGCGGAGCTCGAGCCGTTCGAGCAATTCCGCCCGCGCCGGACCGACGCCCTTGAGAAACTGCACGGGCGTGGCAAGCTGTTCGGCGGCGGTCGGTTCGGCGGCCATGCCGATATTTATAACGCCGAACGGCCGCGGTTTACAAGGGACCATCCCAATATGCGGGGGTGGGATGACTTCACGGAGTCTTAACCGGGCATCGGGGGCGCGAGCCGCTTCTGGTCGGCTTCGGGCTTGACGTCGCCGGGGGCCGGGGAAGAGACGGGCGGATTCTTCGGCAACGGGGCCGGATTGTCGGGTATCTCGACCTTGTCGGAACCGCTCCCGCCGCATCCCACCGCCAAGCCGATCAGGCAACCGAATATCAACGCAAGAAAGAATCGCATGAAGGTACACCTCAAAAAACTAGGAATAAATTGTTGTGTGTCACGGTATTTGAATCGTGCGGCCATCGGCGATGGCGCCCGCGTAATACTCGAACAAATCGGCCTCGATATCCACCGAAATCGGGCGGGTGGAGCCGTCGGCCAGACAAAATTGCACAATTCCGGGATGGTGGCTGCTGAACTGATACCAGCCTGATTCCTTGCTCAGTCCGTAGCCGGTCCCCATAACGCCGCAGCCGATCCAGGCGTAGGAGCCTTCTCCGTCGAGAGGCGGCAGATTGCCTCCCATGGCTTCGCCGAAGAGCAGGGTATGGCTCGAGCCGTCGACGATGTCGCGGAACCCGATCTGCGAACGGTTCCAGAAGACTCCGCGCAAGAAGTCGTAGTTAGGCTGGGCGATGTAGCCACTAAAGCCGGACACGCCGAGATAGTTCGTCCGGCCGAGGGGATTGCCGTCCCCGTCGGTGAAACGACTGCGCGAAATTGTACCCGCGTTCTGCGAGGAGTCGTAATAAAACCGCGTAAAGGCCGCCGGATCGGGTTTGTCGTATGGCGTGTCGGAAGGGCAAATGAATGCCCCGATCTTGGTCTGGGCCATGGCCCACGCATTGCCTCTGGCATAGTACGGGGCGCCCTCCTGAGCGAGATCGATAAGCGAGATGCCGTCGTGGGCCGATATGTCCACGTCCATCGGCTCCCAAACGTTGCTCAACTCCATGAAGGGCAAAATGAACACCAGGCAGCCGACGGCTTGGCCGCGAAATTCGTCGGAAGCCGGCGGCTGCGGGATCGGCCCTAGATAGCCCGGGGGAAAACGACCGTGCTGGTTCTCAAAATTGTGGGCGCCGAGACCGATCTGTTTGAGATTGTTGCTGCACTGCATCCGCCGCGCCGCCTCGCGCGCTGCTTGCACGGCCGGGAGCAACAAGGCAATCTATATCCCAATGATGGTGATGACGACCAGCAGTTCGACCAGTGTAAACGCACTCCTCTCGCTACGTTTCATGGCAAACTCCCGTAATATAAAACCGAGAAGAAAAATTACTGGGGTAATCCATTCGACCCCAAAGACCAAACCCCCTCTCTCAACACACTGATTATCCGCAATTTTGGGAATATTGCCAATAGTTTTTTGGCGTAAAAACACAAAATGCGGAATATTACCGTTCCGAGGGACTGCCACAATCGCGACCGCCGGTAATCGTCCCGACTGAAAGAGTCGTTTTCGCCGCGATAACACGGCAGCTACAGGGGGGGGGAGAATCGGTCCATTGCCATGCCGCTAGGCGAATGTTTGTGCAAGCCCCCCGCCCCCCCGTCACGGGTTGGGTCTCATTCAACGCCGTTGTCGGACGGTTGCTGGACCATATATGCCTCGATGCGGGCGAGCAGAACCCGCTCGGGCAAGCGCTTCGCGCGCGTAAACCACGGCTCTTCCTCGGGATGGATCGGCTCGACCAGGATGGTGCGGATATGTGCGAGGTGTCCGGCCATCACGTCGGCGAACAACTGGTCGCCGACTATGGCCGTCTGTGACGGCTCGGCGCCGATCAGAGTCAATGCCTTGCGAATACCACGCGGCATGGGCTTCATCGCCCGGGCAACGAACGGCAAATCGAGCCGATCGGCAAACTCGGTAATGCGTTGTCCCAATCCGTTGGAAACCAGACACAGCTTAAAGCCGGACAGCCGGAGCTGCTCGATCCAGGCGGCCACCTCGGGCAGCGCTTCGCCTTGGCTGTAGCGGGTCAACGTACAATCCACGTCCAAAAGCAACGCATGAAGCCCCCACTGCTGAAGCCGCGCGGGCGTCAGATCCCAGACTCGTCCGATCCGGTAGTGCGGCGTGAACAGACGAAGCACAGTTGGTTAGTGGTTAGTGGAGAGTGGTTAGAACTTTTTCTGCACTTTTTATTTCGCTTGCGGTTTCGCATACCGAGCCGCTCGTTACCTAATCTCCCCAGCCATATCGCAAAATGCACCAGAACGCGCGGCAAGCGTCGCGAAGACCGATCTTTTTCCCTTCATCGTAGGTCCGGCCGAAATAGCTGATGCCCACCTCGTATATTCGATATTTTCGCCGGGCGATCTTGCATGTCAACTCCGGCTCGATGCCGAACTGCTTCTCTTTCAGCGTCGGCGCGATGGCGTCGATCACCTCGCGGCGGAAAACTTTGTAGCATGTTTCCATGTCCGTCAGATTCAGATCGGTACACATGTTCGAGAGCATCGTCAGCAGGCGGTTGCCCACATAATGCCAGTAGTACAACACGCGGTGCGGACCGACCGGCACGAACCGCGAGCCGTAGACCACGTCGGCCACGCCTTCGACGATCGGCTGAATCAGCCGGGGGTATTGCGAAGGGTTGTACTCCAGATCGGCGTCCTGGACGATGACGATGTCGCCGGCGACCAGGGAGAAGCCGGTCTTCAGGGCGGCGCCCTTGCCGCTGTTTTTTTCGTGCAGCACGATCCGCACGTCGTCGCGGCAATCCATCGCGGCCAGTACGTCGCGGGTGCCGTCGGTGCTGCCGTCGTCGACGAGAATGATTTCCTTGGGTATCGGCACCGCCCGGATGCGGCGGACGATCTCCTCGACCGTCGATTTTTCGTTGTAGATGGGGACGACGACGGAGATTTTCAAGTCGTCTGGCAGGGGATAAATGCCCAACTCCCAGCACAACTCCGTGCCGAGCAGGTTCTGCAATTCGTCGATTCGATCGGAATAGTTGGTTGCGTGATTCATGGTCGGCTGTGAGCGGCCTAAGCTCTTGCCACATAAAGGCTTGCAATCATGCTCCGCACGTCGCGCGGTTGTTGCGACCCAAGACGCTATACCATCATAGCCCACAACCGGGGGGAATACCACAAGATATTTTGCCAACTTGCCGCTTTTTTTCAATTGTATCGACCCGCACGGTCTATGCTTTATTGACCCGCACGTTCCATGCTTTCTATACTTTAACACTTTCCATGACGCTCAAACCCTATCACGCGCGACTCAGCGGCTGGGGGCGGTGCCCCGTCGTGGACGGTTTGCTCTTGAAGTCCGAAAATTTGGCCGCCGGCGGCGAAACGGCCTCGCTGGCGCGAGGACTGGGCCGCTCTTACGGCGATTCCTCGCTGCCGGCCGACGCCGATCGGCCCGTCCTCGATACCACGTTGGCCGACCGGCTGCTTTCGTTCGATCCCGCCTCGGGCACGTTGCGGGCCGAGGCCGGCGCATCGCTGTTCATGTTGAATCGGGTGTTTCTCCGCCGCGGCTGGTTCGTGCCCGTCTCGCCCGGCACGCAATTCGTCACCCTCGGCGGCATGGTCGCCTCGGACGTTCACGGCAAAAACCATCACGTTGACGGCTGTTTCGGCGAGCATGTAACGAGTCTGAAACTGCGGACGGGCGACGGCCGAATCGTCGAATGCTCCGACCGATGCGAGCCGGAACTGTTCCGCGCCACGATCGGCGGCATGGGCTTGACCGGCCACGTCTTGGAAGTCGAATTCCCGATGCGGAAGATTCCATCGCCTTGGATTTGGAGCGAATCGGAGCGGATCGAAAATCTCGACCGCATGGTTTCCGGGCTGAAAGAGGCCGCCCGCGATTGGCCCATGACCGTCGGTTGGGTCGATTGTCTGGCGCGCGGCGAGAAGCTGGGGCGAGGGATATTGATGAAAGGCCGCTGGGCAACGCCGAACCAAGCGCCCGGAAAACCGCCGGTCGTAAAGCG
>Ga0123335_1005896_pt1 | contig 14610 bp, 6 predicted proteins | sample BiotimSIPDNA_2_FD_89707 | JGI IMG/M metagenome (GOLD analysis project Ga0123335, IMG submission 89707) | Anaerobic biogas reactor microbial communites from Washington, USA - Biogas_R2 time_0 SIP DNA | ecosystem: Engineered > Bioreactor > Anaerobic > Unclassified | place: Washington, USA... | reverse complement strand
CCGCCATGCGGTCGGGATGAAACTCCTCGAGCGCGTCGAGATGCTCGCCGACGCCGACGAACTTGATCGGCACGCCGGTGATCGCCTTGACCGACAGCGCGGCGCCGCCCCGGGCGTCGCCGTCGAGCTTGGTCATTATCACGCCGTCCAGCTCCAACGCCTCGTTGAACGCCTTGGCGCTGTTGACCGCGTCTTGGCCGGTCATCGCGTCAACGACCAGATAGACCTGATCCGGTCCGATGCGGCGGTCGATCATCGAAAGCTGCTGCATCAATTCGGCATCGACGTGCAACCGGCCGGCGGTGTCGAGTATCACCACGTCCACGTCGGCGGTCTTCGCCTGCTTGACGGCGGCCTGGCAAAGCGCGACGGGGTCTTTCGCACTAAGGTCGGCGTGGACGGGAATGCCGATCTGTTGGCCCAGCACCTGCAATTGCTGGATGGCGGCGGGGCGCTGCAAGTCGGCCGCCACGAGCATCGGCTTCTTGCCGCGCTCAAGCAGCATCCGGCCCAGCTTGCCGCATGTGGTCGTTTTGCCCGAACCTTGCAGTCCGCAGAGCATCAGCACCGAGACGTCGCCGCGAAGGTGCAGCGAATGATCGACCGGTCCCATCAGATCGACCAGTTCGCGGCCGACGATGCCGATGAGCTGCTGGGTGGGATCGAGCGATTTGAGCACCGCTTCGCCGACCGCCTGCTCGCCGACGCGGTCCATGAAGTCCTTGACTACCGGCAGGCTGACGTCGGCTTCCAACAGCGCGCGTTGCACGAGTTGCAGGCCGTCGCGCATGTTCGACTCGGTAAGCCGACCGCGGCCCCGCAGGGTTTTCAGTGCCGAACTGAGGCTTTCTTGTAACGACTCGAACATGGCTTCCGCGCGCTGATTTCCCGAACTCCCGCTCCCGTTAGGAAGGGGGTATCAAAATGACAATCCCTTATCGTACCGAATGACCAGCGGGTTTGGCAATCCGTCCTGAGTACACAAAGCCAAGAAATCGCAGCCGGCAGACCGAGGTTGCCCCTCTGATGTGTGGATTGAGGGTGCAGGCACCCCACCGATGGAAATGGGGACGGCTACCGCAATATATAACGAGCGGCCCGCTACGGCAATACCGAAACTGGGGCGGTATTCGGCAGCGGAATAACTTCCGGCGACCAGAGATTGGGCGTCGGCGCATCTTCAAAGGGATACTCCCAGCCGCCGCCAAGCGCCCGGTAGACCTGGATCAAGCCTTGGGCGATTTGCCCGCGGGCCTGCGCGGCCGAGTCTTGCTGTTGGACGAGATTCTGTTCGATCGTGGCGTATCGGTTGAAATCGACCGTGCCTGTCTGGTATTGTGCGATGACGATTGCCAGCGCGCTTCGAGCGGCTTCCACGCTCTGGTCGAGCAGTTTTGTCCGTTGCTGCGACCGGAGATAGTTCACCAGCCCGTTTTCGACCTCCTCGCCGGCCGCCAGCACGGTGTTTTGATATGCGATGACCAGCTCGCGGAACCGCTCTTCCTGGAGGCGGACGTCGCTGACGATTCGGCCGTAGTTCAGCAGTTGCCAACTGAACGAAGGGCCGAATGATCCGTTCAGCGAAGTGGTGCGGAACAGGTCGGCGAACTTGTCGGCCGAATAGCCGAAGTTGCCGTTGATGTAAAAAGCCGGATAGAGGTCGGACTCGGCGATGCCGATCTGTTCGGCCTGGGCGGCGGCAAGGCGTTCGGCCCTCCGCACGTCGGGCCGGCGGCGAACGAGATCGGCGGGGATGCCGACGGCGGCTTCGGGCGGAGCGACGGGAATCGGTCCCGTTTCGAGCATCCGCGACAAATCCGTCGGCGGCACGCCCAGCAACACGCATAGGCGATTTTCCGCTTGGCGCTGAACGATTTCCAACTGGGGAATGCCCGCCTCGGTCTGACGCAGATTGCTGACGGCTTGATCCAAGTCCAACTTGGTGACGATGTGGCCGACGCGAAATCGATTTTCGATGAATGTTAAGATTTTCGATTGCAGTTCGATATTCGAGCGGAGGAGTTCGATTCGTTTTTGCGTCGTGCGGACGGTGACGTAATTGGTAGCCACGTCGCCAAGCAGCGTGACCAGCACGTCGTCGTAGTCTGCCGCCGAGGCGTCGAGATCGGCGTCGGCCGCGGCGATTGCCCGGCGGAAACGTCCCCAGAAATCCAACTCCCAGTTGAGGTTGAAGCCGAAGTTCCAGGAGTCGGAGAATCGATCGGCAAATGGTGCGAAGGCCGGATCGACCGATGCGGCGTTGCGGCGGTAGCTGCCCGAGGCGCCCTGCGACTGTGGGAAGATGTTGCCCACGACGATGTCTCGAATTGCGCGTGCTTGCAGGATGCGGCTTCCCGCCTGACGCAGCGTGAGGTTCTGATTGTGCGCGTAAACGATCAGGTCGTTGAGTTTCGGATCGTCGAAGACGGTCCACCACCGTTCGACGGTGGCGGGGTCTTCGCTCCGCCGGATGTCGGTTTCATCGATCCAGCGTTTAGCCACTTTTGCGGCTGGCGGGCAATAATTTGGCCCGACCTTTAGCCCGTTGCGCACGTACTCGCTGAAGCTAGTGCAACCGCCGAAGGTCAGGCAAGCCGCCGCCAGCGCGAGCCAGCAGAGCATCGTTTTTCGCGATCGAGTCATCCCCCCCGCTCCTCTTCCGGTGTGATGAAATTTGGGGGGCAGGCTCCGCAATAAGTCCTGAAAACGCAATATATTGCGGGGTCTGCCCCCATATTTCATCAGGCCACGCCTTCCGTGCCCGCCGCACCGGCAGGGCAGTCCCCAATCGTGGCGTAACGAACTTAGCCTCTACAATCGCTTACTAGATTACAATCGGAATAACTGGTACAATCGGGCCAGAAAATCATTAAGGATGCTTAATGATTTTTCCCGCCAACATCGTTCTTACCCATCGTTTGGGGCATTCAGCCGAAAGGGGTTACGTCATGCAAGTTTTCTCCTTGATGCTTTCCGTACTGCTAACCGCCGCTCCCGTGCCCGAAGGGCGAGGCGTCTGGTGTCATCCACGCGGGATTCCCAACAACGACTGGGAAAGCTCGGCAAAATTGCTGGCCGATAACGGGTTAAACATGATTTTTCCGTTGATGTCGTGGGGCGGCTTGGCCGACTACGCCAGCGACGTATTGCCACGCGGCGCGATGTTCAGAAAACACGGCGATCAGCTCGAACAATGCTGTGCCGCGGCGAAGAAACACGGGCTGGCGGTACACGTTTGGAAGGTCAACTACAACTTGGATACGGCGCCGAAACAGTTTGTCGAGAAACTCCGCAGCGAAGGCCGCACGCAAGTTAACGTCGATGGAAAACCGTTCGATTGGCTCTGCCCTTCGCATCCCGAAAACCGCAAGCTGGAACTGGAGGCGATGTTGGAAGTCGCCCGAAAGTATCCGGTCGATGGGCTGCACTTCGACTACATTCGCTATCCCGGCGGCAAGTTCTGCTACTGCGACGGTTGCCGGGCGCGGTTCGAGGCCGACAGCGGACGAAAGGTTGCCGATTGGCCCAAGGATTGCCACTCCGGCTCGCGCAAAGCGGAGTACAACGATTGGCGCTGCCGACAGATAACCATGCTGGTCGAGGAGGTAAGCCGCGAGGCGCGGCGAATCCGGCCGGGCGTGAAAATCTCGGCGGCCGTCTTCGGAGCCTATCCCGATTGCCGCGCGTCGATCGCCCAGGATTGGCCCGAGTGGGTCAAGGCGGGCCATCTCGATTTCATCTGCCCGATGGATTATACCAACAGCGACGAGCGGTTCGAGGCCCTGGTACGGAACCAGGCCAAGCTGGTCGGAGAGCGAATCCCGCTCTACATCGGCATCGGGGCCGCGTCGTCGGCGAGCAAATTGTCTGCCGAGCGGGTAATGGGGCAAATCAGCATCGCCCGTTCACACGGCGCAAAAGGCTTCGTACTCTTCAATTTCAACGCCGACACGGCGAAATCGCTCATTCCCGAGTTGGGGAAAAAACTCGATTCCAAGACCGCGCCTTCCCCGCTGGTCCCCAACGCCGACTTCACTCAAGGCGGCGACTCGCCCGAGGGTTGGACCCTCTCGGGCGGAAAAGGCCGCTGGGTCGATCGCAACATCTTGGAAGTGACCGGGACGGGCGACGACAGCAACCAGTGGCACTGCAAATGCCGATTCGAGCCGGGGAGGTTGTATCGGTTCGAGATGCGCGCCCGCGGCGGCAGCGGCGCCATTGCCGGCCCGCCCTTTGCCAACCGCGACTATCAGCTTTCCGACTCCTGGAACTGGCACGGCCACGTCTTTCGCGCCCCGGACGGCGCCGGCGAAGACATCCTCCGCATCGGACAATGGCACGGCGACGGATCGAACCAATACGACGCCGTGCGGCTCGCGCCGGTCGCGCCCGTCCATAAAATTGTCGGCAATCTGCGCCTCGGCGACGGCGAATCAATCCGCGAGGGGCAGTATCATTTCCGCGGCGATTTCGAACGCGAAGGGAGCAACTATCATCGGCCGCTGGAAAGCGCCACGGCAGGTTTCAACAGCAACCGCTGGTGCTTCGCCGGCAACAGTCAGGTTACATACCGCTTTGCGCTGCCGGGCCACTCGTTCCGCTCGGGCAAGGCGGGCTTCGTCGTAAACTACCACGAACGCGGAAGCTGCACGGCCGAGGTCGGCCGCGACGGGAAAGAATGGCGCACGCTCGTTTCCCGGGACGGTTTGGGGTTGGCCGCGGCCGACTTGCCCGCCGATCTCTTCCCGGCCGAAAACATCTATCTCCGTTTGCGGCCCGACGCCGCGGGCAGCGCGTTCCAGGTGAACGGAGTCGGATTTTCCGGCGAATTGACCGGAACTCCGGCCGAAGGCGAGGGACAAACCCTCTTTGCCGAAACCGAAAGCGGCGGTTCCGATCTGGCCGTCGAAGACCTGGCGTTCGATGATTCCAAGGGCGCGGATCGGCCGGAGATTTCAATCACGGTGAAAAATAGCGGCCCGGCGAAAACGCCGGTCAAAATCTGGTGGCGGAATCCGATGGTCGTGGGCAAGCCCGAAAGCAACGATCCAAACTCCGCCGCGTTTCAAGCCCCTCTGCCCCCGCCTGGCACGCAGCCGGACGAACTAGCTCCGGGACAACGGCTCACGCTGACCGCCGAGACGACGCTCGAACATCCAGGCCGATATCTACTTATGCTGGGCGTCCGTTCCGGCGAAAACAACGTATTCACGGCATCCATTCCCTTGACTCTGCCGGACTACTACCGTGCCGATTACGGCCGGCGGATCGAGGGCGCCGGCGGCGCGGCAGACGTATGGTGGTGCGAGGCCGATTGGAAGGTCGCGCCGAATCGGCCGCTGCCGCAAGAGACCTCGCCGGCGGCGACCCTCTCGGCCGCCCGCGACGACCGCGAGGCCGTGCAAGTGGTCGTCCGTCCGACGAAAGACCTGCGGGGATTGACCGCCGTTGCCGGCTCGTTGTCCGGTCCCGACGGGGCGACGATCCCGGCCGAGAACATCAAGGTAATTCGCGTGTACTATCATCGCGTCCAGACGCCGACCGACGCGACCGGAGTGCGCGACGAGTGGCCGGACGCCCTGCCGCCGCTGGACAAACCGCTGGACGTGCCGGCCGGCAGGAACCAGCCGCTGTGGGTGCTCATCCACGTGCCGCGCGACGCCCGGCCCGGAGATTACGCCGGCAACCTGACGTTGAAGGCCGAGGGCTGGTCGGCCACGGCGCCGCTACGGCTGCACGTTTGGAACTTTGCCCTGCCCGAGCGGAACCACGTGGAAACGGCGTTCGGCTTGAATCCCGGGCGGGTGTTTCAGTATCACCGCGTAAAGACCGACGCCGACCGGCGCCGCGTCTGGGACATGTACATGCAGAACTTCGCCGAGCACCGGATCAGCCCCTACGATCCGACGCCGCTTGACCCGATCCGGGTGAAGTTCCTGCCGGAGGCCGATCCGCCGCGGGCGGAGTTGGATTTTTCGGCCTTCGACGCGGCCATGCTGCGGACAATCGAAAAATATCGCTTCACAAATTTCCGCTTGACGGTCGCCGGCCTTGGCGGCGGCAGGAGTGACAGCCGGGTCGAGCCGAGTCTCGCCGGCTTCGGCGAAAAGTCCCCGCAATATCAGGCCATGTTCGGCAGCTACGTGAAACAAGTGGAAGACCATCTGCGGGAAAAGGGCTGGCTGAAAATGCCTTACATCTACTGGTACGACGAGCCGGAGCCGTCGGATTACGCCTTCGTCCGGGCTGGCATGGAGCGACTGAAAAAGTACGCCCCCGGCCTGACGACCATGCTCACCGAGCAGCCGGAGGACGCGCTGGCCGGGCCGATCGACCTGTGGTGCCCGGTCTCCTACAACTACAACCACGATGCCGCCGAGCGGCGCCGAGCGGCCGGCGAACGCTTCTGGTGGTACGTCTGCTGCGGACCGCGCGCCCCATTTTGCACGCTCTTCATCGACCATCCCGCCACCGAACTGCGCGTCTGGCTCTGGCAGACCTGGCAGCGCAATATCGACGGCGTGCTGGTGTGGGAGTCGAACTACTGGGACTCTTACGGAGAACCCGACCAGAATCCCTACGAGGATCCGATGGCCTATGTCGCCGGATCGCGGCCCGGCGAAGGGCAACATTGGGGCAACGGCGACGGGCGGTTCCTCTATCCGCCGCTGTCGGTCTTCGACCGGGACGCCGGCGACGGGCCGGTCGTCGCTCCGCCCGTCTCCAGCATCCGCTGGGAGATGCTCCGCGAAGGGATCGAGGACTTCGAGTATCTATGGCTGCTGCGGGAGTTGATTGCCAAGCGGCGCGGCGCGCTGCCGGCAGAAGAGTTGAAGCGGTACGAATCGCTCCTGGAAGTGCCCGAGTCGATCACCCGCGACATGACCACGTTCGCTACCGATCCGGCGCCGATCTACGCGCGGCGACAGGCCGTGGCCGAAGCGATCGAGCGGCTGATGGAATAGCGTGCCTGGTTCCTAAGCTCTGCTTGGGAACCCACCATCCCGACGCGGCCGATCAGTCGCCGCCGGATTTGCGGCAACGCTCCAACGCCATTAGCGCCATGGCGGTGCCGTATTGCTGATGGTAGTCGTAGAGCGGGTAGTCCCACCACGAGCCGTCTTTCTCTTGCAGGTTAAGCAGGACGGCGGCAAGTTGATCCTGAAACTCGCCGCGGTCGGCGGCGGGGAGCTGCTCGATGCACAGCGCCGCATAATAGTGGCCGTAGTAGAAGAAATAGCCGGCAACGCCAAACCAGGCTTCGTGCGGAATCGGGCGTTTCCGGCCGATGTCGAGCCAGCCGTTCCGGGCGAAGAGCCGGTTGAGCCATGTCTTCAACACCGCGTCGCTTACGGTCTTATCGCCCCAGAGTCGCATCGCAAGGTTGCACGCCTGCGAACGGCCCAGGCTGCCGGCCGGCCGGTTGATGTCCCGCCGGGGTTGATACTTGAGATATTCGCCGTAAACGTACGAATAGTCGGGGTTGCGTTGCCGACGGATCGAGTCCATCCCGCGATCGACCAGCCGCTGCGGGATGCTCGCGCCCGCCTGTTTGGCGTCGTAAAGCGCGACCAATCCGGCGGCGGTGACGAAGCTGAATCCCGCCATGCTCGGCTTTTTCGTTAGCGCCTCGAAGTCATAGTAGGCCCAGCCGCCGCTGACCGTCTCGTAGCGGTCGAGCAGATCGAGTTGATGGTCGATGAGGCCGCGGATGCGGGCGGCGCGCTCGGCGTCGTCGGCCTTGCGGGCGAGCATCTTGGTCAACGCCTGGATGCCGTAGGCGTGCGTCCAGACGTTGTAGATGGCGTCGGGCGTAGCGCGGCGAACGCTCGGAAGGTTGTCGAACAGCCACTGCTCGCCCCGTTCGACGGCTTCGAGTATTTTTGAGCTTGGTTCGCCGCCGCCGATCTCGATCAGGGCCGATACGCACAGGGCGGTCACCGCCGCCTTGAAGGCGTGATGGGCGCCGGGCACGGGAGCGTATATCTCTTCCGGCCGGCTGCTGTCGGCCGACCCCCACGAGCCGTCCTTGTTCTGCCGCTTGAGCAGGAACTCGACCCCGCGCTCGACGGCCCGATCGATTTGCTCGTTGGTCGGCGGCTCGATCGGTTTCGGCATCGGCCCGGTCTGGGCCAACGGCGGCGCCGTCGGAGGCGCGGCCCGGGAAAAGACCGGCACGCAGGCAATGGCAATCGTAATCAACAATATCAACGGAAGCCGCATTGGTTATTCCTTATCTTTCGAGGGTTCGAGGACGACCTTGTCGCCCTCGCGCAACCCACGGATGATTTCGACGTGCTTATCGGTCTTGCGCCCGACGACGACGTCGCGGCGCTTGGGCTTGCCCTGCTTGTCGAGCACTTCGACGTACTGTTTGTCGTCGTCCAATTCGTCGGCGACGACGACGTTCGGCGGCAGCAGCAGCGCGTCCTCTTTCAGATAGGGGACCAGTTTGATCTTGCAGGTCATGCCGGGCATGAGCAGCTTCGACTTGCCCGTCAGACGGACATTGAGCCGCCCGTCGAACTTGCCGGGCGCGGCCGGGACGTCGCCGACCTGATCGATTTCGACCGGCAGCCGCAAATCGGGGTATCCCGTCGGAACGGCCGTGCCCTGCAAACCCGGCCTTAGGTCGTGCAAATCCTTCTCGGAAATACTCGCACGGAGGGACATCGGCCGCGGCGAAACAACGGTCATCAGCGTCTGATTCGGCGGAACGTTGCCGTTGGGAACGAGCACGTTCTCCATCGCCGAGGAATCGGCCGGCCGGCCGCGGTTAAACTGGCCGTAGTATACAATGCCGGCGATCGGCGAGCGGACCTCCATCAGCTTACGGTCGGCGAGCAGCTTTTCCAGCCGCTCTTCCGATTTCCTCCGCTGCTCGCGAAGCTGGTCCAGTTCCAACCGCTGCTTTTCGAGGTTCAAGGGAAGCATGGCCTCGGTCTGTTCCTGGTCGAGGCCCGATCGGGCGGTTGCTTCCTTCACTTCCTCTTCCATGCGCGGTAGGGCGAAACGCATGGTGAAATCGTGAGTCAACTCGGCAATTTCGAGGGAAAACTTCGCCCGCTCAAGCGTGTCGCGGGCGCGCTGCAAAACGATCGCCTCGGTCTCCTCGGTGATGTCGTCGGCCTTGTACATTTTCTCCAACTGCCGCAACTCTTCCTGCTGGTATTCGACCGTTGCGCGGGCGACTTTCAGACGCATCTCGGCGGTTTTAAGGTGCATCGGCCGTGCGGCGCTGAAGAAGAACTCGTGGTCTTCCCGGGCGACCTTCGCTTCGCGGCGGCTCGATTCCAGGTTCAGCGGCGTGAGTTTTTCCAAAGCCTGCATCCGTTTTTCGGCCTGCTGCATCGCCACCTCGGCAAGCTTCAACTCGCCCTGCAGGTCGGCGATCGCTCGGTCCAACTTCTCGGCTTCCAGTTCGAGGATCACGTCGCCCTTGCGGACCCGCGCGCCGTGCTTCGCGGCGCTGACGACGGTCAGTTTCGACCATTCCTCGGGCGCGAGAATGATTTCCTTGGCGTCGTCGCCCTCGAAAACGCCTTCCAACTCGACGACGATCCGCATCGGACCTTTCTTGACCGCGACGGTCTTGATTTCGGGCTTGTCGGGTTTCGCCTCCTCCTTCGCCTCCTCCTTTGCCTGTTCCTTTGCCTGTTCCTTTGCGGCGCCTGATTCGGCGGCCTGTTCGGCCGGCGCTTTCGCTTCTTCCTTTTTCTCGCTCTTTTCCACGGCCGGCTCGGCGGCCAGCGCGGAAGCGGCAATCAACGTCAACAAACAAAGACAAAGATGCGGACGAAAAAACTTGAGGATCATCGTGTACTTCTCCGGATATTGGGGTATTGATGCAATCTATACGTTGCACGTCAGATAGCTAAACATTCTCCACGGATAGGCAAGTATGTTGCACTTCCAGGCGTTCCTGATTTACATGCAGCAGGCTACTGCCTGACCGGCCCGACGCTGCCCGCAAAGTCATTGCGGCTTGTCTATTCTGACACACCGATAATGGCGGGGCAAGCACCAGGGCAGGGAATTGAAACCTTTTTGCCGGTGGGACTTCGGGCTGTTACGGCAAAAGCCGATCGCGCGTCCGCCTCCCCCCCGGCGCATGGGGGGGCACGCTCTCTTTCTCGACTCTACGCTAATTAGTTTCTGTTGCGGAAAGCTCCAAATCAGTAGGGTGCGTGCTTGCACGCACCAGATTTCGTGGCAAAACCATGCTGGTGCGTGCAAGCACGCACCCTACGAGGGTTTTCCGCAACAAGAACTAATTAACGCTGGTGCTTTGACAATCGTGGAGCGATATGTTTGTATTACCGCCTTTAGGCCCGGCAAAACAATTACTGTCGGATTTTTCGTGGGGCAGGTTTTCAACCTGCCGTGTTTTTTCGAGTTTGAGGCAGGTTGCAAACCTGCCCCACGACACTTATTGCTTCGTCGGTCTTCACGGCTAAAGCCGGCACTACGAACAGCAGGGTGCCGTCAAGAGAAAACGAACGTCTCTCGCGGCACAGCCAAGCGTTTGGGAATCGCCGTTTTCGGAGTTGTTCGCGAGTTGGTCAGCAGGATTGCGGATTTCCATTTTAACCCGCTCCGGTCGTTTGGGTAACGAGCGTAGTCTGCGTAACATAGGGTATCCTCGACGTAGGCGGCGTCGGTTGTTGCTGGGAAGGCTCTGCGAGTTTCGAGCGTTTTTGAGTCTTGCATTGAGATTTCCCCCGCACCGTATACTATACATTAAAACATTAGAGCATGCCGATGCGAATTGTAGCAGATACCCCGGCCCAATTTCCAGCGTTTTTTCGGCCTCAGCAGCACGGCCTTTGGGCGAAAAGTAGTTTTGTAGGTCAGGTACCCCGTACCTGATAATTCCGTCGGATGTCAGGTACGGGGTACCTGACCTACAAAACTCCGAGCGCGGCGGTAGGCCAAGGGTTTTTGCTGGAATAAAACCCTCCGCACCCCGGGCCGAGCAGTGAACGAAACCAAACAACCAGTGAAGACAAGCCGATGTAAAGACACCCGACCTTTATGTCTTTATGTCTTTCAAACAAAGCGGGCCGTCCCGTTGGGGACGGCCCGTCCGGTTTCATTCTGTTTTTCTGCGTTGTGCCCGCGCTTTACCGCCGCTTTCGCCAGGCATGGCAAAGCAAGCCGAGCAAGCCGCAACCCAGCAATGCCAACGTGCCCGGCTCGGGGATGGTGTTGAGATTGCAGGGGACAATGGTCCCACCGGCGCCATGAATTGTCATTCCGCCCACGAACGAGACGTTCGCGCCGGGGGTGACGTACATCACGGCCAACGTATCTCCCACTCCGACGAACGAACCGGTTGAAAACCAGTTGCTCTCGAAGCTGCCGTACAAGGGGGCCTCGCCGGCAACCGTCCGGGACGGATCGGAACCGTCGCCCAATTGGCCCGTCGTCATGTCGAAGTTCACGTAAGAGGAAAGGTATTTATCCCCCAACAACTCCATGACCTCGCCGTAGCCGTTGAGCGCGTATTTGTACCAGGCGTCGTTGCCCTCGGTGGCCGTGCTGGTGCTGAGGCGAATGGCGCCGCCAACGGCGGTCCAGGCGCCCTCGAAGGCCGTGATTTCCGCGTCGGAAGAGAGGCTGCTGAAACCGTCGATCGTGAGGGTGAGTTTCTCCAGGTCTTGATACGGGGCGCGATCCACGGCGACGGAGATTGTTTCCGCCCGCGCGGCGTACGCGCCAAGAATCGCGAGAAACGCGGTACAAACCAAAAATTGTTTCATAACCAAGTGCTCCTTAAAGTAGTCTTTGTCAAAACATGGAATATGAGATATTCCTTCTGGACCGATTACGAACGTTTTTTCCAGAAGTACGCCAATGCCCCCGCAAATCCGAAAACAAGCAGCACGAGGCTGGAGGGTTCGGGGACGGTCATAATTCCCGCGGCGGCCAGCATCCGATAGCCTTCGGTCCGCAGTTCGCTGGTGTTGCCGTAGTTGTCGATCAAGGTGCCGAGATCGGCGAGGTTGACGGCACCGTCGTCGTTGAAGTCGCCGGTCCACCAAGTGGCGCCAGCGGTGGCGCCGTAGTTGTCGATCAAAGTGCCCAGATCGGCAAGATTGACCGATTTATCGAGATTTGCGTCGCCCGGAATCGCGGGATCGAGGATGAAACTCGCGTTCGCGCTTATGCCGTTGTTGCCGTAACCGCAAATCTGGCCGTTGTCGTTGATGTCGTAGGCTTGCGATAGCGTCCAGCCCAGGGACGGGTGGATCCGCTCGTTCAGGTTAACCAGCGTTCCATCAGTGTAGATGAAGGCGCGATTATCTTTGTAAGTATTGGTGTTGGAATATCCAACGACGTCTCCGTCGGCGTTAATGCCGTAAGCTATGCTCTCATCGCCGGTGCCCAAAGTGCCCAGGCTGATCATGCCGTCTTCGGCGCTCCAGAGAAAAGCCCTCTTATCACTAGACTCGGGAGCGTTTGGGTCGCCCGTCGAATAGCCGGCAACCAGATTGTCGTCGTTAATGGCATTTCCATAGCTGCTGCCGGTTTCGCTTAGTGCGCCGAGGGAAACCATGTCCTCGCCGGGGTTTTTCAGAAAGGCGTGGACGTAGGTCCCGTTGGGGCATTGTCCCGTTATCACCCCGTTGTCGTTAATGGCGTTGCCGGATGTAGAGGCCGATGCCCCGGGAAACATTCCGATGTCGACCATGGCCTCGCCGTATTCCTTGAGGAATCCTCGGCCTCGACCGCTTACCTGCGAGAATCCGACGACGTCGCCGTTGCCGTTGATTCCGTAGCCTTTGCTTGCGGTGCCCACCACGCCGCCGTAGGTCAGCACGTCCAGATCGTTCATGGTTCCCGCCACGAAGTTGCCCAATTCGTCGATTTCCCAACCTTCGTAGAGAAAGGCGTGGGTGGTGGAGGAACCAACATCAGGGGTGTATCTCGAATATCCGGTAATCTGGCCGTCGTCGTTGATGGCCACGGCCTCGCTCATGCTGGTCGATAGCGAAGCGCCGGTAAGATAGCCGAGGTTGTACATTTTGCCTTGTGTGTACAGGTACGCGTAGTATCTGTTCTCGGTAGTGTTAATTTTCGCGCGGCCGACCACGTCGCCGTTGTTGTTCATGCCGTAGGCGTTGGCGTATGTACCGGTGTCGATGAACCCAAGATCGGTGAGGTAATAATACGGTCCCGCCTGGGCCGCGGCGGAGAGCGAAAGCACGGCCGCCAATGTCAACATTACAGTGCTGAAGCGAAATCTCATAACCTGTTCTCCTGTGATACAGAGTCGCAAATAAACGAAAACGTCCTGAAATTGGATCATTCATTGACCGTCAGATGGCAAAAGTCGCAATAGCCGGCGGCTAACAGCCGCCGGAATGTGCTCACAATAACGAGTTCCCCCCGGAGGCTGTTAGCCTCCGGCTATTGTTCTCGACTTTATCAACCTGACGCTCAATAGCCCTCCGTAAATACACGGGAGGGCGCGATTGCAATACTCATGCGGCTTGCCTCCGCTGAATTCACCGGGGGCTAAATAACGCGGTTTATGGTCTATCCGTCCCCCTTTCCGCCGTCCGACGGCTGTTTGGAATCGTTGGGATCACTTTCCGGCGAAACATCGGGCGCGGCGACCTCCGCCGCCACGACCGCCTCCAACTCAACAAGCAACGCCATCGGCGAGGGGCGCGGACGGGTGTTCGGCGCTCCGTTCGATACGTCGATCTCCAACACATTCATGCCCTCGACGAAACCCTCCGTGACGCGGAACGGATGAAGTTCGAGGAAGGGCTGCTTATATCCATGTTCGGGCACCGCCGCCGGTCGGCCGTTGAGCCGGATGGCGTCGACGTGGTTATCGGCCGCGAAACCGCCACGCAACTCCAACCCCGCCGGCGGCGCGCCGTTCAAAAGAAACGTGGTGCGGAAGGTATACACCGTTCCTTCGGGCAGCCCTGGGAGCCAGTCGCCCGTGGAGACCCATACCGCGCGTCCGGGCTGGGACGATCGGAAAGACTTGGAATAAGTGGCTGTCGAAATTGCCGGCTGCGGCTTGAAGTTCGGATCGTTCAGTCCAGCCGCGATGTACCAGTTCGGGTCGGGCGCGCCGCGCCGCACGTTCTGCCCGGTGCTATAGACGCGAATCGGTCCGCGATGCGGAAAACGGCGGAAGAACTTCGGCGCGACGCCGATCTTCTTGCCGGTCGGTATTCGCACGGCGCCGGTCTGGGCGTCCTTCTCCACCCGCGCCGATTCGCCGGTCGCGAGCGTGATCGTTTCATGCGCGTTTCCCCCCGCGATCGCAATCTCAGGGCTTTTCCCCGCATCCCGCATCCCCGCATCCCTATATTCCCGACACACAGCTTGTACTACCACCATGCCCTCGAACACGTGCGACGTGGTGTTTTCGTTTTCGGCCACCTCGACGCCGAACTCCGTGCCCAAGTCGGTGACGATGGCGGTGGGAGTGCGAACGGAGAAGAGGGGAGAGGGGAGAGGGGAGAGGGGAGAGGGATTAGTGGCTAGTGGCGAGTGGCTAGTGGCTAGTGAAGCTGCGTTGGGCCGGTCGCCTTCCTCCTTCCTCCTTCCTCCTTCCTCCTTCACACTGGTCACTGACAACTG
>Ga0123335_1005894_pt1 | contig 14613 bp, 12 predicted proteins | sample BiotimSIPDNA_2_FD_89707 | JGI IMG/M metagenome (GOLD analysis project Ga0123335, IMG submission 89707) | Anaerobic biogas reactor microbial communites from Washington, USA - Biogas_R2 time_0 SIP DNA | ecosystem: Engineered > Bioreactor > Anaerobic > Unclassified | place: Washington, USA... | reverse complement strand
GGGCGGCCATAAACCGAAAATAACGATTCCGAAACCCTGACAAACAGCCCCTGCCGTTCGATCCCGACATTGTTGGCCGCGTTGTCGCCAGCCAACAGGCTTTCCGCAACAGGAACTAATTACACGCCCGTTTCGAGAATGCCTATTTCCCCAGGGTTTCGCAGACCCTGTTTTTTGCGAAAGCTCAACAATAGCTGGTCTGTATTTTTTCCGATCCCTAATCCCCAATCCTCAATCCCTAATCCCTCTCTTCAATCCCGGCTGCGCATTATCAAGTACAGCAACGTGAATATCGCCTGGAGAGTGGCGGCCACATAGGTCAAGGCGGCCGCGCTGAGCACTTTGTTGACGTAAACCAGTTCCTGCTCGTTTACGATTCCCAGCCCGACCAATTGGGCCTTCGCCCTCGCGCTGGCGTTGAACTCGACGGGCAGATTCACCACCTGGAAAACGACCACGGCGGCGAATAAAATTGTGCCTATTAGCAACAGCGGCTGAATTTGCATTATCAGGCCGAGTATGGCGAGCGTGAATCCGGCGTTGCTGCCAAATCCGGCCAGCGGCACGACGGCGTTTCGCAGGACCAGCGGGGCGTAGCTCTTGGCCTTTTGGATGGCGTGTCCCGCTTCGTGAGCGGCAATGCCCACCGAGGCCAGCGTGCGATTTTGATATACCTCGGGCGAGAGCCGCAGCACGTTCGCCCGCGGGTCGTAGTGGTCGCTCAGATGGCCGGGCGTCTGCTCGATGTCAACGTCGGTCAAGCCGGCCGAATCGAGAATATGCCGCGCGGCGGCCGCGCCGCTCAACCGCGCCCCCATCCGCTGGGTCTGTGCGTAAGTCGCTTTAATGCGAAACTGAGCCCAAAGCCCCAGCAGCAACGCGGGCGCAACCCATACGAAGTACATTGGGTCTAAAATCATGTTCGTGTAAGCTCCTTGTGTTTCCTCTAAACCACTGCAATTATTGGCATAAGAGCCGTTCGAAGCAAGCCGAGCTTGTTCCCCGGGCTTCGGCAAACATTTTTTTAAAAAAGATGCTTGACGGCTCAAGGCAAATACTGTACTATTACGATAGTACAGCAGGCAGCCTATGTTTATTCGCCTCGATTTCAACAACGAACTCGCCATCTACGACCAGATCGTCCGGCAGGTCAAGTTCGCGGCCGCCGCCGGCGTGATCCGGGAGGGGGAGATGGTCCCTTCCGTGCGGGAACTGGCCCGCGAGCTGACGATCAACCCGAACACGGTGGCTCGGGCCTATCGACGATTGCAGGACGACGGCGTGCTGTCCGCAGTCCGGGGGACGGGCTTGTGCGTCGCCGAGGGGGCCGCCGCCCGCTGCCGCCAAGATCGGGTCGAATTGATCCGCTCCCGGCTGGTTCAGGTATTTGAGGAAGCCAAGCAGAGCGGTCTGAGTCCGCGCAAGCTGCGCGCATTGGTCGAACTTCAATTGGCCGCTATCGAAGCAAAGGAGAGATGATTATGCAGCCGGTCATCAACCTCGAACAACTGACGAAGCGTTTCGGTACGGAGACGGCGCTCGACGGCGTATCGCTGGAGGTGCGGCCCGGCACGGTATTCGCACTGCTGGGCGAGAACGGGGCCGGCAAAACCACCGCCATCCGCATCATGCTCGGGCTGGCCGAGCCGGACGCCGGCCGGGCAGAGGTGCTGGGACTGCCAAGCGACAAACGCGGCTTGCGGATTCGGCAGCGGGTCGGATACGTGCCCGAGCGGGCGACCCTCTACGACTGGATGACCATCGAGGAGATCGGCTGGTTCACCGCCGGTTTTTACGGCGACGGATTCATGCCCGAGTATGTCCGGCTCATCGAACAGTACAACCTGTCGCCGAGGAAAAAACTCAAATCGCTTTCGAAGGGGATGCGGGCCAAGACCGCATTGGCACTGGCCCTGGCACATCGACCGGAACTGTTGATCCTCGACGAGCCGACCTCGGGACTGGACGCGATGGTCCGGCTCGAATTTCTCGACAGCATGGTCGATCGGGCGGCGGAGGGAAAAACCGTCTTCCTCTCCAGCCATCAGATCGGCGAGGTGGAGCGGGTGGCCGACGTGGTCGCCATCCTCCGCCGCGGAAAACTCCTGCTGGTCGAGCCGCTCCACGAATTGAAGGCCCGCGTAAGGCGAGTGACCCTGACGCTCAAGGACGGCGCGGCCCCGCCCCCGCCCGGCGGCACGATACTCTCGCAGCGCTTCAAGCCGCGGCAGTGGCAGGGGCTTGTCCGCGACGCAACCGACGAACAACTCGCCGCGCTGGCCGCACACGAGGCGGTCGAAAACCTCGAAATCGACGCCGCCGGCCTCGAGGACATCTTCATCGCATATATGCAGGGCGACAACGCTTTACAGGAAGCAATTTGACTCAACCGCGGGAGGCGCGACGGCCATGAACAGATCGATCTTCCTCCGGCTCGTCTGGAAGGAATACCGCTTGCAGCGGGCGTTGTGGATCGCCATGATCCTGCTGACCGCGATGCTCCTGTTCCTGTTCCACGTCTTCGCGCTCAATACCACGGAGCGGTTCTGCTGGCAGCTCTCGGCTGGGCTTGTCTTGCCGGCTCTCTACTGCCTGGGCTGCGGGGCCACGCTCTTCGCCGGCGAACGCGAGGCCGGCACCTTCGAGTTCCAGCGTTCGCTGCCGGTCGGGGCCAAAACGGTCTTCGCCGCCAAGTTCCTCTTCGCACTGGCGAGCGCCGCCGCGATGTTCGCACTGTCCGGCGCGGCGCTGTTGATGCTGAACCCCGGGTCGGAAATCAATCCGTCCGAAATGCTGCAACGCTATGCCGTCGCGGTCGGGCGGCGGATGCCGCTGCTCGGATTGGAACTGCTGCTCTGGTCCGTGCTCTTCTCGCTGCTGTTGCGGCGCGTGCTGGTGGCGGCCGTGCTGGGCGTGGTCGTCGGCTCGGTCAATTTCGAGTTCGCCCGCGGTTGGTACAGCCATTTCTGGGGCGGCGACGTGTGGATCGCCCCGGAACTGATATTCACGACTGTCGCCGTGGCCCTGGCCGACCTCTGGCTCGGCGCACGCTGGTTCCGCGAGAAACGCCAGCGAGGCGGGCGGGCTGTCCCCTCCATTGCCGGCAACGGCCTGGCGGCATGGTCCGACCGCTTCCTCCGCCCGAGCCGATTGACGATGGTCGGCCGGCTGGCTTGGCAGCATTGGCGGCAGACTTGGCGGCTGGCGGCGGTGTTGGTCGGCGCGACGACGCTGCCGCTAATGATACTCATCATCCAATGGCTTGCCGCCTCGAAGTTTCTGCGAGGCCCGGCGTTTTCATCCTGGCAGGGCGAAGGTCAAATCAACAATCCTGTTTGGTTCTTTTTTGGCGTCGTGCCGGCATTCGTGGGCGTGTCGCTGCTGGGGCTGACCGCGTTTCACCCGGACCAGTGGGGCCGCGGCTATCGGTTCCTGGCCGACCGCGGCGCGACGCCGAAATACGTCTGGCTGAGCCGGCAGTTGGTCTGCTGGACGTCGGCCGCGGCGGCTCTGCCCGCGCTGCTCATCGCGGCACTTATCCAGACATACGCGGCTTTCCACTACTCCGGCAGAACTCTCTCGCTCCTTTGGTTGTTGGCACAAACCAGCACGTCCGTGATCGGTTACGTAATCCTCTCGGTCTCGGCGGGGCAATTCTGCTCGATGTTCTTCCGCAGCGGCATTCTGGCCGGGCTGTTCGGCATCATCCTGACGCTGGCGCTGGCCGGCTGGACCGCCCTGATGTGGATTTGGCGGATAAACTGCCTCTGGGCCGTGCTGCCGATCCCGCTGGCCCTGCTGCTGGCCACGCGGCTGCGGACGCGGGACTGGCTCGTGGAGCGGAACACGCTCCGGGCGTGGCTCCGGCCGGGCCTGGCCCTGGCGGTGCCCGCCCTCGCGCTCCTGGCGGCCGTGCCGCTCTATCGCGTCTATCAAATCCCCTGGGTCGATCCCGGCTTCTCCCCCGACGAGTTTGCCCGAGATATGACGCCGGAAGAATTTGCCGCAATAGATCGTTACGAGCGGAAGGCAGGGACTAATACATCCGTCTATTACAATCCGGCTAAGATTCTGTTAAACAAAGCTGTCGAGAATCAACTGCACGGCAAGCTGGACGAGGCCCTTGAAAACTACCTTGAGGCAATGCGTGTTGTCGACCGGTGCCGTTATTGGTATGCGATTATAACAGATAACCGTTGGAGCGGCCGCACTGCCGATGATAGAGAAATAAAAATTTACCCCCGTTTGTCATCGTGGGCCGTCTGTCCCGGTCAAACGCCCGAGCGGCTTCTCGCCGCTCGGAAGCAACTGGAACAACTTACCGCGGGTTTCTCATCGGACAAGGGAATTAAGCTCAGGCATCTTCGACTACAGCAATTGTATGAGGGCGAACCCGAGGCGCTTGATAAAGCAACCGCCGACATGAGCAAGCACCAGCGACAACTAACGTTGTTATGGCTCCGTCTCCCCTCGGAGCGGGCGCGCGTCCTGAGAATCTTGAATATGCAAACCGCAAACTTGCTCGGCCTATCGGCGCAACTCGACCGTAAGTCCGCAACGGGGGAAAGGCTCTGGACGCACTACACGACCGGGCCCCGCGATTTCCGAAGAGATGCCTGGCGGAATGCAATATACCCCTTGGACAAACTGGCAATCGAAAATTTCTACCTGTACTTCGAAATCATTCGTCAGCGCGCGGCCATCGAGGCCGAGCGCCGAGCGGTGCAAATCATCTTGGCGATGGAGGCGTGGAAACTCCAACACGGCTCGCTGCCGAAGACGCTAGACGAATTGGTCGACACTTGCCTCGACCGGCTGCCGAACGATCCCTACACGGGCAAACCGTTCCTCTATTTCCCCGAGGGAGTGCCGACAGCTTTTACCTATTACCAAAGTTTTGGCGGTTTGGGCTCTGATGTCGAGATTCCGGCCGGTAAGCCGTTTATCTGGTCGGCGGGCAAAGGAGTGCGGCCGCGCGAAATCCCGGCCGGGGCAGCCGAGGAACCCATCGTCGAGCGCTATCTGCTGATGAACGACGGCCGCGACGGTTGGCGCAAACCCCTTACTGAAACGGAACTTTGGTCCGCCGGCCGGCCGTTTCCGATCCCGTAGGACACATAGTTGGCCGATATTGCCAAACTTAATATCGTGATGCAGCCTTGCGCGGTAGTGTTAAGCGAGTCAATACAACAGCGTCGTCACAGGGATGCGTTCCCGGCATCTCGGGTAATCCGTTCTTTGCCCAGCCACGTTCGCAGCGGCTCGGGGATTATCACCGAGCCATCGGCCTGCTGATGGTTTTCCAGCAGGGCGATCATTGCCCGGCTGACGGCGATTGCCGTGCCGTTGAGCGTGTGGACGAATCGTGTGCCCTTTTCGCCTTTCTTGCGATAGCGAATGTTCAGGCGTCGGGCCTGATAATCGGTGCAATTGCTGGTGCTGGTCACTTCGCCGAAGTCGTCGCGGCCGGGCATCCAGGCTTCGAGGTCGAACTTCCGATATGCCGGCCCGCCCAGGTCGCCGGTGGCCGTGTCCACGACGCGGTAGGGAATCTCCAGCCCGTCGAACAACCGGCACTCAATGTCGCGGAGCCGGTCGAGCATCGCCTCGCTTTGCTCCGGCAGAGTGAATGCGAACATCTCGATCTTCGTGAACTGATGGACGCGATACAGTCCGCGAGTCGCCCGGCCGTGCGCGCCGGCCTCGGTGCGGAAGCAATGGCTGATGCCGCAGAACAGTTTCGGCAGCGACTCGGCTTCGAGCGTTTGCCCGGCCAACATTCCGCCCAGTGTTATCTCGGCGGTGGCGATCAGGCTCAGGTCTGAGTTCTCGATGCTGTAGATTTGCGTTTCCGGTCCGCGTGGGATGAAGCCGATGCCCGACAGCACGTCGTTTCGCGCCAGGTCGGGCGTGGTGACGGGCGTAAAACCCTCGTGGAGCAACGTCTCGATGGCGTAGCGTTGCAAGGCCAGTTCGAGCAGCACGGCCTCGTTCTTCAAGTAATAGAAACCATGACCTGCCACGGCCGCGCCGGCCTCGAAGTCGATCAGATCGAGCTTTTCGGCCAGTTCGACGTGGTCGAGCGGCTTGAAGTCGAACTTGGGGATTGCCGTCTTGCCGCGAAACAGTTCGAGATTCGCCTTGTCGTCCACGCCGATCGGCGAGTCGGGGTGCGAGAGGTTCGGAATCATCCGATGCAGAACGTCCAGTTCGGCGGCGAGCGCATCGAGTTCAACCTGGGCGTCCTGCTTTCGCTGACGAAGCGTTTGCCCCTGTTGTTTCCGCTCATCGCGTTCGGCTTGGTCCTTGGCCTTGCCGATTGATTTGGAAACCTCGTTCGCCTGGCGGTTCAGTTCTTCGACCTCGGTCTGTTTCGCCTTGCGTTGATTATCAAGTTCGACGAATCTTCCGACATCGACCCCGACGCCCCGGTTCACGCAGTTTTGTTTAACGAGTTCGGCGTTTTCGACAATGAATTTACGGTCTAGCATGAGTTATGTTTGCACGGAGGTATAAGGCGGAATTAGGTAACATTGAACTCCACTTTGCTTTGGAGCACGATTTCCGATATGACTGATTTGAGTCGGTTGCATTCACATATTTCATCGAATCGTTCGAGCAGCAACGGAATGTTGATGATCCCCTCAATGCAACCCATGTATCGTTCGACGATTTTGTCTATCGAATAGACTCGATTCGCTTGAGCTTTGATGCGAGACAGAATTACATCGACCGGGTCGTTCGATTTAATGACGAAGGTAAGAGGGAATCGCTGGATTTTGTCGATATCGAGGAAATACTTCCGCACGTCAACCGTCTCGGTGACTTGAAAGAAACGTCCGAGAGGCCGCATCACGAAATCGATGCCGCCGTCATTAGCGTTCGTTCTTCCGGTTTTATAGAGTACCAGACCTTCTTCCTGAATGGATTCCAGTGTCCATCCCCAGAAGATCGATTGGGTTTCGTAATATTGTTTTAGAATGGCGTAGCTGACAATCTCGAATACTCTCGCATCCACGTTTTGCTGTAGGCGTCCAGCGATGAAATCGCGAACTTCGGCGGTTTTTTTGCCACTCAAAGCGGCCATCTGTTGGCAATCGGCGAGAAATTGTTCAAAAGCGCTCTTTTTTGCGGCGATATAGGATTGGATAATATCGAGAATGGCTGGGGCGATATTATACGTTTTACCGCCTACCTTGACTTTCAAGAGATTCTCGTTAATCCAGTATCGATGTGACACGGGATCGTGGAGAATTGGCACAAAATCAGACTCAGGAAAATTACTCCGGAAATCATCATTGATTCGATTATTTAAATCGTGATTTTGTAGTTTTGTGCCGAACGGCAGCGAGCGTTGCGAGTGGAATAGATCGCTGAAACGCGCCCCCTCGTAGTTCCGATACCGCCCCGACTCCATAAAGCCTTTGTCGATGTAGTCTTCAACGATGGCATGGATGGAAAAATGCTTCCCAAAAGCGGCCCTTGCCTTGGACCCCGAGGCCGCCGATTGGGTCTTGATGTTCAAATACTGCAATAAATCGCTTTTTGTGTAGATGGATTCCGCTGGTTTGCCATACCGATCTTTCAGTATTTTCAGAATAATCGGGGTGAAAAGATGCTGTTTGCCCATGGCTAGAACAATTCCTTTCCACCGGACATCTTTGCCAACTTTTTCGATTTTCCGTTTTTACGAACGTAAGGCTTATGCGGTGGCGACAAACGCACGCCATTCCATTGGTCGGCAATCCCTAGCCGTCGAAGCCCCGTCTTGACAAACTCCTCTTCGATTTCAATGCCGATAGTCTTTCGTCCAAGGCGTTGTGCGACGGCTGATGTCGTAAACGTGCCTGAAAAGGGATCAAGAACCGTATCTCCTGCTTTGCTGCTTGCCTTCACGATGCGTTCCAGCAGGGATTCCGGTTTCTGGCTGGGATGGTGTTCGTATTCGGGCATTCGGTAGCGAACGCGAGGGAAATACCACACATTGCCAGGTACTTTGCGGGAACTGTATGGAGCTGGGACCGGTTTGCGATAATCGATCAGCTTTCGCTGTGCCCCTGTTCTGGCTTCGACGAAAATATCCGCGGCGTTGAATGTGTAATTGTTTGGGTCCTTTACGCAAAATAATATCGGTTCATAAACTGACCCATAATATTTTTTGGCTTGGACTCCTGAACTATCGTAATGCCATGCAATGCGACTCATTATCGACATATGCTTGCTTAGATAAATATCCAGATGGGGCATGCACTGGGTACTTGCCATCAGATACAGAGAACCTGTCGCCTTAAGTTTCCGTATGCAGATACCCAGCCAGTTCTCGCACCATTCAACGTATGCGGTTTCAGAAGGCCAACGATCCGTGAAGCTCGAAAACTGTTTCCCCAAGTTGTAAGGCGGATCGGCAAAGATCAAGTCCACCGAGGCATCGGGAATTTGAGTTTCAAGCACGGCAAGGGCATCGCCCCAAAATATGGTATCGCCTGCCTGCCGAAATGTTTTAATTTTCGACGTCATTTCATGCTTCCTTTTTCAATGACCGTCTTGCTGTCGCTTCACGGTGTCCGTTATTTTTCGTCCATGACGATTCCGGCCAGCTCTTCCCAAAGTTTCGCGCTGGCTTTTATGCCGCGGTGGAAATCGGCCAGCGAGAACTTTTCGTTGGGGCTGTGCGTGTTGTCGTCGTCTTGGCCCCAGCCGATCAACAGGGCGTCGGCGCCGAGCTGTTGGTGGAACGTGGTGACGATCGGAATCGAGCCGCCTTCGCGAGTGAAGACCGGCCGGCGACCGAAGGCGTGTTCGATCGCGCGGGCGGCGGCTTCGATGTAAGGGCTGTCGAGCGGAACCAAAACGCCCGGCGCTCCGTGGAAGTCGATCAACTCGGTCTTAACGCCCGGCGGCGTAATCTCGGCCAGCCGCGTGCGAAGTCCCTCGGAAACCTTCGCGGGGTCTTGGTTCGGAACCAGCCGGAAGCTGAACTTCGCGGCCGCGCGCGATGGCAGCACGGTCTTGGCCCCTTCGCCCTGATAGCCGCCCCAGATGCCGCAGCAGTCGAACGTCGGCCGCGCCCAGCGTCGTTCTAGTGCCGAATAGCCGTACTCGCCGATCGCGCCGTCAACGCCGACCTGCTCGTAGTATTCCTTCTCGTCGAATGGCATGGCGGCCATCTCCCGCCGCTCGCGGTCGGTCAGCGGCACAACGTCGTCGTAGAAGCCGGGAATCGTCACGCGGCCGTCCTTGTCAATCAGTCCGTTGAGAATCGTGGCCAACGCGTTGATCGGATTGGTGATCGAGCCGCCGAACGAGCCGGAGTGCAAGGCGCGGTTCGGACCGATGACGTGCAGTTCGTAGTAAGCGATGCCGCGCAGGCCATAGGTCACGGCCGGAATGCCCGGGGCGAACTGGCTGCCGTCGCTGATGACCACGCAGTTTGCGGCCAGCTTTTCGGGATGTTCGTGGAGGAACTTTTCCAGCCCGGCGCTGCCTACCTCTTCCTCGCCCTCGATGATGAACTTCAAGTTGATCGGCAATCGCCCCTCGACGTTCATCCACGCTTCGAGTCCCTTCAGGTGCGTGAACAGTTGCCCTTTGTCGTCGGTCGCTCCCCGAGCGACGATGTTGCCGTCGCGGCGGGTCGGCTCGAACGGCGGGGTATCCCACTTTTCAAGCGGATCGGCAGGCTGCACGTCGTAGTGGCCATAGACCAACGCGGTCGCGGCGCCGGGGATATTCTCCGTTTCGGCATAGACCATCGGATGACCGGCCGTGGGGATTATCTCCGGCTCAAGTTTCAGGCGGCGGAACTGATCGGCGACCCAATCGGCCGCGCGTTGCATGTCGCCCTTCCGCTCGGGGTCGGCGCTGATGCTGGGGATGCGGAGAAACTCGCAAAGTTCGTCCTCAAATCGGGCTGCATTGGATTCGATGAATTCGTCGATGTTTGGCATGATTTTATCTTTCGTGGTATGAAAATGGTTGTTTGTGAATCAATCGCTGTAGGAGGCGACTCCTGTCGCCGATTGTGGTATTTGGCATCTGGTGCCATCGGCGACAGGAGCCGTCTCCTACAAATGACTGTGCGACAAATATCTCCTTGTCCCTGCTGTAACCGCGAAAATGCCGCATTTCCCACGTTCCGCGATGCCGTTCGCTACACTTGCAAGGCGGGTGATTGGAAATCGTCGAAAACCATAATATAATGTCTTGGTCTTCATTCGACCATCGGGTCCGTATGCTTCCAGTAGAGGAATATCGCCGTGGATACAAACGCCGCATCAGCCGTTATCGAGCGGGAAGAAGCAGCCGTTCGGCCGGAAAAAGATAAGAAACCACGCCGACAGCCGCCATACAACGTCATTCTCTGGAACGACGAGGATCACAGCTACGAATATGTCATCGTGATGCTGATGGAGCTGTTCGGCTTCCCGCCAGAGAAGGGTTTTCAGTCTGCCAGGGAGGTGGATACCCAAGGCCGGGTCATTTTGCTGACGACCACCCTCGAACACGCCGAGTTGAAACGCGACCAAATCCATGCGTACGGCAAAGACCCGATGATCGGCCCCTGCAAAGGCTCGATGTCGGCCACGATCGAGCCGGCGGTGTGATGGAAGACAACCTGGATCAAATCATTTGCAACGGATCAAGTCATGCTTCAAGCCGAAATCGACCCCAATCCGGCGAGTGTTCGAGATCGTCTTGCCTACGATCGCACCGAACTCGCCAACGAGCGAACTTTGCTGGCGTATCTCCGCACCGCGATCGCCCTAGTTGCGAGCGGCTTGGCTCTATGGAAATTTTTTCCTGAAAACTTCGAGATGCGGGCCTTCGGCATCGTTTCGCTCGCGGTCGGCATATTCGCGGCCGCTTTCGGGGTTTGGCGTTTCAGCGTGGTGAAGAAAAAGTTGCATAAAGTACCATCGAACCTGAAACGCGATTGACGGAAATTGCACTTCGCCACCTCCATGCCGACCATCAAGATCGTCACACTCGGCTGCCGCGTCAATCAGTACGAATCGGAATATATCCGCCAGGGTTTCGAGCGGCTCGGATACCGCGATGCGACTGAGGGCGAGCCGGCCGATCTGTGCGTGGTCAACGGCTGCGTCGTCACCGCCGAGAGCGAAGCGAAGACGCGGAAGGCGATTCGCCGGTTGGCGAGAAAACATCCCCTCGCCGAGATTGTCGTCGTCGGCTGCTACGCCGCCCGGTCTGGCGAGGAGGCCGCGTCGCTGCCCGGCGTCGCCGAGGTGATACCCGACAAACGGCAACTGCCTGAGTTTTTCGCCCGACGCGGATTGCCCGACGCGCCGACCGGCATCGACCGGTTCCCCTCGCGGCGACGCGCCTACGTCAAAGTGCAAGACGGTTGCCAGGGACGGTGTGCCTATTGCATCATTCCGACCGTCCGACCGTACATGACCAGCCGGCCGGCCGATAAAGTCCTCGATGAAATCAATCGGCTCGTCGCCGGCGGCCATCGCGAGATCGTGCTGACCGGAATTCATTTGGGAGCGTATGAAGGGCGGGGGACCGGGGGCTGGGGGCGAGGGGCGGGGGACGAGGGACTAGAGGCGAGGGACGGGAACCGAGTGGAACGCATCCGCACAAATCCTCAGTCCCCAGCCCCCAGCCCCCAGGCCCTCTCGTCGCTCGTTCGCGCCATCACCGACCTGCCGGGCGAGTTCCGCCTGCGGCTATCGAGCATCGAGGCGGCCGAGGTCACGCCGGAACTGATCGAGCTGATGGCCGAGCGTCGCGAGCGGATTTGTCCGTTTCTGCACCTGCCGTTGCAGAGCGGGAGCGAGTCGGTGCTGCGTCGGATGAATCGTCCCACCAGCGCCGCCGAGTTCGCCGACCGCTGCCGCGAGATTCGCTCATCGCTCGACCATCCGGCGATTTGCACGGACATAATCGTCGGCTTTCCGGGCGAGACCGAAGACGATTTCGCCGCCACTTGCCGCGCGGCAGAATCCATTGGCTTCGCCAAGATACACATATTTCGTTTTAGTCCCCGGCCCGGCACCCCGGCCGCCGATATGCCCGACCAAGTGACCAATCGGCTCGTTCAACAACGAGCGGCCGAGCTAGGCGAACTCGCTGGCAGGCTTCGCACGCGATTTTTCCGATCTCTCATTGGCCGGCCGCTGCAAGTCATGGTCGAAAGCACCCTGCCCGAGGTGCCCGGCCACGTTTCAGGTATGTCGGAATACCATGTTCCGGTAGTTTTTCCCGGCGACCGATGCTTGATAGGGGAGTTTGCGAGTGTAACTGCGCAAACGGCGCAAGGCGGGCGAATTTCCGCCCGGTAGGCCACAACGACAATCCGCTCTGGCATCACGCCGCGGGTTTTGATACACTCCCCCCGCTTTTTCCCGCACGAGCCTGAGAGTAGCCGTGCTATGATGAAAATGAGGCCCATTTTCATCCGAAACGCATCAAGATAGCAGGAGTAGACGATGAACGGAAAACGGATTTTCCGACTATTTGCGGGTATTTTCACATTCGGTCTGGTCTGCTCGACGGCGGCCGCCGCGCCGTTCTGGAACAATCTGATCTCCGCCAATCGAGTTGAGGCCGATCCGGAACAGATATATTCCATCGGCGAGGAAAACGGGCCGTGGATGGTCATGGCGTGCAGCTTCTCGGGCGAAGGCGCCGAAAGACAGGCCAATGAATTGGTCCAAGAACTGCGAAAACGATATAAACTGCCCGCCTACGCATATCGGGCAAAATTCGACCTGGGCGAGGCCGAAGGACGCGGCATCGACAGGTATGGAAATCCCATTAAGTGGCAGTATCAAAAATTCGCCAACAAATCAAAAGCCCAAATCGACGAAGTCGCCGTCTTGGTCGGCAACTTCGCCTCGGCCGACGACCCCGCCGCACAAGCCGCCCTGCGAAAAATCAAGTTCGCCCGGCCCCAATGCCTCGAAATCGAAGAAGGTAAAAAAACCAATCAGACCCTCACCGGTTGGAGAATGATCCAGCGGCAAGTTTACGAAGCAGTCGGAAGCGAAAAAAAGAAACGCGGACCGATGGGCCACGCCTTCGTAACCACCAATCCACTACTGCCTCCCGACTACTTCGTCCCCACGGGCATCGATCCCATCGTCCTGGCGCTGAACGACGGAGTGCCGTACAGCTTGCTCGATTGTCCGGGCAAATACAGCGTGCAGGTGGCCACCTTCAAGGGAAAAGTCATTCTCAAACAAGAGGAAATTCGCCGGATCGAAAACGGCCAGGCGGAAATCAACAGCGAACTGGCCGCCGCCGCCATGAAAGCCGATCAACTTACCCGCGCCCTGCGAATGAAAGGATACGAAGCTTATCAGTTCCACGACCGCAACGCCAGCATCGTCACGGTCGGCAGCTTCAATTCCGTCGGCACTCCCCGACAAGACGGGAAAATCGAAATCGATCCCCGCGTCCATCGAATCATTCAAATCTTCGGCCCCGACCCCGAGAAAACCTCCTCCGTCCAAAACGCGCTTAAAACGCAACGAACGACCACAAACGCACTGGGAACGCCGGTTAAAGAATTGATCGGCATTCCGTTCGACATCCAGCCCATTCCGGTCGAGGCGCCCAAGCGATCGATCAGCCACGCGCTGCGATAAGCGCGCCGATCGGAGCGCCGGTCGGCTGGTCGTAGGGGAGCTCGCCGGTCCAGGAGAAGAGCAGTTCGGGGAACGCCATACATAACTCACGTTCACCGACCCCGATGGCAACACCGCCAGCTACGCCCACGACAACTTCGGTCGCGTCGCCGAGGAGACCAACGAACTTTCGGACACTCGCTTTTATGTCGACGCCGCCGGGCAACTCGTCCGCCAGACCGACCCGCTCGGCAATCCGACCGAATATCGCTACGACTCGCTCGGACGGATGATCGAATCGCTCTCGCCCGACACCAACGGACAAACCGAAATCGGAGAGATCAACTACGGTGTCGCCGCCACCGACGCCGCCACCGGAACCGGTTATATCATGTACAGCGCGGAGGACGTTTTTGCCCGATTCAATCCCGATCCTTACGCCCACAACAGCGATCACCTGATAACCGTCGTCTACTCGGGCGGGCAGTGGCTCTACGACAACAACTACGGCACATACACCCCTTTCACTCCGGTTGCCACCGACGTGCTCATCGCCGCGCTCGATTTCGACGCCGACACTATCGACTCGCTCGAAGGCGTCGATGAAACTGAAAACGGCATCACGAAGGGCTACTTCGCCGGCGATCTGAGCTTCATGGCCGACTGGCTGGCCGGCGGCTACGACGACGGCGACTTCACCGTCTACGGCACATACTTTATCCGCTACGCCGACGCCGCCGCGACCGCCTACGCCTACGACCCCACCGGAAACCTCCTCGCCCTGACTGACCCGGCGGGCAACGTCACCAGCTACGTCCACGACAACCTCGGCCGCGTCGTCGAGGAGACCAACGAACTGGACAATACCCGGTATTTCGTCTATAATGCCGCCGGACAGCTCGTCCGCCGAATCGACCGGGAGGACCGCGTCGTGGTCTATCAATACGACCCGCTGGGCCGCAACACCGCCGAAATCTGGTACGCCGACGCCACCGACGCCGACGCCGATCAGAACCGG
>Ga0123335_1005891_pt1 | contig 14625 bp, 18 predicted proteins | sample BiotimSIPDNA_2_FD_89707 | JGI IMG/M metagenome (GOLD analysis project Ga0123335, IMG submission 89707) | Anaerobic biogas reactor microbial communites from Washington, USA - Biogas_R2 time_0 SIP DNA | ecosystem: Engineered > Bioreactor > Anaerobic > Unclassified | place: Washington, USA... | reverse complement strand
CCGCCAAGAATATTTAGTATCGGAAGACCCGAGTGTCCAGCTTATGCTGGTTTTTTGTTTTTTAACCAATTTTATGCTAAATTATGAATATATGAATAATGATAAAAAATACAAAAAAGATTCAGCCGGTTTTTTAATGATAACTAATGTTCCGGTTATAAAAGAGACTTCCATGGTTGGAAAAATGGAAGATATTTTTAATAAAAATATTAATAAATATTCTACTATTAATTATATTTATGTAGTTTCTCAAGAGAATAAATTAATAGGAGCTATTTCCATTAAAAATTTATTTGGAGCTTCTAAAGAAATGTTGGCTAGAGATTTAATTTCATCGGAATTGGTTAGTGTTCTCCCTAATATTGATAAAGAAAGAGTGGCTATGTTAGCTTTAGAAAAAAATTTAAAGGCTATTCCAGTTATTGATGATGATGGTTTTTTATTAGGTGTTATTCCTAACGATATTATTTTAAAGATATTATATGATGAATCAATGGAGAATTTATTACATTTAGGAGGTGTATTTCATAATGCTCCTCATGAAACTAATATATTTTCTTTTTCTTTATTGAAATCATTAAAGACTAGATTACCTTGGCTTATTGTTGGTTTATTCGGTGGTCTTTTTTCAGCTTTTGTTGTTTCTAGTTTTGAAGGAGTTTTGAATAAAAATATTATTTTAGCTTCTTTTATACCTTTAGTAGTTTATATGTCAGCAGCGGTTGGTTCTCAAATGCAAGCTTTCATAATTAGGGACTTAGCTTTAAATCATAATTTAAATTTTTTTAAATATTTAATTAGACATACTCGGGTTGTTTTTTTCATAGCTTTGATAATTAGTTTTTTACTTTCTTTATTAGTTAATTTTATTTATAGTGAATATTTAGTAGGTATTGTTTTGGCGGTATCATTATTTTTTGCTATCATGACCTCTATTATAACAGGATTAATAATTCCTTTTATTTTCTATAAATTAAAATTAGATCCCGCTACTGCTTCCGGTCCAATAGCTACTATTATTCAAGATATTTTAAGTGTTTTAGTTTATCTTTTAATAGCTTATTTAATGCTTTAATTAAAAATATAATATGAGTATTGACGTTAAAAAGATGTATATAAGTAAAATAAATCCAAATTTTAAAAAAATGGTGGAAGTATTAGCAGAAGTAATAGAATCGGTGGATAAAAAAATTACTTGTGAAATTAAATGGGGAAGATTAACTTATAGTTTTTTAGGTAATTATCATCATTGGATTTGTGGTATTGCTCAAACAAAAAAAGGTATTAATTTAATTTTCCATTTTGGTGGTATTTTGGACGATAAGAATAAAAAATTGATAGCTGGTGATAGTTTCTTTTTTAGAAAATTAGAATATTCAGATATTGGTGATATTGATAAAAAAGTTATTAAGGATTTTGTAAAACAAGCAATTTTAAAATTAGAGTATTTTAAAAATAATTGGCGAGAATTAAATAAAAAATCAAAATGTTTATAATTTAAATGTAATTTTAAATTTATGAAAAAATCAAAATTAATATTACAAGGAATAATCCAAGCTGTTGGTGTCTTTGTATATATTTTTCTTTTATCGGCGTTTATGAATAAAGCTAATGATTGGTTTGGAGAAGATGATCAAAAATTAATTGCACCTATTTTAGTTTTATTGATCTTTGTTTTTTCGGCTTTAATCACTGGTTCTTTAGTTTTAGCTAAACCAGTCATGCTTTATATTGATGGTAAAAAGAAAGATGGAGTTAAATTATTATTGTATACTGGAGCAAGTATTCTTGTTTTTATCCTAATAGTATTTTTAATTTTATTATTTTTGAATAAATAGAATTATTTTAATCTAATAATTTTTATTTTATAGTAATTTAAATAGTATTATTTATTATATAAATAATATAGATTACTTTATTTGACTATATTTTTTATTTATGCTATAATTTCATTAAATTATTAAATTTAATAATCAAATGAAATACCAAGATTTTAAAAATATTATCAATAAACCTTATTTTAGTGTTTTAGATATTTATATTCAAAAGCTTAGAGTTTATAGTTATCAAATTTCTTATTGGCAAAAAAATGGTTATATTGGTAAGCTAAAAAAGGGTTTTTATTATTTTAAGGATCAAGCTGAGAATATAGATTCAAAAGAAATATCTTTTTTTATTTATCAGCCTAGTTATATTAGTTTAGAAACAGCTTTAAATATTTATGGAATAATTCCAGAGATGGTTTATTCTAATACGGCCGTAACTACTAAAATTAATCGTAAAATTAATAATTATTTTGGTAATTTTTATTATCGTCATATTCATTCTAAATTATTTTTTGGTTATAATTCTGTAAGTACAAAAAGCGGAAAATATTTAATAGCTGAACCAGAAAAAGCTTTATTAGATTATTTTTATCTTAATTTAGGACAAATAAATAATTTACAAGATTTAGAAAGCTTGAGATTTAATTTTCAAGAAATTAAAAAGATGGATAGAAAAAAAATAAATAAATATCTCGAAGAATTTAGTATAAAAAAATTAGATAAAATGATTAATCTTTTATTAACCTTATGTTAATTTTTGAACAGATTAAAAAAGAATATTCAGGATTAGAGTTAGTTTATCCTCGAAATATTTTAGTTGAGTATTTACAATACGAATTATTAGATTCTATTTATAAACAAAAAAAATCTTCTTATTTAATTTTTATTGGTGGTACGGCTATTCGTATGGTTTATAGTGGTAATCGTTTTTCAGAGGATTTAGATTTTGATAATCATGGTTTATCTTTTTCTGATTTTACTAAATTAATGCAGGAGGTTGTTAGAGATATGGAATTAAAAGGATTTATAATAGAATTTAGATTTATTGAGAAAGGTGCTTTTCATTGTTATATTAAATTTCCTAGAATTTTAATTGATAGTGATTTAAGTAAATTAGAAACTGAAAAAATTTTAGTTAGAATTGATACTGTTAAAAGAAAAAAAATATTTCCTACTAAAGTTTTTGTTTTAAATAAATTTAATGTTTATAGAAATATTTTAGTTAATCCAATAGATATTGCTTTATCTCAAAAATTAATGACAATAATTGGTCGTCCACGAAAAAAAGGTAGAGATTTTTATGATGTTAGTTATCTCTATGGAAAAACTGAACCAAATTTTTCTTATATCCAAAAAAATTATTCTCTTCAAAAAAATGAATTTTCTAAAAAAATATTAGATATTTGTCGGAAGTTAGATTTTAAAATTTTATCTAAGGATGTTGAACCTTTTTTAATACAACCTGAGCAAATTAAAAGAGTTAAAGATTTTAATAATTTTATAAAAACCAAATTAAATTAATTATTAATATATAAGATATAATAATGAAATTTAAAAATAATTTATATTCTAATGAAAAAAATAAAAATAGCCCATATTCATGTTTGGGATACAAAGAATAAAGGAGATGTAGCTATTGTCATGTCAATTAAAGATTTGCTTTTGAAAAAAAATGCTGATGTTATTTTTTTTGATTTTCCCATAGAGTTTTTAAGCAAGGGAAGTATTAGTGATATTAAAAAGATAAATTCTTGTGATTTTGTTATTATTGGTGGTGGTGGCATTTTTTATCATTATTTTCTTCCTTTTTCTAAAGAAATAATAGCTAAAATAAAAAAACCTATCTTTATTTTTGGAACTGGGTATATACAAGAAGTAGGAGCTAAGGATTTAAATGGTGATCAATTAAATTCTTTACTTTATTTAGTAGATAAAGCTAAATTAGTTGGTTTAAGAGATGATTATACTAAAAAGTTTTTAATAAAAAATGGAGCTTTTTCTGATAAGATAAGTTTAATTGGTGATCCAGCTATTTTATTAAAAGAAAAACAGATGACCAAATCTGAAATAGATGAATTTGATTTAGATTCTAATGTTATTAAAATAGGTTTAAACTTAAATTATTCTGGTTGGTTAGGTTTTGGTCGTTACAAAAAAGAAATTTTGAATTCCTATAAAAAAGTAGCTGATTATTTTATTAAAAAATATGGGGCTAGAATTTATTATTTAAAACATCATCCCGGCGAAGATCAAATAATAAAAGAACTTGATTTTTCCATTTTTAAAATTGTTGATCTTCATCCCTGTAAACAAAAATATCTTTATTCTAAAATGGATTTAGTAATAGGTATGATGCTCCATTCTTGTGTGATGGCTTTTGGAGCTTTAACTCCTGAAATAAATTTAGCTTATGATTTAAGAAATAAAAGTTTCGCTAACTTTATTAAATGCCCAGAATTAGTAGTTGAATTAGATGATTTAAAATCAAATGCTTTATTAAAAACAGCTAAAAAGGTTTTTAGTAATAGATTTTTTTATAAAAATAAGTTTAAGAAAAAAGTTGATAAAATTAAAAATAACCACGAAGCTTATTTAAATGAAATTTATAGGAATGTTCATAATAATATTAAGTAGGTTGATTTTTAATAATAAATATGTCATATTAAGTAATATGTTTAGTTCTTTAAAACAAAGATAAATTAGGTTAATAGCTAAGTTTATTAATATTTTTAATAAGTTTAGTAATTAACCTAATTATAAATATAAAATAGTATAGAAATGGAAAAGTTTATTGTTATATTAATAGTTTTAAGTATTATTTTTGTCGTTATTTTACATCTTATTACAAGATATAGAATAAAATTTTTGGAAAAGGCTGTAGAAAAAACAAAAAAACAATTAAATTTATTATTAGTATTATTAAACTACAATGATGACTCTGAAAAAGAGTTAATTGATGTAATTAAAAAGAATCAGATAAAAGATGAATTGTGTGGTTCTTATTTGAAATTGTATTTAAATTATTACGAAAATGTAATAAAAAAGTGGGATACGGAAAAAATTGGTCGGCATCTAGTTTATATGAATACCGAATTATTAGAGGAAGAAACCTTAAATTGTTTGAAGTTTCTTCTAGGTTGCTCTTTTGTTAACAATATTTTAATTTCGGCTAAAATAATAGCTGAAAATGTTGATGTTTCTAATGAAAAATATTTTTTTATAGAAGAAACAAAAAAATTTATTTTTAGTTCTTTTATAGAGAAAAATACAAATCATTATATTCCTTTTTTAACTAAAAATCCCAAAAATTGTGATGATTTTCAAGATCCTCAGGTAAAATCATTCCTTTTGAAACTTAGAGAAATAATTTATTCATCATCTCAAAATGAATTAGAAGTATCTTTAAAAATAGGTGAAATAGAATTATTATTTCTTTGCGAATAAAAATAATTTTTATTAAATAAAACCTTGTTGAGAAATAAGGTTTTTTTATTTTAAGTAAATTTAGCTAATATTTATTTAATTTATTTTATGATATTAGTAAGAGTTGAATTATTAAATTAATAATGTTTTAAATTTATAAATTATTTTTTAGGAATAGATAATTATATAAAATATATAAGTCTTTATATAGATGGTAATATTAATTTTTAAACCGGTTTTACTCAATGGCGAAGGGCAACCAAAAGGAAATATTGATGCTGATTTAGTGTTACAAACAATGATAGAATTAAATAATTTCGATCAAGCAGTTATTGTGTCTAGTAATGGTGATTTTTATTGTTTAGTTAAATATCTATATAAACAAGGAAAATTATTTAGAGTTATTAGTCTAGATGTAAAAAACTGTTCAAAATTATTAAAGAAGATTGCTAAAGAAAAAATAGTATTTATGGATAATTTTTGAGAAATAAGCTTGAATATGTAGTTAAAGAAAAAAGCACCACTTAAAGACAAAACTTTAAGAAGTGCTTTTTAATAGAAATTCTATTATCAATATAATATAAGTAAGTTTTAAAAACAAGGGTTTAATAAATTCGGCTAATATTTACTCAATTTTATTATAATGCTATAATATTAGCAAAGGTCGAATTATTAAACTAATAACATTTTTAAATAATAAATTAAAATTTATGAATAATAATAAAATCTTTAAAAAAATTAATTTTTTAGTAATTCTGATCGGATTAGCCTTTGTTTTTGTGGGTGCTAATTCAGTAAAGGCTCAAAATTTAACAGCAGGTGGAGATAGTTTTGAAACTGCTGTAGCAATTCAACCAGGAATTTATCAAGTCGGATCATTTGGAGAGGGGGAGACCTCTTTTTATTCTTTTACTGGAAAAGCTGGTCAATTAGTAAAAATTAGATGGAGTGGTTATATCGGTATAACTCTTTATAATGCTGATCAAGAAGTTTTAGGTGATGAAAATGGATATTCAGTTGGTGCAAAATATGAAAATATTTGGCTTCCTAACTCAACAAAAGATAATTATACATATTATCTTAAAATATATAATGATATTTTTTCGGAATTAGATCCTTTTGCTTTAGAAGTTTCTTTGTCTGATTATTATGATGCCGATTCTAAAATAGATGCCGGTGATACATTTAATAATGCCTTAGATGTTGCTTTAGGAGATTATCAAGGTCATTTAGCAGCCGAATATATGAATAGTTACGGAACTGATAATGTTGATTATTATAAAATTTCAGTTAAAAAAGGAATAACTTATGAGTTCAAAGTTTCGCCACCCACTGATGGTGTAGCGGATGTGGAATTATTAAATCAAAAAAGAGAATTATTAGATTCAGCCTATTCTTCAAACGATGGGGCTGTTGTTTCCATGTTTTTAACCCCGGTAACCAACACTAATGTTTTTTTAACAATAAAAGGAAATAATTATGATAATTCTGCTATAGCTTTTGATTATGATTTAAGTATAAAAACATCAGATTCTTTAAATAAATTTTATGCTTGTCAAGATAATTATTGTCAATTTGTTGGAGAATATTCTACTTTAGAAGATTGTCAAAAAGAAAATGCTAAAACTTGTTATGAAAATTCAGGTTGCGATGAAAATTGTGAAGGTATTATTGGTGGAGATCTAGACGAGTTTAATGAGGAAGATACAGGATTAGAAGTAGGTTCAATTGTTCCAGGATTAATGGATAAATTTCCTTATCAATCAGATTCCTTTTCTTTTTTTAAATCATTTTGGAAATGGGCAGCTCTATATTTAATATTAGCATTGGTTTTCTATATCTATTTAGCTATTTGTCTTCAAACACTAGCCAAAAAGACAAATACACCTAATGGTTGGTTAGCTTGGATTCCTGTAGCTAATATTTTTCTTTTTCTTCAAATTGCTCAAAAACCTTTATGGTGGTTTATTTTACTTCTTATCCCAATAGTTAATATTATTATTGGTATTATTCTTTGGATGAAAATAGCTGAAAGAGTAAATAAACCAAATTGGTTAGGAATTTTAATTATTGTACCAGTAGTTGGAATAGTTATACCTGGTTATTTGGCTTTCTCAGTAAAAAAAAAATAGAAAACGCTGGTTTTCAATCAGGAACAGGGACTAAAGAAGCTAATAAACCGATTGTTGGCTATAAACATTCTTGTAAATATTGCGAAAAATTGATTCCGCCTAATTCAATCACCTGTCCATTTTGTGAAAAAACAAATCCTTTAGGTCCTGAGCGTTGTCCTCGATGTCATGAACCAATAGAAAAAGATTGGAAAGTTTGCGCTAAGTGTAATCAAAATTTAAGAATAGTTTGTCCTTATTGTGAAAAAATAACTTTTTTTGGTGACCATTGTGAGGATTGCGGTGAACGACTTTTAGTCAAATGTCCTTCCTGTAGTCAAGAACAACCTCCGATTGGTGATAATTGTATTAAGTGTAATAAACCTTTAAAAAAGGAAAATAATTAATATTTAATTTAAAATCTATGAACGAAGAAAAATTGCCGAATCAAAACCAAGATAATTCATCGTTAAATCAAAATCAAAAAGATTCCTTGAAAGATAAGAATCAAAAAAATACTGGCATGGCTATTGTTGCTTATATTATTTTTTTTATTCCTCTTTTAACGGAATCAAAAAATGATCCTTTTGTAAAATATCATGTTAAACAAGGATTACTTATTTTTATTGGTTGGATATTGATTAGTATTATTAGTTGGATTCTTCCTTGGCAATTAGGTATAATTGTAACCATTTTAAATCTTAGTGTTTTTGTTTTAATGATTATTGGAATTATGAGTGCTGCTAAAGGTGAACAAAAACCATTACCAATTATTGGAAAATTTGGGGAACAATTTAAATTTTAATATTAATAAAAATTTAATTTAATAAAAAAATATATGGCACTTCAACCATTTACTGATAATTATATTGATAACAGCACTGAAGCTGGATTTCAATTTACTTTTAATTGTGCTGTTTGCGGTGAAGGTTATAAAACAAAATTTATTCCTTCCAAAACCTACAAAAAGAAAGGAGTATTTAAAACTATCGGAGGAATTATAGGGGCAGCTTCACAAATAGCTGGTAAGTATAGTGTGGGCTATGGAGTAGAAAGAGGAGCTGATGTAATTAGTGAAAGTTTCGGTGAAATGTCTCCAGCTTGGCGCAAAGAACATGATATTGCTTTTGAAGAAGCTCAAGTTGAAACTAAAGCTCATTTTCATCGTTGTCCAAAATGTACCCAATGGGTTTGTGAAAATTGTTGGAATGAGCAAGAAAATTTATGTGTGAGCTGTGCTCCAAGGGAAGCAATTGAAATAGCAGCTGCTCGAGCTAAAAAAAGATCAGCTGATATTACAGCTAAAACTAGTATGACTTCGGTTTTTACTGGAGAAATAGAAAGTAAACAAACCATTTGTCCTTCTTGTGGTAAGCCAGCCGGAACTGGTAAATTTTGTGTTAATTGCGGTACTTCTTTAAAATTTGTCACATGCAAAAAATGTGGTGCGAAAAATTTAACTGGAATAAAATTTTGTGGTAATTGTGGAGACAGTTTAAAAAAATAAATATAAAAATATATGCAAGGGGTTTTTGTACCAAAAACCATATTTAAGGTTATGAATAAAGGATTGGTTATTTTTGGTTGTCTTAAAAGTGGAGTTTTAAAATCGGGAATGACATTAAAAATAGACAAAACCAATATTCCTTTATTAGGTTTGGAAATTCTTAATAAAAAAATAGAAGAAATTAAAGAAGGAGAAAAATTTGCCGAGCAATTAGGAATAATTTTACCAGAAATGGCTGAAAAAATTATAGCCAAAAATATTAATAAAGAGATAATTTTTAAAGAATAAATTAATTATGAAACAAAAAAATAATCAACAAATAAATCAAGATGAAGTTGTTGAGAAAGTGAATAATATTGATTTTAAGAAGGATGTTAATAAGAAAAAAAAGAAACCAGATGTTATTTTTAAAACTAGCGGAAAATTTATTTTAATTGATAAACATGAAATAGAAGTTGAATCTAATCAAGCAAAATTTGTTTTAGATGAAGAAAAATTATCTGTTTTAGCGGAAAGTGGTAAGGCCACACTAATTTTTTTAAGGGATATTATTGATTTTTGGGATCAAGATTACAAAATCAATTTATTATTTCCCGAGGGTAAATTAATTATTTCTGAACTTGGTTATCAATATGATGATTTTATTAGAATCTTTACAAAAATTCGTCATGAAATAATTCAACAAGATTTATTAATGAAGGAGAAGGTTATAAAAACTGGATTTAAAGGTAGTTATGATTATCAAGAATTAAATAAAAAATGTTCAGGAGAACTTATGGTTGAAATTTGTGATACTGGAATAGTATTAAAACCAGAACGAGGTGATCTTATCAGAATACCTTATAGTGAAATTAATCAATTTTCTGAAGAAGATTATAAAATTTCTATTATTACTGATAATGCTTCATTGTTATTATTTTCTTTTGGAGAAAAATTTGATAGTTTAAATAAAATTATTAAAGATACTTTAGCTAAATTATCATTAAAAACTCAAGAACTTTTAAAAGAATTTTTGCCAAATTTTGATTTATTAACTATTAAAAAAATTAGTGAACTTTTAAAAGATGGACGAGCAGTGAGTAAAAATAAACTTGATGAAATTTCATCACAAATTTGGTTAAATTTGGAACAAAAATTGAATAAAGTAGGTATTTTAGAATCTTATCAATATTTAAAAACATTATCTATTATTGATAATTTTTTTGTTGGTATCAAAAGAGATTTAATGGGAGATATGACTGGAGAATATTTGTGGTTACTTATTCCTATTAGTTCTAAATCCGGTCATAAATTTTTAGTTATGGAAACAGGATCTACTATTGAAGGCGGAGGCAAAGCCACTTATTTATTTAAAATGATGAAAAATGAGAATATTGATGATTTAATTAAAAAATTTAATCATTGTATGTTAGCTATAAATTTTAGAAGAGAACCAATATATATTAAAGATGAAGAATTAGAAAAACCAGAATATTTAAAGTATAAAATAGCCATAACTAAAATTCAGGAATTAAAATTACTTCGTCAACTTTTTATTGGTCGGGTTTTCCATACTTCATTAGAGGATTGGAAGGAAGATTTCAATAGTTTAATTAATGGTAATAATTAAGATAAGCGTCTTTACATAGTAATAAATATATGGTATAAGGATATAACGTTCTTTATGTTCTTTTAAATTAAAATAATTGTTTAACCTAATAATACATTTGAAAAATGGAAAATATTTTTTTACCGGATGAAAATTTATTGTTTTTTGTAGTATTTTGTTTAGTACTTATTCTTTTCCAAGTATTGACTATGAATAAATACAAAAAAGATATTGAAATTTTGGAAAACGAAAACAAAAATCAGCAAAATACTATTTCTTTATTAATGATATTAATTAATCAAAATAGTTCCGAGGAAGAACTGATTAATTTTATTAAAGAAAACGAAATTTCATCATTAGATTTAGATGATGAATATTTCATTAATTATTACGAAAACGTAATAAAAAAAGGGAGTCCTGAAGCTATTGGCCGACATCTTATTTATATTGAGAAAAAACTTTTAGGTTTTTTCAAATATCAAGCCATAAGTGAAAAGCTTTATTATTACTTGAAAAAAGCAATAATGAGAAATATTAGTCTTTCGGCTATGATTGTAGCTGATAGTATAAAAGAAAATAATGTTTATACTGAAAAATGTAAAAACTTTATTTTAACTGCATTTTCTGAAAAAAATAAGGAAATATTTCCTTACAATAATGAAAGAGAAAAAAATGTATCTTCTTTTTTGCGCTTATTTTTCTCTGAATTAGAAAAATTTTATTCTTTAATTTATGAAAAAGAGATTGATTTGTCTAAAAAAAGAGAAATTGAAAAACAATTTGTTAACATTAAATTTTCCTTAATTGTTTAATTTATTTTTTATTCAATTGATATAAAGGAATTATAAATTATTATAATTCCTTTTTTCTTTTTAGAAAATAAGTATACCCTTGATTTATTACAATATTTGTTATATAAATATACATTCAGAACATTAAAAATTTATTAAAATGATAGAATTAAATGATAAAATCATAAACGGTATGTTTATGAAATGCTTAACCAAAGATGAACTCAATACAAATATAATTGAGTTAGATACCATTTGGAATAAATACCGATTTAATCTTAAGTTAGTAGAAAGTTTTGAGAAAGAAATTATTTTTCTATTAAAACAATTACCCGATGTATTTTTTCATCCTTCTGGAGCATCAGTAGAAGATGCCATTATTAATAAAGAGGGAAAAAGATGGGGAGAAAGAACATCTGCCATTCAACTGTTCCTTCTGGGAATAATAATTAATAAAGTAAATTTTTTAAAAGAAAAAGAGGAATTACCTCGTTTTTCAATAAAAAATTAATTTTATTTTAGTATTTTTAACAGATAAAACTTCATAAAAAAATGAAGTTTTTTTATTATTCTGCGTATTTAATAGTGAAAGACAAAATATTAATATTTATTACATAAAAACTATGGACAACCAAGGAGGATCTGTTTTGATTTCTGATAAAAAAGGGAAGTTAGAAACTTTTATTAAAAAGAGGAAGAAATTCATAATTTTCTCGTTAATTATTTTTATCGGTGTTTTCGCATATTATTTTATTACTAAAAAATCAGATAAAACTTCAACCACCTATACTTTAAGCGCTGTTTCTACCAGCTCTATTTTTTCTTATGTTTCGGGCACGGGTCAAGTAGCGGCTGAAAGTCAAGTTGATTTAAAACCAAAGGTTTCAGGCACTATAGTCAAAATGGATATTAAAGTTGATCAAGAGGTTAAAGAGGGAGATGTTTTAGTTGTTTTAGATAATCCTGAATTGGAACGAAAAGTTACTGAAGCAAGAAATTCTTTAGCTATAGCTCAAAATAATTTAGATTTAAAATTAGCTGGAGCTAGTGAAGAAGAGATATTACAAGCTAAAAATTCTTTGGCTAATACTAAAATATCATACGAGAATGCCGTTGAAAATTTAACTACTGTTCAATTTGAAAATGAAGAAAATTTAAAAAAAGCACAACAATCTTTAGATAGCGCTCAAAGAGCTTATGATATAGCTTCATCTTCAGCTATTCAAAATACTGAAAGTAATAATCAAGAAGTAGTAAGTGTTTATTCTTCAGCTAAATCAATTTTAGATTCAGGTTATACCTCTCTTCGTTCTGTTATAATTTCAGCTGACAGTATTTTGGGTACTGGATATTATTCTAACGAAGATGTCAGTTCGTATAAGAATTTATTAGGTGTTAAAGATGCTTCTAGTTTATCAGAGGCTATAAATAATTTTTATTCAGCTAAAGATAAAATGGGTACCTTCCAATAATAAAGAGCTTTATAATATAAAGCTCTTTTTCTTTACAAAGGCCTTTTTTTTCGGTATTATATGAATATATTTGATAATAATATAAAATTATGGAATACACACCTATTAAAAAAATATATAGATCGGGTGAAGATTTTTTGAATAAAAAACTAATTATTGGAGCCTGGGTCAGAACTTTGAGGGTTTCTAAGGGTTTTGGTTTTATTGAAGTTAATGATGGAACTTTTTTAAAAAATTTACAAATTGTTTTTAATGATAAATTAAGCAATTTTTCTGAAGTTGAAAAGATAAGTATTGGTTCATCCATTGAAGTTAATGGAGTGTTAGTTAAGTCACCGGCTGCTGGTCAAGAATATGAATTACAAGCTGAAAATATTAGAGTAATAAATTTAGCTGAAGCTGATTATCCTTTACAAAAAAAGAAACATAGTTTTGAATTTTTAAGAGAAATAGCTCATTTGCGAAGTCGTAGTAATACTTTTTCAGCTGTTTTTAGATTAAGATCAGTTTTAAGTTTTGCTATTCATAAATTTTTTCAAGAAGAAGGTTTTTCATATATTCATACTCCAATTATTTCTGGAAGTGATGCGGAAGGAGCTGGGGAAATGTTTGATGTCACTACCTTGGATTTGAGTAAGGAGATTATAAAGGATAATGATGGTCAGGTTGATTATTCTAAAGATTTTTTTGGTTGTCGAGCTGGTTTGGCGGTAAGTGGACAATTAGAAGCTGAAACATTAATTATGGGATTAAATAAAGTTTATACTTTTGGTCCAACTTTTAGAGCTGAAAATTCTAATACTACTCGTCATGCTAGTGAATTTTGGATGATAGAACCAGAAATGGCTTTTGCTGATATAAATGATAATATGGATTTACAAGAAAAAATGATCAAGTATCTCATTTCCTATATTTTAAAAGAATTACCAGAAGAAATGGAATTTTTTAATAAATTTATTGACACTACTTTAATAGAACGTTTAAATAAATTATTAAAGGTTGAATTCAAAAGAATGACTTATACCGAAGCTGTTGATATTTTAGAAAAATCAGGAGAAAAATTTAATTATCCGGTAAAATGGGGAATAGATTTACAAACTGAACACGAACGTTATTTAACTGAAAAAGTTATTAATGGTCCAGTTTTTCTAACTGATTATCCTAAAGAAATCAAAGCTTTCTATATGCGTCAAAATGATGATGGTAAAACTGTAGCTGCGGTTGATTTATTAGTTCCGGGTATTGGTGAAATTATAGGGGGAAGTCAAAGAGAAGAACGATTAGATATTTTAAAACAACGCATGAAAGATTTAGGACTTCATGAAGAAGATTATTGGTGGTATCTTGATTTACGAAAATATGGTTCAGTTAAACATTCTGGCTTTGGTTTAGGATTTGAAAGAGCTATAATGTATTTTTCCGGTATGGCTAATATTAGAGATGTTATTCCTTTTCCTCGTACTCCTAAAAATTTAGAATTTTAATTTATATAATAATTAATAAAAAAAATTATGGAACAATTTTTAATAAATAATATTATTCCGATTACCCTTATAACAATGATTTGGTGTTTACCTTGGGAAGCCGTTGCTTTATGGAGAGCAGCTCGTAATGGTCATAAAGCTTGGTTTATAGTTTTATTTTTAACTAATACTTTAGCTATTTTAGAAATTATTTATATATTTGGTTTTAGTAAAAAAGGGAATAAGAAAAAAATAGAAACTGTAGATAAATAAAAAATATTTAAATAATTTATGTTAAGGTATAAGCTGAAAGTTTATTCTGCCTTCACCCTCATTGAACTATTAGTAGTAATAGCCATCATCGGTATATTAACCGCTCTAGCCGTAGTCTCTCTCCAAAATTCTCGTCGTAGTGCTCGAGATACTAAAAGACTATCAGATGTT
>Ga0123335_1005886_pt1 | contig 14637 bp, 14 predicted proteins | sample BiotimSIPDNA_2_FD_89707 | JGI IMG/M metagenome (GOLD analysis project Ga0123335, IMG submission 89707) | Anaerobic biogas reactor microbial communites from Washington, USA - Biogas_R2 time_0 SIP DNA | ecosystem: Engineered > Bioreactor > Anaerobic > Unclassified | place: Washington, USA... | reverse complement strand
GGTGGCGTTCGAGATAGGCGTTGTTACGCTCCGTCCATTCCTTCTGGTCTACCGCCGATCGGGCATTTTCATAAATTGCCTTTCTGGATAGTTCGGTAACAACCTCAATCTCACGGAACAATTCGGCAAGTTCTGTATCAATTGCCGTGGTGTCACAAAGGACATTTTGAGCAAGTCGGCAGTCTTCAATCAGCTCATCGCGGTTATGACGTGTCTAATTATTTACAACGTGAGAGACTTCATGCGTTCCCACAAGGGCAACGCCAACTTCTGATGTTAGTTGCTCGGAAACTTCTGGCATCGTCTTCAATGGCAATCCACGGTACGTTGTCTACAATTATTGAACGGTTAAATTTGAAGTTGACCGATTATGAAGCCCAGTTAAACCTTACCGACCTCGATGATTACGATGGCATTGAGGAACTTATCGATGGTGAAAACGGCGATGGAGATAGTGGTGCAACTGATGAGCTTACGGCGGATTACGAAGGCATTAAAAAGGAAATTGAGGACTTGAGGCAGTATGCTGAACTCGCTGATAGTATTAAGACAAACGCCAAAGGTGATAATTTGCTCTTAGCTCTTCAAGAAGGGTTTAAGAGGGAAGCAAGGGGACGGTTCTCTTGCTTCCAGTTGAGCTCTGAAGTATACTTAAAATAAAAACATGAGAGTGATTAACGTGCCAAGAAGAGCCAGAGAAAAAAGCGACAACGGAATATATCATATTATTTTAAGGGGAAATAGTAGACAGGAAATATTCCATGATGATGAGGACTTTATCCGGTTCATTGAAACATTAAATAGATATAAAACAAAAACAAACATGAAAGTGCATGGTTGGTGCCTGATGAATAACCATGTACATTTGCTTTTGGAAAAAGGTGAGGAGGAACTATCTGCGACTATGAAGCGGATAGGGGTGAGCTTTGTATGGTTTTATAACAGGAAGTACGAGACTACAGGGCATTTATTTCAAGATAGGTTCAAGAGTGAAATAATCGACAGTGACAAATATTTGCTGACAGTAATACGTTACATCCATCAGAACCCTGTAAAAGCTAGGTTGGTTAAAAATCCAGTTGATTGGAAATGGAGCAGTTGCCCAGGATATTATGGTGAGAAAACGCTTTATGCAAACTTACTTGATAGCGATCTTATTCTTGGAATGTTTGCAGAGGATAGAAATACAGCAATTAGGGAGTTTATTGAATTTAATGAAGCTGTGAATGATGATAAATGTTTAGAGGATGATATCAAAAGACGATTAAAGGATGAAGAGGCGATAGAAGAGATAAAAAAGGTAATGGTAGGGTTTAATCTTGTAGAGATAAAAAGTTTACCTAAGGAACAGCGAGATGAAATACTGTCACGGATAAAAAAAATTGAAGGAATTACACAACGGCAAGCCGCTAGAATTCTTGGCATATCCCCTAACCTTATTTTTAAATCATAGGAAGCAGAAGAACCGTCCCCGTGCTTGCAGGAACAAATTCAGACGCATAGAGGAACAGCTGAAGCTAATTGAAGGGCTAAGCATAATGTCAAGAGGGCATGATGACACAACAAAAACGTCCCCTTGTGTCCTGGGTCCCGACAAGCTGAAACCCGAAAGGGTCTTTTCTTATTTATTCTTTTCGAAAAGTTTACAGGCGATATTCAGGGATTGAATCGGGAAAGAATAATAATTATATAGAGAATAAGAGATATAAATTCTAACCGGGAGGTATCAGAAATGAAACATGAGCGGTATGATTTGGCCATTCTGGGATGCGGGCCTGCGGGTTTGTCTGCAGCCATAAACGCAACGATCCGTAATAAGAAAGTGATCGTGATCGGCTCTGACATATGCAGTCCGCCATTGTACAAAGCCCAGAAGATAAATAATTACCTGGGAATATCGGAGGTCAGCGGAGGGGAGTTGCTGCAAAAGTTCATGGATCATGCGATCATGATGAATGTTGAAATAGTCAATACCAAAGCGACAGTAATTAGTGAAGCCGACCAAGGTTATAGTATCCGGGTGGGAGATGATGTTGTTTTCACCCGGGCGCTCATTATTGCTACTGGTATACCATACCGGGCTACTTTGCCGCGGGAGGATTTTTTCCTGGGCAAAGGATTGGGCTATTGTGCTACCTGTGACGGGCCGCTTTATAGAGATCAGGATGTACTAATTATCGGCCACAGCAACGAAGCTGAAGCCGAAGCTAAATTTATGACTGAAATATGCAGTAAAGTTTACTATCTGCCCCTCTACCAAGTGGCGGTAGAGTTGGAGCAGAGAATAGAGATTGTTGACGCCAAACCGGCAGCTATTGTCGGCAGCGAGTATGTGGAAGGACTGGAGTTAAAGGATGGAAGGATTATCAAGGTAGAGGGTATATTTGTACTGGGAGGGGAAACTGCCCCGGATCGCCTGGTGCCAGGCTTAGAGATAAAAAACAATCATATTACGGTGAACCGGAATCAAGAAACCAATCTGCCCGGAGTATTTGCCGCCGGTGACTGTACTGGACCTCCCTACCAGGTGGCCAAGTCAGTTGGTGAAGGACAGGTTGCTGGATTAAATGCCAGCAAATATTTAACCAAGCAAGGGGATGTCCCAAGAGCAAATTGATCCTAGCATTAAGTATTAGATGAATAGCAGATTTTAATGAAACTTGGGATAATCTATATCGTGATCAGTGTGATCCATGCCTATTCGAATTTTATGACACCGTTTGGCCAGGTGGTCAATGCTCTTTGTTTACTGGCGTTACCCTTTACTTTCCTCTTCACGGGCTTTTACTTAAAGTCCCAGCAGGGGAGGGATCAGCTTGGACATTAATTCCATCCCCGATATATTTCAATCCAAACTGAGAATAGCGATAGTATCTTGTCTGATGACCGGGGAAAAAACCTTCAAGGAAGTCAAGGAAATAACGGGTGCTAGCGACGGGAATTTGAGTGTTCAGATGTCCGAAATGGAAGAAAGCGGCTATGTCAGTATACACAAGGATTTCTTCAGCAATAAACCTCGAACCAGATATAACCTAACCGGGAAAGGGAAAAAAGAGTTTATCGACTCTGTGGTCTTCAGGAATGTTCAACATCTTTTTCAGCTCCCGAGTGTGATTTACTGCCGGAGGCAGCAGTCCGCTTACTGTTGCACCCAGACCCAGTGCGTGAGTGGATAAAAATGCATAGATCAGTGCAATGCAGGCGTCCACCGAATAGCTCTCCGCCGATTTATCCGCATGGAAAAGCATTAATGAAGGTGCGTCCCAGGTAATTTCGATATTTGCCCGTGAGAAAGGATGATTCTGATATGCCAGCATACCAAAAGCCTGTATTATTAATAGCATCTTCTATTTTAATGCTGCTTACGGCTATTCCATTGATATTATGGTGCCTAAACCTTATCAACATTGCGGCACTGGATTTGGATTTTACCTATGCTGGAGTCGGCTGCTTTGCTGCTGCCGTACTCTATGCCTATTCTATGGTAGTTGCCATAGCTGGACTGGTGTTTGCCCGGCGGCCCTATAATCATCGTTGGTGCAGAGGGCTGGCATATGTCCAACTGACGGTGGGAGTGCTTCTCATGGTTCCTCTGGGCGGTTATTCCGCATTGACCCTGCCGCCTCTGCTTATTCTGACTATCATGTACCTAATTGGTGTGAGAAAGCGTCCTTGACGAGCATCCCCACAAGCAGAGATAATGTCCTTTGTGCCACGGATAATGACACAACAAAAAAGTCCCCTTGTGTCCCTTGTGTCCTTCCATCCATCAAAATCCCTAGAATAAACGCTTGATAAAGCAAAAAGCATATCAAATACCGAATGTCAAAGCCCCTGCACTCGCGGGGGCTTTTTGTTGCATAAAACTTTATTTTTCAGTAAATGATATTTTTAGTTAAATCCTATCTACGGCCTGCCTTATTTACTGTCTTCAATGACATTAAATAGTGGGAATTTTAGTATTCCCAAATATCAAATTTGGGGGGTTTATCATGATTAGTAATGCTGCTGAAAGATTGGACAGATTGCCAATAAGTAAATTTCATTATCGGATCTTAATAGTGCTAGCTGTGGGTATGTTCTTTGATGGCTTCGATATCTATATCCTTTCGGGCATTATCGCATCCATGGCGAAAAACGGCTGGTCAACTGTACAGATGAACGCAAATCTAGTGTCGATCAGCTTTATTGGATTATTCCTGGGGGCTTTAATATCTGGCTTTTTTAGCGACCGATATGGCAGAAGGACAATGTTCATCTGGCAACTGCTTATTTATTCGATTGCTTCTTTACTATGTGCGGTGGCCATTAATTATGAGATGCTCTTGATATTTCGTCTAATTGCAACTGCCGGTCTTGGTGGTGAGATTATTACCGGGTACACAGTTTTTGGAGAATTCATTCCACCGTCCAAAAGAGGTCAATGGGGTTCATTCTTATTTTTGATTACCAACCTCTCGTTGCCGTTAGCAACTTTTGCCGGTACGTTAATCTTACCGCTTAGCCCTGAAGCCTGGAGATGGATGTTTGTTTTAGCCGGTGCCCCAGCGTTTTTATGTTGGCTAATTCAGCGTCATTTGCCTGAATCGCCAAGATGGTTGGAAACAATGGGTCGCAATGAAGAAGCAGACCGAATAGTTAGTTCTATCGAAGCCGAGATTGAACAAAGTACTGGAGAAGAATTGCCACCAGCAACATTAAAACCGTATGTGCAACAAGAACCCGTATCCGTCAAACAACTGTTCGGTAAGACCTTATTGCCAATTTTAATACTGTGTATCGGTATCTATGTACTAACCAATGTGATTGTCTATAGTTTTACCACCTGGCTTCCTTCATCTTTTGTACAAAGTGGACTTAGCATTACTAAGTCAATGGGCTTTACGACCATAATGATGATTGGAGGACCTTTAGGCGGCTTGATCGGAGTATTGATTAGTGACCGGCTAAGTAGAAAGTGGATGGTAGTAACACTGTCTGTTGTTGGTGCTATCGTAGGTTATTTTTATGGGATCAGTCAAAACAGCACCCAGATACTTGTACTAGGATTTGCCATGACGACGGTTATTTATTTCATCGTATGTATTACATGGACTACTTATATACCGGAACAATTTCCGACGGCAGTTCGAGCTAGAGGAACAGGCCTTGGAGGATCTCTGGGACGATTAAGTGCTGCGGGTAGTCCATATTTGGTTGTATTTCTGGTGAATGAATTTGGATTTTCCGGTGTTTTGATGGCTATAAGTATCATCTTTGTACTACTTGCGCTCATAGTAATCCTCCTGGGTAAGGAGACAAAGGGTAAATCATTGGAGGAAATTAACAGCTAGGCAACTTGAGTTGTCCTTTACAATATAACACCCCAATTTTAGGTTCCAGGTAAAAAATATGTGGCTAATCAAAAATGGATAGACGGAGGTGGAATTACCATACCAGTTAGCCTTACCAATTCATACAGGAACGCATTTGTTGTGGTATTGCTGGTTTAAAACTCCTTGTTGGAAAACAGGCTGTAGTTGGAAAAACAAAAATCAAACAAAATATAGGAGGTTTTAACATGTCTGACGCGTCCAAAGAAAGTATTTATCAAAAAGCAAAATTGGGTGAAAAAATTGGTTGGGGTAAGCGACCGGTGCTCCTCGTAGTGGATTTCCAAAAAGGTTTTACTATGGCTGATTCTCCTATGGGTGGAGACATGACATCTGAAGTTGAAGCTACAAAACGCCTGGCCGATGCCTGCCGCAAAAAAAATATCAAATGCATCTTTACAAGGGTTGGTTACAACAGAGATGGTTCTGACTTAACCGTTTGGTCTCTTAAAGCACCAGGCTTAAGGGAATATATCCGTAATCATCCTTATTACGAATATGATGAACGGCTTGGCATTCAAGAAGATGTGGATATTCTTGTTGAAAAACATTGGCCATCAGCATATTTCGGAACGCATATTGTACAAATGCTAATCGCCATGAATATTGATACGGTAATATTGGCTGGTTGTACCGTAGGCGGATGCTTATATGCCACTGCTATTGACACTCTTTCCTATGGTTTTAGAGCCATGATAGCTACAGACGCTAGTGGTGACCGTGCGGAAGAAACCAAGAAAATATTTATGTGGAATATGGGTATGAAATATGGTGATCTATTTACGACGGATGAGATCATTGAGCATATCAATTCAATGGAGCCTATGGAATATCCAATGCTATATTAAATAAATTTCGGATATAGTGCTCCGAACGATATAAAGGAGGCAAACAAATGAAGGCGGATCTGGTAATAAAAAACGGTTTTGTATGTACCGAAAACGGTGTCATTAAAGGCGGACTGGCAATAAAGGATGGGATCATTATACAGGTAGGTGCTGATGCGAGCCTACCAGAGGCGGGTAAAACCTATGATGCTGCTGGGAAAATCATTTTTCCCGGCCTAATAGAGCCCCATTGCCATTTAGGATTAAATCATGGGGAAGGGGAGCTTAGTGGACTTGCACGATACTACAATGATATTGAAACGGAATCTAAAACGGCGGCGGTAGGTGGAATTACGACTATAAACACCACCACGCTGTTGGACGGCCGCCCGATGCGTGAGAGGATTGAGGAAGCAAAGCGCGGGATAGGTCGGGCGTACACTGATTTTAGGTTTTACCCTACCGCTTACACTGATGACCATTTTGCAGAATTAGAGGATTTGGTGAAGGAGGGAGAGGTGTCCGGTGTCAAGTTCCTTCTAGGATACAAAGGAGAGGGAGCGCGCGTATTTGGTATGAGCGACACGGGATACAGCCCGGATCTAATCTTCAGAGGGTTTAAAAAGTTAGCGGAAATCGGCAGCCCCGCACTACCGATGGTGCATTGTGAAGATCCTTATATAATGGGAGAAGTGGCTGCTCCTATCGAAGCAGAAGCGCCCATTGCTTACAACTACTCCGATATCTTTAATCGTTCGCATCCCGGAGTCTGTGAGGTAATGGATCTCTGCAAATCAGCATATATTGCAAATTACGTAGGCTGCCCGCTTTATGAAGTGCATATAAGCGCAAAGGAAACGGTGGAACAGCTGGCATACTTGAAAGCACAAGGCTTTGATATCATAGGAGAAACCTGCCTGCATTATTTGATCTTTGCAGTAGATGATCCGATTGCTTTCAACAACCCGGAATGGACACACCAGGCGAAGGTGAATCCGCCCATTCGTACCAGCAAAGACCGTGAAAGCCTCTGGGATGCCATAAATAGGGGATTGATTACTTCGCTGGGCACCGACCACACAAACTACGACAAAGCGACTAACGCAATTGGGGGCAGTTACTGGGATGCGACACCCGGCTGCGGAGATGGCATGAGTCTTACTCTGAGCGTGATGTTAAGCGAGGGCGTGAATAAAAACAAGATCTCACTGGATACACTGCGCAAAATTACGTCGGAAAATGTTGCAAAATACCTGGGGATTTATCCGCAGAAGGGTACCCTTTCAGTGGGGTCGGATGCTGATGTGGTTATAATCGATCCGCACTATGAATGGGTGGTTGAATCCGCAAAATTTGAAACCACACATGAAGGAAGCCTATATGAGGGTATGAAATTAAAAGGGAAACCGGTTGCAACCTTTGTTCGAGGGAATCTAATTGCTGAAAATTCTAAAATTGTGGCGACCAAGCCCATCGGGAAATCACTTAAAAGTACCTACTGTGCAAGACCGGATCGTGCGTAATTCTTAAGCATCGAAAATATTGAGACCCCAGAAAAAAGTGTAAATAGTTGAAAGAGCATCCTTTCAGACGAGAATTCCGATTATGAATTCAGAGTTTGAAAGGATGTTTTATTATGAGCAATGTATACTGCTCCCAGGTAGTGAGACACACGGAGACAAAAAATAAGCTAAAAGATCTCCATGGATGGAAAGGGTCGAGCCCTGGATAACATCTTTGTCGAGCGCTTCTTCCGGACGCTCAAGTACGAAAGCATCTATCTCAATGAGTATGAAACCCCGAAATCTCTGCGGAGAGGCTTAAACCAATACATCAGGTTCTACAACGAGCAGCGTCTACATGGGTCGCTTGGATATAGATACCCCGTTGACTTTTACCATCAGAATCTTACTCAATTAGCATCATGAGAAGAGGTGGGACACATTTAGCTTATTCTTTTTGGAAATGTGTCTTGACAACGGGGGGCACTATATTTGTTGATAAGAACCTAAGGCTCATTCAATCCATTCCCGCAAAATTTACTTTCAGTGTATAATAATTTTTAACAAATGCTGAAACTTGTTAAAAGGTTGGAAAAATGAAATAGAAAATAACAAGGGGAGATAGGCAAAATGGGCAAAACAACTGAAGGCCGATGTATATTTTGCGGTGGAAATTTCGGTAAGATAGCAATGAAAAAGCATCTTGAAAATTGTATACCAAGATGAGCGGAACACATAATTGTAGCAGATGAAAAAACTGATCACTATTATTGCATTATGGTACAGGGATTCCGTAGTCCGGAATATTGGATTTATATTGACATACCTGCAAGTTCCACGTTAAAAACCTGGATGAATTTCTGCGGGACATATGGTTGGAATGCTGCGGTCATTTAAGTCAATTTGAAATCAACAGGCAAGTGTATTCATCTTATGCCGATAAAGACTATGGAGAGAGAAGCATGAATACAAAATTGGAAAATATTCTGGATGTAGGAACCCAGTTTAAACATGCATATGATTTGGGTTCAACCACCTATTTGAAGCTGAAGGTCGTAGGTGAATTCAAAGGTAAAAAGAGAAAGAAAAAAACTGCCCTGCTCGCTCGAAACAATCCGCCTGTTATTGAATGTTCCTGCTGTGGCAAACCTGCTACTAATATTTGTTGCAATTGTTTTTGATGGAGATGGCTGGCTCTGTGATTCTTGTTTGAGTAAGCATGAATGTGGAAATGAAGAGTGCATGCCGATCGTCAATTCACCAAGATCAGGAGTATGCGATTATACGGGCGGTATTTATGATTAAGCAACGGGTTTTATGCGGAATCTGATTTATTGATACGAGGGGTTAGAACATGAATAATAATGCAAGGTATAGCAAAGCCCAGTGGCGTTTATTAAAGGAGTTGGCCGGAGAAGTATACAGAATCGAATTGGATGCGGAATTGGATAAGTTATTTGCTGTATTTCAATCCTGGAAGTCTGGTGAGATAGATTCCTGGGATTTGGAAGAGGCTATTCATAAATTTCACCAGGGTCCGTCCAGGAAGCTGTACAGCACTCATAATAACGTTGATGCAGATTTTATTGTTGCCGGCGCTCTGAAACGCGGGATTCTATCGAGCGAGAAAATCCCTCCTGATCTGCTTGAAAATATAATGGATATAATGGATATTTTCGGCTAAGCGGGACTGTTTTCTATCAATAACTCGGGGTCAGATCCCCTTGTGTCTGCAATTATTTATTAACAACCGCAGTAAATGACAAAGGGACGGTTCTCTTGTCATCTGTTTCTTAGCGAGTAAAGAGACTTGATTCCAAGATGCGTCTGAAGAAACGCCAATTGTTTTACGGTCCGAGTAATTACCAAGGCGGAATGTAAAAAGACTATTCAATTCTCTATTGTTATATAATTTATGATTAAGAAAATTCTTGACTTCATAATGATATCTACTCTTTTCATATTTGTAATCCTTGCCAAATCATCAGGTTTAAGATTTAGGTTTTCTATCTTCTACCACCAATGAATCCTCTGCTATTTAAGTATGAAATACTAGCCGTAAGTTATTTTTAAGGTCACGCCTGCAAACTCCATTATAATAGATGGCAAAGGGACGGTTCGAGACCACTGAAAAAGTCGTGGATTTGCTAATCTAAGGCGTCGTAAGCAACAAAACACATTCTCTTTAAAGCCGTAAAAATGGTATTCTTAAGGCATTAACGTTTTTAATTGAAGACGGAAAAGACATTCAAATGGTACTTTTTCAGTAGTCTCGGACGGTTCTATTGTCATCTATCAAGTGCGGTTCCAGTTCCGGGACAGGCGGTTTCCAAATCTCCGGAACTGCGGTTTCGCCGCACAAGAATATTCAATAGGTTCCCGGTTTTGCTCAATATCCGCTGGTTTCTGGGCATATGAACTCTCCTTTTCCTCCAAAGTTAATTATACGCCATTTTACCACAGCAACTATTTCGTGACAATAGAACCGTCCCCTTGTCATCCCGATGAAGGTATAAGTGCCACCAACACTAAAAAGCGTGATGGATTTAAGCAAATGGTTACGGATGCTCTGGACGGCAAGATGGATTTAATTATTACCAAATCAGTCAGTCGCTTTGCGAGAAATACAGTTGATTCTCTGGTTACAGTGCGCCAGTTAAAAGAAAAAGGCGTAGAGGTGTATTTTGAAAAGGAGAACATCTACACCCTGGACAGTAAGGGGGAACTTCTAATCACCATTATGTCCAGCTTAGCTCAGGAGGAAAGTCGTTCGATTTCTGAAAATGTAACCTGGGGTCAGCGCAAACGTATGGCGGACGGTAAAGTTAGTATTCCTTACGCCCACTTCCTCGGTTACGAAAAGGGCGAGAACGGGTTGCCCAAAATAGTAGAAAAAGAAGCTGAAGTTGTGCGTCTGATTTACAGGATGTTTCTTCAGGGTCAAACGCCTTCAAGCATCGCCAGACACCTTGTCAATCAAGGTGTTCCCTCTCCAGCCGGGAAGAAGACCTGGCAGGTGGCTACAGTTATAAGCATTTTGACTAACGAAAAATACAAGGGTGATGCGCTGCTCCAAAAACGCTTCACTGTGGATTTTCTGACCAAAACCACGAAAGTCAACGAGGGAGAGGTTCCCCAATACTATGTGCAGAACAGCCATCCTGCCATTATTGAGCCAGACGAGTTCGATGCGGTGCAGATTGAGATGGACCGTAGAAGAAAGATAGGTCGGCCAGTCAGTTGTCACAGCCCATTCTCGGCAAAAATCATTTGTGGTGATTGCGGCGGTTTTTATGGATCGAAGGTCTGGGGCTCAAACACCAAGTACCGGCGTACTATTTGGAGATGCAATGAGAAGTATAGAAAGGACAAACCCTGCTCAACACCCCATCTAACCGAGGATGAGATTAAGCAGCGGTTTCTGACTGCGGTTAGTATATTGATGGGCAATCGGGATGAGCTGCTTGCAAACTGTCGGATGGTTATTGAAGTCTTATGCGACCGCACCGGGATTGAAACGGAACTTGCGGAACTGCAGCGCGAAATTGAAATTGTTTATGAACTTACGAGAAGATCCATTAATGAAAATGCCCGCTTTGCAGTTAATCAAGATGAATTTAACGAACGGCATAAGGAGTATACAGAGCGGCACCGGATAGCGACCAAGAGGGCTGCCGAACTGAAAACGCTCCTTATGAAGCGCGGTGAACAGTATAAAACTATAGATTCTTTTATCCGGGATATAGAAACCCGGCCGTTAATTATTGAGGAATTTGATGAAAAGTTATGGACAGCTATTGTTGACAAAGTCACTGTATTGCCGGATAGCAGGCTAGTGTTTTGTTTTAAGGATGGTACAACCATTGAAGCATAGGCATTAATTCAATATCATTCGCTTCTGTTACTTCTTCAGTATCGTACTAGCCTTGCTGACATTTCCGGCTATAGCAACTATACAAGAGGGGAGAATGTTACCTAGACCTATCAATCAGAACTGATTGATAGGTCTGTTAGCTATATACGCAATATTAAAACGGCCAAAAAGCAGGCAAGTTTGGTAGCACTGGTAGGCCTAGGTAATGTTCTGGGTGTTACATTGGATTTTTAATCCAACTGAATAAAAAAATCATTATAATAGGAGACAACAGTTAATATGAGGATAATTATATAATCAGGTGTTAAAAAGATGGAAAATTAACTAATAGCGGGGGCGCAGTAATGAAAACAAACTCGAAGCGTGGGGGAAAAGCGGTAAGCAAACTAGGTAGCGAGCCATATAAGAGGCATGTGCTTTCAATGTATGATAATTTGAATAACGTTGAAAAGTATCGCAAAAATATGGTTAAAATCGAAAATGAAATTTCCAAGTTTAATGGCATACGTACTGTTGTAAAGAGACCGGATTATATAGGCTTTTATGAACATATAAGAAAATACTATATTGAGGTAAACAATACAACGATTGAACCTAGATATAAATCAATACTTGATTATACATACGGGGAGGAACCTCAAGTCCTTTACTTTATGATGCTTTATGTTAAACGAATAAATGACCTGGAACAGTTTGACCAAAAATATACCGAGGAAGATTTACAGAAGGATAAAAGACTAGCAGAACACTATTTGGAATTATATAACGAATGGAAGCTATTATTTGGATTGCTAGAAAAATTGGATAATTTGGTGCTAGCAGTTATTAACTCTTATGATTCAAGCAAGATACAACATTTGGATGAAGACATTAAGGACCTTGATAGTTTAACGATAAAACATAGGTTTTTAGCTGCTGTTGCACGAAGGGAGAAAACTACAGCTTTCAAGCTTTTAGGGAAATTGCGCAATTTAGATGAGGGTGAAGATTATTACTTAGAGGCGCTAGCGCATTATAACAATGAAGAATATGAGGCTGCTGTAAGATGTGCTCAAAGGGTTAATCCCGGTGAAATTGATTATCCTGCAGCATCGGCAATGATCATGGAATGCTTTGCTACGATGGGAGATTTTCTAAGCTTTTTTAAGTATTTTGGGGAGATAAAACAAAGGATTAGTGGAATCTATATAATATATTTACTTCAAACCTTAATATGTAACGCTAATATCGATAAATTGGATGAGGAAGAACTTCAGACTTGCTTTGGAAATGAAATCGAATTTGCCAACAAAAGTGTTGCTATCGAAGATGACGCATTAATAGGTAAGGTGTACAGAAACTTTGTTAACATAGCCTTGGAAGGGATTGATATTGTAGATGATATTTTATATCATGAATCGCTTATAGAAGAAGTCAAAATTCCGGATAGGATTCAGTCAAGACTAGAACAATTATCCTTAGCACTTGATTTATATCATGGAGACATTTCGAAATTTATAAATCTTGATTATGCAAGAGAGAATGGAATAGGGTTATGCCGAGAGGAAATTATAGAGTGGACTTTGAGCACTCTGATTTATAATAATCCTGACAAATCCTTCGAAAATACTTCTTTGGCATTAATGGCTCTATTAAAGCTAGGCTTCGTAAATGATTATATATATAACATAGAAGAAAATTTAACTGATTTGGAGAAGTTCGGAGCAAATGGGGATAATCGGGCTTATGAATTAATTAGCCTAGCATATGTTGAAAGTAGCTTATCAGGAAGAAAATCAGACAAATTATTTGAAGCTCTAAAAAGAGCTAATATTAATATGGATAACGCCGAGAATGAAGTAAAAGCCAAAAAAGTCATATCAATACTTTCCGATAAGGGCAGAATTGCTTATAGTTCCGCCGAATGGCAATATAATAAGGCGATGGAAGAGGATTATGGATGGAAGGATGCAGGAATGCTTTCGTTATCCTATTTTAGAATTTTGGAAGTTGAATTCAATCAAAAAATGGTATTACCACTTTTATCTTTGGTTTCAATAAATGATCTTGAAACCAAGTACAACCTAAATCTAGAAAAGCTCTCTGGCAAGGCCCAAAATAGATATAGGACTAAGTGGGAGATACTGATTAAGGAGTTTAAAAAAATTGTAAATCCCGGTAACCCTACTAATGGCTTGATGTTAGGACCATTAGAATATTTCGTAAAATATCTAGGATCCCAATATGATAATAATGACGAAATTGCAAATGTTTTGTACAAAGCGCTAAAGAATATTCTAAATGAAGAGGGCATGATGAATTTGCAAAACAAAAATATTGAGAAAATGCTAAGCCATAAAAACAGAGAACAGTTTAGGAATCCTCCCGCTCACACTAGGTATCTGCCATTTGAAAAAGCTTTGGAATGTAGAACTTTTGTAAATGAAAGTATTCTAAGTATAGGTGGTTGGATAAAATAGTTAGAATTGCAGTTAATTAAGCACATTTAATTCTCACGGTACAGGGATTAACGAAGGTTTCACCTGTTCTTAGCTCAACACCTTTTTGCGCAGCTTCAATAATCTTTGCGAGTGACGCATGCTGTCCGGCAGGAAGATTACGGATGTATCCACGCCTTAAAATCTCACGCACTTCTTCGCTTTCATCTCTGAATGTTTCAACAACACTAGTTTTCAGCGTGGTAGTCATGGCCGACAATCTTGGGGGGACTACGGTCTTGAGTACTGGCTCAACCATGTTGATTAGTTTGTTACCCCATACACCAACGCCAATGCACAAGCCTATCCCTCCGAATATGATAATCTCAGTTTTGTGTTGGGTGGTCCATTCTTTAGCTCTATGGGCCGTATGTTTAATAGTATCAAAAAGCATTGTCTACTCATCCTTTCCTTTGCCCATCGCGTTTTGGTAACTTTTTCTTAGTCGTTCCAATGTTTCTTTGCGATTGTCAACCAAAAAGTGAACCACTGTGCTGATTAAAAACTGAGCCACTTTTGCTCATATAAAAGTGAGCCACCAGCTCACCAAAGGGTCCAAAGGTATTTGAGGGCTAGTTATTCTGC
>Ga0123335_1005885_pt1 | contig 14641 bp, 10 predicted proteins | sample BiotimSIPDNA_2_FD_89707 | JGI IMG/M metagenome (GOLD analysis project Ga0123335, IMG submission 89707) | Anaerobic biogas reactor microbial communites from Washington, USA - Biogas_R2 time_0 SIP DNA | ecosystem: Engineered > Bioreactor > Anaerobic > Unclassified | place: Washington, USA... | reverse complement strand
TGGCTGAGGATATTGAACACATTTTCCTGTCAGGGGATGGTGCCTCCTGGATTCGCACAGGAGAAGAATGGCTGTATCCCTGTGTGCCCATCCTGGACAGCTTTCACAGTATGAAGGCACTGCGGAGTCTGTTTGCCGAAAGCCCCGAACGAATCAGTGAGTTTTTAAGCCATGTGCGGACAGACAGGCGGACCCATGCTGTAGCCCTGTGCCAGAAAACCCTCAAAGAAACGCCTGAAAGACATCGCAAAGGAAAGCTGGACAAGGCGAAATACCTATTGAACAACTGGGTGAGGATTCGCAACCAGCGCCACCCCGGAGCCTTGGGGTGCAGCGCTGAAGGGCATGTCAGCCATATCCTGTCTGCACGCCTGAGCAGCAGGCCGCATGGGTGGTCACAGCAGAACATGGAGAACATGGCTGAGTTGCGTGTCATGAAAGCGAATGGGCAAATTATTGACTATGCCCAGCTGCGGAGGAGCAATTCAACGCGGGAAGGAGTTGAGTCATCTGCTGAAGTGAAGGGACTGATTGGATCCAAAGAACTCAGGAAAAGTCTAAGGAAAACCTCGAAAACCTGGCTGAAGAACGCTCAGGTAAGCATTCCGATTCTCTCTACCGGCAAAACAAGCCCTTTATACCAAGCGCTGCATGGCCTTTCGTCTTTCTCTGTCGCCTGACTACCTACAACATCTTGACGCGACCCGGTGAACCCCGGCATTTGCGCAACGCTTCTTTTCCTTGTATAATCAACCCACATCAACCTTAAGGAGCGTGATTCCCCTAATGGACGACCCTGGATCGCCTATTCTCTCCTCTGTCATTCTGATTTTTGTACTCACCCTCATCAATGCCTTCTTGGCCGGCGCTGAAATGGCATTTGTCTCCCTGAACCCCGGCAAAATCAAGGACATGGCGGACAAGGGCGACAAGCGCGCCCAAAAGGTGCAGCGTTTGCTGGCGTCCCCGGATGCCTTTTTGTCCGCGATCCAGGTGGGCATCACCTTCGCGGGCTTTTTCAATTCCGCCTCGGCGGCAAGGGCCTTTGTAGACCGGCTGATGCCCGTCCTGGGCAGTTTCCCGGCGGCGGAGACCGTGGCCAGCCTCATCATCACCCTGATCATCTCCTATGTCACCCTGGTCTTGGGAGAGCTGTACCCCAAGCAGCTGGCCCTGCAGGTGCCGGAGCAGTATGCCCGGGTGTCTGCCGGCACCATTCTGCTTCTGCGGGCGGTGTTCCGCCCCTTTGTGTGGCTGCTCACCGTGTCGGTGGGGCTGCTGAAAAAAATCACCCCCATTGACTTCACCAAAAAGGAAGAGAAATTGACCCGCCAGGAGATGAGCGTGCTGCTCAACTCCAGCCGCAACGACGGCGCCATTGACACGGAGGAGTTCAACATGATGCGGGGCGTCCTCTCCCTGGACACCCGCCTGGTGCGGGAGATCATGGTGCCCCGGGTGGACACGGACATGCTGGACGCCGATGAGCCCTTCCAGGAGAACATGCAGTTCCTGCTCCAGGAGATGCGCTCCCGCATCCCCATTTACGAGGAGGAGAAGGACAACGTCATCGGCATCGTCCACATGAAGGACGTCCTTATCAACCTGGACGCCCTGAACGAGGGCCGCCTCACCTTCCGGGACATCGCCCGCCCGGCCCTCTTCATCCCGGACACCATGTACACGGATGAACTGCTGGTGCAGTTCCAGAAGTCCAAGCAGCACCTGGCGGTGTTGGTGGACGAGTTCGGCGGCGTGTCCGGCATCGTCACCATGGAGGACCTGATTGAGGAAATCGTGGGGGACATCCAGGACGAGTACGACGACGAGGAACAGGACGAGCTCACCCTCTTAAGCCCCACCGAAGCCCTGCTCCACGGCAGCCTGCCCCTGTCGGATTTCAACAAGGCCTTCGACCTGAACGTGGAATCCGAGGACGCGGACACCGTGGCCGGGTATATCATAGAGCAGCTGGGCTACCTGCCCAAGCCCGGGGAAACCCCCGAGGTGGATTTGCCCCAGTGCACCCTGAAGGTGCAGGCGGTGCGCAACACCCGGATTGAAACCGTGCACCTCACCCTCAAGACCCCGGTGGAGGTGCCGGACGCAGCGGAGGAAAAGGACCAGGATTGAAAACATTCCGATTTTTAAAACCCGAATGGAAGGCCCTCATTGTGGTCTTCTTTCTGCTTGTCGCCCAGGTGTCGGCGGAACTGGCCCTGCCGGCCTATACCAGCAGCCTGGTGAACGTGGGCATCCAGCAGGACGGCATCGAAAACGCCCTGGCGGCCACCCTCCGGGAGGGCAGCATGAAGGACCTTTTCCTGCTGATGGAGGATGCCGACAAAGAGGCGGTGCTCAGCGCCTATGACGCCCCGGAAAACGGCTTGTACCACCTGAAAACCACCCTCACAGGGGAGCAGCGGGAGGCGGCCATCCAAGCCCTGAACCTGCCCATGGGGATGCTCTTTGGCATGCAGGCCATGCCCGGGGGCGAGGTGGCCCTGGCCGGCCTGCGCAGCGGCCTTTTGACCCGGGAGGTCCTCTTGGCCCAGCTGGAAGCCCAGACCCCCTTAACCGGGGAAGTGGGCCGGCAGTTTGTGGCCCAGGCTGCCGCCCAGTATGTCCGGGCCGAATACCAGGCCCAGGGCATCAACATCGATGCTGTGCGCAACCGCTACCTGTGGACCCAGGGCCTGTATATGCTGGGCCTCACCCTGCTCTCCGGCGTGGCCGCCCTGACCACCAGCTTCCTGTCCAGCAGGGCCAGCGCCCGGATCGGCAGGGGTCTGCGGAGCCGGGTGTTCAAAAAGGTGCTGTTTTTCTCCAAGGCCGAGGTGGACCGCTTCTCCACCGCCTCCCTCATCACCCGCACCACCAACGACATCAACCAGATCCAGCAGGTATCCGTCATGATGATGCGGATGCTGTTCTACGCCCCCATCATGGCCCTGGGGGGCATCTACCGGGTGACCCAGGTGAAGACCGGCCTGGGCTGGATTGTGGTGGTCACCGTGGCCGCCATGGTGCTGATGGTGGTCACCGTGGCCGCCATCGTCACCCCCAAGTTCCGCAAAAGCCAGGAGCTGCTGGACCGGATGAACCTGGTGGCCCGGGAAAACCTCACCGGCGTCCAGGTGGTCAGGGCCTTCTCCCGGGAGGAGACGGAGCTTGCGCGCTTTGGCGAAGCCAACAGCAACCTCACCGAATTGAACCGCAAAATCAACTACACCTTTGGCTATATCATGCCCCTGATGATGCTGCTGCTCAACGTGGTCTCCCTGGCCATCATCTGGTTTGGCGCCCAGGGCGTGGACCTGGGGCGCCTGCAGGTGGGGGACATGATCGCCTTCATGAGCTACACCTTCCAGATCGCCTTCGCCTTTATGACCATCGCCATGATGAGTTCGGTGATGCTGCCCCGGGCCGAGGTGGCCTCCCAGCGCGTGCACGAGGTGCTGGCCACCGACAACAGCATCAAGGACCAGGGCAGCCCCGGCGTGCAGCTGCCAAAGGGGCCGGCCAGCCTGCGCTTTGACCGGGTGTCCTTCCGCTACCCGGACTCCAAAACCGATGTGCTCCACGAGATCAGCTTTGACATCAAGGCGGGGCAGACCGCCGCTGTCATCGGGGCCACCGGCTCGGGCAAATCCAGCCTGGTCCAGCTGATTCCCCGGTTTTTTGATGTCTCCCAGGGGCAGATTGCATTGGACGGCGTCAACATCAAAGACCTGCCGCTGGCCACCCTCCGCGCCCAGATCGGCTTTGTGCCCCAGACTGCCCAGCTGTTTTCCGGCACCATCACCTCCAACATCGCCTTTGCCGATGAGGGGATGACGGAAGCAGAGATCCATAAGGCGGCAGAGCTGGCCCAGGCCGCCCGCTTCATTGAGGAGCGGGAGGAGGGCATGGACAGCGCCGTGGCCCAGGGGGGCAGCAACCTCTCCGGCGGCCAGAAGCAGCGCCTGTCCATCGCCCGGGCCCTGGCGGCCAAGCCCCGGCTGCTGCTGTTTGACGATTCCTTCTCGGCCCTGGATTACCGCACCGACCTGATGGTGCGCCAGGCCCTGAAGACCAGCCTGCAGGACACCACGGTGCTGATTGTCGCCCAGCGCATCGCCACCGTCATGCAGGCCGACACCATCCTGGTGTTGGAGGAAGGGCGCCTGGTGGGCCAGGGCAGCCACCGGGAGCTGATCAAGACCTGCGCCACCTACCAGCAGATTGCCAGAAGCCAGCTGTCTGACAGCGAACTGGCCGGGACAGGAGGTGCAGCCTCATGAGTCAGCGACGCTCAGACAGCAAGAGCCGCCGGCCCCAGGGCGGCGGCGGCGGGCCCCACGGCGGCGGCCGGCTGGTGGAAAAGCCCAAGGATTTCAAAAACACCATGAAACGCCTGCTCCAGGTGCTCAGGCCCTGGCGGGGCAGGCTGATCTTTGCCAGCACCATGGCCGTTTTAAGCGCCGCCATGGGCATCGTGGGCCCCAAGATCTCCGGCCAGGCCACCACCGCCATCTTTGAAGGCCTGGTGGCCAAGGTGCGGGGGACAGGCAGCATCGATTTTGCCCGCATCGGCCAGGTGCTGTTGATGCTGCTGATGCTCTACCTGGTCTCTTCCCTCTTCAGCTTCCTCATGTCCCGGGTCACCATGGGGGTGATCGCGGACTTCTCCCGGGAGCTGCGCCAGCGGATTGGTGAGAAAATCCACAAGGTGCCCGTGTCCTACTACGAAAAAACCAGCATCGGGGATGTGCTGTCCCGGATCACCAACGACGTCACCTCGGTGTACCAGAACATCGCCGACATCATCACCCAGTTTGTGTCCGGCATCGCCACCCTGGTGGGGGTATTGGTGATGATGGTGATCATCAGCCCCCTGCTGGCCCTGTTGGTGGCGCTGGTGGTGCCCCTGGCCATGATGATGGCGGCCCTGATCTTCAAACGCTCCCAGCGCTACTTCAAAGCCCAGCAGGAGGTCATCGGGGACATCACCGGCCAGGTGGAGGAATCCTATGCCGGCCACATGGTGATCCAGGCCTACGGCAAGGAGCAAAGCAGCCTGGACAGCTTCCAGGAAAAGAACGAGCAGCTCTACGAAAGCGCCTGGAAAAGCCAGTTCTTTACCGGCCTGATGCAGCCCATCATGAACTTCACCAACAACCTGGGCTACCTCCTGGTGGTGGTGGTGGGCGCCGCCCAGGCCGCCATGGGCCTCATCACCGTGGGGGATGTCCAGGCCTTCATCCAGTATGTGCGCTCCTTCATGCAGCCCCTGGTGCAGTTCTCCCAGATCACCGGCGCCATCCAGACCATGGCGGCGGCGGCCGAGCGGGTCTTCGCCTTTCTGGACCTGGAGGAGGAGACCGACCCCCAGAGTCCCCCCGCCCTGCCCCCGGTGAAGGGCCGGGTCTGCTTTGAGAACGTCCGCTTCGGCTACGACCCGGAGAAGGTGATCATCCACGATTTCTCCCTGTGCGTACAGCCGGGGCAGACCTGCGCCATCGTGGGGGAAACCGGCTCGGGGAAGACCACCCTGGTGAAATTGCTGATGCGCTTTTACGAGCCCCAGTCCGGCCGGATTACCTTAGACGGCATCGACCTGGCCAGCCTCTCCCGGGAGGAGGCCCGCTCCGCCTTTGGCATGGTGCTCCAGGACACCTGGCTCTTCTCCGGCACCATCATGGAAAACATCCGCTACGGCCGGCCCGAGGCCACCGACGAGGAAGTCATTGAGGCCGCCCGCCTGGCCCACGCCGACCACTTTATCTTGACCCAGCCCGGCGGCTACCAGATGGAGATCAACGAGGAGGCGGACAACATCTCCTCCGGACAAAAGCAGCTGCTCACCATCGCCCGGGCTGTCCTGGCGGATAAACCCGTCCTGATCCTGGACGAGGCCACCTCCAATGTGGACACCCTGACCGAGCACCGCATCCAGCGGGCCATGGGCTTTTTGATGCAGGGCCGCACCAGCTTCGTCATCGCCCACCGCCTCTCCACCATCCGGGAGGCCGACACCATCCTGGTGATGGACCAGGGCAACATCGCCGAGGTGGGCAGCCATGACGAACTGATGCAAAAAGGCGGCAAATACAAGGAGCTGTACGAAAGCCAGTTCGAGCAAGCTTAAATCTTTATAGCGGCATAATTTTAGGGTGCATTTTGATGTTGAATATCATCAAATGCACCCTAAGTGTTCAATATAGGAAACCGCGTTTCCCGGTCAGCAGTACCAGTTCACCTTCACCGGATGGGGCTCGTTTTCCACGGACACCGCCATGAGGGAGGCCAGCAATTCCTCCCCCTGCTCCTGTGCGATGGCGGCGTAGGCTTCGGGGCTGGCCCCGGTGCCCAGGCGGTGATAGGCGATGGCGGCGGCGCCGTAAAAGGCAATGCCCAGGGCGTGGGTGGCGCTGTGGATGCTGGAGGCAGCCTGGCCAATGGCCCGGGCTGCCGCCTGGGCGGCCTGGTCGTCCTCCCGCTCCCGGGCAGCGGCGTGGGCCTCCTTCAATATGATGTTTTTTACATAGGGCAGCTTCACTTTCCCCGCCAGCCAGTCCCGGGCGGCGGTGAGGGCGTGGCGGGGCCGCGTATCCCCCGGGCAGCGGCCTTCATAAATGGGCAGCAGCACCGCTTCTGCATAGTTGATGCACCAGCTGGCCAGGGTCTCTTTGCTCTGGGTCTCAATCTGCCGCATCAGGGCCAGGATGTGGGGGTCCTCCGCCGCCCCCAGCATTTTCCGGGGCGCCTTAGCCATCCGCCAACCCCTCCAGTTCCCGCTGCACCAGGGAGATGGCCACCTGCAGGCCCCGGGTGCGCCGGCACATCAGGCTGTGCTGGGGTCCCCCCTCGGCCAGCCCGGTCTGGGCCTTTTCGCATTTGGTCCACAGGGACAGCAGGGCCCGCAGGGCCTCCTTCAGTTCCTTCTCGGTGTATGATGCCACGGCGCTTCTCCTTTTATTGACGGCGAGGAAAACGAAAAATCCATGCATGACTGCATGGAAGGATGATAACCAGGGCTTTCGTTACTAAACCCCCTCAGGTCCCATATCACCCCACGGTGCTCAAATCCCAGGTCTCGTTCAGTTTGGGCACGTCGCTGATGAGGCGGCGGGTGTAGGCGGCCTTGGGGTTCAAAATCACCTCGTCCGCGGTGCCGTACTCCACAAATTTGCCCTTTTCCATAATGTACACGGTGTCGGAGATGTGGTAGGCCAGGCCGATGTCGTGGGTGATGAAGATGATGGTCATGTTGGTTTCGTCGCGCAGTTTCAGCAGCATGTCCAGGATGGTGGCCCGGGAACAGGCGTCAATCATGCTGGTAGGCTCATCCGCCAGCAAAATCTTGGGCTTGAGCAGAAAGATCCTGGCGATCATCAGCCGCTGCATCTGCCCGCCGGACAATTCAAAGGGATATTTGTTGGTCATCTCCTCATACTTGAGGTTGACAAAGGCCAGCGCCTCCGTCATCAGGGCGATTTTTTCCTCCATCTTCAGGTGTTTGCCGCCGCGCATGCGGATGCAGTCCAGCAGCACGGCATCAATCTTATTGAAGATGTTGTAGCTGGAAAACGGGTCCTGGAAGATGGCCTGGATGCCCTTCCAGTACTTGCGGCGCTTCTTGGCTGTGGACAAGTCCAGCGGCTGGCCGTGGAAGTGGATCTCGCCCTCCGTTTTGGACAGCAAACCCAGCAGCATCTTGGCCAGCGTCGTTTTGCCGCTGCCGGATTCACCCACGATGGACACCAATTCCCCGTCATAAAAATCAAAATCCACATGGTCCACCGCCGTTACGGTCTGGCGGCCCAAACCAAATACCTTGGTCAGCCCCCTGCCGCACAGGCAGACGGTGCGCTCAGCGTTCACTGGCATACTTCCTCCTCAGCTCGTCCTCATCCCGCCAGCAGCGGCTGGCACGGCCGGAGCGCAGTTCCCGCAGCTCCTGGTTAATGCCCGTGCAGCGTGGCTCCACATACTTGCACCGGGGCGCGAAGCGGCAGCCCGCGGGCGGCTTTTTTAAATTCGGCGGCGTGCCCGGGATGGCCACCAGCTTGGTATCGCGCATGCCCTCCTCCGGCACCAGGATGGAATCCATCAAGCCCTTGGCATAGGGATGCACCGGGTCAAACACCACCTCACGCGCGCTGCCCTCCTCCACAATCTGCCCGGCGTACATCACCATGATGTCGTCGGTGACGTTGTATAAAAGCGGCAACTCGTGGGTGATGAAGATCATCGTCTTGATCATGCCCTCGTCCATCATGTTGCGCAGCATCTTGATCACCATCTTCTGGCTGGTGACGTCCAGGGCAGAGCTGGGCTCATCCGCGATCAAAACCTGCGGGGAGAGGATGGTGGAGATGGCAATCACTGTGCGCTGCTTCATGCCGCCGGACAATTCCACCGCGAACTTGTCCAGGGATTCACGGGGCAGGCCCAGCTTTTCAAAGCGCTCGGTGGCCAGGTCGCGGATGTCGTTCTTTTTCATGTGCGGCAGGTGCGCGCGCACCACGTCCTGAATAAAGTGGATAATCCGCCGCGTGGGGTTCAGCGCGTTCATCGCGGCCTGGGGGATGTAGGCAATCTTGGTGCCCAGCACGTTTAAGCGCACCTCATCCGGCGGCATCTGCGTAATGTTTTGCCCATCCAGGATAATGTCCCCGCTTTGGTAGTGCAGCGGCGGGAAGTAATAGCCCATCAGGGAGAGCGCCAGGGTGGACTTGCCGCAGCCGCTCTCGCCCGCGATGCCCAGGCTGCGCCCCTCCCACAGTTTTAAGGACACGTGGTCTACCGCGTAGATGTCCTCGCCAAAGCGGGTGATGTACTTGGTGGTGAGGTCACGAACCTCCATAACCGGTGTATTGCTCATGACGACCCCCCTTATGAGCGCAGCTGCGGGTTGAACACTTGGTCCAAGCCCGTATTCATTAAGTTGAGTGAGAAGGAGATGAGGGCGATAACCAAAATCACCGGGAAATAGGCCCACCAGGAGCCGTTTAAGTGCGCGGAGTACAGCATCGCCCAGTTCATCATCAAGCCCAGGGTGGGCACCTCTGTCGTCTTGGGGCCTAAGCCCAAGAGGGACAGCTGCGCCTCCGCCAGGATGCCGGAGGACACCTGCAGGATGAAGGCCATGATGACATAGCTGAGGATATAGGGCAAAATATCGCGCCAGATGATGCGCAGCACACTGTGCCCCGACAGCTTGCTCAGGTTCACATGGTCACGGTTGCGCAGGGAAATCACCTGTGAGCGCACCGAGCGCGCCGTCCACACCCAGCTGGTCAGGCCGATGACCACCGCCACGGTGGTTGCCCCGCGCTGGTCCTGGCCGATGGAGTAGGAAATCAGTATCAGCAGCACAAAGCCCGGGATGACGGTAAAGATGTTGGTAAAGAACATGATCACATCATCCACCCAGCCGCCCAGGTAGCCGGCCAGAAGACCCAGCCACAGGCCAATTAGGGTGGCAACCGTGCCCGCGATCAGACCGATTACCAGGGAGGTGCCGGCCGCGGACACCAGCTCCTTCAATACGTCCCGGCCAAAGTTGTCCGTGCCCAAAGGCAGGGTTTTCACGTTGGCAACGGCAGAGATGTTCACATAGTCATCCTTGCCGATGCTGCCTTTTTCCACGGTCTCACCGCTTTGGGGGTCGGTTTCAGACAGGCTCAGCGCTGGCGCGTTGCTGGCCGCCACCAGGCGCTTGTTGAGCCGCTCATAGAAATTGCGGTCGGCCTTGGTCATCCCGGCCGGGCGCTCCTTGCCGTCATAATGCGTTTTCCAGGCAGAAAGCAGCGCCTCGGTGTCGTGGATGTTGAGCCCTTCGATGTCCTTGCCGGTCACGTCCAGCCAGTAAGCCATCTTGACGCGGTCCTCCTGGCTTAAGAGGCTGGCTATCCGATTGCTGTCCGCCTCCGGCAGGCGCAGCACGCTGCGCTGGCTGCTTACGCTGTCATACAAAGATACATAGGTACCAGGCCCGGCAAAATTACCCAGGCCAATGGACTGCAGCGGGTTGCCTGGATTGATGAGCGGATAGATTAAAATCATCGACAGCATCAGCATAAAGATGCCAAAGCCCACCAGAAAGAGGGGGGAGCGGAAGATTTTGCGGATGATGTGTTTCATTTTATCTCCCTCCCTTAGTTGATCTGCGCGGCCTTGACCCGCGGGTCAATGAAGGCGTAGAGGATATCCAGCAAAAAGGCACTCAACAGAACCATAAAGGTGATAATCAGCGTGGTGGCTGAAATCAGCGGGTAGTCCGCCATCGTCACCGCACGGTACATCGTGGTGCCCAGGCCCGGATAGTTGAAAATAATCTCCGCCACCAGCGCGCCGCCAATCATCGTACCGATGGACAGCGCCAGGCCCGTCACCTGCGGCAGCATCGCGTTGCGGAACACATAGCGCACAATCTTGCGGTCCTTGATGCCCAAAAAACGCGCGTACTTCACATAGTCGGCGTTCAACTCATAAATGGACATGGAGCGCATGCCTATCGCCTGCCCTCCGATGGAGATCAGCACAATGGACCAGAAGGGTAGGTGGTAGTGCTGGATGACCGAGCGCAGAAAGTCAAAGCTGGCGTTGGGGATCATGTCAAAGGCGTAGCCGCCGGAAATGGGCGCCCATTTCAGGTTCACGGCAAACACCACCAGCAAAATCACCGCCATGCCAAAGGCCGGAATGTTGCTGAGGAAGAGGGTCATCGGCAGCAGCACCTTGTCAAAGCCCTTGCGGATGTAGGCCGCCAGGGCGCCCAAGAGGTTGCCCAGCAGCCAGCCAACCAAAATGGCGGGCAGCTGCAAAAACACCGTCCACCAGATGGCGCTGCCCAGAATATCCGTCACCTTGCGCGGATACTGGCTGAAGGATGTCCCCAGATCGCCCCGGGTCAGGTTGCCCAGGAAGGTAAAAAACTGCTGCATGAGGGGCTTGTCGGTGCCAAACTCCGCCTGGTACTGCTTGTAGATGCGGCTGACCGCTGTCGCGTCCGTCATGCCGCTGGCCAGCCTGCCCGTGATCGCCGCGACCGGGTCCGCCGGCATCAGGCGGGGTAAAAAGAAATTCAGCACCAACGCCGCCGCGAAGGTGACAATAAACCAGACAATTTTCTTGGTGAAGTACTTTCTGTAGCCCTTCATCTCATACAGCCCCCTGCGGTCAATACTAGATTCACTTGTTAATGCTTTGATGCGCTGGTCTTTTTGCGCCTCCGCGTTGCCTCTTTCAGTCGGCGTAGGACTGCGGCTACGCCTCCTTCTCTCGGCTTAGCGGAGCCATCAAAAATCCTCAGCCCATCTGTGCATTAACGCCTTCGTCTAGTATTAAATAAACATCATTGATAAAGCAAATTTAAGTTGAAAAGCCCTGCCCTGGGACGAAACCCAGGGCAGGGCGATTAGCGGCTTATTCGCCGACCAGTTTCAGGTTGTACAGGGCCGCGATGCCATAGCCGTCCGTGCAGACTGCCGGCGGGATGTTCAGGCCATCGCCGTCCTCGGGGAAGTTGGTCCAGACGGTCTCGTTGACCGCGTGGAAGGTGGCCGGGCGATACATCAGCGCGAAGCTGGGCACCTCGGTTAGGTAGATGCGAACCAGTTCGGTGTACATCTCCTTCAGCTTGGCCTCGTCCGTCGTCATCGGGATCTGCTTGATGATGGCGTCGGCTTCCTCGTTTAGGTACTGGCCCCAGTTTCCGGTCCAGTTGTTCTCAGCGCCCACCAGGTCAGCACCCAGGTACTGGCGCACGCGGCCCCAGGGCATGCTGGGCGCGGCGGACTCGGGGGACCACATGAAAATGTCATAGTCCTTCTGGCTGGGGTTGGTGAAGATGGTCTGGTAGGTGGACCACTCGGGGAAGAGGGTGGTGATTTCGATCTTGATCTTCTCACCGGCCGCGGCAACCATTTCCATGGCGGCCATCCAGTCGGTCCAGCCGTTGGGGCACACCGCGTTGAAGCTCAGCTTCACGCCGTCAATGTCGCGCCAGCCGTCGCCGTCGCTGTCCACAATGCCCGCCTCGTCCAGCAGCTTGTTGGCGCCGTCATAATCAACGCCGGCCCACTGCAGGTCCTTCACGGCCTCCTTGTCGTACATCGCCTGCTCACCCACGGTGGGGTTCATCAGGGAGCGGGGGACATCCTTAAAGGAAGGGCTTTGGTTGGTCATCGCGTTTTCGATGATGGCGTCATAGTCCACCGCCATGGCGATGGCCTTGCGCAGGGCCACATGCTCCTTAAGCAGCGGGTTGTTCATGTTGTACCAGGCAGAGGGCATGGTCAGGCAGATGCCATAGGGCGCGTCCTGCATGTAGGTGGAAATGGGCAGGCCTTCATCCTCCCACAGTTTCTGGATGTTGGGCAGGAATTGCTGGTTCACGTCAATCTCGCCCGCCTTGAAGGCAACCTCAATCGCGGAGTTGTCGGCGAAAATGTTGTGGCCAATGTACTTGGGCACGGGCAGCTTGCCCCACATGGACGCATCCTGGCCCCAGTAGTTGTCGTTGCGGACGAAAAGAACCTTCTGGTCATCAGAGAAGAGCTTGCCGTAGGGGCCGGTGAAGGGCACATCTTCCGCCGCGTCGTTCAAGATGGCGGTAGCGTCGCCATTATTACGCTCCTTGAGCGTTTCCAGCCAAGCCTTCTGGGCGACAAAGGCGCCAATCAAATAGTCCTTCACCTTCAGGGGGTTCACGGGCTTGCCGTCGGCGTCCACTTTGGCGGTGATGACAACGGTGAGGTCGTCCTCGGCCACCACTTTGTCAATATAGCCGCCGTAGTTGGTGGCGTTGCCGTTGTTGATCTCAATGCCGATGTTCCAGGTGGCCTCAAAGTCATGGGCGGTCACTTGGGTGCCGTCAGACCATTTGGCAACCGGCTTGATTTTGACGGTGGTGGTGATCAGGTCTTCTGACACCACAGGGTCGCCGTCCGCCAGCAGCGGCAGCATGGCGCCGTCCAAGAAGTTGTACATGTACAGCGTCTCAAACATCACCGTGCGCGCGCCCCAGCCGTTACTTGTGGTGGCCATGGCGTTGTTCTGGTTGGTGCCAACGGGGTTCCAGGTCGCGACGGTGCCCCATTGCTGGCCGCCGAAGTACAGCGTCTCCTCGCGGGGCAGCTGGACCACCTCCGCGGCGCCCGCGCCCAGCCCGATTACCAGGGCCAGCGCCAGCATCAGTCCAAGCAGGGTACGATACCAGTGTCTCATGTTGTTTCCTCCTTTTATTTCCTACGGTCTTTTTGCAGACCGAAGCTATACCTGTGCGGGGGCCAGCGCCCAGTCCAAAAAACGGGTTAAAACAAGGCATCCTGTCAAAAATGGATGAATTAATCGATTACTTTATTCATTTATACACTGGTTTTTTGCGCCTGTCAAGTCCTACGGGCTCAAAAAATCCGCCGCGCGGTTTGTTCGATTTGGAAACCATTGCCTGTCCTGCCCGGACATGATAAATTGAAACAGGACAACACATAAAGGAGAATCGCATGGGCACCTTAAACCTGCTGGCCTTTGACATTGGCGCCAGCAACGGGCGCGGCATCCTGGGCCGGTTTGACGGCGAACGGATTGAGATGACGCCCCTGCACCAGTTTGAGAATCATTTCACCCAGCAGGGCGATCTGTACACCTGGGACGTATTCCGCATCCACCAGAACATGAAACAGGCCTTTATCCGCGCGAAGGCAGAGGGCACGGTGCCGGATAGCTTTGGCATCGATACCTGGGGCGTGGACTATGGCCTGCTGGATTCACAGGGCGGCTTGGTGGAAGCGCCCCGCGCCTACCGGATGAGCACGGACCATGAGATGCGTGCCGCCTGGGAGCGGATCCCCGAGCGGCGGATGTTTGACCTCACCGGTATCTCCGCCATCAGCTTCAACACCGTCTTCCAGCTCTACCGCCGGGTGCGGGAAGGGGACTGGGCGCTCAGCCAGGCCGGCGCGCTGCTCATGATGCCGGATTTGCTGGCCTATTTTTTGACCGGTGTCAAAAGCATGGAGTACACCGCCGCCTCCTCCACGGGGCTGGTGGACCTTGCCACCCGCACCATCAGCCGGGAGATTTTGGAGGCCCTTGATATCCCCGGCCGCCTTTTTTGCGACATTGTGATGCCGGGGCGTTTGCTGGGGGAACTTAAGGACGACATCGCGCGGGAGGTGGGCCTGCCGCGCGTTCCCTACGCCCTGGTGGGCACGCATGACACCGCCAGCGCGGTAGCCGCCATCCCGGGGACGGGCGATTTCGCCTTTTGTTCCTCCGGCACCTGGTCCTGCTTCGGCTTTGAAAGCCGGCGGCCCCTCCTGGGGGATGCCGCCTTCGCCAGCGGCTTTGGCAACGAGGGCAGCGTCCAGGGGGGCTTCCGGCCCCTGAAAAACATCATGGGCCTGTGGCTGGTGCAGGAATGCCGCCGGGAATGGGCCCAGGAAACCGGGCAGCTCCTGGACTGGGAGCACATCAAACAGGCGGCAGAATCGGCCCCGCCCCTGCGCAGCATCATCGACACGGACCACCCCGCCTTCTACCAGGCCGGGGACATGCCAGCAAAAATCCGGGACTACTGCAAAAAAACCGGGCAGCCGCTGCCCGAGACCGTCGGGGAAATCGCCCGCACCTGCTATGAATCCCTGGC
>Ga0123335_1005883_pt1 | contig 14646 bp, 9 predicted proteins | sample BiotimSIPDNA_2_FD_89707 | JGI IMG/M metagenome (GOLD analysis project Ga0123335, IMG submission 89707) | Anaerobic biogas reactor microbial communites from Washington, USA - Biogas_R2 time_0 SIP DNA | ecosystem: Engineered > Bioreactor > Anaerobic > Unclassified | place: Washington, USA... | reverse complement strand
CATACAGGAATGCGGATCCGGCCTTCTGATAAAGCGATTGCGTCGTCAAGATTGCCGGGGTTCCCTTGCGGCCAGCCATCTTTTCGAGCCTGGCCGCCAGATTTACTGTATCACCGATAAAAGTGTAATCCAGACGGTTAGTGAGCGAACCTATGTGACCGGCAATTACTAAACCCGAAGCCAGACCGACACCTGTCTTTAGCCCGGCGAAGGACGGCAGTTCAAGTTTCAGCTGCTCGACACGCCTTTGAATACTCAGCGCGGCCAGCAGCGCCTGACGCTGTGGTGATGTATCAGCATTATTCTTAAAAGCTGCCATAGCGGTATCACCAATGTATTTATCGATATCACCGCCGTGCTCTTTAACCGAAGTCTCACATATCTCGAGAAAGCGGCTCATGAGCCCGATAGATTCTTCCGGCGACAAATGGTCTTCGAGTGAAGAAAAATCACGAATGCCGGCAAATAAAACGGTAACCTCGGTTCGCTCTGCTACGATTTTCTGCTCAGCTGCCGCATGCTCGAACAGGTCGGCACGAAGATAATCTCGCATTGCCGCTTTTTCCCGCAAACCTTCTATCATCTGCCCGAAATTATTCGAAAGTACGCTGATTTCATCATTAAGAGCTGCACTCAGCGCCATACCGGAATAATCGCCGGTTTCGACACGTGCCGCCATGGCCGAAAGCTTCAACACAGGTCTTAGAAAGTAACCAGAGAAAAAGTTCACTATCAGCATAGCGATAAGCATGGCTGAGACCGTGGTGACAGCCAGAGTCAGGAGCTGCTCAACTCTTGGATTGAGGCCGACAAAGGCAATCTTTTTAACCGCCATTCCTGCCCCGGAAAGATCTTTGAAAGGACGCGCATAAACGAGATACTGGCTATTGTTCCACTCGTGCACAAAATGTAATGAATCACCGGTGATGCGCGAAGCATTAAGAATGCTTTGCAAACGCCGTGAAGAAGGAACTCGGTTAATTTCGTTTCTTGCCCCGGCAGAAATGTAGAGTCGGCTCAGTGAACCCTGAGAATCCTTCTTTACCTTACGCAAAAAGCTTTGCTGCATGCCACGATTGTTGAAACCGATGTTAAGACAGGCTTTCATCTTGCCCGACTTGTCTGCAACATAGCTGACAAAACTGCTGAAAGAGGTGCCACCAAGATCAAAGCGCCTTATACGGTTATGAAAATCGGTGTGAACGAAGGCACTTCTTGCCAGTTCATCGTTACGCGAACTGCGCACAGGCGAAGGGAAAGTTTTGTCGATAACATCGAGGGCAAAGCCCTGATCTTTCAGATTGCTGCGTGTAAGAGATACCAGGTAGTTGTTGCGCTGCCTGATGGTTTCAGGCGGCAGATCTGAAGCAACCCAGGATCTTCCGTCAGGTAAAATGACAATCACCACTTCGCAACCCTGTGCTTTCAGATTTTCGTATATTTCCCGCGCGGTGCTTTGCGAAAGTTCGCTATTGACGATCTTTGCCACTGTTTCGGTTTTGAGATACAATTCAAGATTGCTTGTCTGAAAGGCTACCGACTCTTCGACTTCATAAAGCTTCTTTTCAAGCCGGCTGAATTCATCTTTCTGCATTTCCAGGCTGATTCTGGCTGTGTTTATAGCGCTGGTCACGCCGCCGATAAGCAACGGAAGTACGATGATAACAACTGTAGTAAGGTTGAACCTGGTTTTGAGCGACCAGTTCCAGATTTCGTCCGGAAGCGGTAAGAAGGGTAGCAATAGACAGATCAGCCCGGGCAACCAGACAAATATACCGGCTACAGTCAGAACTCGTCGAAGAAAAAGGTCTTCCGACTTAAGCCGCAATCCAATTACCAGCAACATATCGGGATTGGCAAAATGTCGGTCTGAATAGTAAAAAATGCCTTCGTAAATCTGATATGAAACGCCAGCGGCATGATCTGAAGCAAAACCATGCAACAAGTTTTCGCCGATCGTCGAGTTCTCTATCGCATAATCGCGACTCAAAACATAAGCGCCCGCAATCTCGCCACGATTGCTCGTCAGTCGCATCGCCCGCTCTTCCAGCCAGAAGTGGCGCGCATGGCTGGTCGGAACAAGAACCAGCATGTAGCCGGCCATACGTCCTTCTGTGCCTAAGTGAAGCAGACCAAGATAGTGGCGCTCGCTTTTGAACATGATCAACTGACATTCATGCCGTAGAGATTCAAAATAATCAGCCGCGAGAAAATCGCTTATATTAGATTTTACAAAGCCGTCGGCGATTTTTCGATCGAGCACACCGACGTTTTCACCCACGACGACAGTTTTAACAAAAGCCTGCCAGGCGCGCTTCTGCTCTGGCTCGGCAAATCCCTGTGGCGTAATTATGTCAAAATCCTGCGAAAACCATATGATAAGTGACTTATCTGGAAAACTTCGCATGAATTGTCTGGATAAAAGGGCTGTGTTCTCTGATGTCAGTGGTGAAGCGCCAAGTTGCCTGCCTGCCCGCTGACGAAAGCCTTCAAACCCCTGCTGAATGACTTTAGCCTCAACCATCTGGCTCTGTAGTTCGGCCATAACAACTTTGGCATCATTCAGGCGACTGTCGATACTGCTGCTGTCAAATTCACTTTTATACTGATCCAGAATCATAAACATGAGGGCTGCTGTCATCAGCAGAATGACAGCAATAATCAAAGCCTGACTGAAAATGCCTTTTTGAGGGCTTTTCATCTACTCATCTACCTGAATTCTGTACAATATTTGGCATAGTAGTAAACTTTACCAGAAAAATCCGGTATAATTGATGTTCAGATTATACCTCAATTGCTACAGATGAATCAGGAGAAGTTTATGAGTTTCAAATCTATCCGCAGAAACCTCTTTCATCGTGTCGTCGGTATCATATTGATGCTCGCGATACTCGGGGCCAGCCCGGGAATCTTCGATGCCATAAGTTACAATGCCGTTCATGCCCAGACCACCGCCACAACGGCACCATTCACCGAGAGTGAAGTCAAGCTCGATCCTGACAACCCGATGGCGGTTTCGACATCGAACGCCGGCGCCCAGAAAACAGCAATAGAGCTTGACCAGAAAAAGATCGACCAGCTCACTGCCGAAGAAGAAGCCGAAAAGAAAAAGCAGATGAGCAAGTTCGAAGAGATTGCCTGGTCGATCGGCAAAGCTCTGTTGCCGACTCTCGCGGTAATGGCTTTTTCTGCTGCCGTAGTCTGTCCCCTCGCATGGGTGGTAGTTGGCGCTGTTGCTATTGGCGCGGCGACTTCAGGCATATTGACTTTCGCCTACGAAAATCGAAAAAATCAGTTCCGCTCAGAATCTGAAAAGAAATCACAGGACAAGATCTGGCGCGAAGTCTCAATTCAGGCAGCTATCAGCGGCGTCATGGCGCCGTTCAACATGCTGACAGCGGGTATGGTGCAGGCGGTCGGCCCAATGACCATGAAAACCATAATGCAGACAGCTGCCAAAGCTGGTGCTGTCAGTTTTCTTGGCAGCACGGTTTCGAACGTGACCAAAGGCGCCGTGACCAATCTCTGGTATAACCACTACTACAACTACGATGAACGCGAAAAAGAGCTGAAAGCGACCATCGCCAGCCTCGAAGGCAAAGCGACCAGAACCGAAGCAGAAGATCAGCAGCTGGCCGCAGCTCTGAAAGAACTCGATACAATCACCAAAGAAAAATATACGATCGACAACTTCCGCAAAGACGAAAAAAAGGCACTGGTTTCAGCTGGCATATCGGGCGTCCTTGGCGGCATTGCCGGACGTTACGCCGCCGAAACCGACTGGGCCAAAACGGCTTCCAGCAAAATTTTTGGCACTGTTTCCAAAGCCAACATGGTTTCAAATGCGGTAGTCAGCAACCCCTTCGCCTTTGCCGCCGGCGCTGCCAATGCCGCTGTCGATAAAAAAGAGATACTCAACCAGATCGAATACAACCGCATGCAGCAGGTCAAATACGAAAAAGATTCAGCTGCCTGGCAGTATTACGAAAACAAAATCGCCGATCTCGAAGAAGCCTACAAAAGCATCAGTCTCTCAGAAGCCGGCAAACAGGCTCTGATCAACAATGCCGCCATGCAGGCTGCGATTGTCGGGACATCGGTTGCCAAAACCCGCATCTGGGATCTGCCGTCACAGAAACGCGCAAAAGTGCAGCAGGCTTACGAAGAAGAAAGCGTCGAATGGAAAAAAGCCAACGAAGTCCGTCAGGAACTCGAACTGATGAAATACCGCCGCCCCGTTGCCTCTGACTACGCGACCAAGGCTGAGTATTCAAAGGCTCTGCGAGAGTATGTAGGAGAACTCAACTCTTTGCGTAACGATTACAACAAAGCCAAGGTCGAAGCCACAGCCGCCCAGAACAGCACGGCCGGCCAGGCCCGCATGAAAGAACTTGAGCAGCAGGTATCGGCCACCATAGAACACAATCGCCAGGCAGAACTGGCAAGAGCTCTCGGATACGAGTCTTATGTCGACTTCAAAATGAAAGAACTGGCAAAAGACCCGATAAACGCCGACCTCACCCCGAGCGAGCTTCGCCACAAAGCTGAATACGCGGTTCTCGATGGCTACAACACTGCCGCCAAAGACAGTGCGGTTAAGCTGGCACAGATGGAAGAAAAACTCGAACGCCAGAACATGAATCTCGTGGGTAAGATCGAGAGAGGTGAAGACGGCAAAAACTATGTTGTCGTGACTGACGACAACGGCAATATGGTCATGCGTAAGCTGTATCAGGGAGGCGATGGCGCCAGCCTGGTCTCGCGCATCAAAGGCGGTTCCCCGGCAGAGATGAAAGAAGCTGAGATCAACAACGTGGTAAGACAGGCCTACAGCCAGTCTGCCATGGTCAAGCCAACTTCGTTCAGAAACGAATTTGTCAGCATGCGCGTCAACCAGATGCGGGCACAAGGCATGTCTGAACAACAGATCGATGCACAGCTCAGCGGCATAGTTGATGAAGCCAACAGCAAAATGCTCTCGACTTATGGTGGCTGGCAGAATGTCGCCAAGGCCGAAATTCTGGCCGAGGGTCTTGCCCGCGCCAAATACGAAGACGGAGCCGCACCCAACCTCAACAAAATTCTCGATTTTCTCAAGCGCGGTCTCTCAGACAAAACGGTTGCAACGGTGCAGAGTCAGATTTCCAGTGGCATAACCGGAGTGGTTCCCAAAGCAGTTGTCAAAACAGATCCACTCGCACCTATTTTCAACACTGAAGAGCGCGACGAAGAAGCACTCAGGCGCATCACCGACAAAGCCATGCGCGATTACTACCAGCGTTACAACGAAAACCAGCGCTGATAGCTCACTCAGACAATCAGCTCAACCATCAAGGTTGAGCTGATTTCATTTTGAACAGATTTGCGCAGATTGCGCCGATAGTTTTCTGAAATGGATTATTACTGTTGAAAAACAGTTGCTCTTGCCAAATAAAACGGTCTGTGAAAAAATAGCCGGGTGGCAAATACATTTTCTCTCAGCACGATTATCGGGCGTCTTGCCCTCTGGCTTTGCGTTGCACTGGTTTTATTCATAACCGCAGCAGCGCTGCTGACCGATTATCACAAGGTTATCGGACTCATCTCCACCATTTCACCATCATACCTGATCGCCATCATTGCAGCAGTTCTTTTCAACTATGCCCTGCGTTTCATCAAATGGAACTGGTTTCTCGGCATACTTGGCATAAAAGTTCCACTCAGACTGAACCTGTGGATATTCTTTTCAGCGTTCACCATGGTTCTGAGCCCTGCAAAAATAGGCGAACTGGTCAAATCAGTTCTACTCAAATCACGTCTTGGCATTTCTGTCGCCAGAACAGCTCCGGTGGTGGTCGCCGAAAGACTGACCGATCTGCTTGGCCTGCTGATTCTCTGCGCCATAGGATTCTCTCAGTTCGCTTTTGGCGGTAAAACTCTGGTACTTGTGGCCGTGGTCATGACTGCAGGCATTCTGGCCATTACCCGACCTTCCTTCTGGGGCATGCTTGACCGACTGTTGAGCGGCAAATCCAGACTGACCAGACTTCGCAATTCAATACAAGCAATGCAACAAAGCACCCGCAATCTGCTCTCACTCAAGTCGCTTGCGTTTTCGGTTCCCTTAAGCGCTCTGTCATGGGGCGGAGAAGGTGTGGCACTTTTTCTTATATTCAAATCAATGGGCCTCGAACTTGAGCATTTACTGGCGATATCACTGTTTGCGCACGCTTTTTCATCGATAGCCGGTGCCGTATCTTTTCTGCCGGGAGGCCTTCTCGTAGCAGAAGGAAGCATGGGAGCCTTTTTCGTCTACGCCGGCGTGCCCGCTGCTACTGCTGTGTCGGCGACCTTTCTGATCAGAGCAGTGACTCTCTGGTTCGCAGTATTACTCGGAACTATAGTATTCATGCTGGGTTATAACCAGGGTGACCTTCAAACTCTACAAAATAAAAGCGAAGCTGAATCGGAAACATCTTCTCCACAAACTTCAAAAGAAAGCGCAGACGAACCTGCCTGAGCAAACCATGGAAAAAGTTGACCTGAGAATAGTTAGAATACTCGATGACTACAAAAATGGCAGAATTACAGCCAGCGAAGCGGCAAGGCTGTTGAGTGAACCAGCAGAAAAAAAGGCAGAACCCAGCGCTCCCATGTCAACAGCAACAGAAGGCAACAACGATATTGAACTGCCGGATGCTGTGCTTGATGTTGAGCGCGAACGCCGCATTGGCCTCCCCGAAGTCATTTACGGGGCCGGCAAAACTCCGCAGCAGGTCTGCGAAATCTTTTCCAGTCTGCATGCGGCTAACGGCAAGGCACTGGTAACCAGATGCAGCGAAGAAACCATGAATTTGCTGGCAAAAAAATGTCCGCAGGCCAACATAAACCGCAGTTGTGGCCTCGCCTGGGCCGTCAGCGAAATAGAGCTCAATCCCGGTGCCAGCGTGGCGATAATCGCCGCCGGCACCTCTGATTTCTCTGTAGCCGAGGAAGCCGCCCTGACGCTTGAATTCTGCGGTTACATGGCAGAACGCATATATGATGTCGGCGTCGCCGGCATTCACCGCCTGATGAGCCGCCTGCCCCGTTTTCGCAACGCGGATGCAGTGATAGTGGTAGCTGGCATGGAGGGCGCACTTCCCAGTGTAGTCGGCGGCCTCGTCGGTTGCCCGATCATTGCGGTACCAACTTCTGTCGGCTACGGAGCAAGTTTCAACGGCCTCGCCGCGTTGCTCGGCATGCTGAATTCATGTTCGGCCGGAGTGACGGTGGTAAATATCGACAACGGTTTTGGCGCCGCCGCCGCGGCAGTTAGAATAATCAAAGGACTCTGACAATGGCTAAAATACTTTACTGGGACTGCTTCAGCGGCATCGCCGGCAACATGGCGGTCGCCTCATTGCTCGATCTCGGTGCCAGCCGCGAAAAGCTGCAACAGGGACTTGCTTCCATGCCATTTTCTGAAGGAAAAATCGAGCTGATAATAGAAGACAAGGTCGTCGATGGCATCAGAGGAATCTATTTCAACACAAGAGACGATCACGCAGCTCGATCCGGACACGAACACCATCACGGGCACGAAAATGAAAGCCATGGCCTGGTCCCTGAATCCGGTTTCTTACGGCATGAGCCATTACACGAACACAATCACTGCCACGAACACAGCTCAGAACAGCAACATGATCATGTTCATCACGAGCACACCCACGATCGCGAGAGTGATCAGCCGCATGCACATGGAGGTGAGCTTCACCACGCACCACATCGTGGTTTAAAAGAGATCACCGTTCTCATCGAACAGGCTGAGATGACCGCGGCCGCCAAAACAATTGCAAAAGAGTGCTTCAGAGTTCTTGCTGAAGCTGAAGCGACAATTCATGGCAAGACTGTCGATGAAGTACATTTTCACGAGGTCGGCGCCCGCGACAGCATTGCCGATATAGTCGGCGCGGCGATATGCCTCGATGATCTTGGCGTCGAGAAGATATGCGTTTCACCAGTTCATCTCGGATCAGGGGTGGTCAAATGCGCGCATGGCATCATGCCAGTACCTGCACCTGCAACGGCACTGTTGCTCAAAGACATGCCTGTGGTTTTCGATCATCATATTGCGTTCGAACTGACCACGCCAACCGGGGCAGCCCTGCTGAAAGGGCTAAAGGCAACACCTCTTACCGAACAGTTCAGTTTTGCCAAAGTCGGGCACGGACACGGCAGCAAAAAAATCGGTCAGGCAAATTTTTTACGCGCCTTTCTCGGCGAAAGCAATGAGTTAAAAAAAAACTCTGATTCGGTAACGGTTTTAACCAGTAATATCGATAACGCCAGCGGCGAACAGCTTGGAAACGCCATTTCTGAATTCATGCAGGCAGGCGCTCTTGATGCCTGCCTGATTCCTATTATCATGAAAAAGGGACGACCTGCCCACCAGCTCCAGATTTTATCGGATCCCAAACTTGTCGACCAGCTTGAGACGCTCGTTTTCAAGCTGCTGCCAACCCTCGGCATCCGCATCGAAACTGTTGCAAGATCGATTCTGCAGCGTGAAATCATTCAGATACAGACGTCTTTCGGTGCGATTGTCGCGAAGCAAATACATCTACCCGATGGCAGGAAAAAAATAACCCCCGAATACGACGAATTGGTGCGCCTGGCAAAGCAACACCAGACTACCACCGACGCCATAAGAAAGAAGCTTGTTGCTGAAGCCGCAATAACCGACTGACCCCACAATTATTCGAAACTCTGGCATACATTGTCGTTTAATGCACACTGTGCTATCATGCAGCAGACTTATCAAGAATGAGGCTTGCCATGGAAGTTGCAGGAAAGAACATAAGTATAATAGGTGCTGCCAAAAGCGGTCTTTCGGCAGCGCGCAGCCTGGTAAAAAGCGGTGCCAAGGTTTTTGTTTCAGACATACAACCTGAAAGCAAGCTGAAATCCAGTCTTGAACGCGAACATCTTCTCGGTCAGGTAGATTACGAAGCCGGTGGGCACACCGAAAAAGTTTTGCACGCAGATTTTATCGTATTGAGTCCCGGCGTGCGTACTGACATACCGATGTTGCTTGAAGCGGCAGCCCGAAATATTCCAGTCTATTCGGAAATAGAAATCGCTTATCGCATGTCGCATGGACGACGGCTGGTAATAACCGGCAGCAACGGCAAGACAACAACAACGACATTGCTGGCCGAATTCTGTCGGAGACAATTTGACGAAGTTTTCCTGGGCGGCAACATCGGGATTCCGATTATGGAATTCGCGACAGAGACGACTGACAGATCCCTGCAAGTTCTTGAAGTCAGCAGCTTTCAGCTCGAAACCATTTCTGCATTCAAGCCTGACATCGCTGTAATAACCAATTTCTTTGAAAATCATCTTGACCGCTATCCGAGCTACAACGCCTATATTGCAGCAAAAAAGCGAATTGCTCTGAACATGGGAAGCAATGAGACAATCGTTCTTAACGCCGATCAACAACTTATGCGGGAAATGGCCGACGAGCTTGCCTGCCAGAAGGCCTGGTTCGGATGGCAGGTTGACAACCTCAAGCCTTCGATGACCGTTATAAACGATGAATTCGTTTACACAGACCACACAGGCAACAAACACCGGCTTTTTCCAACCAGCAGCGTGCGCATTATCGGCCGGCACAATCTCGAAAATGTCATGTGCGCAGCACTTGTCGCCATACTGGCCGGGGTCGCCAATGATCAGCTCGAAGCCGTCGTCAAAGATTTTCCAGGTGTAGAACACCGTCTTGAGTGGGCAGGAGAAATCAGTGGCATTACTTTTATCAATGATTCAAAAGGCACCAATTGTGCTGCATCGATCACAGCGCTGCAGGCCTGCAAACAGCCTCTTATACTCCTTGCCGGTGGCCGCGACAAAGGCACTGATCTGGCAGACTGGGTAGCGGCAGTACGCACACGCAGTCGCGGCGTCGTGCTCTTTGGTGAAGCCCGCGACCGTTTTCGCTCGGCACTTGAAGGTCTCGTGCCGCTGAAAATGGCAACAACTTTTGATCAGGCCTTGGCCACAGCATATCAGTGGGCGGAAGCTGGCGACACAGTGCTTTTGTCGCCGGCATGCAGCAGCTACGATCAGTTTCCCAATTTCGAAGTGCGCGGCGAAACTTTTAAAAAACTGGTAAAGGCGCTGGCTCCGCGATGACAAAAACCCATCATTTCGATCACATATTGCTTTTTGTGGTAGTTGCTCTGATGGGCATAGGTCTGGTCATGGTCTATTCGGCAAGCTCTGTAACCTCTCTGGCAACTATGTCAGACGGCTTGTATTACTTCAAGAGGCAGCTTGTCTGGGTTATCACAGGACTTCTCGCCATGCTTGGCTTCTCAATTATACCCTACCAGAAATTTGAGAAACTCGCCGTGCCTCTTCTCGGGCTGTCGGTATTTCTGTTGATTCTGGTATTGATTCCCGGTGTAGCTCGCGATATTGGCGGTGCCCGCCGATGGTTACGCTTTGGCGGCATAGGTTTTCAACCCTCGGAATTTGCCAAAATCTGCTTCGTCATCTATATAGCTCATTCTATCTCAGTTCATCAGGATCGCATAAAAAGTTTCTGGCATGGACTGGTGCCAGATCTGACAATTGCAGCAGTAGTATTCGCATTGATTTATAAGGAACCCAATCTATCTACAGCCGCGCTGATTCTTGGAACTTACCTGGTGCTCTATTTTCTCGGTAACGGCTCACTCGCCTACCTTTCGGCACTTGGTGCCATAGGGGTTTCGGGCATATTCGCGCTGATTTTCCAGGCAGGGTATCGCGTCAGACGCCTCATGGCTTTTCTGGATCCCTGGGAAAACTCTCGTACCAGCGGTTATCACATAATACAGTCTCTTGTTGCCATAGGTTCCGGCGGATTCTGGGGACTCGGACTTGGCCAGAGCCGGCAGAAATTCTTTATTCTGCCAGAGCGTCACACAGACTTTATTTTTGCGATAATCTGCGAAGAACTCGGAATGATCGGTGGAATAGTTGTTCTCGCGATGTTCTTTGCCTTGATCTGGCGGGGCGTTTACATCGCGACGCGCGCGCCCGATAATTTCGGCTTTCTGCTTGCAGCAGGAATTACTGCTATCGTTGGCCTTCAGGTTGTAGTAAATATAGGGGTTGTGCTCAGTCTGATGCCAACTACCGGCATTACGCTGCCCTTCATCAGCTATGGTGGCTCCAGCCTTTTGTTTCTAGCCGTAGGCATGGGCATACTACTCAATATATCACGCTACGGCTCAGCCAGACATGCATTCGAAGAGTCACGGTCAGCCCCATTTTCCGGGCAGTTCAATGATCCGCTGGCTTCGGGCCTCACCAGGAGAAGGTAACAATGAAAATTGTCTTCAGTGGCGGCGGAACCGGAGGGCACATTTATCCCGCCCTTGCAATCAAGGATATATTACGGCAGCAATACAGCTTTGAAAGCGGTTATGTTGGTGTAAAAGGCGGAATGGAAGAGAAAATTGTTTCCCGGGAAACCGACATAGCATTCTTTGGAGTTCGCGCGCAGGGCATGCCTCGCAGCCTGAGCCTGAAATGGTTGAGTTTTCCGTTTGTAAACCTTGCCGGAATCTCGGATGCACTGGGATATCTCAGAACTTTTTCGCCAGACCTGGTTGTGGCTACCGGTGGCTTTGTAGCGTTCCCGGTATTGGCTGCATCACGTTTACTGGGCCTTCCGACAGTCATACACGAGCAGAATGCAGCAATGGGAGTAACCAACCGCATATTCGCCGGATCAGCCAGAAAGGTGCTGCTAACCTATGCTGCCGCCGCAAAAGAAGACGGCGAGAGAATCGTGGTAACCGGGAATCCGGTACGATCGGCTTTTCTCAAACAAAACGCGAAATCACAGCGCTTCGCCAGGAACAATAACGAATTCATCATTCTCGCTGTCGGTGGGTCGCGCGGCGCCCTGTCCATAAATCGCGCCTGTATCGAGCTGGCAAAGACCTGGCTGGTTAATCAACCAGGCGTCAGACTGATACACATCTCCGGCGAGCGGGATTTTGACATGGTAAAAAGTGAAACAGACGGGATGCCGGCCAATTATCAGCTACTTCCCTACCTGCACGAGATGAAAGAGGCTTTTGATGCCGCCGATCTGCTCATTTCACGGGCTGGTGCAACAATACTTTCAGAGATAGCGGTATGCAGAAAACCGGCAATTCTGGTGCCTTTTCCCTACGCTACCGACAATCATCAGGAAAAGAATGCACGCGTCCTCGAAGAAATTGGAGCGGCGCGCCTGATGCTGGACTCCGATCTCAATGCCGCCAGCCTTGTAAACTTGATTGACGAAGTACGCACAGGCGACACACTTGCAAAAATGGCTGAAGCCTCGGCAAAAAGCCGGCCTGACGACGTTGAACAGCGTATTCTCAAGCAGATTTCCGAAATTCTTGATAAAAGCTGAGAATACCGTCTTGTAAATCACAATGCGAAAGTGATAAGATTCAACATTCTTTTATTCGGATAAAACCACCTTGTCAGAAGACTTTTCAAGATCAGGTCGTGCGTACCGGAAACCATGCCGGCCAGAGCTTCCCAACGAAACCAGGGAGAAACTACGTCGGCGCCAATACCGCACCAAGCTCAACAGCTTTGCCCGACTGATAAGACCAGCGCGTGCCCTTGGTTTCATACTGCTCATTGCCGGCTTGTGCTATCTTGCAGTCACTCAACTGCGCCACCTGTTCTTTGCAACCTCATACTTTGAAATCAAAAGCCTTGAAGTAACCGGCAACAACATTCTAAGCCGCGAACATATACTCAAAACAGCTGGCATAGCACCAGGACTGAATCTGTTCAAACTGGACCGGGAAGCAGTCAGAAAAAAAGTTATGACCGATCCTGTTGTAAAAGACGCAATGGTAGAGCTGGACGGTTTGTATAATCTCAAGATCGCCATTACCGAACGCGTTCCGTTCATCTATGCAAAGGTGGGCACAGCATTCTATGAGATTGCAGACGATGGCACAATCATAAATACCGCGGGCTATGGCGAAAAAGATCTGCCATTGATTACCGGCCTGAATCTGGAAACAAGCACAAACGGTGACAACCTGAACAACAACGATCGCTACTTTGTTGCACAGAACTGGGTCAAATCTCTGGAAAGCCGTATACTCGACGAAATCTCGGAAATTAACTTTCATAGCCTGCAAAACCCTTATCTGATACTGATGAGCGGAGAAAAAGTATTTCCCCGCAGCCTTGAAGATTTTAAAAATCGCTATGATTTTTTGCGTGCACTCCTTGACAACCTTAGAAAGAATAATGTAGAACCTATCTACCTCGATATGAGAGCACCGAATCAAATTGTCGTGCGGCCTAAAAAAAGCAGTGGTGCAAATGAAGGGAGCAGAGGTTCAGTTGCTGGTGGATGATCTCATTGTAGGCCTTGATATAGGCACAACCAAAGTCTGCGCCGTTATAGGTGAACTCCAGAGCGGAAACACCATTAACGTACTCGGCGTTGGCCACGCATCTTCAGGCGACGGTGTCAAGAAGGGCGCCATCGTAGATATCGAGCGCACAACACAGGCAATTATCGATGCCGTTGAAGAAGCCGAAAAATCAGCCGATGTCGTCATAGATAATGTGTATGTAGGCATAGCCGGTGCCCATATCTGTTCGATGAACAGTCAGGGTATTGTCGCCATCAAGGGCAATAATCAGGAAATAACCTCCGAAGACATTGACAGAGCGGTAGAGAATGCCAAAACTGCGATAAGCATACCGCCTCATCAGGACATCATCCACATACTCCCGAGAGAATTTGTTGTAGACGAGCAAAAAGACATCAATAATCCGCTGGGCATGATCGGCGGGAGACTTGAAGCACAGGTGCACATAGTTACCGGAGCGATCACAGCCATGCAGAACATCATGAAGTGCTGTGAAATGGCTAAGCTCAAGGTAGATGATGTTGTGCTGCAACAGTATGCATCGAGCATGGCAGTATTATCTGACGACGAAAAGAAGCTGGGAGTGGTCCTTGTTGATATCGGCGGAGGAACCACCGACCTGATAATTTTTCAAAACGGACACGTCATTCATTCACACAGCATAGATGTCGGCGGCAGACTGGTGACGAACGACATCGCGGTTGGTCTCAAAACCTCGACAGTCGCTGCCGAAGATCTCAAGATCAACTCAGGTGTAGCCTGTGCAGATCTGGTTGACAGCCAGATGCAGATAGATGTTCCTGTAGCCGGGGGCGAACGCATAAAACAATATCCACAAGGCTATCTGGCCGAAATCATCGAGCCACGCATGGAAGAAATTTTTTTCGAAGTAAAGGCACAGATCGAAAAGCACGTTTCATTGGACGTCATACCCGCGGGCGTGGTTCTTACCGGCGGTAGTTCTCTTATGACCGGGTGCCCTGAACTTGCTGAAGAAATTCTTGGTCTTCCGGTAAGACGAGGAATGCCGGTTAATATAACCGGTCTTAAGGAGCAGGTGCGGAATCCCAAGTTTTCAACAGCTCTCGGACTTATCAGATATGGCGCACAAAATTATCGCACACCCACTAGAGAAAAAGGAGCCTTTAGTGGTATAGTTGATCGAATACAATCTGTGTTAAAAAAGTTCTTTACGGATTGAAAAATCAGAGATAAAATTAACCAAATT
>Ga0123335_1005877_pt1 | contig 14660 bp, 2 predicted proteins | sample BiotimSIPDNA_2_FD_89707 | JGI IMG/M metagenome (GOLD analysis project Ga0123335, IMG submission 89707) | Anaerobic biogas reactor microbial communites from Washington, USA - Biogas_R2 time_0 SIP DNA | ecosystem: Engineered > Bioreactor > Anaerobic > Unclassified | place: Washington, USA... | reverse complement strand
TAAGCTATTCGGATAACGACTATCGTTGTATGAGAGATTATACTAACTTCTATTATGACAGAACTGTTCAGCTTAGCAAGGTGGTAATCGAAGGGACGACGAAGAAGAAGTTCAAAGACCTTAATGCAAGTGTGAATACTGTCAACAACTCACAGAATAGAGATGGCTATCATCAACAATATGGACGAAAAGATTTTTATTTAGATTACAACTATGAGGATTTGTCTTTGGTCAACCTATACAAAACAGACCCTGAGAACATAGATGATATTGTCAGATTCTATGATATATCGTCGGAGGCGTATTACGAGATAGGAACGGCATTCCCGCAGGATATTATCGCCAGAGACAACAGCAAGCAAGATAAACGTGATGTAGTATTAGGAAAGGGAGATTGCTTCTTAGACCGCACATATTTTAAGCATACGTCGTGGTTCAGCACGGAACTTAGTATGGGGAATAACGATGTTGCCGGCGGTGACCCTAATTGGACTACTAAGAAGGTAGGCACTAATTGGGAGGTTATAGGCGGTAGAGACAACTTCCATAGCTATACGGGACACTTCACGTCTGCCTTGACGAGCTACGCTCACGGCGTTACCGTCGGTGTTATCACGGAGAACAAATTCAACATCGCTCTTAAGGGACGTGCTGACAGCACGGTGATGAACAGCTATCCTTATTCTATGCTGATGCCTAATAAGACGATAGCAGGGGAGGTGAGAGTGCCTCGTAAGAATAGGGTGTTAGTATATCCGCACAATGACGTGTCCGGAGCAGGAGGACGTACGTACCCTCTATATTATAATCTTTCATATAACCACGGATATCATAGAACGCTTAGCGACTTCTTCTATACTATGGAGAACGACCAATCGTTCTTAAAGTATTCTTATCCTAACAGGATACGGTGGAGTTATTTCGCCGACAGCAAAGCCGTCGAGGACGGTTGGGCTATATGGGACTTAGGAGCTTACCACGACTATATATCATCACACGGCGAGATAGTTCGTATTAACGATATAGACGGCACATTGGTATCGTTCTTGGACAACGGTATGTTACAGCATAGCTATTCAGGCGATGAGGTGCAAGTTACGGAAGAACAGATATTGTCTGTAGGTGGTAACTTCATCTTAAGCAGGAATGCCGTTCTCATATCTGAGATAGGGCTATCACATAAGGACGCTCTTGTCAAGACCGACATCGGCATCTACGGTATAGACACCAATAAAGACGCTCTTTGGGCGGTACGACGCTCACAGCAGCCTACTATGTACGAGACTACGAGGGCAGCATTAAGCTGCGATGTCATCAGCAGCACGCTCGGAATACAGGAATGGTATAATAAATATATCAATAACGTTAAGCGGACACACGGTATGAGCCTTAATGTTAGTGATGTCTTGTCTACATTTCCCGACACTTCGTTTAGAGGCTTCGGCGTGATAGCAGGCTACGACAGGAAATACAGAGAGGTGTTGTTTACTTTCTTAAACAGCTATAAGTCTATCACGATATGTCTGTCGGAAATGTTAGGAGCTTATACGTCGTTATATAGCTTTACCCCTTATCTATATTTTAATATCAAGAATGATATGTTTAGTGTGATAAGGAAGGATAATGTAGGGCGAAGGGTGTATCTGCATAATAACGCCAAGAGCTTCAGACAGCATTTCTACAATTCATTTTACGGACATGACTTTATGCTTACTATCACTGTCAACGGTGCTACGGAGCAAAGGAATACGATGATGTTAAGTAAGATGTTTGAAAGTATGGACATCGAGAGTCAGCAGACGCCGTTCAGCAAGATAGTGTTTGAGACTAAAGACCAGAGGGCGGAGCATCCGTTTATGGATGAAGATAAGTGGTGGAGCAAGCCTGAGTATCTGTCGCACCATTGGCAAGTGCCTATACAGATAGATAACATATCCGACGAATACGAGGAAGACTTGTATTATAAGGACAGTTCTATGTTAGGTACGTGGATGCGGACGACATTGATATATAACGGAGATAACAGAGATAAGGAGATATTTATAAATAATATAGTTACTAATTTTAACATTTCACACGCATAATATATGGCAACACGGAGAGAACAGTACGGTCAATTAAAGACGTTAGATAATATTTACGAAACAGGAAGTAAGGCTAGCGCAGTGGCGCTGAGTTGGATGCCGTGGACTAAGGCTTTTTCTTTGGCACCCACTTTAGCCTACGAGACTATAAGTCCCTATATATATAAGGGTGTTAGCGGTTGGACGGGGAAGTCTATTTCTACGAGTAGTCGTGCTAATGAGGGGTCGCAGAACGTAAGTGCTACCGGCGATATGTATAGGTCGCAGAGTAGATATAGTAAGGGTGCTGATATGGTTTATGGTGGTGCTGTCAGCGACGACCCGATGCGTACGAGCGACACCATATTCAGAGAAATCAATAAACAGCAAGAAATAGCCGCTGTGGCAGCGGTAGGCTACGATTCGATAAAGAACATTGGAAAATTAATTAAGAGCGGGGTAACGGCTAAAAACGCTGCTAAATTGGCTTCTGAGGGTAAGAACCTCGCTCAGACAGGAGAGAATGTCTTCGACATATTAGGAGGTGGTAACCGTAAAGAGTTTGGTAGCAAGGGCGAGAAGGCTAACCTTGGCAGTACGTTTAACAAGCTGTCAGGGAAAGAAGATTTAGATGCTCTGATAGGTATGTTCAGCAAGAAGAATAAGACCGCCACAGCCAATCCTGATATGACTGCTGTAGATAATGTGTACGAAGGGTGGCAGAATAAAATGGTTCATAAACAGCCTTTGTTTGAAAGTGATTTCGCTAAAGACAAACGGTATATAACCAATGACGTGATGAAAGATATGAAGAACACACAGACGATGATGAATGCAAAGCATAAGGATTACAGTATGCTTTTCAACGGCAGTTCTGTGACAAGCAATTGATGAGAGATGAAAGAATGGAGAGAGGACAGAAAAGCTTTGAAGCGTGAAGCTAAACATAAGAAGATGAGGGATAATAAAAAACAATATAAAAGAGAGGAAAAAAGAAATGGCATTTTTAGCAAGTAAATACAGTTACGGTGTTGATGTTAATAATGTAGATTTGTTAGCCCCTTTGTTTGCACAGCCTAAGAGGGAGGCTTTGAAGTTTAGCGACCCTGTAGACGTGCAAGGTTACCAAACGCAAGCATCAACGTTAAATTACTCTATAAGTGAGATGGATAACAACATAGCGTTGTTAGAGCAGAGAGTGAATAACGGTGAGACGGAGCTTATCCCACAGCTCGTGCAGTTGAGGAATGCTCGTGCAGGCTTGACATCTAACATCAATCAGGTGAAAGCTAATTACGAGAACGGCACTAAAGACCTCGAAAACAACAAGAGGTTCTGGAACGGCTCTAATGTGAGCGACAACGGTACTATCGGTTCTTTCTTTAGTTATGCCTCTACATTAGACAGCACTTTAAACCCCTCGATAACGAACCAAAAAGAACGACATAATTTTGTTAATAACACTATGTCGTTGTATGACGAGAACGGTATTTTTAAATCGTTTTACTCCCCGATGCATTTCAACACCGAAGAGATGAATACGATAATGCTTAATTTAGGTGCAAGTGGATACACTTTAACTTCTAATACCGACGCTTATAGACAGGCTCATTCGTATATGAATAATAGCTTTAGTGTCGGCAGTGAGATAAAGGATAACTATCAGCAAATAGGCTTACAGGCTATCGCTTTTATGGCTGCCTTTCAGGGAGACGAGAAGTACAAGCATCAAGCTATTGTTAAAGGTGCGGATATATTAAATCGAGACGGTACGTATACTAAGAAAGACGGGAAGCACCATTTTAACATTCATGGGGCTTATAATATGTGGGCTTCGGAGGACGGCGCTATCTACCAATCTGTGTCGTACTACGATAAGGACGGTAATAAGTATAGCGGTTATAGGATGTCGCAAGGTGTTGAAGATAATTTTTATATTTTCAATTCTAAAGGCGATGCTAAGCTTGTCAATGAGACGGACAAGAGTAAATATACTATGTATTATGACAGACAGATGTTACATCCTATTAAGGATGGCGGAGAGCATTCAGAGAAGTCTATGCAGGCATTGTACAACCTATTAGCTATTGCCACCGACAAAGACGACAAGACGCTATCTAATATCCTTGCTGCTTCTGCTTCTGATGAGGGCGTAGATGTGCGACGTTATGCTTTCTCCACTTATGAATATGAGAACCTCCGGATAATCGCTAAGGAGCTTAACGATTTCGGCTACGACGCTGACGGCATAATCAGGGAACAAGCTGACTATTTTAATGAGGACGGCACTATCAAAGAAGACCAGATAGAGGCGTACGACGTCGCACGTACCCATTTATACAATATGCTTAACGCCGTTGTCTCCACTACTGCTGAGCAGATAGGCTTTGCTGAGGTGCAAGACATAGCCTTTATGAGGGTCAATGCACAAAGGCAAAGAGAGATTAAAGGTTCGTTTAGGATTAACCCTGATAGTCAGAAACCGGGGGAAGAGAATAATATTTCTTTCTTTGACAGTGATGATTTCTCTATTAAGAGCGTAACGTATATGCAGGGTGGAGAAGACCCTATAATGGGTACGGGTGATTTGTATTTGACTTCCGTCAAGCAGAATGTTGCCGACTTTGTTTTTGGACATAATGAGTGTGAGGTGTTAAATCAAGCAAATCAATTGGCAGAAGCCACCTTTATACGTTCGATAGGGAATGTCAATTTGAATAAATTGACTATGTCATTTCAGCCGTATGCTACTAGCAAGAATGCTATTTCTACTGTCGGTATTGACGGTAAAGACCATGTATTCACTTACAATGGTGATGGCGACGGAGCTTTCATTGTCAAGGTCAATAATCAGATTATTTCAGGGTTGTCGAGTAAGGGGAATTTGTTTCAAGGCTTAGAGGGTAAGCCTTTGGGTTTTGATGAAGAGGGTAATATTTTAGGCGATAGGGCTATGTATATGTCCACGTATGTTCTTATCCCTACCGACGACTATTTATCTCAATCTTATATCACTGTTGATTTAGATGAGAATGATATTGATTATTTCAAAACACAAGAATTAAAAACAGATAGAAATATCCTTAAAAGAGTTTGGGATTCTATAGGAGGTGGTCCTTTTGGAGACGTTAAGATTTCGGATTTGATGAGTGAGTTTGCAGGACAGGCAGCTGAAAAGAAAAGATTTAGAAGAGAAGGTACACCCAAGGAAAAGGGGTGGATTACATATAAGGAAGATCAAAGGTCTGCGCCTACAGCTCATTATTCTCGATCCGACGCTGGAAAATTTTTGTTTCATTTAAGGAATGAGAATGCAGAAAAGTATGAAAAAGAATATAAAAATAAAGGAGGAACTATTTATAGAAAAGAACAAGGACAAACACATATGTGGACTAATGAGTTTATAGACTATATGGATGATAGGCTTCGAGAAGATATAGAGGAAATGATAAAACAACAATTAAAAGAACAGGGTATAATCAAGAAGAATGAGCAGACAGGGAGGTATTATGTTACTGTTACAGCAGAACAGGCTTACGGTAGTAAAGAAAATGCTATTAAAGCTATGGCGTATAACAGCGAAACTAACCGTAATGGTCTTATCTTAGTAGAAAAAAATGGAGATAAATGGACTGAAAACACAAAAGGAAAATATAAAAAAGATGGTTATGTTATTGTTCAGATAGGCAATCCAATTAACAAATTAGACTATAGATACAACGAGCTAGTCAAACAATTTGACGCTAAACAAAAACAGATGTTAGGACAGAGTGCAAGCGTAACATCGGCAGTATACGAGAAGAAATAAAATAATGATATTATGGAAATGATAGATAACGATAAGGATAAAAATCTTAAAGGTAGTGCGTTGAGTGCTACGGACGACGTTTTCATACGTCAGATGGAGCAAGCCGAAGCAGGGGTGTCCGACAGCGACAACCCCGAAGCTGTAGACTTAGTGAAGTCGTATATAAGCACGTTACAGGCTAACCCTGAAGGTAACATCAGACCGCAAGATATGCTCTTTGACTATAAGAACATAAAAGGCATAGAAATTAACGGTAAGAAGAAAGGACTGCTATGGACGATGAATGCGAGCAACGACTACTATAAGGCTATGTATCCTAACCTCACCGATGATATGTTAGACGGTATGCGGGAGCTGTATACAGGCTGGCAAAGCGTGTATAATACAGGCGAGATAGGCAACTACGCAACAGGTAATGCCGACGGCAAGAACCTATCGCACGTGATGCATTCTATGTACGGAATGAATACTATCTCTAACGTTAAGTTCACACATAATGTCAACCCTAACACGTCGGCACAGATGAAAGATTATTATTTGGATGCCGACGGCAACATACAATCGGGGTCGCCTGCTATAAGAGACTTCGCTCCCAGCGGTAAGAGCGGCTATTCGTATCCGTTGACGGTATTACAGCAAGACCCTTACGGAGACGGTTATGTGTATAGGGTCATAGACACCAAAGATAAGACCACGCACGGTCTCGCCACTACGATGCCTATGGGTGGAGAGATGTTCATCTATAGACCACGCCAGACGGCAAGTAGGCTGTTAGAGAAAGGTAAGTACTTCACTTATGTAGATAGCGACGGCGTAGAGAAAGAAGTTAAGTCTATCATTATAGATGAGAACGGTAATAGATATACTACTAACAGGTTTCTCGGTGGTCAAAAAGAATATGATGATTATGATTTAAAAGAGGCGTTAGATTTAAAAGATGTCTTAGAAAAGCAGTTTGGCGGTAGCTATGGCGACTTAGGTGCTGACACGTTCACCGTGTGGAGCGACAAAGACGCTATCAGCGTCAAGCAACATAAACAACCCACATATTACAAAGACAGGAATAGCTTTATGTCTTGGCTGGGGCATTCTTTTAAAGAGTCGTATTTCGATATGTACGCTTGGATGGGCAATATGATATTTGATAACAAGAAGTGGGACGACATATATTACGAGAACCTTATGCGTAAGTACCAGAACCCTGTTGGCATCCCTTCTACCACTGAAAGTCCGTATTACAACAGGAATATAGCTAAGATGACGGGGGATTTGTTAGCACAGCTGTTACCGTCTATAATAACGGCAGGTATGACAGGAGTTACTAGTGCTGGTGGTATAGCTCTCAAGGGGACTCAAGCAGTATCTAAGGGTGTTGCTAAGGGTGTTGTTAAGAAGCAGGCGGTAAATCAGGGTGTACGTTCTGGGGTGTTCTTAGGACGTGAGGGTGGTATGCTTATGGTCAAGCAGCCTCTCAAGCAGACTGTCATCAAGCAGCACGGCAAGCGGTGGCTACGTACGGCAAGCTGGTCAGTACCCGCAGCGGGGCAGTCGGGCTTCGGCACGTACCGTGAAGGGTTGGAGTCGGGTGTCGTAGACCACGATGCAGCAGGAATATCATTGCTTGCAGCAGCGATAACATTAGGGACGAGTCGTCTGTTAGAGCCTACGTGGATACGTTCGGGTATGTTCGTTAAACTCGATAAGAACGCCGTCAATAGCACCGTTAATAATTTAGTTTCTAAAATGGGTTTGCAGGTTGTTACTAAGGAAGGACGTTCTAAATTCGTTAGAAACGGCATTACGGAGTTGTTGAAGAATGTTCAAGGCAAGGGTGTCGGAGCTTGGTCGTTGGAACTCGGTCTTAACGCTTTTATGGAAGGAATGCAGGAGTATGTAGAAGGGACTATGATAGGCTGGACGCAGATGATATATAACAAATATAACAGAGGTGATTATTCTAAGCGTGTTGGCGAGGGCTTGTACGACGTGGACGGTTTCTTTAGTGCTGACAGTAGTGAGTTTATTTTAGGTTCTCTTATGGGCTTTGGTGCGTCTGTGATACCGAGTATGACAACGCTTGGTTCTGCTATACGGTACAGCAAGGAGAAACGTGCTAAGGACGACAACTATATGTTATATTCGTTGTTTGCTGCTAAAGGCACTGACAAGGTGATTAAGGAATTTCAATCTAATATATTACAGCGACGTGCTAACGGTCAGCTTGGAAGTACTAACCACGATATAAACGGCAATCAGATTAAAATGGATGCTGACGGCAATCCTATAGGTGAGACTATGGACATCTCTGATAGTCCTTTTGCTGCTGTGTTAGGGGACATCTTACGCACGGAGGCGGATATGAATGCTTATAATATGTTGATGGAAGGGTTGCGTGAGGCTGAGATATTCGACTATATCAAGGGTACTAAGATTTCACAGGATGTAGACAGCGACCTTCTTATCAGTGCTGACGTGAAAAACAATATAGCTGTCGAGGCAGCATTAGCATATAAGAATGTAAAGCAGAAACGTGAGCGTATTGAAGCTATACAGGAAAGTCTCAATGACCCTAATCTTAAGAGTGAGGAGAAGGATAAGCTCACCGAAGAGTTGGATACTTTAACGGCTACAGACTTAAGGAATGATAACACTCTTGCTTATTGGGAGAATAAGTTAGACCATTGGAGTAAACCTTTGGATACTGTCGAGTATGACGGTAAGGTGTTGACGGGATATAAGTATAGCGAGGGTATACGTAGGAGTATTATCAACACTTCTTTTGCTGCTGATAAATATATCATCACTAAGGCTTATCAGTTGGGTATGGATGTAGATGAGAATATAGCGGGCAGTAAGGGCTTTGCTGAGTTGTTTGCTAACTCGGATAGGTTCTTGGATATTTTTCACGCTTACCATGAATATTTCGGTAGGGTAGAGCCTAACTCTATAAACGTGAAAACGGGCAAACCTGTTTATAACGGCTTATCGGGGCTTTTTAAAGCATTTAACGACAGGGTAGGGCAGATACATTCCCAAGAGACCAAAGATGCAGCAGATACCTTAAAAAACGCCTTAAAAGGGAAATTAGGAAACATAAAGGGATTGATAGAAAAAAGACGTAAGGGGGAGATAGACATCGTAAGCCTACAGCAGGCTGTCAACGACGAGCTGAAAGACATCTTCGGAGGCGAGAGCTTGGAGAGCGTTGGCAAGCAGTTGGGGTGGACGTACGACGGCTTCACGGAAGCATTAAGCAATGACATAACAGACATAACAAGTGCTTTAGGAGATATAGGTAGTTTAAATGAAGCGATGAAAGATACGGAGGTAGATGATATGCTTCAGGAGTACTTCACTATACAAGACGCTATAAGCAAGAATGTAACGGATGCTTTTCAAGGTATAGACAGTTATATTACCGAAGGTCGTTTGGAAGCTGAGGAGCTGACGGTAGAGACGATAGAAGCTGACAGCGTTCAGTCGACGGACGACAAACAGAAGTTGGATAAATTATTTGAGGAGATAAAGAACAAAGCTATCAGCGGTATTATGCTTTATGAGATAGCACCGATGGAAGACATACCTTTAATGTTTAGAAACTACAGTCTTGCAGACCTTATCAACTTCATAGATGCCAATAAGACATCGCCTATGGATATGAATACTATGTTGGCATTAGATAAGGCTATAAGGATATATAAGGCTCATATGAACAATATCGGTATGTACCTATGGGGCTTGGAGACGTTGAAGGCTACTGCCGATACCAACCAGATGTTGAAGGAAGGGCATACTTACGACAACCAGATAACACGACGTTTTATAGATGAACGTGCTAACTTAGAGATGAAGTTGATAGATGACCACGATAAAATATCGTTGATGTACGAGAATATGAAGAAGAACGGTTTCTCTAAGCTCAAAGAGGAATTACGGTATCAGGCAGCACATCTGTCCAATACCAATATGTATATGACGGATACCTTATACCATACGGCTATACCGTACCTCACAAGGTTCTTCGACGTTAAGGACGGCGTTGTGTCGTTGCCCGACAATCTTCCGGACGGCACGGTAGAGAGCTTCCTTAAGAAAAGGATAGAGCTTTACTTGGAGAAGAAGTATCCTAATGAGAAAGAGCGTAAGGCTAAGCTACAGGAGATATTAAAAGCTATGGATGATAACATCCAAGATGTGAAGAAGGTGTTAGACGCCTATTTCAATGCTGTGCAAGACCTAATGAACAAATGGTACGGCACGCCACAGCAGAGCGGTAATAGCGGTACTGTAAATCTTCACGACCCTAATGCTGTAAACATTATGTTAGAGCGTCTGTTTAGCGATACAAGCCAAAACCAAGAGAAAGCTATTACTGACTTCACGGCTATGATGAATGAGATGTATGTGTTACAGTGGAAGTACAGAGAGCAACTGAGTGGTAAGATGACGCCGTTCTTGTTGTGGACGGAAGCGGTAGCGGAACATAATGATTTAGTTTATAAAGCATTGGGTGAGCACAAAGGCATTAAACTGTATATTCCCGAAGACAGCACGACGACAGGTAACGATATTGTCTATAGAGGGACTTTTGCTCCCGGAGACTTACAGCTTGGCAAGTCTATGCTGTTCGATACCGTCAACGACATTCAGCGTAGCGACTACAATGAGCTTGTGAACATAGCTACGACACGTATGCTGATGACACCCGAAGAATTAAAAAGCTATGACAGCACTAAAACGGAAGCGTTAAGAGACGCTCTCCTTGACAAGATAGAAAATAGTAAAGTGAATAGGGATACGGCATTGCATTATATCGTTACCAATATGGGGATAGACAATTTTATGGGTGGTAACAATATGACGGTGATGCAGTGTTTAGGACATATCAAGCAGAATGTCATAGACAGCCTTATCGACAGAATGCAACTTAACGGCAGGAAGTTAAGCGATAGTGTTGCTAAGAAGATAAGGAAGGCTATCGTTATCAAAGACGGCATAATGGATGAGGAGGCTACTATGAAGTCTCTTTTAGATGTGTTGGAAGATATTAAAGATATAGATGACTTGGGAGCTACCGCTAAGATGATATATAGCTCTCTTAACACGGCTATCACCTTAGAACAGGAGTATGCCGTAATACATTTAGTGTCGAGTTTCTATCGTCATTCCGACGGCAATAATATGTTAGGAGTGCTGATGGAAGATAAAGATGCTGCTACTTTGTTGGATAAGTCGGTGGCTGTTCTCGGTGCAGGAGGCACAGGTAAGAGTACTATGGTGTTAGAGAACTATTATTATGTTACTAAGCAGATATTGACTAAGGAGCGTAAGACGTACAACGGCAAGGTGATACCTACTAAAAAGAAAGTTAAGATATTAGTGGCTTCGCCTACACACGCTGTGAACAATATTCAAGAGGCTAACATCAAGAAGGTCTATGGCGACGAAGCCGATGTTGTTAAGATTACCTTTCACGATATGCAAAGTATGAACCTTAACGATATAGATATTATCGTTATTGACGAGGCGTCGTTGATAGATAATAATAAAAATAAAAATGCTGCTAAGGAAGACAAGCAGTATTCCGATTATGGTGTCTTGATGGATATGGTTCGCAGGGTAAACCCACAGCACGTGGTTGCTATCTACGATACTAATCAGACTGCTAATATGCGTAATTATTCAGCCCCTGAGATAACAACTATGTTAGGGGAGCGTACTATACCGTTGCAGATGCGACACCGTACAGGCTACGTAGACTTAAATGTACTTTCTAATATCTTTAGCGACGATGCTTATGCTGTTCAGTGTACCGCTAACAATGGTCTTGTGCCGTTGACGAGGAATGGCGTACCTTTCAATGCTAAGTGGAAGAAAGACGTAAACGGCAATAAGAAGGGTGTCAGGATAACAGGTAATGTCAGCGATGTCATACAGGACTACTTAGATGCTAAGAAGACCAATAGCGACGGTAATATGATAATAGTACGCACGGCTGAGGATAAGGCTAACCTACTTTCTAAGTATGAGAGCTTAGGTGTAGTCCCCGAAGATGTTTATATTTTAGAGTACGGAGATAAAGATTTTAATGTGTCGGGACGTAATAGCAGGAATGTCTTTGTTATTGTCGACGGCAAGTATATTGACAAGGCAGCACCCATTTTAAAAAGTGATTTATATAGACTACATGCCAAGATGCTCAACACGGCTATCACACGTCTTCGTGGCGACGGCTATGTTAGCTTGTATTATCCTAATGGCGATGTTCATTCCACGGAAGTGGAAGCTAATGATATATTGTTGCAGTATAAGAACACTTTGGATATAGACTATGGTGTTGATACTAAAGAGATAATAAATGAGTTTGGTTCTATGGCAGTTACGGCATTACGTTTACAGAATAATTCTTATATACGTATGACAGACCCTGAACAAGAGACACCTCAATCTACCACGCAAGACATACAATCTACCACGCAAGACATACAACAGGTGTATGAGGATATAAGCGACACTATGGCTGACGTGATAGAGGAGATGCGTAGCGAAGAAGCTATCGACGGTGCTAAGCCTATATCCGATAAGGTGTATGAGAATATAAGTGGCACTGACGAAGTGGCTATGAATGTAAATAATATTGTCCGTGAGGGTTTGAAGATAATATACAGGAAGGTGCAAGAGGGCGTGTTGAATATAAGCAAGTTCAGCGTACAGCCTAACACTGCCGATTTTGATAAGGTGTATGGAGATATTATCAAGGCTATCGCTAAGCATTACGCCACACAAGGGATAAATATGGGTAATTACACCGAAAAGGATATTCTCTATATCATCCATAATGTCGTACTGAATAGCATATCCGACACCGGTATTCAGGTGATGGCGGATATGAATAAGCACACGGCTATAATATCGCCTAATTTAAATGTCAATATAGGCGGTACGGACTATGTAGCCACTCCTTTTATGGTTAATGTGGTGGGTTATGAGACGAATGCCGATAAGACACTCACTCCTATCTTTGATATTTACGAGTTGGACATATCGCAATCGCCAAGGAATAATGTTGACGAGGTTGCGGAAGGCAATAAGAAGAAGGCTGCTTATGCTATAGCTATATTAGCAGCTAAAGGCTATAAGGTAAACAAGGTTCACTTCTTGAATTTCGTTCTCACTCCCGGCAAGCGAGTAACGACGACTTTCAACAATAGGTTTACTACCGACGATACCATTTTTGTTTTCGACGGCAAGAGTTACGAGAGCATATATAGCTCTATTAAGTCGGAGCAGGGTGAGGAAGTCAAGGTGGAAGATATTTTTGCCGACAAGGATGCATTGCTTAAATTAGGCGTTATAATGCCTTTAGAGGACGCTGAGCGTAATAGTAGGTATCAGAACCTAAAAACAAAGAACGTTTCTTATATTGTCGGGAAAGAGCTTAAAATGGTAATGGGAGATAAAGTTGTCTATTATCATCTTGCCAATGGCGATGTGTTGACGGATGTAGAGTTTGGTCATACCTATCAGAGGGTGGAGAATAAAGAGAAGAAGCAATATTATTTTGGTGCTACCCTGTATGGGCATATACGTACGCCGTTGAATGCTATCCCTGCTATAGCTGTGCAAGGACAGAACCTTCCTCAGAGCAGGGTAGAGTTCTACGACCATCCGTTTTTTAAGAAGCTACGTGGCGACGGTGCTTATAAACTTAAAGGTAAGGAGGTAAAAGCGGAATACCACGAAGAACTTTCTTTCTTCCAATGGGATAGTAAGACTGAAAGCACTAAGAGCGTTACTTATTATAATGTGGTGTTATATAAGGATGGCGACAAGATAGTAGGTGTTCAGGAGCGTTTACGTTTCAGCAACAACACCGAAGCTACACGTAAACAACTTGACGCTATGGTTGCCAAATATGTGAAGGCTAAAGATGAAAAAGAAGCAAGTGATATATTGAATGATATAGAGCGGTGGCTTATGGACTGTGAGAAGCAGTATTCGGAAGACCACAGCTTCGATGATAGCAATGTGGCTTATCAGATAGATAAGATAAAGAATATCCGCAAGGTGGCATTTAAGCAAGGGAGTTATGTTGTTGGTGATGTCAGCAATGGCACTCATATCATTAGTGAGATTGCTTATCCGTTGCAGGAGCTTGTCGGCAGAAGGGTAAATAAAGGAGAGAGCATAGTGGATTGGGAGCAAGCCGATAGTAATAGGTTCAGCGTTATTGCTACTTTTATGATTGACGGACGGAAGGTGGATATACACTGCGATGCTGCTAAGGTAGACGATAGCTATATCGCTAATATGAAGACTATGGCTAAAGACTTTCGTAAGAGGTATAATAAGATATTAAAAGGTGATGAGGCTGCTATAGGTAATGACATAGCACGTTTAGCTATGGAAATGCAGGCGAGTGAGCTTACGGACTTCTTATACGCTAACAGGGAGAGATTAGAGAAGGTTAACCTTTATGATTTCAGCAAGAAGTTTATTGATTTTAAGTTGGGCAATAAGAAGAAAGTTAAAGGTGGTAAGGTCAACGTTAAGAATACTATGGCTAATATGTTAAATCAGATAGACCTTGCTATTAAGATTGCAGACAACAGCAGGAAGGGAGCTTTGGATATGGCTTGGAATAAGGCTATCTTTATGACTAATGTCCTTGCTGCTTCCAACGAAACATTGTATTTAAACAATCTTGTCTCTAAGGTTATCGATGTCTCTACGCCCACGTTAGAGATTACCGAGAAGGGTGCTGACAGCAAACCTCCTGTTGGAGGAGC
>Ga0123335_1005876_pt1 | contig 14660 bp, 11 predicted proteins | sample BiotimSIPDNA_2_FD_89707 | JGI IMG/M metagenome (GOLD analysis project Ga0123335, IMG submission 89707) | Anaerobic biogas reactor microbial communites from Washington, USA - Biogas_R2 time_0 SIP DNA | ecosystem: Engineered > Bioreactor > Anaerobic > Unclassified | place: Washington, USA... | reverse complement strand
TGTTTCAGGCAAAATCGTTGACTCATTGAACATTCCCGTACCTTTTACCGCTGTCTGTTTATTACATCCTGAAAACGATTCTTTAATAATAGCTACCATTTCCGATACTTCAGGTAATTTTTCCATTTCCTGTTCTACACCGGGTAATTACAACCTGCGAATCAGCAGCTTTACTTTTAAGCCGAAAAATTTACATATAGAACTCATTCCCGGTAAGAATGAACTTGTATTAGGAAATATTCAACTTTCAGGTAACATCATTTACATTGAGGAGGTTTCTGTTACAGGGGAGCAAAACAAACTGGATTACCGTGTGGATAAACTGGTTTTTACTCCTGATTCCATGAACCTGGCAAAATCAGTGAAAGGAACGGATTTACTGAATTTTATTCCTGGCGTCACGGTTTCTCCTATTGACCAGTCTATCCGTGTAAAAGGAAATGACAATGTTTTGGTATTGGTCGATGGAAGGACCAGCGATAAGCAGCTTAGTACGATTCATTCCTCTGAAATAAAACAGGTTGAAATTATTTCCAACCCTTCAACCCGGTATAACTCCGAAATTGATAATATTGTTAATATTGTTCTTAAAGAAGAAAAAAATAAAGGTATTCAGATAGCCTTTAATCTGGAACCTTCATTCAAAAATGTCCTTTTCTTTGGAACTTTAGCCCTGGATTATCAGAATAAAAACACCAGGTTCTTTTTGAAATATAATCATTCAGCTCAAAATATGACGACTTCTGACAGCAGCACACGGATCGATTCTTATGATAATCTGAAAATGAGATATAATACATATCCGGTTAAAGATCAATTTCTTGGCGCAAGATTCCATATTATAGATTATGGTATGGATTATTCTGTTAACCATAAAAATTTTTTTAACATTACCTGTAAATACTTTCAACAGGATGTCGCATATAAAACTTTTGAAGGGTTAAGCAGTTTCAACAACGACTCTCTTCTTGCACGATCATATTTTACATCCTCTGCAAATTCGAAAAATATCAATCAGAATTATTCTTTTTTTTATAAAAGAACTCTCACGAATCCAGGTCATGAATTCTGGTTGAGCAGCAATACTTTTCTTTTAAACAGGACAAACACAGATGATTATTCAAGCGGAGAAACAGAAATCTGGAACAATCATTCCGAAATCCGGACTGAAAGGACTCTGAACAATCAAAAGTCAAACGATACGCGGTTGGAATATTTTTATTCGAAAAGCAATATCAAAATTGAAAGCGGCTACCATTTTTATTTCCGTACTATTAACAATAAGCTCTATTCACCAGTGTCAGATGAATACTTCATTTACAGCGATATACGCCATGCAGGTTTTGCCAACATGGTCTTCAGAAAGAATATATTTTCTGTACAAACCGGGGCAAGATTTGAATATACAAGCTATCAGATCAACCAAACGAAAGAAGATGATTTTCTCTATCCTTTGTTTTCATTAAGTTCTGCCTATGATCTCAAAAAAGGTAACACCTTTCGTTTTACCTACAACCGGAGACTCACCTATCCAGGCTACAGGCTTTTAATTCCCTTCACCTATTATGCCGCCGATTCTCTTTCTTCCCGCATGGGTAACAGTCATCTGCGACCCACAGTAGCAGATAAACTTGAATTGGCTTTTTCAACCGAACAGGATGCCTGGTCTTTTTCAATAAGTGCCACTTCAAAAAAGTACAAAGATTACATAGCAACGCAATATTCTGTTATAAACGGAATCCTTTCCAGTGAATATCACAACTTCTCAGACATACTGACAGCCGGAGGTGAATTTTCTTTATCTGCCTCCCTGTTTTACCTGGAAATTAATATAGACGGGAACCTATATTACTGGGATTTTCCGGGCACGGACCATGATGGATTATCGCATATACTTTATACAGAATTAATTGCTTATCTCCCCTGGGATATTACAGCAGGTATGGAATTCGAATTTTTTGATAAAACTCTAACTCCCTATGGATACAGGAAATTTTATAATCCATTCGAATATTTTTATGTTGAGAAACCTCTTTTTAAAAACAAAGCCAGCGTGAGCTTTTTTTACTTATATCCGTTCTCGTCTGACAAGTCTGAAACCATTATGTGGAATAATTATTTTACCGAAACAGAATATGAATATGGAAAAGACTTTATTATTGGAATAGATTTTTCATTCTTTTTCAATCGGGGCGAAAAAATTTCAGCGGCAAAATCAAAATTGCACATGGAACATGATGAGGAAAAAAGATAATTCAAATTTATTGATTTAATCTGTCAAATAGACCTGAGGGTTGTTATAAGAATATATTTAACTCTGAAATCATGATTAAAGTTGCTATTAATGGATTTGGGCGAATCGGCCGCCTTTCCTTCCGCAAGATACTGGAGAGCAAGGAACTGGAAGTGGTTGCAATCAACGACCTCGCCCCTCCCGCTATGCTTGCCTATCTGCTGAAATACGATTCTATACAGGGAACTTTCGGTGCAGAAGTAAGCCACAATGAAAAGGCGCTTATCGTAAACGGTAAGTCCATTGCCGTCTATGCGGAAAAAGTGCCTCAGAACCTCCCATGGGCAAAACATCAGGTTGATCTTGTGCTGGAATGTACGGGAATCTTCGAAAAAAGAGAAAAAGCCTCAGCACATTTCGAAGCTGGTGCGAAAAAAGTAATCGTATCAGCGCCTTCCGACAAGGATGTAAAAACCATCGTGTTTAATGTTAATCACAACATTCTTAATGGTGATGATAAGCTCATCAGCTGTGCCTCCTGCACCACAAACGGACTGGCACCGCCGGTAAAAGTACTTAACGACAATTTCAAAATCGTAACCGGCCAGATGACTACCATTCATGCCTATACTAATTCCCAGCCATTGCTGGATACTCCCGATCCGAAGGTCAATTTCCGAAAGTCGCGATCAGCGCCCGACAATATAGTGCCTTACACCACAGGGGCTGCAAAAGCAATTGGACTCGTTATACCGGAGTTAAGTGGCAAACTCGATGGCTCATCACAGCGTATTCCGGTCCATACAGGATCTATCATTGAACTGTTTACAGTTTTAGAGAAAAAAGTAACTGCCGAAGAGATCAACTCGGCAATGAAAGCCGCTGCCAGCGAATCGTTCGGATATACCGAAGAACCTATTGTTTCCAGTGATATTGTGGGCATGAGCTATGGGTCCCTCTTCGATGCCACCCAAACCAAGGTGGTGACATCAGGAAACAACCAGCTTGTTAAAACTTCAGCATGGTATGATAATGAAATGTCGTTTGTAGCGCAGATGGTTAGAACAGCAATTTATTTCGGAAAACTTTAATCCGGCCAACTAATTCATTACCAGTGAAGGAAGAAGGTATCGTTGAACGATACGCACAAACTGTGCAATATTAATAGGTTTAAAGATGATATCGTCAAAGCCTGCATCGAAACAGGATGGAAGGATACTCTGATATGCATAGGTTGTAAGTGCAATGGCAGGGAGTGACGGGTTCAACCTGCGCAATGCATTCAGTAAATCAAAGCCGTCGAGGTAGGGTACCCGGAGTTCTGTGATGAGACACCCCACCGAAGGGTTCTCAAGGTACATCCTGATGGCTTCCCCGGCATTCCTGGCGCGTATAACCCTGATACCCCTTTTTGATAGTATCTCAGAAACCAAAAAAGCACCAGTGTCATCCGGATCTACGAGAAGGACAATTCTATGTCCGAAATTGAAATATGTTTTACCCGTAATCATATATACCCTTAAACAAATTCTGTACCGAACCTTGAATCCTTTTTATCAGGCAGTTTTATTGACCCAATAGTTATAAATCCTTATTATCATTCATAAATTCAAGTAAATTTGTGTCTCAGAAAGTAAATACTGAATATGCGATCTTTCACAGCATTGTTTTTATTCCTGATAATTCTTGTTGTATCATCCTGTGCGGGAAATCATAAAAAGATAGACAGGCATGCTCTGGTCACCCGGCATAATGTGAAAATCAATACCCCCCATCCATTAAATTCACTTTCTGTGGGTAATGGCTCTTTTGCATTTACAGCAGATTTCACCGGCATGCAAACTTTCCCGGAATATTATGAACATGGCGTAAGTCTGGGGAACCAATCCGAATGGGGCTGGCATTCTTTCCCCAACCCGGATAGCTTTACCATTGATGATGTTCAGAAATACTTTACATCGGGTACCAGGGAAGTTCCCTATAGTTATCAATTCGTTAACGACACTGACGAAAGAAAGGATGCGGCATCTCAATGGTTGCGGGAAAATCCTCACAGGCTGCACCTTGGGATCATCGGTCTGTATATTCTAAAAAATGACTCCACCCCTGCCCTATTCAGCGATATCAAGCCAGACGGACAAATCCTCAACCTATGGACAGGCATTATGGAAAGCAATTTCGAATTGGATGGTGTAAAGGTAAAAGTCCAGACAGCATGCCACCAGGAGCTTGACATGGTTTCATTCCGCATTTCGTCGGCACTCTTTGCCAATGGTAATATAGGGGTGTGGATCCGATTTCCGTATGCCAGCGATGAGAAATTCAGCCCCGGATACGATTTTAACAAACCCGACAACCATAACACCACAATTGCAGAGCAATCAGCACATGAAGTTCTTTTCGTTCGTCAGCTCGATGATACCAGATACTATGCAAAAGCTGAATGGGACCGCAATGGCAGTATTAGCTCCGTCAAACCCCATGAATATGTTATCCAACCCGTTCGGGGTGACAACACTCTGGAAATAAGCATCTGTTTTGATAAAGAAAAGATTTCCGGCAAACTCCCTTTATATGCTGCAACATCACGTAACTCTAAATCCGGTTTAAAACAATTCTGGGAAAGCGGCGGTGCAATCGATTTCTCAGCATGTACCGACCCCCGGGCAAAAGAGCTCGAAAGGCGGGCTGTTCTTTCTCAGTATCTCACCAAAATTCAGTGTGCAGGTTCCTACCCTCCCCAGGAAACAGGATTGACCTATAACAGCTGGTATGGTAAATTCCATCTCGAAATGCATTGGTGGCATGCCATGCATTTCATTCTGTGGGACCGGAAGAGTATAGCTGAAAAGCAATTTTCTTACTATAATACCATATCGAAAAAAGCATTAAAAACCTCGGCCAGACAAGGGTACAACGGTATGAGATGGCCTAAAATGACAGGGCCCGCAGGTGATGAAAGTCCCGGTACTATCAACCCATTTATCATCTGGCAGCAGCCCCATTTAATATATTTTGCTGAACAACTTTACAATAGCAATGGCAAAGACCGGTCGATACTGGAACGGTACAAAACACGGGTGCTTTCTTCCGCAGCCTTCATGGCTTCGTTTGCAAGGTGGGACAGTACGGAAGGGTATTATGTACTGGGACCGCCGGTCATGCCAGCCCAGGAACGCTATATCGTTGATTCAACCTATAATCCGGCATTTGAGGTAGAATACTGGCATTATGGACTTACTGTCGCTCAAAAATGGAGAAGCCGAATTGGCATGCAACCCGATGAACACTGGAACCATATTCTGCAAAATCTTCCCCTGCCGGTCATGAAAGACAGCCTGTATCTTTTTGCAGGGAGTGCAGAGGACAGTTTTGAAAATCCTCTGTTACTAACCGATCATCCAATGATACTGGGCATATCAGGGTTTCTTCCTCCCACAAAAAGAATTAATAGGGATGTTATGAGGAATACCCTATTTACCATCAGACAAAATTGGAAGTGGGAAACTGTCTGGGGATGGGACTTTCCTATGGCAGCCATGTGTGCAACCAGTCTGGGAATGCCTGAATCAGCCATCGATTTCCTGCTTATGAATACTCCAAAAAACACTTACCTGGTAAGCGGTCATAACTATCAGGATGAAACACTTACGATTTATTTGCCCGGCAACGGAGGACTTCTTTCAGCACTGGCAATGATGTGTGCATACAATAACGGAAAAGGGGGGTTCCCCGATAACGGACTTTGGAATGTTACATACGAAAATTTATTTTATCCCTATTGAATCAGGCATTCTGTATTTTAATACAATTTTTTTAATTCATTTCTTGTATGTTTGTCAGACTAAAGCGATCCATTAAAACTACCTGCTAATACAATTCAACTATGAGAAAATTACATTTCTTTCAGACATATTCCCTGCTTTTATCCCTTATACTGGTTTCCACAGGTTGCGAAAATAACCGGTGGATCCGTATCAGCGGGAAAAAATATCCGTCATTCAGCATCTCCGGCGGCAAAATGAAACTGCCCGTGACGATTGGTAATAACAGTAATGCGGGAAGTATCTTTTTTTTTACAAAGAGTGATACTTTCTTTATTGAAGATAAGCCGGAAGTGACTGATGAAAAAGAGGGCATATTGAAGGCATCGTGGAATAACGGGGGCAGGAAAATCAGTGTGTCATTCAGCAACCTGGCAGATACCGTGAGTTTTGAATTCAATGCCGGTCCCGATGAAGATATCATGGGCTGGGGTATGAACATTGCTGCCACCAGAGATGAATATTTCACAGGGCTTTTTGAAAGAGTTGTAGACGGCAACCAGACCGAATCGTGGCGTAAAGGAATTACGGAAGCTATGAACCTGAGGGGCCAGGAGATCGACATGATCATAAAACCCACGCTTTCTCTTTATTGTCCCTTCTATCTATCCTCAAACGGTTACGGTCTGTTTATTGACGGTACCATGCCAGGACATTATGATTTCTGCAAAAAAGATCCCGGCATGGTGAAAATTACTTTTGAAGGTAAATCAATGCGCGGAAGGTTTTACACTTCAGGTAACCCTGCCGATATTGTTAAAGCACATGCATCTTTTACAGGTCCTACAATCATACCGCCTTCGTGGGCTTTCCTGCCCTGGAGATGGAGAGACAACCACACAAACAATAAAACCTACTACGATGGAACACCTGTCAATGCTCCCTACAACAGCATGCTGGTGGAAGATATCCTGATGATGAAAGCCCTGGATATTCCATGTGGAGTTTACTGGGTCGACAGACCGTGGGCAAAAGGAATGCATGGTTATGAGGATTTCGAATGGGACCCGGTACGTTTCCCTGCTGCTGAGAAAATGATACAGTGGCTCCATGAGAACAATACAAGATTTCTCTTGTGGATAGCACCCTGGGTGACAGGTGACATGCGCACAGAAGCATATCAAAAAGGATATGCCCAGAAAGTGATAAAAAACCACCCTCCGCTGGATACAAGTAATGTGGCTTTACTTGATTTTACCAATCCTGAAGCCTGCAGGTGGTGGCAGGAAAACGGCATTGAAAAAATGCTGAAACAGGGAGTTGACGGATTTAAGCTCGACCGGTCGGAAGAGCTGCCCGTGGAATCAGATACGGTTTTTCTTTTCGACGGCAGGAGCACCCGGGAAGTAAGAAATGAATATCCGGTTTTGTATGTGAAAACTGTAAACGAATCGTGCCGGAAAATCCATGGCGATGATTTCATGTTATTGCCACGGGCAGGATATGCAGGAAGTTCACGTTACGGAGGCTTTTGGGGAGGCGACATTGGTTCCCCCGAAGAAGGATTGCGTACCGCCATCATTGCCGCCCAGCGTTCAGCGATCATTGGTTACCCTATATGGGGATCGGACATTGGCGGTTACTGGCAGGGCGAACTCGACAGGGAAGTTTGTGCTCGCTGGCTGGCTTTCGGATGCTTCAACCCGGTTATGGAATTTGGGCCCACAGAAGACCATGCACCATGGGACATGCAAAAAGCGCCGCATTACGATACAGCGTTGATCGCGGTATGGCGGCTTTATGCAAAAATTCATGAATCACTGGTAAACTATACCTACGACCTTGTTAAAGAAGCCCATTCAACAGGTATGCCGGTTATCAGGCCTCTGTTCCTTGAATATCCGGGAGAAGAAGCATCCTGGAAGAATTGGGAGAATTTTACTTACGGCCCCGACATATTGATTGCTGCTATATGGCAAAAAGGCATTACAAAACTTAATGTCCATCTTCCCTCAGGAACACAATGGACAGATGCCTGGGACAAATCGAAAGTTTATGAAGGCGGGAGTGATGTGGAAGTCAATTGCCCCTTTCACAAAATTCCGATCTTCATCCGTAAAGGATCGGAACTTAATCTGGGTAATCTGCAGGAATTGTATGATGAGTCGTTCACGATTGCCTCGCTAAAGCCCGATCTGGTAAAACTTGATAAACAGGCCCGGTAATTTTCTGAACGACCGGAAGGCAGGTTTATCCAAACTTCAGCTCATACACCGGTATTTCCCTGCCGGGTATGGATGATTTGGAATCATAGAGGAAACGCGCACCAAGCTTTTCATAAAACCCCGCCGCATAGGGGTCTGAAAATATCTTCAGGCTTCCGATACCTGCTGCCCTGCAATGTGAGACAGCATGACTGATAAGCGAAGACCCGATACCGATTTTGTGAAATTCCGGGAGTATAAAGATATGTTCCAGCCAGTGTCCTTTCTCAACAAATATTTCACCTGAATAACGATCCGTCCTGTTTTCGGTGATGGAATAAAAACCAGCAGGTTTGTGGTCCCAGACTGCAATAAATACCTGATTTTCTGTGATATATCCAGATGTAATGGTCAACTCATCTTTCCAGATATCCATATACTCCCGGGGATACCTCCAATGGCATTTTGCTGCAAAGGAAATTTTCGTGAGGACGGCAGCATCCTGTGGCACTGCTTTCAGAATCTCAAAATGATGTTTTTCAGATGACACTGATTTTATTGACTACGGCGTTAATAATAGAAACAACCTTTTCACGTTTTTCAGCCTCTGCATATATTCTGATAACAGGTTCGGTACCAGAAGCCCTGATGATCACCCATTGGTTATCGCCCAGCACGAATTTGTACCCGTCAGCAGATATTGTACTGGTCACCTTAAAATCACCAAAACTATTGAAAGATTTATTTCTGCAATGTTCGATAACCTTATTCCTGGCAATTTTGTTAAGTTCCAGGTCGAGTCGCTCATATACAAACGGGCCGATGATTTCATTAACTTCCTGCATAAGCTCGCTCAGTTTCTTGCCTGTTTCAGCGAGCCAGCTCCAGATGATCAGACCTGTCCAGATACCATCTCTTTCAGGAAGGTAGGTACCCGTAACCATTCCACCGGTCTCCTCTCCCCCGCACAGAATGTTTTCGTTCAGCATGATGGCAGTAATTTCCTTAAAACCTATGGGTACCCTTGTTACTTCGAATCCGTAGTGTTCACACAATCTTTCTATTTTGCTGGTGGTGGAAAAGCTGACCACAACTTTCCCCGTAAGCTTCTTATATTCTGCCAGATAATAGATCAGCAACAACAATATATGATGACTGTCGAGATAAGTCCCTTTCTCATCGAAAAAGGCAAGCCTGTCGCCATCGCCATCAACCGCAAAAGCAGCATCGATATTTTTATGCTGCCAGATATATTCTTCTATCTCGTGAAGATTTTTTGAAAGCGGTTCAGGAGGAATGCCTTTAAATGAAGGGTTTACTTCGCACCTGAAAAGTTTTACATCGGGGAGAAGTTTTCTAAAAATAGACTGGGCACTCCCGTACATGGCATCAAATGCAAGCTTCAATCCAGACTTTTTGATATTGTCGACATCGAAATTATCGTGGATATTCTTCAGGTAAACAGCTTCGAGATTGATATATTGAATGAAACCTTGTTCAACAAGATAGTTCCAGTTCAGCATCTCCAGGTCGATTTCATAATCGGCGGAGATAAGGTTTTCTATATCCTTCACATCGCGGTCGAGCATTGGCCCTCCGTAGTTTCCTTTAAGTTTAATGCCGCTGTATTCAGGAGCATTATGACTCGCAGTGATCATGATACCGCAACTGGCTTTCAGTTTCACCACCCCCAGCGAAACCATCGGCGAGGTAACAAAGTTTTCAGAGATATATACTCTTATATTCTTAGACGCCAGTATTTTCGCAATGGCCTCCATGAACATTTCACCACCAAACCGGCAGTCGTAACCGATTACAGCGGTAGGATTCTGAAATTTTCCCATCAGCCAGCGTGCCAGTGCAGACCCTACTGCTGCTACATTTGCCATCGTAAAATCCCTGGCAATGATCCCTCTCCATCCATCAGTCCCGAATTTAATTTTATCCATGGTTATGCTGGTATTAAACAATAATAAGAAACATAACAATCACAATTTATTCTGAGGTCAAAGATTATTGTATACCGTTTTCTTCTGAATGTTTGTAGATCAACTTAATTTCTTTTACCCTAAATCTTCCAAAGTTGAATTACTTATCGTCTTGATCATGCTTCCCCAAACATGCGATTCAAATAAACATTCATTATTCTGAAAAACATCCATTCCTCTAAACAGGTATAAATTTATAACGGGAGAAAGAAATAAATGCGGTATTCTTGCGGAAATTTTCGACAATTACCTGTAAATCCTCAACAAGTTAAGCTGACGCCTGTAAAGTTCAGCATTCCTGTTATGCTCCGACAAGGTTTTGGCAAAAACATGATAACCTGAAAAGTCGGCTTTGGCACACATATACATATAATTATGCACCTCATAATTAAGCACTGCATCGATAGATTTAATGGAAGGCAGGCAAATAGGGCCCGGAGGAAGGCCGTCAATCCTGTATGTATTGTATGGCGATTCTGTCTGATAATGCTTTTTGAGTACGCGTTTGATATTAAAATCACCTATGGCGTATTTCACTGTTGGGTCGGCCTGGAGCCTGAAACCTTTATTCAGCCGGTTAACATATAAGCCGGCAATACGTGCCTTTTCATCATCCTTGTGTGTTTCTTCATTCACAATCGAAGCCAGGGTTATCACTTCCATCCGCGACAGCTTCATGGTTTCTGCCTTATGCTGCCTGCGGGTATTCCAGAATTTCTCATATTCCTTGTACATACGGTCAATAAATTCTCCGGCAGTTGTATTCCAGTAGAACTCATAGGTATTTGGAATGAACATGCAGCTTATGGTATTGCGGTTGAATCCGTATATTTCATGAATGGAATCCGACCTCAGAAGGTTAAGAAGTTCAGACGGCTTGAATTCAAGCTGTTTTGAAATAACGGTGGCAAGTTGTTCAAGGGAACGCAGATCATTGAAAGTAACATCCATAGGTTCCTGCTTGCCGCTCCTGAGCAGATTGATCAGTTCGTTATTGCTCATCCTGTTTTTAATACGGTAGCGGCCTGGGTAAACATGAGCTTTGTAGTTCTTCTTACCGACGGTCCATTCAAGGCTTTTTTCGTTCCGGATGATCACTGATTTGTTTATCGCTTCCATAGCCTGAACAATATCAGAACCTGTAGGGATATACAGAAAAGCATGGTTTTCTTTACCCTTTATGAAAACATTGGGAGCAAAAGCTTTCCGGTACAGATCTATACCTTTGATACCTGCAACAATGATAATAACAATAAGCAGGACTCCGATACTTCTTAGCCAGCCGTGAGCACTCATTTTTCTGAAGCGGGTTAGTCTTTTTCCTAAATTACGCAATGATGCCATGATAAGTTACCGGTAAAATTTCGCATACCAGGTATATGCCTGTATATTAATAACGCGCAAAGTTAAAAAAAGTGGAAATTTGATGTGCTGATTATTTGATTTGCTAAATTGAAATAAAGTGAGTAAACATCATTATACACCCTCTAAACCTTGACCACATACAGCTGTCCCGCTTCATCACGTACTACCCTCACCTGTTCGCCTTTATTGATAAAGCCGATCTCTGACATGGCGTCGAACAGGTCTTCACCGATACGTACTTTCCCGGAAGGCCTCAGAACAGTGTATGCCAGACCTGTTTTCCCTACCATGTCCTTCTGACGGGTGTCGATGCTTATGAAGCCTTCGCTTGTGTTCTGCTGTGCATCGAGGGCAATACCTTTAAAAAAGCCTGAAGTACCAACCTTGCGGCTGAGCCATAATGATATGCCAAAAGCTGCCAGAACTGTCAGCAGGATACGCCCAAATATCAGTGCCACCCTTCCTGTTGCACCGAATCCCTCAAATTCAAAGACCACATTGTCGATCACCGCCATGGTAAGACTGAAGAGTACCAGCATGATACCTGATATTCCGGCAATTCCAAAGCCGGGTATCACGAAGATCTCCAGCACAATGAGGACAACTCCGGCAACGAAAGCGATTATTTCCCAGTTTTCGGCAAGTCCCTGAAGATAGAGGGGCGCAAAATACAGCAATGCAGCCACGCCTGCCGCTGCCAGTGGAAAACCAATGCCGGGGGTCTGCAATTCAAAATAGATGCCTCCGATGATCAGGAGGATCAGCAGACTTTGTACAACAGGGCTCAGGAGGAATAGAATGATTTTGTCTATGCTGCTGAGCTGATAAGTTTGTGTTTCATAATCCGAAAGTCCTGCTTTCTCGAGAACTTCGCGGATGGTATTTGCTTTTCCCTCACAGTAACCTACCTGAATGGCTTCCTCAGCAGTGAGTGTCAGAACTTTTCCTGAGTCGACAATGCCGGGCACTATGAGCATCGGGTCGACCATGGCTTCGGCAATATGAGGATCACGGTGCCATACCAGGGTAGTATCTCCATCTTTGATGATTGTATCCTTGCCATGCGCTTCTGCGGTTGCACGCATGGTGGAGCGCATAAACGACTGGTATTTGTCAGGGACCTGTGCACCTGACTGGTCTACGACGGTTGCCGCACCAATGCTGCCGCCGGGCCTCATATAGATACTGTCGGCGGCGATACAGATCAACGCACCGGCAGATATAGCCTGGTTATCGATGAACATCATCACAGGGATCCTCGAATTCAGTATCCTTGTGCGGATGGAATCAGCATAGTTTACCATCCCTCCATAAGTGTTGATATGAATAAGAATGAACTCTGCATTCAATGCATAAGCTTCTTTAAAAGCTTCCTGAGTGGTCCGCCATGCAGGTTTTGCAATGTCATCCCTGATCTCGAAAATGTAAAGGAGTCCGTTGGAAGTTTTTACTATACCTGTTGACACACCTGTGGTATCAGGAATAGTATCGTCTTTAACAACAGAAACGCTCATAAACTGAAAACAGAGGATTAATCCGGTTATTTTCAACAGAAAGCTGGCAGATTTTCTATTCATTTCAGTAAATATTTTTTATGAACGTAATAATGCAATGCGAGTGAATTGGCAAACTTAGTAAACCTGTAGAATTTATAATGATGTTTCAGAAAGTTGTTACCCCCGGGCGTTCCCATGAGTATATAAGCTATTTCAGGTCGTTATCTTTAAGCTCATCGCTGGATTTTGCAATAGCATGGGCAGCAAGCGGGGCAGTAATATAAATAAAGACAATGATTAATGCTCCCTTAATATATACTGAAACCAGATCAAACGACAAACTGACACCGATCAGTATGAGCAATATGCCGAAAGATGTGGCTTTTGTTGTTGCATGCATCCTGCTAAAGAGATCTTTAAACCGGATCAGTCCCAACGATGCGATAAGGAAGAACATTGAACCGGTTAAAATTAGTATGCAGATTATTAGATCCATTTATTTTATTGGTTCGGAATGGGTTAATATGAAGACTATTTTTTTAATTTCAGATATGTCGATATGGCCACAGTTCCCATAAAGGAGACTAAAGAAATGATGATGGCAATATCGAAATAGTGGCGGTTTTTTACAAGGACGCTATAAATAAGTATCAATGCCATCGTTATGGAAGCAATCAAATCCATTGCTGTCACACGATCATTTACTGTCGGACCCGCTGACAAACGGATAAATGTAATTACCATCGACAGGAGCAAAATGGCAAAACTTATATATAACAATGTACTATGTAGTTCCATAAAGGTTATATTAGTATCTTTTGAACATGTTTCTGAATTTCTGAAATCTGTTTGATAATTTTTGCCTCTTCGTCGCTGTAAAGAACATGCACCAGCATGCTTTTCTTATCCTCACTGATATCTACAACCAACGATCCGGGGATCATTGTCAGCAGGTTGCTGAAAATCAGTAAGCCAAAATCCGAATTCAAAAATACAGGTATCCTTACAAAACCGGGGTTTACATACATTTTCGGGGTTATTATTTCCCATGAAATATACAGGTTAGATTTTATCAGTTGTACTGCATAGTAAAGGAAAAACGAAACAAAAGCGGTCATCTTTAACAGGATTCTCATAGTTGTTGATTTTAGGTTACCTGAAAACAGCTTCAATATACCGGGCAGGATCAATCAGCTCACCGGCAGCGTTCATGCATCCGGAAAATACTTTTCCGGCGAAAAGACCCATCAGAACAGAAACTGCCCCCAGGATAGCTGAAGGAAGCACATCGCTCAGGGTCAATACCTCCTCCTGCCTATCGGCGAAATTATTATCAGGTTGTTTTTTTAAAAAAGCTTCATACCATATTTTTATCATCGAATAGAGAGTTAAAATACTTGTAAACAGTGCAACAGTTGTTAAGACCCAGAATTGGGAATCGAAACCTGCTTTTATAAGAATGAACTTGGCAAAAAAACCGGCAAGCGGGGGAAAACCTGCAAGCGAAAAAGCAGGTACAATAAAAAGAATGCTAAGTAAAGGGCTTTGTCTGAAAAGGCCTCCGACATCCTTCAGGTAATAGGTCCCGCGAAGATGATTGATGACGCCCG